>Ga0209058_1004636_pt1 | contig 10898 bp, 5 predicted proteins | sample GraSoiAngelo_147_FD_185904 | JGI IMG/M metagenome (GOLD analysis project Ga0209058, IMG submission 185904) | Grasslands soil microbial communities from the Angelo Coastal Reserve, California, USA - 14_1009_05_40cm (SPAdes) (version 2) | ecosystem: Environmental > Terrestrial > Soil > Grasslands ... | reverse complement strand
ATCTTTCGGGTGTCTGGGACGTGGGCAACATGATCTACTTCCACGATCTGGCCAACGGCCTCAAACCCGGTGATGCGCAATTGACGCCGTGGGCGGCCGCGGTTCAGAAACAGCGCCGGGACCGTAATCATGTCGATGATCCCTACGGCTATTGCTTACCGCTGGGTGTGCCGCGTATCGACACCCGCAGCCCCTTCAAGATCCTTCAGACTCCGATGCTCACGGCGTTTCTCCATGAATCGTTCGTAGGAATGATGTTCCGTCAGGTCTTTACCGACGGCCGCCCACTGCCGAAAGCAAGCGAAGTGGACCCCACTTGGCTGGGTTATTCGGTCGGCAGATGGGAAGGCGACACGTTCGTGGTCGAAAGCACAGGATTCCGCGATCGCGGCTGGCTCAGCGCCAACATGGCCTATCCAAACAGCGACGCACTTCACGTTATCGAGCGATTCAAGCGGACCAGTGTGGGTCACATGGACCTTGTTATTACAATCGACGACCCCAAGGCTTTTGTAAAGCCGTGGACGAATACAATCCCGCTGACGCTCGTTCCGGATGGAGAACTCATCGAAGCCTTTTGCGATAATCAAATGTTCCGGCTCCAGCACTGGAATATCCCCCCGATGCCGCCGGAACCCCCGAGTCCCCAGCTTCCAACCGAGAAGCACTGAGAAGTTCGCGTAAAAACTTCCGCCCTAAAAAAAGAACCCGGCTCCTTCCGCCAAGGAAGCCGGGTTGTGAAATCGTTCGCCGACGAGGAGAGCCGGGGCGGAACTGCTTGCCCCGGCTCGCCCGATGATTATGGAGCCGGATTACCCAGAATAGCGGTTGCCTCTGGAGCCGCGCTGTAGTTCGGGGTCCCGGCCTGGTCTGCCAGTACCTTGCACTTGGTCCAGTCGGTATTGGAACCCGCCAGCGTAACCACCGCTGTATATTGTCCCGCCTGATTGGTCGCAGGATCGGTTGCCGTTACCGTGCAGAGGTTCGGGTCGCCACTGCTGAACGTCACCGGCCCGCCCGAAGTCGACGTTGCGGCCACAATGAAGGATTGGAAAGTGATGCTCTGCGCCGCTCCCGTGATCTGGAAAGTGCCGCTGTAAGAACCGTAATAGTTGTTGTCGTTAATTGCCCAACCCACGTTATAGCTGCCGACATCAGTCCGCGGCAATGAATCGCTGCCGGTGTAGGTCAGAGAGAGACCGGCTGGAGCGGTAGCTACACTCGGCTGGAGCGAACTACCCGTGTAGGTCTGTATCAGATTGCTCGGGATGACTAATGCCAGAGCCTTGTTCAGTGTCACGAGGAAAGCCGCGCTGGTTGCCGCCGTGTAGTTGCTATCCGCCGTGACCGAGGCCGTCAGTGAGCAGGTGCTGCTGGCGTTGGTCACACTCACCGTCGTTCCAGATACTGAGCAACCACTCGAACTGCCCGCGCTGAACGTAACGGTTCCCGTGTCGCCGTAGGTCACGCTGCCCGGACCCGTCACCGTGATCGTGGGCGAGGCCTTGTTCAGCGAAACCGAGAAGGGGGCGCTGGTTGCTGCCGTGTAGTTGTTATCTGTTGTGACCGAAGCCGTCAGAGAACAAGTGCCGCTGGCGTCGGTCACGCTCACCGTCGTTCCGGACACCGAGCAACCCGTCGAGCTGCCCGCGCTGAACGTGACGGTTCCTGTATCCCCACTGGTCAGAGTGGACGTTGCCGTCCCGGTGCTGCCGTAGGTCACGCTGTCCGGCCCCGTCACCGTGATCGTGGGCGTGGCCTTATTCAGCGTCACCGAGAAGGGGGTGCTGGTTGCCGCTGCGTAGTTGCTATCCGCCGTGACCGAAGCCGTCAGAGAGCAGGTGCCGCTGGCATTGGTCACGCTCACCGTCGTTCCAGATACCGAGCAACCCGTCGAGCTGCCCGCGCTGAACGAGACGCTTCCTGTGTCGCCGCTGGTCAGGGTGTATGTTGCCGTTCCAGTGTTGCCGTAGGTCACGCTGCCCGGACCCGTCACCGTGATCGTGGGCGTGGCCTTGTTGATGATAAAGGTGCCTGAACTCGCCGGCCCCGAGCACGTGTATCCCGCCGTCAGGGAGACGGCATTTTCCGGATAGGAGCCGGGGCTGATTTGTGGAGCATTATTCGCTTTGCAGGAGACGCCTGCAACATTAGTGCTGCAGGTCGGCGACTGCTCCAGACCTGTGTAGATCACCGACATGTTGGCCAACGTGCAGGTCATCGCCGCGTTGCCGATGTTGAATGTCTGTGTGACGGGCGTTGCCGCGCCGTAACTGCTGTTGCCGCTTTGCGAGGCCGTGATGCTGCACTGGCCGATCGAGACGAAGGACACCGTGGCGCTCGTCATAGAGCCGTTCAGTGTGCCCGTCCCAACGGTACAGATGTTTGTAGTGTTGCTGGTAAAGGTCACCAGTAAGCTCACGCTATCCGTGGCGCTGATGCCAACCGATCCGTTAGGGAAGGCTTGATCTCCAGGTCCATTAAAAGTGATCGTCTGGCCCACTGGCGTCACAACGAGTTGTGCGTAATTAGTGATTGCGTCCGCGGCGAAGGTGGCGCTTATATATGCCGGGTAGGTGCCTCCTGCTATTCCTGCGATACTTACGTTGTTTAGAGTCGCCACTCCCGAGTTGTTTGTACTAGCTGAACCGACGCTGCTGCCGTTCAAGTAGAAGGTGATCGTCTGCCCGGAAACCCCCGTCTGCCCTGCTCCGCTGGCGAGCGTCGCAGTGAGGGTCACCGAGCCGCCGTACGGGCCCGAGGCGTCCGCCACCGTCAGGCTGGTGGCGGTCGCATTTACCGTAAGCTGCTTGGTCGAGCTATTGCTGCCGCCGTAAGGGGGAAAAGGTACTGAATCTCCGGCGAAGGAGGCGCTGTCGTCGTAATTGCCGGCGACCAAAGGCGCAATTGGCCCGGTTAACGGTGTATATGTGCAGGTCGCGATTCCCGAGGAATTCGTCTGAGGCACCGCCTGACATGTCGTGATCGCCAGGCCACCCTCAGTGAAGGTCAACGGCTCATTCTGTAACGGGGCGCCCGGTATAGGGTTGCCCACAGGGTCGTGGCCCGCCAGTGTCGTTAGAGTCGCCGTCAGTGTAACAGTCTGGCTGCTGCCGGTGGTGAGGATGGCATTCGGTTGGACGGAATTTAAAACCAGGTAAGTCGGAGTGACACAGTTGGTGACCGCAACTGTGGCGAGCGGAACGCCCGGCCTGTATTTGTAGGTGTTTCCATTACCGCCATTGGTCGACTGGTTGCCGAGAACTGGAAACGCGTAGGTCGTCCCCGGGCAGGCGGTGGCTGTGGGAGTATGCACTTTGAGCAGGAACGTGCGGCTTTGGCCCGCGTTAAATGTGTAGTTGGTTGAAGCGGAGATGAACGTGATCACGTTCCCGGCAATGGAAGAAACACTCCATCCCGCTGGAGGGATAAAATCGGAGCTGACGAAAGCCCCACCCGCGCCGGAGCCGGTGAAGCCTGCAGGCACCGTCACCTGGATCCACTGGATGAAGTGGTTCGGGTAAGAAAGGTTGCGGATGTCGTTAAAAACCGTCAGGTCGAGGGTTGCATTGGCGCCCCCTGGCTCCTGCGATGTACCATTAGTGAACTGGGCGACGATATACCTGTCATTGGAAGCGTGGATGGTACGTACGGTCCATAGCCACCACGCCACGCCCAGAATCGTCATTGAAAGTGCGAGACGTTTCATTTTCGTTCGGTTCCTCCTTAAAAACTTCTGAAAAGGAGCAAAGACTCCCTTCCGCTGCCTGGCAGCCGCATACGGACGACAACGCAGGCTCAAGCTGTGTATTCTTGTTTGCGGTTGACTCTCCGCCAATGGTGCTTTGGTGAAGGTCGGTCAATCGGATTTTAGTAGTAGGCTTTTTGTGGCACTTTCGTGGCGTTATCCGGGTTTCGCCGGTGCGGGCCAATACACCTTCGGACTAGGCCGAAAGTGGGGAATTCGTTCGGTTCCCATTCGAAAAGTGAATGGAAGGTTAAAACGATCGTCAACGCGACGGAGTTGATGGTGTCCGTGAAAGAGAAGACGCACGGGCAAACCGGGCTTGTGGACTGTATGGTTTTAAAATACCAGTTCAGCCGGTGACTTGCACACCGCTCCAAAACGGGTGGTCTTCACTCCCTTGCAGGTTCTGTGGGAGTAATTACGCACCCCTGGGGATGCCAAAATCGAGGACCGCGAGCAATAACCAAAACTACTCGCAGTCCCCGCGGTCTATCAGTTGACGACCGTTACTGTTTCGCTTTTGCACGCGGTCGTGAAGCCGTTGTTGTACTGGTCGCCGGTGTATTCAGCTTGCCAGTAGTAGGTTCCCGGGCCAACCGCGACACCGGTGCCTGTGGATGCGACGCCGTTATCGATCGTCCGGTTCAAGTTCAAGCCGTTACCGACCTCGTTTCCGTCTGTGCAGCCATCGTTGTTGTCGTTCTCCTTGTAGAGCCGGAAATGCACGACCCCGGCCGGACTCGCGCCCGTTCGGAGGCCCGTGATCGTCAGTTTGTCTTGAAGCAGTTGAGTCGTCGTCCCGCCCGGCGTGGCCTTCTGAGCTTTGTTGGTGACCGTGCAGGTCCTGGTCTCGCCCAACCCGATCGTGCCCGAGCAACCAGCGTCGAACGACACATCGTATCCGGGATGCGGGTCCTCCGCCACATTGTAAGAGCCGACCGTTGTCAGCGTTTTGTTAGTCAACGCGCCGGTCCAAGTCAGGCCGTCCGTCGCCGTGACTCCGCCGCTGATCGTGCCTGAGAATGACGGCGCCGTCAGACCGCCGTCGCCGTTGGTATTGTTGTCGACCTCCTTGATGATGATCAGATGCGCCGCCTGAGCTGTGTTGGTGACCGTGCAGGTCTTGGTATCGCCCAACGCGATCGTGGTCTCGCAATCAGGGCTGAACGTCGCATCGTATCCGGGATGCGGGTCCTCCGCCACCTTGTAAGAGCCGAGCGAGGTCAGCGTTTTGTTCGTCGACGGGCCGGACCAATTTTGGTTGTCCGCCGCCGTAACTCCGCTGATCGTGCCGGAGAAAGCCGCCGCCGTCAGAACGCTGCCGACTGAAGTTGGGATGTTACTGATGACCACCTTGTTGACGATCAGATGCGCCGGCTGAGCGGTGTTGGTGATCGTGCAGGTCTTGGTCTCTCCCAACACGATCGTGCCCGAGCAACCAGCGTAAGACGCCGTGTATCCGGAAACCGGGTTCTCCGCGACATTGTAAGAGCCGACCGTTGTCAGCGTTTTGTTCGTCGAGGCGCCGGTCCAAGTCAGGCCGTCCGTCGCCGTGACTCCGCCGCTGATCGTGCCGGAGAAAGCCGCCGCCGTCAGAGTGCCGCCGGTGGTGCCATTGACGACCTCCTTGTTGATGATCAGATGTGTGCTGGCCTCCACATTAATCGTGGCAGTCGCCTGGTTGTTGCCGAAGAAGGCGGGAGCCTCGTTGAAAGCATGGACCGTGGCCGTGTTGGTCAGCGTGCCCACGCCCGTGCTGTTGCCGATGATATGAGCTGAAATCTCCGCATTGTTTGCCAGAGTGAAATTAGGTTGCAGACTGAGGTACTGAGTGCCTGCCGTGGTGGTGATCACGAAACAGGGGCTAGCGCCACAATTGACAGGGTTGTCAATCGACCAATTGACCCCGGACGGCAAAGGATCGTCGAGTGTGACGTTCGTCAGGTCCCCCCCCGCACCGACGTTGGAGACCGTGACCGTGAAGCCGACCTGGCTCCCGGCAGAGACAGTGGAACTGTCTGCCACTTTGGTCACCGCCACGTCCGGAGCGGTCGAGACATGGCCGAGAATGAAGTCTGAAAGGGTCGAGGTCGATGAGGTTGACGACCGCGTCTCGACCACAAACGAGCTGAAATTGAAAGGGCCCACGTGGTTCGGAAAGAGATTGTTCAGATCCACACCGGCTTCAAAGAATTCGCCGGCTTGGACATAATTGGCAGCGGCGCCGCTGGCCGAAGACTTGAATGGCCAGAGTACGGCGGGAGCATGCCCAGCCGCTCCATCAAGAGCTGCGGTATTCACAATCGCGAAGCCTTTGTCGGAGTTGAGAGGTATACCCGTTGACGGGAACCCGTTATTCCAGGTGAAGGAAGTGATCGTCGCAGATCCACTGCTGAAATAAGCCACAAGCAGGAGATCGCCGTTCACATGTTGGGCGGGCGAGCTGGTGTTGGCTGAACCGTCAAGGTTCGTATTGTAGAACTTCCCCCCCGATCGGGCAATCGAGCTCTGGAGGAACCAGACGCCGAGGGTGGTTGAGCCGCTGTTGTCATAACGGTCCGCGGCGACATACAGGTAAGTGTGATTGGGGCTGCTGGGGTCGACGTACGCGGCGGCGATCGCGTGTTCGAGGTCGGCCTTGGGCTGGGGAGAAGAGTTGTTGTACGCCCATGCACTCATATCGTTGGTGTCCTTGGAAGCGCCACCCGTGAACTCATCTTCAGTTAGCCCGGAACCGAGGGACGCATCGGTGTAGAAGTTGATCGCGGCTGTGCCGCTCGCGTTTATAGTGGTTCCCATGAAATCGGAGTAGACCTGGCTCCAGTCGTAGCCGATCGCTCCGGCAGGATAGGTGCTGCTGGCGTTGCCGTCGAGCTGGAACAATGTGGCTACGGACGCCGCACTGACCACCGCCTGCGCGTCGCTTATCACGATGTTACTGGAAACGAGGCCCGACTCGGGTGCCAGTGCTCGAACGCTAAGGGATCCGGCGCTCGAGCTCTCCGGTATCTTCAAACTGGCGGTAGCCTGGCCGCTCTGGTCGGTTTGAGTCGTGAACGCATCCTGGTTATTGACCTGGATTGTCACAAGTTGATTGGGATTGAATCCGGATGCGTGAAACTGCACGGTGTCTCCGGGCTTATAGGAGCGGACGCGCGTGCTGAAGGCGGCGACTCGTGCGAACTCCGCCTGTGCGGTCGCACGCGAAGAGCCGGCGGCGGTCAGTACGAGATTCACACCGGCATCGTCGTCGGAGCTTATCGTCCATTTGCTTGTGAACGAGCCATCCTGATCGGCGTTAACGAACCACGCTTCGTGTCCCGCTCCGATTTCCGTCGTGCCGCCGGCATGTTTCACCTGCAGCATGACTCTCTCGAGTGGGGTAAAGCCGGAGCCGGAAATCTCGATCGCTTCTCCGGCGAGGTATGCCGCCTTATCCGTCTGAATCACCGGACTGGACTGCGGCCTCGGCTTGAATAACGGCGGACTCCCGAACATAGCCAACCCGCCAACCAGCGCGCTAGCTGCTGCGAACAAAGTCGCGAGGGCCAAGGTTGACAGCCATCGCGAACGAAACTTAGTCATGGACATACTCTCCTTGAAATTGGTTTATTTGAATTGCGATGGGTTCTCCGTTTGGCGCCACGCCCAGAATCGTCATTGAAAGTGCGAGACGTTTCATTTTCGTTTTGGTTCCTCCTTGAAAAGTTCTGAAAAGGAGCAAAGCCTCCCTTCCACTGGGCCTGGCAGCCGCATACTGACGACAACGCAGGCTCAAGCTCGCAAATTCTTGTTGGCGGATGACTATCCTCCAATGGTGCTTTGGTGAAGGTCGGTCAATCGGATTTTAGTAGTAGGCTTCTGTGGTACTTTCGTGGCGTTTATCCGGGTTTCGCCGATCCGAGTGAATACACTTTCGGACTAGGCCGAAAGTGGGAAATTCATTCGGTTCCCAGCCGAAAATGTGAATGGCAGGTTAAAAACAAGGTGATCGTGTTGCTGAAAAGGGAAGAACGCAGGAGCAGAACCGGGTTTGTGAAGGGTGGGAAATTTTCAAAATTCCAGATCAGCCGGTGACTTGCACACCCCTCCAAAACGCGACGTGTCCTTTGATTTCATTGGCTGCGTCGCTCGGATCCGGATAGTACCAGGCGGCATCTTTATTCACTCTCCCATTCACGACGATATCGTAATAATTGGCCTCGCCTTTCCAGGGACAGGTCGTGTGGGTCTCGCTTTTGCGAAAGTACTCGGTCTTGAGAGATGCCGGAGGGAAATAGTGGTTGTCTTCGACCACTACAGTGTGGCTGCTTTCGGCGACGACGGTCTCGTTCCATATCGCTTTCATGACAAAGCTCCAGTATATTCCCTGAACCGGCTCCACGGCCGGTAAACCCGCCCGTAAATCGCACTCCATCAAATAAACGCTGCCGACGCGTGCGACCGGCGAAATGAGTTTCTTCAAACCGAGGCCAAACGTGGCTTTTAGGCCGAATTTCCGGTGGAGCTCGCGGGATCTAAAGACAGGTCTCAATAACCATTGCATGCCGTTAGACACGAGCAAGCGACCGGCCATCTCATCAGGGCAAATTCGGACGAAAAGAGAATCCGGATGCCACGACCCGCTTCGTGAAAACTTCTGTGCGTTACAATCTGCGACATCAAACGCGAGCGGTGTAGAGAAATTGCCACAAAAAGGAACAAAAATCTCAAATGAGCAAGAAAATCACTGTGAATTTTGTACATTTTTGTGGCCTATTCCCATGGTCCTGGGAGAGGACAGAGTATGGCATTACGAACAGTCGAGCAGTACAAGGAAAGTTTGCGTGATGGACGTGTCGTGTACTTCCGCGGCCATCGTGTGGAAGATGTGACGAAGCACCCGGTCATCGGCATCGCCGTGAACCATGCGGCAATCGACTATGCAATGGCCCATCAACCAGAGCACCGCGATTTGACCGTCTATCGGGATCCCGGATCGGGCGATGAATATAGCAGATACTTCAAGATCCCCAGAGTTTCCGAGGATCTTCTCAAACGCAGCGAATTGATCGAGACCTCGACGCGCCGCGGACGCACATTGGTTGTCTTGGTTAAGGAAATCGGCACCGATTGCCTCTTCGCGCTGCATCTGATTGCGAAGCAGATGGACGAAAAGCTCGGGACCGAATACCTTCCCCGCGTGTGCGCGCTCTATGAGCATTGCCGGGAAAATGATTTGGCTATGGCTGTCGCGCAGACCGATGTCAAAGGCGACCGCAGCCGTGGACCGGCTGAACAGGATCATCCGGATTACTATGTCCGCGTTGTGGACCGGAGGCCCGGAGGCATTGTGGTCAGGGGTGCGAAGGTTCACACGTCGATTACCCCCAATGCGAATGAGCTGTTCGTCATTCCAACCCGGAATTTGACAGAAGCCGATAAAGATTACGCTGTTTCCTTTTGCATACCGTTGAACACGCCCGGTCTCAAACAGATCGCGAGCCCATACGGCGCGGGTCACGACAGCCGATTCAATCACCCCATCAGCTCTCGCCATAAGATGATGGAGACTCTGACGATTTTTGACGACGTCTTCGTTCCAAACGAGCGTGTCCTCATGAATGGTGAGTGGCAGTTTGCCGGAGCTTTAGCCAAAACGTTTGTAGAATTTCACAGGTTCACGGCAATCTCTTACAAGCTGCCTCTGCTGGATCTGCTGACCGGCAGCAGTCTGTTGATTGCCGAGCAAAACGGGATCGAACGCGCCGGCCACGTTCGCGAAAAGCTCACGTGGTTGATCAGCTATGCTGAGACGGTCCGCATGTTGACGAAAATGTCGGCGATCCGCTGCACGTTAAAAGATGGGATAGCGGTTCCGGACACTGCGGCGGTAAACATCGCGAAACTGCACTTCGCTTCCAATTACCATCAAGCACTAATGCACGTGCAGGATTTGACCGGCGGTTTGTTGGTCACCGGGCCAGGCGAGGAGGATCTAAAAAATCCGGAAACGGGCAAATACATTGAGCGCTACCTCGGCGGAGCCGCTGGTGTTTCAGGCGAGCACCGATTACGGATGATCAACCTGATTTCGGATCTCACGACCGGTGACTTCGGCGGTTATCAGGCCACGCTCGCGATCCATGCTGAGGGATCGCTCGAGGCCGAGAAGCTCACAATTCTGCGGGAATACGATCGGGAACGTGTCAAGAGTTATGCGCGCTGGGTGGCGGGAGTGTAGCGAACCAATTCTATGGATGTACTCCGTCAATTTTCGTTGGAAGGAAAAGTTGCCATCGTGACCGGCAGCAGCCGGGGTATCGGCCGCGCCATTGCCGAAGGTTTGGCCGGCGCCGGCGCGGCCGTGACGGTGAACGGCCGCGATCCTGAAACGACACAAACGGCCGCCTCCGCGATTGTGGCCGCCGGCGGCGAGAGTCTCGCCGTAGTCGCCGACGTCAGTGACGCCACAGAGGTCGACCGTCTCATCGACACGACTGTCGCCAACTTCGGGCGTCTCGACATTCTGGTCAACAATGCCGGCATATCGCCTTACTTCAAGCCCGCCGAAACCATGGCCGAAGCCGAGTGGGATGAGATCATGAAGGTCAATTTGAAGGGCGTTTTTCTATGCTGCCGCGCAGCCGGCCGCGTGATGATTCCTCGGAAATCTGGACGTGTCATCAATATCAGCTCGATCGGTGGCACGGTTGCTCTTCCCCGGCTCGTTGCGTACTGTTCGGCGAAGGGTGCGATCCATCAACTTACGCGTGTACTTGCTGTGGAATGGGCGCCGCATCACGTTCTGGTCAATGCGATCGCGCCAGGGTTCATCGAAACAGATCTCACCAAAGGCTTACGCGAAAGCCCAAAGCATTTCGAGTCTTTGATTCGGCAGGTGCCGCTTGGACGTCTCGGCCATCCCGCAGAAATAGTAGGTGCTGCCATCTATCTCGCCTCCGATGCAGCATCCTATGTGACGGGCCAGATGCTGCACGTCGACGGGGGCTGGCTGGCGCTTTAGCGAACGCCTCTCCCTCTGGGAGAGGCCGCCGCGACAGCGGCGGGTGAGGGTCTCAAGATTCGACGAGACCTGTGACCCTCAACCTTCCCTCTCCCAGAGGGAGAGGGAAAGATACGAATTGCGTTGAAATAGCCGCTTTTAGTA
>Ga0209058_1004633_pt1 | contig 10901 bp, 9 predicted proteins | sample GraSoiAngelo_147_FD_185904 | JGI IMG/M metagenome (GOLD analysis project Ga0209058, IMG submission 185904) | Grasslands soil microbial communities from the Angelo Coastal Reserve, California, USA - 14_1009_05_40cm (SPAdes) (version 2) | ecosystem: Environmental > Terrestrial > Soil > Grasslands ... | reverse complement strand
ATTACCGAGATGGAACCCGGCCTGAACCCAGTGTTTCAAGATCTCCAGATAGCCCGGGTTGTCCCGAACCTGCGCCCCGTTCACGAACCCATAGACCCCCGGCACCGCGCGCGCCTGCAGCACGCTAATGATGCGCCGGGCAATTTCCACTCGCTGCATCCCCTGCGGCAGCGCGCCGTGGGCGGGCAGGTCGTCGATCGTGATTGCCATCTCGGTGCCGGCGAGCGCAACCGTTCGGAGTGCACACACGAGGAGAGCGGCCAAGAGCAGCGGTCTCAAGACGGTTCGTCTTGGAGCGTAGCGCTCTCCACCATGGTCATCATACTCGGACCTCATACTCGGACCTCCAGCTCGGGCTGCTCGGTGGGATGCGGTCGCGACGACGCGGGCCGCCGGTCAGCGCGGCCGGCTGACAGCAACGACTCCCGGATCGCGGGGATCTGGCGCGCTGCCGTCGACGAGAGACCGGATCCACAGCGCGTCCTGGGGATTCCTGCGCCGGTAAGCGAGCTGATCCGCGCGCACCCGCGCGAACGCGGGTTCGATGGTGGCGGGGGTCAGTCGGACTCCGAAGTCCGGTGGGACTGTTCGCCGCGGGTGGCTCAGGCCGAAGAGCCGATCGAGCACGAGGTCCCCCACGACGTCCTTGAAGTGGGACGAGTCCCAGTAGAATTCCATCTCGGCGCGACTTCCCGGCTCGGGAAGGGCCTCGGTCGTGACGGACGAGTACCCGCTGAAGTCCCACAGGGGGATCGGACGCGCATCGGGATGCTGTGCCGAGTCTTCGGCCAGCACCTGCACCACCGCGCGCTTGGCATTCTCGAGAGTCGCCCATTCCCCGATGGCGGCGGTGATCTCCAGCTGGTGCGCGTGCTCGGGGGCGATGAAGATGCGCAGGTCGATGCCCTCCGCACGGCAGAAGGCGACGATGCGTCCGATGTAGGCCAGCGATGTCTCGCTGGGGGACGCGGGTTGCCGGGCAGTGCGCGCCCGCTCCGGAGCATTCGCTGCGAGTTGCCCCTGCCGCTTGAACCCGACCTCGAGTCGATCGATCTCTTCGAAATATCCGCGCGGGCCGATCTGCCCGAAGTGCTCGCCCGGCCGCCGGAAGAACACGTCGCCGAGGCGTTGCCCGTCCGGTGCGAACCACTCCGCCTCCCGGTCGCCCTGCGACTGGACCGTCTCCAAGCTCGCGCGCAGCGTGTCGAGGCTGGTGAGGACTTTCAGGTCCGCCCGTATGAGCGGTGGCAGGGCCAGGGCCGCGGGAGAGTCGAGCAAGTGCGCATCGAAGTCGGGCCGGGTGCTGGCCGGAGCCAGAGTGGCGTGGTACGTATCGAGGCCGAGGACGACCTGCCGGAGCGGTCGTACAGCGTGGGCATGACGAAGATAGTGGTACATCTCCTTCGTGGTGGCCCCGTCGAAGGCGAGGTTGTACACCGGCCTCGCGGCTGGGTCCCACCCGTCATGTGAGGGTCGCAGCCCCACGTGGCTCCTGGATGTACCGAGAATGATCCCGCGCGGCCGGAGACGCCGCACCTCGTAGGCCTTGATCAGCCGGACCCGAGTTGGGATGGCCGGCTTGTAGGCGTTGACACTCTCGAGCACGACCAGCCGATGCATGCCGAAGGGATCCACGACAAGGTTCACGGCGACGACCGCGGCCAGCAGCAGGGCCGCGGTCGTCGCGACGATCCAGCAGTACCGGGTAGCCGCGGGTCGCGTGAGTGAAACCATGGGCCCCTTCTCAGAACTGAAAATAGATGAACTCCGAAACCTTCGACATCAGCATCAGCGCGATGCCGAACAGGCACCCGATGGCCACCGCCCAGCCTGCCGATGGCTGCCACCTGACTGGTGATGGCCGATACGCCTCCTTCGCCGCATAGGCGCCTTCCGGACCCACGTAGCCGGTCAGCTCCTGCGTGTTCGGCGCGAACCAGGCGATTGCCAGGAGCGCGGCCGAAACGAGCAGCGCGGCAGCGGTGTCGACCGGGCCGCGTGCCACGGGGAGGCCGGGCCAGTGATCCGCGAGCGACGCCGGAAGCTCCAGACCGTTGTTCCCGATCATCGCCAGCAGCATCCGGACGGCGGTGCCAATATCCTCGGAGCGGAAGACCACCCAGGCAACGACGACCGCGACGAACGTGATCAGCTGGCCCATGCGACGCCCGAGTCCCATTGAGGTCTCGGGGCCGCCGCCGAAGTGCTGGCGGAGCGCACGCCAGAGGTGGTTGACCACCAGGTAGAAGCCGTGCAGCGCGCCCCAGACGACGAACGTCCAGCCCGCGCCATGCCACAAGCCCCCCAGCAGCATGGTGATCAAGAGATTCACGTAGCGTCGCGAGAGGCCCTTCCGGTTGCCCCCGAGCGGAATGTAGAGGTATTCGCGCAGGAAGCGCGACAGCGTGATGTGCCAGCGGTGCCAGAACTCGATGATGCTCTCGGCCTTGTACGGCGACGCGAAATTGAGCGGGAGGCGGATGCCAAACAGAAGACCGCCGCCGATGGCCATGTCGGAGTAGCCCGAGAAGTCGAAATAGAGCTGCGCCGTGTAGGCGAGTGCCGAGCCCCACGCGGCGAGCACGTCGGGGTGGGCGCCGGCAGCGACGGCGTCGAAGAGAGGGGAGGCGTAGAGGGCCGCCGTGTCGGCCAACAGGACCTTCTTCGCCAGGCCGATCGTGAAGATCGTCACGCCGAGCGCAACGGTCTGCAGCGACACCGGCGTCTGATCGCGGAACTGTCGTATCACCTCGCTGTGGTGCACGATGGGGCCAGCGATGAGCTGCGGGAAGAAGGTTACGAACAGCACGTAGTCGATGAAATCCAGCCGGTCGACCCTGTTCCGGTACGCGTCGACGAGGAAGGCGATCTTCTGAAAGGTGAAAAACGAGATGCCAATCGGCAGCACCACCGTGCCGAGGGCGAGGTCGAGGCCAGCGACCGCGTGGAGGTTGTCCACGAAGAAGTTGGCGTACTTGAAGTAGCCCAGCGTGGCGAGGTTGAGCACGATGCCGAGCACCAGCAGCGGCCTGGCCGCGTGCGGTCGCCGGCCGTCTCGCGGCACGATGCGAGCAGCGAGGGCGAAGTTCACCAGCATCAAGGGCACGATCAGCAGCAGGTAGATCGGATTCCACCACCCGTAGAATACGAGCGACAGCAGGGCGAGGAGACCGATTGAACTCCGCGCGAACCCGGCGCCACGCAGCCCGTGGAACAGCAGCAGCGTCAGGGGCATGAAGCCCAGGATGAAAGCGTACGAGTTAAACAGCATGCCGTCCCACGCGCGGGCAACCGGGCGACCGGCTCATGCGGCGTCGGCATGCGGGGAGACCAGCATCCGTCAGGCAGGCCGCGTTGCGGGCCGGTTGCTCACGGTGTCGCACCAAGGTATGGCACCCGCAGCAAGAGTTGCACCAAACGCCACGGCGAGCCCGGACACTCTGCAAATCACCGCGCATTCGGGAATGAGGCTTCGGGCGCTGCCACCCACCGACGGCCCGGTGACACGCCGAAAACCTCCGGACGGCCGCGCTGACACGGTAGGGCGACACGACGGAATCGTGGACGACCTGGACAGATAGGGGCCGGGCGGTGCCCACCGCCCACCTCGACGGAGAGGCGCTCCACCGCGTCGGTGCAGCGCATGCGGCTCATGGTCGGCCGCACGACGCTGCTGATCGCGCACCGACCGGAGACGATCCGTCTCGCCTCGCGCGTCGTCGTGCTCGACCGCGGCACGGTAGTGGCCGAAGGTCCCCACGAGGCCTTGTAGACCGAGTATCCGCTCTACCGCACGCCCCTCAGCACCCGGGGCCGGAGCGCTGTGCGGGTCGGATGGCGCTGAGGGAGCGGCGCGAAGAGGAACTCACGGAGGTGCAGACGCGGCTGACGTCACTCAAAACCGCGCTTGCCGCCGAGGATGCCACGGTGTCCGCATGCCGAGACGCGGTGTCAGGCGTGATCCATCTCGTGCCTCTGACAGAACACGGCAATCGCTGGCGAAATCGCAGGTTACTCACTCGGCCGCGCCTGGCGCGCTCCTTGCGAGACTTTCGCGCGTGACGGTTGCGACCGCCGAGGTCCAGATCCGCGCCTCCTCGGCCAGTTCTGCTGCGTGTTTCCCGACACCGTGCGCGGACTTCCAAACCGTTGGAGTCGCGACGGCAACGTTTGGCCCCAGCGAAGGAATGGTGATTCGAGATGAAGAAGGTACTCATTGGTCTGGCGGTCCTGTCGATGGTGTGCGCCGCGACGCCGAGCTGGGCAGGAGGGGGCAACGGCGCGCCGAGCGGCCCGCACTACAACCTCAACATCATCGGTGTGGACAATCCGAAGAACTCCCCGATGACGGCCTCGAATCGTCACACGATCTTTGTGGCGCTCGGGACGAAGAAGGCAGCGGATCCAAATCCAGTCGAGACCGACATCTGGCTCACGCCGGGCGAGTTCCAGGTGTGCGACGGCAACGGCTTCGACGCCGCCTACGACTGCTCGGGCAAACTGATCGGGCGAGGGAACGGCGCGGTCTTCCAGCTTCCCTGCAACACCGCCGTTCCCACCGACTTCACCTGTGACGGATCGAAGGCGTCGGCCTCGTACCAGGTGTGGGGCCGTGCGCTCGGCCAGCCAGGCGGGTCTGCGACGATCACGACGTGCGCGTACGACGATCTGGGTGCGTTGATCTGCTCATCCGAGAATACACTCAACGTCTTTTCGCGCGGCAAGGGCAAGCAGACGTTTCAGAACGTGACGAGCGCGCTCACGACGCTCCAGAGTGTCTGCTTCGACCTTGGCGGCATCGTAACGTGCGGAAGCGTGTCCTTGTTCAACAGCGTCCTGCAGGACTACTTCTGGCAGTACGACAACAACGGACTGCGTCTCGCGCAAATCCGGTTGTACCTGAATCAGCAATAAGCGAGATCGACTGAACGGCCCGGAGGTCGCCGTGCGGGCCTCCGGGTCGGTTCCTCGACATGTCGTTCCATTCACGCCAGATGCTCGTCACACTCGCCTTCGCGGCGAGCCTGTGGCCCTCCTCAGCTCTGTCGGAGCCCCTGGCGGTCTTCAGTCCGACCGAGCACGACTTCGGCGGCGTCCGGCGCGGTGAGAAAGTCGCGCGGACCTTTCAACTTCGCAACGGCGGTGATGCATCGCTTGAATTGACAGGCGTTCGCTTCTCCATGCCGGGAATGACCGCCCGCCTGCCGGGGACTGTCGCGCCCGGGGCAGACGCAACCATCGAGCTCGAGTTGACCACCGACCATGTGCAGGGACGCGCGCGCGGAGTCGCAGTCGTGGAAACGAACGACCCGCGCGCACGGTCGGTGTCGCTCGTGCTCACGGGGATGGTCCATGGCCCCGTCGACATCGAGCCGCTTCCCGCGGTGTTCCTTTCCGCCTTCCGCGGCGAGGACGTCCGCCGCGAGCTGACCGTGCGCAGCAACCAGCCTGGGCCCGTCGCGATACGTTTGGCTGCGCATCGCGGCACGCACTACGAGGCGGAGCTCGAGACCGTCGAACCGGGACGGACGTGGCGGCTCACCGTGAAACCGGCGGCGGGAATTGCACCCGGCCGCTACGACGACACGCTCGAGCTCGAGAGCAGCGACGCGGCGATCGGAATGATCCGCCTCCCCGTTCACGTCCTGGTCAAGGCGGACGTCTACGCGAATCCCGACGAGATCGATTTCGGCGAAGTGGCTCTCGACCGCCTACGGCCGCAGCCGCGAGCGGCGCAGTTTCTCGAGCAGACGGCGTTCGTCAAAAAGCGCGGCGGAGCATTTCGACTTCGTGGTATCCGCTCAACCGTGCACGCCCTCGAGATCCGCGCGACGCCGTCTTCCACGGCGAGCAGCACCTTCCGAATCGACGTGGGCCTGCGTGCCGAGGCGCTTCGACCGGGAAGCCTCGATGGAACGATCTTCATCGACACCGACGACCCGACATTCCCGCGCTTGACGATCCGCGTCCGCGGGCAGGTAGTCGACAAGCAGCCGTAAGACTCCGCCGTCTGCGCGCTGCCGATGCACGCTCATGCCGCAAGTGTCATTGCCTGATCCCGGGAGTCGTCTTCGCCGACGCCACCCGCGCCTCGAGCACGCACGACGGACAGCGCCGCGTGACCGAGCGGATCGCCACGGAGTTCGAGGTTCGGCCCACTCTAACCGCGCTCGACCTGCCTCACGAACCCGGCCCCGCCGGTGATGGCGGCGGCGCTCGCTTCACGTACACCGTATCGTCCCTCACCTGTACCTGATAGGTGGGGACGTCCTCGGCTACGGGCCCGCTCAGCAGCTTGCCGGTGCGCACGTCGAAGGTCGCGAAGTGCAGCGGGCACTCGATGACATGGCCCTCGAGCGTCCCCTTCGACAGCGGCGCCTGCCGGTGACCACAGGCGTCCTGCAGCGCGTAGAAGGCGCCGTCGACGTTCGCGACGAGGATCCGCTCGCGATCGACGACGGCCCACGTCATCACGCCCGGCGCCAGCTCGGACGCCCGGGTCACCGGCACGAACCCGTCCAGCATGCCGTACGCTGTCGGACCGGCCTCCTAGCTCATGTCAGGGCGAAGCCGAAGAGCCGCGCGGCATTCTCCGCGGTGATCTTGCGAAGGTCCGTTTCGGGCGTTCCGGCGAAGATCCGATCCAGAAACTGCCTCGACTTCGGCCACGTGGACTCGGCGTGCGGGAAGTCGCTTCCCCAGAGCATGTTGTCGACGCCGATGGTGTCCCGCAGCTGGACCCCGAGGTCGTCCTCCATGAACTCCACGAACATGTTGCGGCGCCAGTAGTCGCTCGGCAGGAGTCCCGCCTTCGACTTCCATCCCTTGGTGAACACCGGCCGCTCTCGATACGTGAAGTCCATCTGCTTCAGCCAGTGAGGAATCCACGCCATCTCGTGCTCGACGGAGCCGACCTTCAATCGCGGATACCGGTCGAAGACGCCCGCAAAGAGCATCGCCCCCAGCGAATAGCGAACCCAGTAGTCCGTCGTGGAGCGGCCCGCCCCCGTGAGCTCGTCGAGGTTGATCGTGAACTCGCAGCCCGGCACGCCGATGCGAGGCGTGCCGATGTGCAGGAGGAGGGGAACGCCGACGTCTTGCGCGGTCCACCACAGACGCTCGTAGATCGGATGGCGATAGGGTCGGTCGGGGAGCGGCGAGACCGGAATGAACGCGCCGACCAGTCCGAGCTTCGCGCATCGTTCCAGCTCCTGACAGCCCTCCTCGACGTCGTCCACGTTGAGCATGGCGATGCCCTTCAGACGATCCGGCGAGGCCCGACAGAAGTCAGCGATCCAGTCGTTGTAGACGCGACAGATGGCGGAGAGCAACCCGCTGTCCGAGATCCGGTACCAGAAGAGACCCTGGCTCGGCTGCAGGCACGCGCCCCAGACGCCATCCATCTCGTTCTCTTTGATCATCGCCTGTGGATCGTACGCGCCGAGCCTCACGTCTTCCCACGTGCCCAGGAAATCGATCTGGGACGGGTCCTCGAACCGCTGGCCGGCCTGCATCACGGCACCCAGGCTGCCGACCTGCTGGCCCTCGATGAACCACGCGTCGTACTTGCGACCCGTGGGCGTTTCCATCCGTTCCATCCGAGGCGCCCGCTCTCTGTACTTGGGCTCGATCCGGTGGGTGTAGAGGTCCGGCGGCTCGACGATGTGAGAGTCGGCCGAGATGAGCTTGTGTGTCGTCATCGCATACCTCCTCGGGCGATTCGCCCAGCTCAGGACGGCAGGCCGTAGTACGCGGCGCAGTTGCTCCAGAGGATCTTGCGTTTGCTGTCGTCGGAGATCGGCAGCCGGAGGAACGACTCGACGGCGCGCGGGAACTTCGAGTCGCCGTGAGGGAAGTCGGTGGAGAAGACGATCCGATCGTCACCGATCGCGTCGATGACGTACTTCACCGGCTCCTCGTCGCATTCGACGGACACGAAGCACTGTCGCTTGAAGTACTCGCTCGGAGCCATCGTCAACTCCGGCGCGTAGACGTCACCTTGCCGCTCCCAGTGCTCGTCCATGCGCCAGAGAAGGAACGGCACCCAGCTGCAATTCCCCTCGAGAAACGCGACACGCAGACCCGGATGGCGCTCCAGGATGCCGCCCAGGCAGAAACTGCCCGCCGCCAGCATCTGCTCCACCGGGTGGCAGTAGACGTGCTTCAGCATCGCGTTCGCGCCGAACTGCTCGCCGACCTGCCGCAGCTGCGAGCCGGCCCCCTCGTGGAACCCCAGCGGAACTCCGAGATCCTCGAGCGCCGTCCACAGAGGCTCGTAGTAGGGATCGTGCCAGTTGCGCCCGTTCACCTCGTTCGGCCGAAGGAACACGCCGCGGAAGCCGAGCTCGCGCGCGGCGCGGCGGACCTCGCGCACGGCATCGTCGACGTCGAACGGGGAGATCATCCCGGCCCCGAGCAGCCGCTCGGGGTTCTCCTGGCAAAACTCGTAGAGCCAGTCGTTGTAGGCCCGCGCCATGGCGGCCGCGAGCCGTGGCTCCATGTCCGGGATCGTGAGCGCGAACAATCCGCGCGAGGGGTAGACCACCGCGACATCGATGCCTTCGGTGTCCATGGCTTCGAGCTGGATCTTCGAGGTCCAGCCGCGCTCCTGGAACGGACGCCAGCGGTCCTGGTTACGGGCGTAGTCGTGCCCGCGCCGGCGCCGGCTCCGATCCGCGTCGGCGGCGACACGGCCCCACGCCTTGCCATCGAGGGCGAGGCGTAAATCGCCGGCGTCCTCGGTCAACCCGTGCGGGACGCGATCCCGGAAGGCAGGATCGGCGTATCGGTGCCACAGATCCGGCGGCTCGATGATATGGATGTCGCTGTCGAGCACCTTGAAGTTCTGGTGCGCCATGTCCGACCTCCATGGACCGGTTGATGGTCGGCAACCCTACGCCGACGACGCCCCGGTGTCAAAGGCGCGCATCGCCTCAGGCACATCCCATGGCGTAGACCTGCGTGGCCCCTTCAGGCAGGTGACGCTCGGCCCAGCTCTGGCCGCCATCATCACTGGCGAACACCTCACCGCCGCTCGTCGCACAGTACATGCGCCTGGGCTGCCGCTCGTCGAAGGCGATCGTGAACATGGTGGTCCGTGGCTTGACGCCCATGTCCACTCGAGCCCAGCTCGCGCCGCCGTCGTTGCTGCGGAACAGGACGCCGACGTCGCTCTGGAAATTCGCACCTGCAGCCACCCAGATGGTCTTCGGATCACCCGGGACCTCGCGGATATCACGGCAGTAGGTGTGGCCCTTGGGATTCAGCGGCTCCAGCCTGGCGCTGGCCCAGTGCTGGCCGTGGTCCGTGCTGCTGAACAGGCCGGCGCGGCCGATGGCGAAGACCATTCCCGGACGCCAGCGTCCGACCAGCACGCCATGCATGTCTACCGTGTCGTCGTTCACGTACTGCCCATGGCTCATGTTCTCCCAGTGCATGCCGCCGTCGAGACTGCGGATGATGCCGCCGACCTCGATGGCGCCGTAGACCTCATCGGGGTTGGAAGGATTGACGGCCATCTCCAGAACGCGCTTGGCCGGGTTGGCCCCTGGGGCCACGGTGACCTCCGGGAAGCGGACTGTCACCGGGAGTTGCTGCCAATGCTCACCGCCGTCCGCACTCCGAAAGATCTCGCAGTTCTCGTAACCCGCGTACAGCATCTTGGAGTCGCGAGGATCGAACAGCAGGGACCAGACGGGCAGGCCGTGATCCGAGATGTTGAGGCGTTCCCAGTGCTCGCCGTTGTCGGTGCTGCGGTAGGGACCGTTCTGCGTCCCCACATACACGGTCTCGCTGTGCTCAGGGTGTGTGGCGATGGCCCGGATGGTGGGCGCTTTGGGTAGGCCATGGGTCAGAAGCTCCCACCGATCGTCGCCCACGGCCATGCGATACAGGCCCGATTTGACGGGGCGGCCGGGGACGGTCTCACCTGCGAGACCCACATACACATAAGATGTGCGACTCGTCGTCATCGTTTGCTCCTCCCGGATGGCGTGTGGACGAACCTGTACTCGCCGAGCAGCCGCTCGCCGCCAGCCTCGTGGCCGATGAGCGCGCGGGAAGCGCGTGAAGCGCCCGCGATCGTCCAGACTCGAGCGATCGGCTCACTTCGCCAGCGGATCCGGCCGCACCTGGATATGCACGGCGCGCGGCTTTGAGCCCTTGCCGCCTTCCATCAGCCACGGCGTGCGGTCGCCGTTCGTGCTCCACAGCCCGCGACCCTTCCAACCGGCGTTCGGGTCGTCGATGCGTCCGTCCAGACCCTTGGCGAAGAAGCCCATCGGGTATGGCACGCGCATCAGGATCATGCGCCCGTCCCTGAGCGCCGCGAAACCGTCCTGGAGGTTGGCGGTCGAGATCGGAACGTTCTCGCCCAGGCCCACCGTGTTGTGCTGATCGACCCAGGTGTAATAGCTCGCCTCGGCGCTGGTGTTCTCGAAGCCCTCGAACCCCGGGCCCGGATACTTGTGGAACGCGAACCCTTCCGGGCAATGGTTGCCGGTCGCGTTCGGTCCGTTGAGCGGCCCCTTGCACTTGCGGCGGTCGAAGCTGATCAGGCTGCCGTTCGAGCCTGACCCCCACACCACGCCGTTCTTGTCGATGTCGCCGCCGCGCACCCCGATGCCCTCCTTCGGAACGGCGTAGAACTCCGAGAGCTTCGTCTTGGGGTCGAAGCGCAGGAAGCCGGGCGGGCCGACGAACACGTTGAAGGTGTACCAGACCGAGCCGTCGGTGGGATGCGGCATCACCGCGTAGGGACCGGACCCAGCGATGCGCATGTCCTTGCCCGCTTCGGGCTCCTTGCCCGGCTCGGTCCATTCGTCGACCTTGACGTTGCCGTTGGTGTCGAGCACCCACGGCGCCCAGCCCTGCGCCTTCGCGGCGTCGCCGGTCTCGTCCCA
>Ga0209058_1004630_pt1 | contig 10906 bp, 7 predicted proteins | sample GraSoiAngelo_147_FD_185904 | JGI IMG/M metagenome (GOLD analysis project Ga0209058, IMG submission 185904) | Grasslands soil microbial communities from the Angelo Coastal Reserve, California, USA - 14_1009_05_40cm (SPAdes) (version 2) | ecosystem: Environmental > Terrestrial > Soil > Grasslands ... | reverse complement strand
TGATCGTGTTCGCTTGCGCATTCGGCGGTGCGCTGCTCGGCCTGCGGCTCCGCGCCGTCCTGCCCGAACATCATCTGAGCACGGACTCGAAGGACATCGTCAAGCTGGGGATCGGGCTCATCGCGAGGATGTCGGCGCTCGTCGTGAGCCTGCTGCTCGCCTCGGCGAAGAACTCCTACGACGTCCAGAGAAGCGACCTCATCCAGATGTCGGCGAACGTCATCGTCCTCGACCGCCTCATGGCTCATTACGGTCCGGAGACACGGCAGGCTCGCGAGCAGGTTCGCAACTCCGTTGGGCAGGCGCTCGAGCGGTTGTGGCCAACGGACCATGCTCGACCGACGCAGCTCGCGCCGAAGACCGACTCCGAGCGCTTCTATGACGAGATCCAGGCGCTCGCGCCACGGGACGAGGCTCAGCGCTCACTCAAGGCGGAGGCGCTCCGGCTCGGTCTCGAGATCGGGCGCGCCCGGTGGTTGCTTCTCGAGCAGAAGGGCGCCTCGATTCCTCTACCGTTCCTGGCGGTGCTGACCTTCTGGCTCGCGATGATCTTCACGAGCTTCGGCATCTTCGCACCGGCCAACGCGACCGTCATCGCGACGCTGCTCGTTTGCGCATTGTCGATTTCAGGCGCGATCTTCCTGGTCCTGGAGCTGGACACGCCGTTCGGAGGACTCATTCACATTTCTAGCGCTCCGCTGCGAGACCCCCTTGCGCTTCTCGGGCAGTAGGGTGAATCGCCGACGCGATTGAGCTGATCCTCACCGTGGCATGAGGCTGCCGGGCGGATGGGACCAATGTCCAATCGATGGCGCCTGGGGCGCCAGCGAGAAGAGGGCCACTGGAGGAGAACAGGGAATGAGAACGTCGATGACGCTTGCTCTCATAGCTCTCATGCTGGTGCTCGGCCCGCTGACGGCGGCGCCCGTCGCCGCCCAGGGGGCCGCCCCCGAGCGGGTGGTCCTGCCCACCGACCGCACGGTGCTGCCGATTCCGGAGCCGACGTACCCGCATAGCACCGTGTTCGATGTCCGCAACGCCACGCCGCCGCCGCGCTTCGAGGTGAAGGCGCCGGCCAAGGCGCCCAACGTGCTCATCGTGCTCATCGACGACATGGGGTTCGGCCAGTCGAGCGCCTTCGGCGGGCCCATCCAGATGCCGACGGTGGAGCGCCTGGCCAACAGCGGCCTGCGCTACAACGAATTCCATACCACGGCGCTCTGCTCGCCGACCCGCACGGCGCTGCTCAGCGGCCGCAACCATCACATGAACAACATGGGCTCGATCACGGAAACGGCAACCTCGTTCCCCGGCCAGACCGGGCAGCGCCCCAACAGCGTGGCGCCGCTGGCGGAGATGCTGCGGCTGAACGGCTACAGCACCGCCGCCTTCGGCAAGTCGCACGAGACGGCGGCCTGGGAAGTGAGCCCGTCCGGCCCGACCGACCGCTGGCCGACGCGCTCGGGATTCGACAAGTTCTACGGCTTCATCGGCGGCGAGACCAACCAGTGGGCGCCGCTGCTCTACGACGGGATGAACCAGGTCGAGCCGTCCAAGGACCCGAACTACCACTTCATGACCGACATGACCAACCAGGCCATCGACTGGATGGGGTACCAGAAATCGCTCACGCCCGACAAGCCGTTCTTCATCTACTTCGCGCCCGGCGCCACCCACGCGCCTCACCAGGTCCCGAAATCGTGGATCGCGAAGTACAAAGGCAAGTTCGACCAGGGCTGGGACAAGCTGCGCGAGGAGACGCTGGCGCGGCAGAAGCGGCTCGGCGTGGTGCCGCCGGAGACAAAGCTCGCGCCGAAGCCGGAGGCGATCAAGGACTGGGCCGCGCTGAGCGCCGACGAAAAGAAGCTGTTCGCCCGCCAGATGGAAGTGTTCGCGGGCTTCGGCGAGTACGCCGACGCCGAGATCGGCCGCCTGATCCAGGCCATCGAGGCAACCGGCCAGCTCGACAACACGCTGATCTTCTACATCGTCGGCGACAACGGAGCGAGCGCCGAAGGGGGCATGGTCGGGCTCTTCAACGAGATGACCTACTTCAACGGCGTGCACGAGACCGTCCAGGACATCCTGAAGCATTACGACGAGCTGGGCGGCCCGACGACCTACCCGCATTACGCGGCCGGGTGGGCCGTCGCGGGAGACACGCCCTTCACGTGGACGAAGCAGGTCGCCTCGAGCTACGGCGGCACCCGCAACGGGATGGTGATCCACTGGCCCAAGGGCATCACAGCGAAGGGCGAGGTGCGATCGCAGTGGCACCACGTCATCGACATCGCGCCGACCATTCTGGAGGCGGCCGGCCTGCCCGAGCCGAAGAGCGTGAACGGCACGGCCCAGACCCCCATCGAAGGCGTGAGCCTCGCCTACACGTTCACCGACGCCAAGGCGCCGAGCCGGCATACGACCCAGTACTTCGAGATCTTCGGAAACCGCGCCATCTACAGCGACGGCTGGCTCGCCGGCACCGTCCACCGGGCGGCGTGGGAATTCAAGGTCCGAAGGCCGCTCGAAGACGACATCTGGGAGTTGTACGACACGCGGGCGGACTTCAGCCTGGCGAACGATCTGGCCACGAAGAACCCCGAGAAGCTCAAGGAGCTGCAGGCGCTCTTCCTGAAGGAAGCCGTCAAGTACTCCGTGCTGCCTCTCGATGATCGGACGTTGGAGCGCCTCAACGCAGCGATGGTCGGACGGCCGGACTTGATGGCCGGCCGCACGTCGCTGACGGTCTACGACGGCATGATCGGGATGTCCGAGAACGTCTTCATCAACACAAAGAACCGGTCGCACACGATCACCGCCGAGGTGCAGATCCCGAAGAACGGGGCCAACGGGGTGATCCTGGCTCAGGCCGGTCGCTTCGGCGGCTGGAGCCTCTATATAAAGGATGGCAAGCCGACGTACACCTACAACTGGCTCGGTCTCCAGCGGTACACGGTGGCCGCCCAGCAGGCGCTGCCCGCCGGGAAGTCGACCATCCGCTACGAGTTCGCTTACGACGGCGGTGGGGTCGGCAAGGGCGGCATCGGCACGCTCTTCGTCAACGGCAAGAAGGTCGCCACGGGCCGGATCGACCGGACCCAGTGCTGCGCGTTCTCGGCGGACGAAGGCGCCGACGTGGGCGTGGACGAGGGCACGCCGGTCATCGAAGCCTACAAGGTGCCCTTCAAGTTCACCGGCAAGATCGCCAGCGTCACGATCGAGCTGAAGGACGTGAAGAGCGCGGAGCACGAGGAATCGGAGCACGCCCGGAAGACGGCCAGACTGAAGAAGGCGCTGTCCGACTGATCACTCGGCCTCTTCGAGGACAAAATCCCATGGAAACGGTCGCGTGCTCCGAGTGCGATCTGCTCCAGCACCTTCCGGCGCTCCCGCCCGGCGGCAAAGCGCGCTGTCCGCGGTGCGGCAACACGCTCGCGACCCGGTCCATCGATCCACTCGACCGCCCGCTAGCGCTTACGCTCGCGGCCGCCGTCGTCTTCATCGTCGCCCATACGACGGAGCTGCTGGGGCTCTCGGCCGTCGGGCGCCAGGCGAGCACCACGATCGCCGGAGGTGCGCTCGGAATGTGGCGGACGGGCGAACCGCTCACGGCTGTGGTCGTCGCGTTCTGCGCAGGCATCGCGCCCGGAGCCTACATCCTGTTGATGCTGACGGTACTCCTCGCGGTCAGGCGGCCGCCCGCGCCGCAGTGGGTTGGCGAAATGCTGCGCTGGGGGCACGCCATGAGCCCCTGGTCGATGAATGAGGTGATGATCCTCGGCATCCTGGTCGCCCTGATCAAGATCGCGGAGCTGGCCACGGTGGAGCCCGGTATCGCGCTGTATGCGATGGGCGCGCTGGTCGTGCTCTTCGCCGCGATGATGATCACCATCGATCCCCGCGAGATCTGGAAGCGAGTCGAGTGGGCGGATGGCGAGGCCCCGCGATGACGGCCGAGCTCACCGCCGCCCGGGCCGGACTCGTCTCCTGCGAGACGTGCGACTTGCTGGCGAGGCCCGCGGAGGCGGCCGAGCCCGGGTACTGCCCGCGCTGTGGGGTGGAGCTAGCCTCGCGCCGTCACCACTCCGTCCAGTACACGTGGGCCCTCGTCATCGCCGCGGCGATCTGCTACATCCCCGCGAATGTCCTGCCGGTGCTCACCACGACCGCGCTCGGATCCGCCGATTCCGATACGATCATGGGGGGCGTGATCCTCCTCTACACCACGGGCTCGTGGCCGCTCGCCCTCATCGTGCTGGTCGCCAGCGTGATGGTTCCGCTCGGGAAGCTGGTCGCGCTCGCCTATCTCCTGATCACGGTGCAGCGCGGCTCGATCACGAGCAACCGCGAGCGGACCCGGCTGTACCGCATGGTCGAGTTCATCGGCCGCTGGTCGATGCTGGACGTGTTCGTGGATGCGTTCACGGTCGCCCTCGTGCAGCTGCAACCGCTGATGTGGGTGGCGCCTGGTCCGGGCGTGCTGTTCTTTGCGGCGGTGGTGGTACTGACGATGATTGCAGCCGAATCGTTCGACCCCCGCCTCATCTGGGATTCCAGCCATGCAATGAAGGAACACCATGCCTGAAGACACCGATCTCCCGCAGGCCACCGTCGTGCGCAGAAGTCGCACGCGGATCTCGGTCGTCTGGATCATCCCGATTCTCGCCGCCGCGGTGGCCCTCGGAATTGCGGTCCAGCGCATCCTGAGCGAGGGCCCCACCATCACCATCGTCTTCAAGGCCGCCGAGGGCCTCGAAGCCGGCAAGACCCTCGTCAAGTACAAGGACGTGAGCATCGGGCAGGTGACGGCGGTGCGGCTGTCGCCCGACTACTCGAAGGTGGAGGTCACGGCCAAGATCGCCAAGAGCGCCGAGGGCCTGATGGTGGAAGACGCGAAGTTCTGGGTCGTCCAGCCGCGCGTCACACTGAGCGGGGTGTCGGGGCTCGGCACCCTGCTGTCGGGCAACTACGTCGGCATCGAGGTGGGCAAGTCGACCAAGAAGCAGCGCACGTTCATCGGGCTCGAGGAGCCGCTGATCATCACCGTCGGGCAGCCGGGCCGGTCGTTCGTGCTCAAGGCCGCCAACCTCGGCCCGCTGGGTGTCGGCGCGCCTGTCTACTACCACAGCCTGCAGGCCGGGCAAGTCGTCTCGTACAGTCTGGCGGGCGATGGCAAGGCGATCGAGCTCCGGATCTTCGTCAACGCGCCCTACGACACGTACGTCAATGCGGGCACCCGGTTCTGGAACGCGAGCGGCGTCGATGTCTCGGTCGGCGCCGGTGGCGTGGAGGTACGGACGGAATCGCTCGTTGCCCTGCTGGCGGGCGGCGTCGCGTTCGACACGCCGGCCTTCGCTGCCCAGCCCGAGCCAGCCGCCCCGAACACGGCGTTCACCCTCCACGGCGACCGGGCCACGGCAATGAAGCAGCCGGAATCAATCTCGACGCGCTACGTGCTCTATTTCGACGAGTCGCTGCGCGGGCTGTCCGCGGGCGCGCCCGTCACCCTCCTGGGGCTGACGGCGGGCGAGGTCAGCAATGTTGGTCTCGACATCGACCGGGCGACGGCGATTGTTCGGGGGCGCGTGGAGATCGTGACCTACCCCGATCGTCTGCTCGCGCGCCTGAGCGCCCAACAGGCCGCCACACGCGCAACCCTCGCGCGGAGCGCGACGGAGCGCCACGCCTTCATGCAACGGCTGGTCGAGCAGCGGGGGCTGCGCGCGCAGCTCCGGAGCGGGAATCTACTGACCGGGCAGCTCTACGTGGCGTTCGACCACTTCCCGGACTCGCCCAAGGCGAAGATCGACTGGAGTCAGGACGTGCCGGTGCTGCCGGTGACCCCGAGCACGCTGCCGGACATCGAGGCCAAGCTTACCAACATCGTCACGAAGCTCGACAAGCTGCCGCTGGAGGCGATTGGCGACGACGTGAGAAGGGCGCTGGTGTCGGTGGATCAGGTGCTCGGGAACGCCAATAACAAGACCCTCCCCGAGCTGAACGCGACCCTGGAGGAGACGCGCCGCGCGCTTGCGGCCGCCGACGCCCTGCTCAAGAACGGACTGCACACGACTCTCAACGAGGTGAACACGACGCTCGAAGGGGCGCGCCGCGTGATCGCCACCGCGGACGGGGTGCTCAAGAACACGGACGCGACTCTTCTCGGCCCGGACGCGCCGGGCCAGCAGGATTTGCGCGACGCCCTCCAGGAGGTCACCCGCGCGGCGCGGTCGCTGCGCGTCCTGATGGACTATCTCGACCGCCACCCGGAATCGCTGATCCGAGGCAAGGCGGCGGACAGACCCTGAGTTCGACGCGCTCGCCGCCGCTCACCAGGCGCGCAACCGCGGTGCGAGCGCTCGAGCGTTCCGGGAAGTGACTACGTGAGCAGGTCGTGGGTTCGACCGTCGACACGAAAGGTTGGCAGTGCCCTGGATGCTGGCCGGCTCGCTGGAACGGCCGTAGTGGGACCAAGGTCCAATACGCCAGGCCTCGTGACACCGATTAGTCTCAAGGCGCGACGATCGACGATGTCTGACTCCATGAAGCTGCGCGCTCGTCATTAATGCCACGAGGTGAACGAAGGCAACTCCGTGGACACGCACAGGAGGCCACAGATGGACGCCGAGCATCGTCGACTCGAGGAGGCCCGCACCAAGGCCGCGCAGTGGAAAAAGTGGGGGCCGTATCTTTCGGAGCGGCAATGGGGGACGGTGCGCGAGGACTACAGCGACTCGGGCGACGCGTGGGATTACTTCACCCACGACCAGTCCCGCTCGCGTGCCTACCGCTGGGGCGAGGACGGGCTCGCGGGGATCTCCGACGACCAGCAACTGCTCTGCTTCGCGCTGGCGCTGTGGAACGGCAAGGACCCGATCCTCAAGGAGCGGATGTTCGGGCTCACCAACAGCGAGGCGAACCACGGCGAGGACGTGAAGGAATACTACTTCTACCTCGACTCGACGCCGACGCACTCGTACATGAAGTACCTCTACAAGTACCCCCAGGCCGCCTATCCGTACGCCAATCTCATCGAGACCAACCGCGGTCGAAGCCGTCATGAGTTCGAGTACGAGCTACTGGACACGGGCGTGTTCGATCAGGACCGCTACTTCGACGTGTTCGTGGAATACGCCAAGGCGTCCCCCGAGGATCTCCTCATCCAGATCACCGTCGAGAACCGCGGCCCGGAGCCAGCGACGCTGCACGTGCTGCCGACGCTCTGGTTCCGCAACGTGTGGTCCTGGGGTGGCGATGTGCCCCGGCCGGTCCTCCGGCAGGCCGCCGGCGAGGCCGGTGGCGGGATCGTGGCCTCGCATTCGGAGCTCGGCGAGCGACGCCTCTATGCCGAAGGCGCCGCCGCGCTGCTCTTCACCGAGAACGAGACCAACCAGGAGCGCCTCTTCAATTCGCCCAACCGGACGCCCTACGTCAAGGATGGGATCGACCGCTACATCGTTCAGAACCTCAAGGACGCAGTGAATCCCGAGAAGACGGGGACGAAGGCGGCGGCCCACTATCCCCTCACCGTGGCGGCTGGAACATCGCGCACCGTTCGGCTGCGCCTCTCGGATGTGGCGCCGGCCGCATCGGCTCCGAAGAAGCCCGACCCGTTCGGCGACTTCGACGCCGTGATGCGGGCGCGCCGCCAGGAGGCGGACGAGTTTTACGCCACGGTCATCCCGTCCTCGCTGAAGGGCGACGCTGCGAACGTGATGCGGCAGGCGCTGGCCGGGATGCTCTGGTCCAAGCAGTACTACTACTACGACGTCGACCGGTGGCTCACCGAGCGCGGCGCGGATCCGTTCAAGGCCAAGCGCCGCGCCGCCCCCCGCAACGATCACTGGCACCACATGTACAACGCCGAGATCCTGTCGATGCCGGACAAGTGGGAATACCCCTGGTACGCGGCCTGGGACCTGGCCTTCCATGTCCTCGCGCTGACGATGGTGGACGAGGACTTTGGCAAGGGACAGCTGGATCTCATGCTCGGGGAGAATTTCCTGCACCCGAGCGGGCAACTGCCCGCGTACGAGTGGAACTTCGGCGACGTCAACCCGCCCGTGCACGCCTGGTCCACCATCTTCACGTACCGCCTGGAGCAGGCCCGGCGCGGCCAGGGTGACCTCGACTGGCTCGAGCGCGCCTTCCACAAGCTGCTGCTGAACTTCACCTGGTGGGTGAACCGCAAGGACCGCTCCGGCAACAACGTGTTCGAGGGCGGCTTCCTGGGGCTGGACAACATCGGTGTCTTCGACCGGAGCGCGCCGCTGCCGACCGGCGGTCACCTGGAGCAGGCCGACGGCACCGCCTGGATGGCGCTCTTCTGCCAGAACATGCTGGAGATCTCCGTGGAGCTGGCGATGCACAGGCCGGCCTACGTGGACATGGCAGTCAAGTTCGTCGAGCACTTCCTGTGGATCGCCTCGTCGATGGTCCACGCCGGCGAGGACGTCGGGATGTGGGACGAAGAGGACGGGTTCTTCTACGACGTCCTCCGGCTGCCGGACGGCGGGGCCCAGCGCCTGAAGGTGCGCTCCATGGTGGGCCTGCTTCCCCTCTGCGCGGCGACCGTCTTCCAAGGGCAGCTCCTGGCAAAGTACCCGGAGCTGCGCCAACGCTTCAAACAGTTCCTCGGGTCACGTCCCGAACTGACCGCCTTCATCCACGACCCGAGCAAGCCGGGTCATGGGGGCCGGCACCTGGCGGCCGTCTTGAGCGAGACCAAGCTCCGCCGCGTGCTGGCGACGATGCTCGACGAGAAGGAGTTCTTGAGCCCCTACGGCCTCCGGTCTATCTCGCGCTACCACGCCGAGCATCCCTACGTGTTCCGGGTGGGAGACCAGGAGCATCGGGTCTCGTATCTGCCGGCGGAGTCCGACACGGGCATGTTCGGAGGCAACTCCAACTGGCGCGGGCCGATCTGGATGCCCGTCAACGGGCTGATCATCCGCGCCCTGCTGCAGTATCACACCTACTACGGCAAAAATTTCACCATCGAATGTCCCACCGGCTCGGGCCGGTACATGAACCTGTACCAGGTCGCCGAGGAGCTCACGCGCCGGCTGGCCAGCATCTTCCTGCGGGATAGCAAGGGGCGGCGGCCGATCTACGGGGGAACTCGGAAGTTTCAGGAGGACCCGCACTGGAGCGACTACCTTCAGTTCTTCGAGTACTTTCACGGTGACAACGGGGCCGGCCTCGGGGCGAGCCACCAGACGGGATGGACGGGGACCATCGCCCGGGCCATGCACGTGTTCGCGACCAGCACGGCCGAGCAGTTTCTCGAGCTCGGCAAGGCCGCCGCTATCACGGAAGTGGAGCCGGCGCGGCGTGGCCAGAGCGGAGAGGCGGCTCCCAGCCGCAAGCGCTGACCTGAGCGATCTGGCCGCGCTCGGACCATGACGAGGCGACACGCCACCGCCATCCTCGCGGGCCTCACGCTGCTCGTGCTCGTGCTGTCGCTGCCCGGGTCGCTGCGTGACGCCTTCGACCGCGGGGGGATGTACTTGTTCTCGCGTGCGTTCTTCGAGGACATCCCCAGACGGCTCACCGGCCCGGGTCGATTCCGCTTCGTCATGCAGCCCGTGATCGCGACCCTCCTGGGCATCCGGAGTGGCCTGGCCGACGCGCGGGCGGGACGGCCGCCATACCTCTACGGCGTGCTCTTTCGTCGGGACCTTCGGGGTGAGCTCGTGAGGACCGGCTTCGAGACGGTGGTGAACCTCTTGCTGATGGGCATCCTCCTGGACGCTGTCTTCCAGTGGGTCATCCTCGGAGTCTCGCATCCCGGCGCGGCGCTGGTGGTGGGGCCGGTGCTGATCGTGGGGCCCTACTCGCTCGCGCGCGCGCTCTCGAACCGCCTCGCGCGACTGCGTGGGCATGTGTGACCGGAGGCGCTGACATGCGCACACCCAGAAAGATCCCTGCAGCAGGTGGAGAAGCTCATCATGACGGCCATCGAGTACCCGCCGATGCAGAGAGGCCCCAGCTTCAACCTCGATGCCGTGAAAGCGAAGATCGAGGCGACTCATCGTGGCGGGCGGCCCAGCGTGGGGCCGCCCGCCCTCCTGCGCGATGACGCGCGGGGGGGCAGTGCGAAGACGTGGAAGCAAGAGAGGCTCACCAAGGGGGACCACAACTCGTGAAATCCATACTCTCCTCCATTGCGATCATCACCGTCATCATCATGGGCGCTACGGTGATGACTGCGCGGGGCCAGTCGGGCTTCGAGACGGAGCCCGTGCTCAAGGCGAAGGACCTGGTCGCTCCCGAGCTGCTCAAGGGGCCCCACTTCACCGTGGACGACCGCGTCCCGGTGAAAGGGTTCCTCGCGTACTTCACGATCCGCTCGGACTACGGCACCTTCGAGGCCCATGGCATCCACATGTTCCAGATCCGGGTGAAGGAGGTCTACGCCCTGGCCCAGCTCGACGACATGAGCAAGACGAAGGAATTTACCGAGGCAGCGGGCAGGGCGATCGCGCGCCCGGTCACGTCGACCGTCCACATGCTGGTCGATCCCGTGGAGACGATCGAGGGCTTCCCCGGTGGTGTGACGCGCCTGTGGGACCGCATCAAGCTGGGGAGTGAGAAGGTCGCCGAGGCCGCCACTGCGCCCGGCGCGAGCGGGGGGCAGAAGGTCGCGGACGTGTCGGAGCGCGTGGGCGGTATCACGGTGACCGCGCTCGGCTACGAGAAGGAAAGGCGGGACCTCGCCAAGGGCCTCGGGGTCGACCCCTACACCACCAACCCGGTCCTGTCCAAGAAGCTCAGCGACATGGCGTGGGTGGCCTTCTCCGGGCGGTTCGGCATTCAGGCGGCCATGTCCGTACTCGTCCCCTACTCGATGGCGATGTCGGCGGTGACCATCACCAACACGACCGTCTATGACACCCCCCAGGGC
>Ga0209058_1004626_pt1 | contig 10912 bp, 12 predicted proteins | sample GraSoiAngelo_147_FD_185904 | JGI IMG/M metagenome (GOLD analysis project Ga0209058, IMG submission 185904) | Grasslands soil microbial communities from the Angelo Coastal Reserve, California, USA - 14_1009_05_40cm (SPAdes) (version 2) | ecosystem: Environmental > Terrestrial > Soil > Grasslands ... | reverse complement strand
ATTCTCGGAGAAAATTGCGCGAACTCGTTCGACAAATTCGGTGCCGAGAGAATCTTTCAGCGCAATCATTTTGGAAATAGCCCAGCGTTTTGACGCTGGGCTAGAAATAACGCCATTTTCCAAGTCCCGAAAGGGATGGCAGAGAATTTCTTTCGTCCCTGACGGGACTCGATTTTCTCTCGTAAAAACCCAGCGTTAAAACGCTGGGCTATTGTCTGTTTGCGGAAATGCTATTGTAATTCCCAAATCGCAAATCGAAATTCGAGAATCCCGTGAGACTCCTCGATCGCTACGTCATTCGCAATTTCTTGCAGGTTTATTTCTACTGCATCGCCGGCTTTATCTCGATCTGGCTCATCTTCGACATCAGCGACAATATTTCGACATTTATCGACGAGCACGTCGGTCTTCTTCTCGTTGTTCGTTATTACGCCACACAGGTCCCACAGGTTTTCATCATTCTCCTGCCGGTTTCCCTCCTGCTCGCGCTCCTTTTTACCCTGGGACGCATGTCGCGTGCGAACGAAGTCGTGTCCATGCTTACTGCGGGCGTAAGTCTTCCGCGCGTTCTCCTCCCGCTGATCGGCATGGGGCTGCTCACGGTGGCGGCGAGCATGGTGCTAAATTATTCGCTGGCACCACACGCGGAAATGGCGCGCAAAACATTCCTCTCAGACACGCGGGTGCGCCCCGCGCGCTATATCGAGGGACAAATCTTTCGCAATCGAACGGACTTGCGCACCTGGTTCATTCAGAATTTTCTCCCTCGCAGCAATACATTCAATAACGTGCAGGTGCTTCAACAGGACGCCAACGACAACATTGTGATGAATTATCTCGCGGCGCGCGCCACTTACCGCCCGGAAACGAAAACCTGGGATCTGGAGAATGTGAAGGTGGTTCATTACGACCACGTCGGAAATATCGTCGATGAGCAGATTTATCCGTCGCTAAAGATCGAGCACTGGACCGAAACACCTTTCCGGCTAGGCAGCGCAAATGAGCGCGCAGAATTCCTAAGCCTGCCAGAATTGCGAGAGTATCTGCATTTCAATTCGGATTTTCCCCCTACTTTGCTCGCGCCATTTCGCACCCATCTGCAGTATCGCCTCGCCTTACCGTGGACGTGCCTGGTTGTTGTCTGCATCGCGGCCCCGCTTGGAATCGGCTACTCCCGCCGGGGCGTGTTATCAAGTGTTGCGGCGGCGGTTTTCCTCGTTTTTTCGATGAACTTTCTGGTCCACCTTTTTCTCGCGCTCGGCGAAGGCGACCGAGTCTCTCCCTGGGTCGCGGCCTGGATGCCGAACCTTCTCTTCGCTGCGATCGGTCTCTATCTGTTCTATCTTCGTGCTTCCAACCGGGAAGCGCCCGGCTTTCATCTTTTCACTGCGCGGCGTATGGTTGCACAATGAACCCGCTCCCAAATGAATGGTCGATCAAGCATCGAGCGGATGCCTGTGCGGTAACCCATCGGCCCTTTGCCGCCGGGGAATATTTTTACACCCTGCTTTTTCACGACGCAGATGGTTATCGACGGGAGGACTTGAGCGATGAGGCGTGGCGGAACCGGAATGAGAACATTCAGCCGTTTTCATTTTGGAAATCACGTTACGAGCCTTTGCCGCCACAGTCGCCTGAGCCTCTGGGCAGGGAAAATGCGGAGCAGCTCTTTCGCCGTTTAATTGCATCGGACAATCCGCCCGCAAACGCGTGTTACGTTCTCGCCGCGATGCTCGAGCGCAAACGGGTTTTGAAACAAGTGAAGACCGAGCACAATGCAAATGGACGTGTCTTGATCTACGAACAGGGCGTCACGGGCGATGTCTTTATCGTGCCGGAACCCCAGTTGCGCCTCGACGAGCTGGAAAACGTGCAAAATGAAGTCGCTCAACTCCTCCAGACAGCGGCGCAGAGTTGAAAAGACCGCCATGTGATCCTGATTCTTTTTGAATGACTACAGAAACAGCAGCCGTTAATTATAAGATCGGTAACGAGCGCCTGATTAGCGTCACCGCGAAGGCCGCGCGCAAACTGGCTTCGTTGCTCGAGGAAAAAGGCAAATCAAGCGGCGCCTTACGTCTCGCCGTGGTCGGCGGCGGTTGCTCCGGCCTGCAATACGTGATGGATTTGGTAGACGGTCCCAAAGAGCGCGACATTCTCGTGCCGACTTCGAATGTCCGCCTCGTTGTCGATCCCAAGAGCGCTCTCTTTGTTAGCGGCTCGGTGCTCGATTACAGCGAAGACCTGCAAAAAGGTGGCTTCAAAGTCACGAACCCGAACGCTGTCGCCCATTGCTCCTGCGGCGAAAGTTTCGCTGTTTAATTAATAAGACCGTCTGAGGGGCGAAGGAAGAGCAACGGCGTTATCTGTTCATTTGAACTTGCGTCGCCGACAATTTCGACGATCGTAAAAGATGCTGACGGAGCGGCAGAAAAACGTGCTCGATTTTATCCAGCGCGAGCAACGCGAGAAAGGAATTACGCCAAGCACCCGAGAAATCCAAAATCATTTCGGATTCGCGAGTCAGACTTCGATAATGCAGTACATCGCCGTGCTCGAGCGAAAAGGTTTTCTCGACCGGCACGCGCGTAAGGCCCGGGCGTTGATTACTCCAGCGATGAAAGTCAGGATCGCGGATATTCAATTTTACGGGCAGATCCCAGCGGGGATGTCGGCTTTAACCGAGCAGACTATCGAAGGCCACGTGTCGCTCGATACGCGCTCAGCCAATGTTTCAAAAAATCGCGGCACATTCGCCTTGCGCGTCCGTGGCGACTCGATGATCGGCGCGCACATCGTCGATGGTGACATCGTGGTTTTGGAAGACAGCAAAGAGGTGCACAACGGCGATATCGTGGCGGCGTTGATCGACGGCGAGACGACGCTGAAGCGCTACGTGGTAGAGCGTGGCTGGCCTTATCTGAAGGCGGAAAATCCGCGGTATCCAAAATTGATCCCAGCGCGCGAGTTGAAAATCCAAGGTGTCATGGTCTCGCTGGTGCGGAAGCAAGAGCGGCGGAAGAGGCACTGAGACAGAGGACAGAGATCGGAACAGCCACCTTGCCGTGGGCTACCGCGCGGCATGCAGCAAATCAGACATCAAATCGGCTGCGAATGCACTGGGTAAAACATAGTATTACATCATGACCAAGACGATCTCGAAGGTGGGCAATTCCCAGGGCATTATTTTCGATACGGCGCTGATGGATCTCGCGCGGATAAAGGTCGGCGATCAGGTCAATGTGACGGTCGTCCCGGAAAGCGGCGCAATCGTGGTCATGCCTATTCGCAAAGGCCCCTCGCAAAAGGAAATCAAATCGGCGATTAAGAAAACGGCGAAAGATTACCGCACAACCTTGCGCAAGCTCGCGTGAGCGCGACCCCGGATGATTGCTTTCATCTTACAATCGACGTGGTGCGTGAGATTCACGAGGAAGCACTAAAAAGGTTCGGCGGACTAAAAGATGTTCGCGATGAAAACCTGTTAACCTCCGCAGTGCTGACTCCGCAGTCGAGCTTCGGCGGCAAATCTCCTTACACTGATCTTATCGATATAGCTGCAGCGTATCTTTTTTACATTTGCGTAATCATCCGTTTCTCGACGGGAACAAACGTACGGCGATGATAGCGGTGATCGTGTTTTTGCGGCTCAACAGAATCGATCCAGCCCCCGACAGCGAGCGATGGGAAAGGTTGATGTTGGATATGGCGGCGAGCAAAATCGATCGGCAAGAAACTGCCGAGCGTCTGCGCAAGCTGGTAAGGGGGTCGGTGCGCAGTTAATCCTGAATAAGGTTAATGTTCTATTGAACATGTCAGTCGCTTATGCCATTTTCTTCGATGGCTATGAGCGGCAAGATTATTGATCTCCGCAACCTTCTTGCGAATCGTTTCCCACACGCGCCCATGCCCGCGGGAACGCGTTTAGTCACCGGTTTATCTTTTCTGGATGAAGCGATTGGCGGCGGATTGCCCAAAGGCGCGATCACGGAATTGATCAGCCCAGAGGTTAGCGCCGGAAGCGCATCGCTGATTCATGCACTCCTCGAGACCGCACAGCGCGATTGTTATTTCCTCGCGTTGATCGATGGGCGGGATTCCTTTGATCCGCAGCCACTGGGTAATGCGTGTTTGGGCCATCTGCTTTGGATGCGCTGCACCAAAGCTCTTGAAGCGATCAAAGCAGCCGATTTGCTTTTGCGCGATGGGAATTTTCCGCTCTTGATTGTCGATCTTGTGCTCAATCCACGGGAAGAATCGCGCAAAATTCCCCAGACGAACTGGTATCGTTTGCAACGATTGGTCGAATCCACCTCTACCGCATGTCTGGTCCTGACACGGCAAGGGAGGGTCAGCAGCGCGCAATTGAAAATTGTTCTCGAAAATATGTGGAACCTGGAAAGTTTTGAACAAGAGGACGCGATTTCGCGGCTGCGAATTCGCGTGCAACGATCGCACCTCCGGCGAGAGCAGATCAAAATAGGAGGGGCCGGTTGATGTTTGCCAGCATTTATTTGCCGAACTTCTATTTGCAGGCGGCAATGCGTCATCAGCCGGAACTGCACGCAAAACCGGTGGCATTGATAGAGGAACAGGAAAAAAAACCGCTTCTCATTCAATTGAACGAGGTCGCCGAAAAGGCGGGCATTCGCAAAGGAATGACGCCAAGTCAGGCTCTAGCGCGATCTTTGGACGTCGTCATCAAGGCGCGCACACACACGCAGGAAAAATCGATCCAGGAATTGTTACTTCACTACGCGTTTACGCTCAGCCCATTTTTAGAAGCCACCGCGCCCGGTGTTTGCACCATTCAATTTACCGACAATCGCGATCTGACAGCCAAGGTTTCGCGCGTAATTGCGCAATTCGCCGAATGCGAAATTACCGCACAAGCCGGGATTGCTCCTACACCCGATGCAAGTTTTCTTACCGCGCATCTGGCACGGCCGGCTTTAGAAATCGATGACGCAAAAGAATTTCTCGCGCCATTGCCTATCGAGACGCTCGCGATGATCGGCACATAGACTTTTAGTCTGTGCGGCCAGCGGGTTTAAAACCCGCCGCTGGCCACACAAAGCGCAGCCTTATGTTCCAGTTACGTCATGGGCCGTCGTTCGATCAAAAGGCGATAAACAAGACCACCCAGCGCCCCGCCCAGCAACGGTCCGATCCAATAAACGTAATGATCGTGCCAGAAATTTGCCGCAACAGCCGGGCCAAACACGCGTGCGGGATTCATGGCCGCCCCGGTAAGCGTTCCCCCAAACAGAATGTCGAGAGTGATTGTCGCTCCAATGACGAGGCCGGCGACGCGCCGCGGCCCGCGTTCATCGACGGCGGTGCCATGAACCACAAACACGAGAAAGAAAGTTAGAATCCCTTCGACCAGAATTCCCTGCCACGCGGTAAGATTAATGGCGAGCTGTGGAGTGCCAGTGACGACGACCTCGCGTCCGAAGAGACCGCGACAAATCAGGGCAGCGCAGATTCCGCCTAGACATTGCGCGATCCAGTAACGAAGCGCGTTCGTCCATTTCATGTGACCGCCGCAAACGAGGCCGAAAGTCACTGCCGGATTTAACTGGCCTCCCGAGATGTGCAGGGTGGCGGACACAAAAGCCGCAATCGTCAGACCGTGAGCGAGCGCGACTGCAAGCACATCATGCCCGGCTGTTTTGATTGCGCCGATCCCGACAAAGATCAGTGCGAACGTTCCAATAAATTCTGCGAGGAGTGGACGAAGCTTGGCCATACACCAATCCAATCGAATCAGCCGCGCGTTGGCAACTGTTTGTCGATCCCGCGCACCTCATCCGGCGCAGGGAAGAACTCGCTGCCTCTCACAGAAGCGCAGGCACCGACGCGCAGCAATGTCGATCTAACCGCCTGCGTAATTTGGGTATCTTTCGTGCAACTCCCGGGCCAGCCGATCTGCTTCGTCGGTTTTGCCAGCTTGCCGATATGCCAGGGCCGCCTTGTCCAACGCGCGAGGAGTAATAGCTGGATCATCGTAAAGCAACGCGACACCCTTAAAAGCCTTGCCAGCGTCATCGAAATTCCCGCGCTCCAGTTGAACCTCGCCCGCCAGGAGACGCGCTTCAGCATTCACGCGACCCTCAGGTTGCAGCGCCATGATCTCTTCGGCAATCTTCTGAGCGTCGTCCGGTTTGTGCGCACCGATCTTGACCGCGCCGAGCGCAAGCAACACTTTCGCCTTTCCTGCCGGGTCTGTGGCGACCTGCAAATACTTGGCAAATGCATCCTCGGCTTCCGGCAAATTTTTCAGCTTCGTGGCCGCGTCTCCCAGGTAAAACAAAAAATCGGGTTTAAGGCTGCCACGATTGTCGATCTTTCCAAGCGCGCTCAGATATTTTTCGGCGGCTTCGAAGTTTTTCTCGTTGTAATATTCGATTCCGAGCCACTCGAGGACTTCTGGCGGCACATTAGCATTCGGGCTGTTGACCATGAAATTGTTCACTTCTTTGGTAAGAGCAGGCCGATCTTTTAAATAAAACTGACACAAAATCAGCCGGAGCGACGCGAGGTTGTAGTACTGCTCTTTATTCAGTTGGCGCGCAGCATTGAGCGCAGTCATCGCGGTTTTATAATCCTTCGCTTCAAACGCGGCCTTGCCGATGTAGTATTGCGCCTGCGCTGCGACAGAACTCTTAGGGAATTCTTTCAGGAGCTGGCGAAAGGTTTCGACCATGCCTTTCGTTTTGTCCTGTTGTCCAAGGATCAAAGCCTTTAACTGCAGCGTTGCTTCCCGCTCGTGCGCACTGGGATACTTGGTGAGGATCGTGTTTAAATCGGAAAGCGCAGCATCGTAGTTTTTATTCTGTTCGTAAGCCAAAGCGCGCTGAGCCAAGGCGGCAGGCACCTGGGGGTTATCTGGAAAGGCCTGCACGTAATACGTGAAAGCTTCGATAATATCAGGAACGTTTTTCGTCTGCACATGACACAGGCCAAGCTTGTAGGCTGATTCCGCACGCAACTTTGGCGAAAGCTGAGAGGCACGCAGTTCCCCGTAAATTGACGCCGCCTCGGTGTAGTTCTGTTGTTTGTAAAGCGCTTCAGCTTTTAAGAGTTTCGCCTGGTCGGCGCGTTCGTCTGTAGGATTCGTTGCCAGGAAGTCCGCCACTTTCGCGAACAGCGCCGATGGATCGGAGTTGTATACGTTAATCAGCCGCTGATAGGCAGCGTCCTTTGCTTCTTCCCGATCCGGGTACTTAGCCATGATTTGGCGATAAAGATCTTCGGCTTGCTTTGCGTGACCAAGTTGCCGCTCACTGTTTGCGGCAAGCAACAACACCTCGGCCTGAGCCGCTTCCGGAAGCTTATCCTGCTCTTTCTGGTAATCGGCGAGTAATTGCGCGTACTGGCCGCTCTGATATTGCAAACGGCGCAGCCCGACCTGCGCAATCGCTCGAAATTTTCCGGCTTCCGGCAGGCTGCGACCTTTTTGTAATAGGTTTGTAGCTCTATCGACCATCGCCTTGTCCATCTTGCCCTTATCAGCCTGCACAAGATCGAGCGCGATCATGCCACCGCGCACCGCTGACTCGGCTTTTAAAGCCGGCTTTTGCGTTTCATTCGAGAGAGCTTCGTATTGCTTCAGCGCATCCATTTTTCTTCCCCGTCCAATCAGAATAGATGCTGCTGTCCATCGTGCGTCCTCGCGATAGGGATTCGGGTTTCCAGACTCGGCAACCTCAAGATAAATATCGGATGCCTCCTCTTTGCGACCGAGAACCTCGAGGCAACGCGCTTCGAAATAGCGTGCAGAAAGCGCCACTGCCGATTCCTTTGATTTCGCTGCGGAGCGATGAAAGAGCGGAAGCGCCGCGGCATAGTCCTTCTGCGTGAAAGCCGTTTCAGCGAGAGCGTAAGCGGCGGGTCCGGCGAATTCGCTGTCGCCGTAGTCGTTCAGCACTTTTTGGAAGTTTGTGCGAGCGCTCGAGAGGCGATCGAGATTTCGATAGCATTCGCCCAGCGAAAAATAAGCGTTCGCCCGGCCGGAAAGCCCCGGATAATCATCGAGATATTTTTGATATTCCGGGATCGCCAGATCGTAAAGCTTGCGCGTAAAAAGCGCGTTGGCGTAATCGAGCTGGCGGCGGTCAGGCGCTTCGTTTTCGCGCGCTGGCTGTCGTTCGGAAAAGTCTTCCGCTGGAGGGCGAGGCGTTGTTGCGGCTGGTTCCTCGAAGGGAATAGCGCGCGCGACCGGCGGTTCCTCTACGGGCCGAGCCCGACGCACTTCGGGCGCCCATTGAGCGACGGCTGCGCTCGGCACTGAAAGCAGCATCACCAGTCCCAAAAGACCGGTTGCGCTGCGCGCCGTTCTCATTTCGCTGTTGCGAAAGCCACGTTGGTTATTCCTGCTTCGGTGCAAATGTTTAAAACACCAATAATGTTCTTGTAAGCGCCAGCCTCATCGCCACGGATCACCACGGCTTGCTCGGAGTTGAGTTGAACCAGACTTCTTAGCAATTCGCTCAGTTCAGGACCGTTCAGAGTGCGGCGGTTCACGACAACATTGCCGTCCGCTTTCACGTTGACCACAACATCTCCGATTGGCGCAGTTTTCTCTTTCGCAGCCGAAGCTTTTGGCACCCTGACATCGAGTTCATTCTCAGTGCGGGCCGCGTTCCACGTCAGCAGAAAAAAAATCAATAGCAGCAACAGCACATCGACCAGCGGCGCCAGTTGAATACCGGGATGATGCAGGGGCGCGTGACCACGTAGATTCATATTACGAAGGAGACGATGTCGGTCTTGCGAATTACTGGCGAGATGGGCAGCTTACAGTTCGTCCTCGATCAGCACCGGGGTTCGCTCGACCCGCTTGCCGTACTGCAACGAAAGCAACGCCAAGACATGCGTCGAAGCGGCTTCCAATTCCGAGATCAACTTTTGGGCTCTTCCCCGGAAAAAAGCGTAGAACATCATCGCCGGAATACCGATAGCCAGCCCGGCGGCCGTGTTGACCAGCGCTTGACTGATCCCTCGTGAGAGAGCCACATAACGCGCGGACCCAATATCGGCTCCAAGTGCGCCGAAGGAATGGATAATCCCAAAGACCGTGCCAAGCAGGCCCAGCAGCGGCGCGATCATTCCAATATCGGCAAGATAAGTAACACGATTATTCAGACTGGCCGCGACTCGCGATCCTTCCGTCTCGGCAATTTCGCGGACTTGCTGAAAATCTGCATGCGGGTTTTTGGTTGTGAAATCGAGCATTTTTTGCACGACCCGCGCGATCGCTTCCCCATGCCGATTGGAAACGGCGAGTAATCCTAGATAATCGCGTTTCCGTAAAAGCGCATCTGCCGTAGCCATGTAACCGCTCGAAACCACCGCGCCACGCCGGATCGTCATCAGATAAACAATCACGAGCGCCACGGAAAAGATCGATAAGAGAAAGAGCGGAATCATCACCGGCCCAGCGTTGATGAGTGTATCCATAATGGTTTGTGAGTGCGGAACATCCGGCACCAGCGGCGGTGTGGCCTCCTGCGCAAGCAACGAAGGTGCGCCGGCAAGCGCGGCAAACAGCAGGAACGAAATCTTCATGCCAGAAATTTTGTAACGATAGGCAGCGCGATTAGGGGATGCAAATGCACAACTGAGAGATGACAACGTTCATCGTCTTAAGCGCTATTGTCATTCCGAGCTGAGCGCAGTGGAGTCGAGGAATCTTTCATTGTTAACAGTAATCCCGCAGCCGCGTGAGACTTGGCTCAACATGACACGAGATCAAACACAAATCGGCTCGCCAGGTTGCTAAACAAATCGATCGCCGCCGGCCCAGCGGCACACGCGGAAAATATGCGCCGGCTGAATTTCGGGATCGAGCTCGACGTAATTACGGCGGCCGCGCCAGATATAACGCGCGTCGCTGAGCAAATCGTGCACTTCATAGACGTCGCTCTCCATTTGCCCGAACTGATCAATCGGCACATCGACGAAAGAATGTTGTTTACGATGCGGATCGAGATTCACTACGACGAGGATAATGTTGTCGCGCGCAGCGGTCATTTTGCCGTAAAAGAGGATTGCGTCGTTCTCAGCGGGATAGAATCGCAAATTGGTGTAAGACCGAAGCGCACGGTTTTCCTTTCGGATTTTGTTTAGCCGCGCGATCCAGTTCTTGATGTTTCCCGGCGCATTCCAATCGCGCTCTTTAAATTGGTACTTTTCGGAATCGAGATATTCTTCGCGATCCGGCAAAGCTTCGTTCTCGCACAACTCGTATCCGCTGTAGATGCCGTAGAGCGTTGAGAGCGTAGCGGCGAGAGCCACGCGAATCATAAACGCTGGCCGGCCGCCGTCCTGAAGCACAAACGGCAAGATGTCCGGCGTGTTCGGCCAAAGATTAGGGCGAAAATATTCGCTCATCTCGATTTGCGTCAGTTCCGTAAAATATTCGATGAGCTCGCGCTTCGAATTTCGCCATGTGAAATAGGTGTAGCTTTGGTTGAAGCCAGCTTTGGCCAGCGCTTTCATCATCTTCGGCCTCGTGAACGCTTCAGAGAGAAAAACGACGTCGGGATATTTGGCGCGGACACCCTTTGTCAAATACTCCCAGAAAGCGACAGGCTTGGTGTGTGGATTATCAACGCGAAAGATGCGCACGCCGCGCCCCGCCCAAAAAAGGACGATGCTCTTCATCTCTGCCCACAACTCGCGCCAGCTTTCACACCGAAAGTTCAGCGGATAAATGTCTTCGTACTTTTTCGGCGGATTCTCCGCATATTTGATCGTGCCGTCCGGGCGCTTGTAGAACCAATCCGGATGCTCTTTAACATAAGGATGATCGGGTGAGCAATTGATCGCGAAATCGAGCGCGATTTCCATTCCGCGTTTTCGTACCTGTTTTTGAAGCCAATCGAAATCGGCCAGCGTGCCGAGG
>Ga0209058_1004623_pt1 | contig 10913 bp, 8 predicted proteins | sample GraSoiAngelo_147_FD_185904 | JGI IMG/M metagenome (GOLD analysis project Ga0209058, IMG submission 185904) | Grasslands soil microbial communities from the Angelo Coastal Reserve, California, USA - 14_1009_05_40cm (SPAdes) (version 2) | ecosystem: Environmental > Terrestrial > Soil > Grasslands ... | reverse complement strand
AGCGCCGAGGGCCCGCAGGAGGGAAACCTGACCCTCGGCACGGCCACCAACTGGTTCATGCTGCTCGCCACCTTCCGCCCCGCTTCCACCACGGGCACCACGCAGCCCGCGACGACCACGACCACGCGGCCGCCGCCCACCTCCACCAGCACCACTCGGCCGACCACCTCCACTACGCGGCCCGCGACGACCACCACCACGACCACTCGGCCGACCACCTCCACCACGCGGCCTTCGACGACCACCACCACGAGGAGCAGCACGAGCACGCTGACGCTGCCGCTGCCGACGATCACGCTGCCGCTGACGACGACCACGCTGACGCTGCCGCCGCTGCCTTGACCATGAGGGTGGAGCTGCCGCTCACGCAGCGACGATGGCGCCGACCGTAGCCGGGGACGTCGGTCTTCGCGCGTCCGGGCCGGAGTCCACACGGACGGACTTCTGCGGCGGGCCAGCCCGACTTCCGCAGGTCGAGGGGTCGAGGTACGGGATTCTGCATGCTTGGCTCCGAAAGTTGGCCCTACACCGCGGCGAGCTCGGGCGCGCGCCGGGGCCGCTCTGCACGCGGATCTCGGAACCAGGTCCTACGAAACCTCGCGACCCTGCACGGGTCCGGCCCGCCGGAAATTTTTTCGTGGACCGAACTGCGGAAGTTGAGCTAGTACCCCGATCCGCCGATTCGTGAGGGCCTTAGGGTCAATCATGGCGCGCCAGGTGAAAGCCGAACTGGGTCGTGAGTGAGGCGAAGCCCCTTTGCGCACGGGGCACGGAATGATCGGGGTGGGAGTGACGCTCTGCGCCGCAGCGGCGTTCGCGGTGCCGCTCGTAGGCTTCGCTGGACAGGAGAGCGCGGGGGACGAGTGCCTGGTCGAGGTCCACGACCACGGCGGCGACGTGCCCGACGGGAGCACGCTCTGCCAGGTCGCGAGCCGCAAGATCTGCACCTTCAGCCTCCAGCTGTGCCGCACCCAGCCCGGCTGCGTGCCTGCGTCGTCCGAGAAGGCCATAGGGACGACCGGCCACTGCAGCCCGGGGAGGCTCAGGATCACGAAGGCGCAGTCGTCCTGCGGCTCGTTCGTCGACATCAAGGTCCGGACCAAGAGGAATGGCAAGAGGATGCAGGCGTGCACGATCCGCGTCGCGGCCAAGTCGAGGCACAAGCCCGCGCGGATGGACGTCGACGGGATCACGCTCGAGTGCATGCCGGCAGGCAGCGCCTGCCCGGGCCCGACCACCACCACGGTCTCCACGAGCACGACCACCACGACCACGCGGCCGGGAACCTGCACCGGTGCCTGCCCCATCCACACGGTGTTCCTCATCATGATGGAGAACCACGACTGGTCGAGCATCAAGAACAGTCCGTCAGCGCCGTACATCAACCACACGCTGCTGCCGATCGCCTCGCACGCGGAGCAGTACTACAACCCGCCCAACCTGCACCCGAGCGAACCCAACTACCTCTGGCTCGAGGCCGGGACGAACTTCGGCATCCTCAACGACGCCGACCCGTCGAGCAACGCCCAGAGCACCGGCCGCCACCTCGTCAACATGCTCGAGGCGGCCGGGCTCTCGTGGCGGGCCTACCAGGAGGGCATCAGCGGTGCCGACTGCCCGCTCACCAATGTCGGCTTGTACGACGTCAACCACAACCCGTTCGTCTACTTCGACGACGTCACCCAAGGGAACAGCTCCCGGGCGCCGCGCTGCATCGAGCACGTTCGTCCCTACTCGGAGCTGGAGACGGACCTCATCTACGACAGGGTGGCGCGCTACAACTTCATCACGCCGCACCTGTGCAACGACATGCACGACACCTGCCCGCCGCTGAACGATCCCGTGCAGCAGGGCGACGCCTGGCTGTCGACGGAGGTGCCCAAGATCCTCGCGTCGCAGGCCTACGCCCGCAACGGCGCGCTCTTCATCCTCTGGGACGAGGGCGACACCGGCGACGGCCCGATCGGCATGATCGTGCTCTCGCCCAAGGCCAAGGGCGGGGGGTACTACAACGCCATCCATTACACCCACAGCTCGACGCTGCGCACGATCGAGGAGATCTTCGGCGTGACGGCGATGCTGGGCGACGCGGCGAACGCCACCGACTTGCGCGACCTGCTCGTCAGCTTCCCGTAGACGGCTCCGACGCCGCTCGCGTCGACCCGCGACTCGGGCGCCATCGCCGCCACGCCGGCTGCTACGCCTGCATCGCCTGGGCGATCAGTTCCGCCATCCCGAACTTGCCGTCCCTGGCGAACTCCGGGATGGGCTGCCAGAGCGGGGTCTGATTGAGGAACGAATGCCGGTCGCCCAGCAGCAAGCCGACGAACACCTCCCCGACGATGCGCCCGCCGACCGGGCCGAGCCGGATGGGCGTCTGATTGTCGACGAACGCCTGCTGGGCCTCGGCCAGCACGTAGTACCAGAGCGGAGCGTTTTTGCGGAACTTCGGGGATATGTCGGCCAGGTGGATGTTGGCTGCGGCATCTTCCTCGGTCGCCTTGCCGACGCGCAGCCTGTCATCGGGAATGACCGGCACGCCCATCCTCCTCGCCACGTCCTGGCCCGACGGCAGCCCCATGCGCAGGCCGCGCAGCAGGTTGCGCTCGGCCAGCGAAGCGACCTGCGAGGCGACCTGGGGCGGCAGGTTCCCCAGCGGGTTGACCAGTGACGAGTCGATCTTGTAGGCGGGCTGGCGGCGCCGCTTCCCGTGGCGGGGGGCCGGCCCCAGGTCGAAGAACAGGTTCCATTCGATCGCCAACCGGGCGGGGAACTCGCGGAAGCCCGTCAGATCGAGCACGTTGGGATCGAGCGAGAAGATCACCTGCCGGTCCGCCAGCGTGGTGTTGAGCCGGTACTCCGGCCGCACCATCGAGTGACCGAACCGATACGCCGCGACCGAGAACTCGACCGGCATGAACGGCTCGTGCCGCGGATGGTAGAAGCGCAGGTCGGGCCTGTCCTGGAGGATCGACGTCCCCCGTGCCAGGTGCGGGAGGATGCTCTCCAGCATCGGCCGGCCGATGATCGTGGGCAGAAAGTCGTGGAGCACCACCCACTGATAGTGCCAGCGCACGAGCCGCTGGACGGTGTGGAAGTCGGCGTGGGCTCCGTGCAGGAGGTCCGCGATGCGGTTGTGGAAGCGGAGGAACGTCGCGTGCAGCTGGGACACGATCACGTTCTCGTCGTTGCGGGGGTCGCCGATGAGGGCACGTTTGGGGCTGCCCGGCGCGGGTGAATTGCGGGGCACGTCGCGGGTGTTCGGATCGTGCGGGTTGCCGGTCAGCGGGCGGCCCAGCAGCATCCGCACCCCGTCATCCTCGTAGAGGTAGGGCTGGTCGTCGGGGCCGCGGCCGTAGAGGCAATCGAGGTCGAACCGCGGCGTGCGGAAGTCCACCAGTCCGTCGGGATCGTCTTGCTTCTGCAAGCTGCTCGCCGGGTCGAACGTGAGGTCGTGGTCGATGAACTGGCCCAGGTAGGTGACGCCGGCGCTGATGCCCGGGTCGTCCGGCGTCCCCGTGTTTTCTTCGTCGTCGTTCTCGTCTTCGGAGGTCGGTCTCGCCTCAGCCTCCGCGATCATGGCCGACGCGAGGGACTTCAGGTCTTCCTCGTCGAAGCGCGCGGGCGGCAGCGTACGGAACAGGCGGCCGAACCGGCCCTCGAACTGCGGGGATCCTGGCACCCTTTCCAGACCGCGAAGAGTGCCGTGAAGGCGTGCGGGCATGTCCTTCGTGGCTTCCATCTCCTGCCTCCTGGTGTGGTACGTCATCGCAGCGTTCCGTCCTTTCTCGGGCTACGCGTCGAGGATCCTGACGGGATCGAAGCGCAGCCCGGCCTCGTGCAGCTCCTTTGCGAGCTTCGCCTTCCACGCTCCTGCCGCATCGAGCAGCTTGTACTCGACGCCGTGGATGTCCGACGGGAGCTCCACACCCTCCTCGTAGAGCGCGCACACCCGTTCCCGGCTCAGCTTGGCGATCGAGAAGCCGAGCTCGAAGATGACGTTCTGGCGTGCGCGCGGACGGAGCTTCCGCGGCTCGGGGGCCAGCCCCCCCACGTCGTCGCCCGTCAGCAATACCACGACGAAGGCGACGGGCCACTGCGTCTCGAACTTCTCGATGAGGGTGCGCCCCCGGGCCGCCTGCTCGTCCAGGAGAATGGGCTCGAGCTGGAGCTTCATCAGAAAGCGCGCGACCTTCTCCTTCGCCTCCGCGTTTCTCCCGTAGACGATCAGGACCCTGTCGCCCGCCTCGCCGCTGCTCACCGCGGGGACGGAAGCCTCCGGCTCTGTTTCGGAGAGTCCGAGCTTGTCCGCAACGGACGCCAGGTCCCGGATTTCGGTCTGCACGACCTCTATCAAGCCCCCGGAGGAGGGCGGCGTTCGGCGCCCGTAGCTGCTGCTGCAGACCGTTCGGAGATAGCTCTCCCACACCTCGTGGGACGCGATGAGGAGCCGCAACAGCCGCTCGTTGTATTCGCGCCACGCCTGGTAGTCGTGGGCGACCGCCTCGTCTCCCCGCGCCTCCAGGCGCCGCACGAGCGTCAGGCCACGCTGGATCTGGATCCCGAGGAGCCTGGCGTGCAGGTGTGGCGGCCTCGCCGGGACCGACTGACCTGGAACCTCAGGCAATTTGCCTCCTTAAACGATCGCGGGCCCCGGCGGTCAGCCCTGCGTAAGACGTGCCAATCGGCCACGGCGCGCGGGACGGTTCGGACCGCGTGCCGGCGAGGCGATGCGGAGGCTGCTATGCACCGCGGCCGTCACGACCATGGCGGCCCGGTACAAACTTGGACGGCTCGGGCCGAGTCCTGATGCTCGGCGACCTCCCGCGCCAGCGCCGGATCCGCCTGGCTTCGCCCCCACGTCAACTTCTGGGAGACGCGTGCGGCTCCGGGGCGCCTAGCTAGCCGAGGCGCGGCTTCATCCGCCAGCGGATCAGGACGAGCAGCAGCGCGAAGAGCCCCCCCAGCGCCAACGCCGGCCCCAGCACCTCCGCGAACCCCGCCCCGCGCTCCACGATCCGTCTGAGCGCGATCTGGTACCAGCGCAGCGGGAAGAGCCCGCCCAGATCGCGCACGCCGCGCGGCATGAACTGGTAGGGGTACATCACCCCCGAGAGCACGAACGACGGCATGATGAAGAAGACGGTGATGAACACCGACTGCGCCGTGGTCTGGGCGAGCACCGAGACGAGGACGCCGATCGCGAGCGACGCGAGCACGAAGGGCAGCGTGATGGCGAACAGCGCCGGCCAGCTCCCGTGCGGCCACACGCCGAAGGCGAGCCCGCTCGAGAGGACGGCGAAGAGGAGGAGCCCGTAAGAGACGACGACGTAGGGGACGAGCTTCCCGAGCACGATCTCGAGCGGCGTGGTGGGCAGCGCCAGCATCTGCTCGTAGGTGCCCATCTCGCGCTCGCCGACCAGGCCGCCCGAGGTGACCGAGAGGCAGAGGTTCGTGAGCAGCATGCCGGCGAACGCGGCGAGGAAGAAGATGCGGTCGCTGAGCGTCGGGTTGAACCAGAAGCGCTGCCGGACGTCGATCGGACCCGGCAGCCGCGGCGCGGCGTGCCGCGTGCCCGCGGGGACGAGGCGGGTCGCGAACCCGCCCGCGACCTCCGCCACGTACGCGCCGACCCGGGCGGCGGAGAGCGGGTCGCTCCCGTCGAGCAGGAGCTGCACGCGCGGCCGCCCGCGCTCGACGTCGCGCCGGAAGTCCTCCGGGACGACGAGGACGGCGAGCGCCTGGCCGCGTTGCAGGAGGTCGCGCGCCTGGTCGTAGCTCGCGATCGCGCGCGGCGGGCGGAAGTAGCCCGTCGCCTGCACCTCGGCGACCAGGCGCCGCGCGACAGTGTCCGCGCTCCGGTCGAGCACCGCCCACGGCACGTTGGCCGGCTTGTTGGAGAGCACGAGCCCGAAGATGACGAGCATCATGATCGGCTGCATGAGGACGACGCCCAGGAAGGCGCGGTCGTGGCGCACGATGCGCGCCTCGCGGTACGCCACGGCGAGCACGTTCGACCAGAAGCGGCGGCTCACGTCCGCGCTCCGATCGTGCGCAGCGCGAGCGCCACGAACACCACTCCCGAGAGCGCGAGCACGGTGAGCTCCCAGGCGAGCGCCTCGGGCCCCGCGGCACGGAGATAGATGGCGCGGCTCACGCGGATGTAGTGCGTCGCGGGGAAGGCCTCGGCGAGCCAGCGGAAGACGAACGGCATGTTGCGGGTCGGGAACGCGAAGCCCGAGAGCTGCACGAGCGGGATGCTGAACAGCACGGTCTTCTGCACCGCCTCGGCGGCCGTGCTCGAGGTGGCCGAGAAGTAGAGGCCGAGGGCGAGCGAGAAGAAGACGTAGCCCGAGGAGATGGCGATGAAGAGGAGCGCGTTCCCCTGCGGCCAGACGCCGAGCACGAAGCCGGCGACCAGCATCATGAGCACGACATCGAGCGCGAACACGGCCCCGAGCGGGAGGAGCTTCCCGAGCAGGATCTCGCCCGAGGTCGCCGGCGTCACCTGGAGCTGGTCGAAGGTGCCGGTCAGGCGCTCGTTCACGATCGAGACGGCGGTGATGATCGTGGTGAGGAAGGAGAGCACGAAGCCGAAGGTGCCGGCCACCATGAAGGGCTTGCCCTCGAGGCGCGGGTTGAAGAGCGCGCGCGTGACGACCTCGACCCCGCCCGGCGGCGCCGCGGCGGGGGGGGCGACGGGGGGGGCGACGCGGGGGGCGAGGCTGGCGCCGCTGCGTGCGAGGAGGCTTCGGATGAACGCCTCGGCGTTGCCGGCGAGCGGCGCCTCGCCCCCGTCGTAGATCACCTGCACCTGCGGTGGCTCCCCGCCGTTCAGATCGCGGTCGAAGTCGGGCGGGATGACGAGTGCCGCGCTGATCGTCCCCGCGACCAGCGCGCGCTCGAGGGCGGCGCGCGTCGCGTACGGGCGCGGGTCGAAGGTCCCGCTCGCGCCGAGGTCGGCGATCAGACGGCGGCTCGCCGCCGTCCCGCTCGCGTCGTGCACCCCGAGCGCCAGGTGCTTCACGTCGGTCGCGAGCACGAAGCCGAAGAGGACCAGGGCGACGAGCGGCACGGTGATGAGGATGGTCATCGTGAAGGGGTCGCGCAGCGTGGCGCGCACCTCGCGGACGACGAGGGTGCGGAGCCGCCGCCAGCTCATCGCGCCGCCCCCGCCTCGGCCAGCACGCGCCGGAAGACGTCCGTCATCGCCGGCTGCTCGATCGACACGCGCGCCTCGGGGTGGGCCGCTACCAGGCGTGCGAGCGCGCCGAGGACGTGCGCGTCGAGCGGCCCGCCGGCGAGCGCGAGGCCGGCCTCGGTGGGCGTCGCCTCGCCGCCGAGCAGCCCCGCGGCCGCGACCCGCGCGCCCGGCGGCAGCGCCACCTCCACCCGGTAGCCGGGTGAGTAGCGGCGGCGGAGCTCCTCGGGCGGCGCGTCCGCGATCAGCCGGCCCGCGTCGATGAAGCACACCCGGTCGCAGTAGTCGGCCTCCTCCAGGAAGTGAGTGGTGACGAAGATGGTCGCGCCGGCCTCGCTCTCCTCCTGGATCAGCTCCCAGAAGAGCGCGCGGCTCCGCACGTCGACCCCCGCCGTCGGCTCGTCGAGGAAGAGGAGCCGCGGCCGGTGCATGATGCTGACCGCCAGGCCGGCGCGCTGGCGAACGGCGGCGGGCAGGTCCTCGGGCTTCTCGCCCTCGGCCTCGGCGAGCGCGAAGCGCTCGCGCAGCGCGCCCCAGCGGCGCGCGAGCTCCGCGCCCGCGAGTCCGTAGAGCCCGGCGTAGAACTCGACGTTCTCACGCAGGGTGAGGCCCCCGTACAGGCTCACCTTCTGGCCCATGTAGCCGATCCGGTCGCGCACGCGGCGCGGGTGGCGGATGACGTCCACGCCGTCCACCTCGATCGCGCCCGCCGTCGGCCGGATGAGGCCGATCAGCATGCGGATGGTCGTGCTCTTGCCGGAGCCGTTGGCGCCGAGGAAGGCGAAGATCGAGCCCGCCGCCACCTCGATCGAGAGCGCGTCGACGGCGGTGAAGGCGCCGAAGCGCTTGGTGAGCACGCGGGTGCGGATGATCGGCGCGGCCATCATCCCCTCCCGGAGAGCGCGCGCAGGGTCGATTCCATGTCGAGCGGCGTCTCCTCCGCGAAGCTGACCGCGCCGCCGGCAACGGTCGTCAGATCGGCGAGCAGGCGCGTGACGCCCGGGGCTTCCGCGCGGCGCACCTCGATGCGGGCGAAGCGCCCGGTCGCCCGCGCGCCCTCGACGTAGGGCAGCGCCCGCGCCGCGCGCGCGATCGCCCGCGGTTCCTCGCCCCAGGCGCGGTAGACGCGGAGGGACACGGCCGCGCGCAGCTCGGCCGGCGTGCCGGCTGCGACGAGGCGGCCGCGTTCCAGGTAGAGCAGCCGGTCCGCCGCGGCCGCCTCGTCGAGGTAGCTGGTGGAGATGAGGACGAGCGCGGCTTCCCGCTCTCGTTCGAGCAGCGCCCAGATCTCGGCGCGCGACATCACATCGACGCCCGCCGTCGGCTCGTCGAGGACGAGCAGCGCCGGCCGCGGCAGGAGCGCGTTGGCGACCGCCAGCTTCTGCTTCATGCCCCCCGAGAGCGCGCCCGCGGGCCGCTCGGCGAAGGGCGCGAGCCCCGTGCGCGCGAGCAGCTCGGCGGCGCGCGCGCGGAACTCCGTCTCCGGGAGCCGGTGGAGGCGCCCCGTGAAGCGCAGGTTCTCCTCGACCGTCAGGTCGCGGTGGAGGCTGAAGGCCTGCGGGACGTAGCCGACGCGCGCCTTGAGCGCCGTCACGTCGCCGCGCAGATCGTGGCCGAGGACAGTCGCCTCGCGGGCCTCGACCTCGAGGAGCCCCGCCAGCGCGCGGAGGAGCGTCGTCTTCCCGGCGCCGTCGGGCCCGACGACGCCGACGATCTCGGGCCGCTCGAGGACGAGGTCGATGCCGGCGAGCGCGCGCCGGCGGCCGTAGCGCTTCTCGAGGCCATGCAGCCGGATCATGGCTGGAGGTACACGTTGCCTTCCGTGCCCGGCTGGAGGCGCTCGACCCCCTCCAGGACGCGCACCTTGGCGCGGTAGACCTGGCCCATGCGGTCGCTCCGCGTCTCGATCTTCTCGGGCGTGAAGTTGGCCTGGTCGGCGACGAAGCTGACCTCGCCCGGGTAGCGGCGGCCGGGCTCGCTGTCGAGCTCGATCGCGACCCGCCGGCCGACGCGGAAGCGGTCGACCTCGGCGACCGGCACGTAGACCTGCACGTACTTGTCGGTCGGATCGAGGACCGCGACGATCGCGGTGCCCGGCTGCGCCAGCTCGCCCGGCCAGATGAACTGCGTCTGCACCGTGGTGGGGACGGCGGGCGCGTGGATGTCGTACTTGGCCGCCGTCACCTCGAGCTGTGCGATCTCCGCGTGGGTCAGCTCGCGGCGCTGGGCGAGCACGTCGAGCTGGCGGCGGGCGACGGCGATCGTCCCCTCCTCCGCCTCCGCGCGCCTGAGCAGGTCGCGGGCACGGTCGACCGCGCTGCGCGCCTGGTCGCGGCGCGCGCGCGCGTCGTCGAGGAGCTGCGCCGTGCTGGCCCCCGTCGCGACCAGCGCCTCCTCGCGCTTCAGGCTGCGCTCGGCCAGGTCGGCCGCCGACTCCGCCTGCCGGAGCTCGGCGCGCCGCGCGCCCACGTCCTGCTTCCACGTGCTCTCGCTGAGCTCGACCTGCTGCTGCTGGCGGCGGATGTCGGCCTCCGCGACGTCCAGCTCCTCGTGCTTGGCCACCAGGCGGGTCTGGATGTCGGCGTCGTCGAGCTGCGCGACCACGGCGTTCGGCGGGACCTGGGCACCCTCGGCGAAGATCACCTCCAGCACGCGCCCCGTCACCTCGCTCCGGATGACGCGCTCCTCGCCCTCGACGAAGCCGGTGTAATGCGGCGGCGTCCGGTCGCGGCGCACGACCCAGACTGCCGCCGCCACCACGGCCAGGACGAGCACGGCGAGCGCGAGCCTTCTCCGCATGGTCACCTCGTCTCGCCGACGACGGCGTCGAGCGGGAGCCCGAGGAGCTCCTGCAGCTCGGCGCGCCGCGTGTGCGCCTGGTAGAGCGCGCCGGCGCGGGTGGCGCGCTGCCCGGCGAGCAGCGCCTCGGCGTCGAGCACGTCGTCGCTCGTCGCCCGGCCGGCGTCGAACTGCTGGCGGCGGATGCGGAGGTTCTCCTCCGCCTGCGCCACCCCCGCCTCGGCCGCCGCGGCGGCGGCCAGGCGCTCCTCGGCGGCCCGCTGCGTCGTGCGCACCGCCGCCTCAAGCTCGTCGAGCTCGCGCGCGACGGCGATGCGGTTCTGCTCGGCGGCGTGGCGGGCCGCGGCGATCTCGGCCTCGCGCCGCGTGTCGGTGCCGAGGTCCCAGGTGAAGCCGACGAAGCCCGAGCCGACGCGCTGCGGCTGGACGATGGTCGCGCTCGAGTAGTCGATGGCGCCGCCCGCCTCGAAGCGCGGCAGCCGGCTGCGCGCGAGCGCCCGCGCCGACTCCTCGAGACGCTGCTGCTCCTCGAGGAGCGAGGCCAGCACGGGGTTCGTGGCGCGCGCCAGGCGGAGCGCCTCGTCGGCCTCGGGTACGGCGGGCCGCTCGCGGACGTCCACCACGGCGGTCGGCGCGTCGACCGGGAGGCCGACCGCCTGGTTGAGGGCCCAGCGCGCCTGATCGATCGCCAGCACCCGCTGCAGGCGCTGCTCCTCGGCGTTGCGCAGCGCGACCTGCACGACCAGGAGCTCGTTCTTGGTGAGGCGGCCCGCGGCGAAGCGTTGTTCGGCGTTGGCGAGCTGCTGGCGGTCCGTGGCGATCGTCTGCTCCGTCACCTCGGCCAGGCGCTCGGCCTCGAGGAGCTGGAAGTAGGCGCGGATGACCCGCACCTGCTCGGCGAGCCGCGTGGCCC
>Ga0209058_1004621_pt1 | contig 10916 bp, 9 predicted proteins | sample GraSoiAngelo_147_FD_185904 | JGI IMG/M metagenome (GOLD analysis project Ga0209058, IMG submission 185904) | Grasslands soil microbial communities from the Angelo Coastal Reserve, California, USA - 14_1009_05_40cm (SPAdes) (version 2) | ecosystem: Environmental > Terrestrial > Soil > Grasslands ... | reverse complement strand
ATCGGCGCGGCCGGCCGTCACGTTGACCGATCCGTTCACCGTGCTTGCGACGGCCAGTCCTGTCGTCGACACGCGAATCGATCCGTTGACGGTGTGCGCCTCCACGTCCGCCTGCAGCGATTCGGCGTTGACTTCGCCGTTCACCGTTCGTCCGACGAAGGCCACGCCAGCCGGCACGCGCACCTCGAAATGCACGACCGTATCGTTGTCGCGCGTCGACGAGCGGCTCGTGCCGCTGGGATCGCACCGGTTCGGCTCCTTACCAGGAACATCCGGGTAGACAGCGCAGATCGTTACGCCGCCGCCGTGTGGCACGACGTCGACGCGGACATCGGCCGGGTTACTTCTGCGCGCCGACTTCGTGGCGGTGACTTCCACTTGTCCGGAAGAGGACGGTGTCGCGCGAACGTCGCCATTGATTCCTTTGATTTCGATGGTCTGACCCGAGGTGAGCTGACCGCTCCACTGGAAAGTCGCCTGCGCGGTCGCGTCGACGACAAACGACAGAGCGACAAGGGTGAAGGCGAGAACTCGGCGCATGCATCCCTCCGGTCGCCTTAGACGAAGGCGCGCCGCAAAGCGTTGATTGGGCTTACGGATCAGAACGGTATTTCAACCGAAGCTCGCCCAACGGCCAAATGGTTTGCACCGAAGCTGCGCCGACGGTAGCGTGAGGGCTACCAATCCGAGGGCTCGTCGGAGGCGAGCGGATGGTGCCGGAGGAGGGAATCGAACCCTCACGGGGAGTGAACCCCACGGGATTTTGAGTCCCGCGCGTCTGCCAGTTTCACCACTCCGGCATCTTGCGTCTGACCTGACCTCGAGCTCTGGCCGTCTACCGGTGGCTCGAGCCTGACCGTTGGCCTCTGACGCGTGACCTCTACACAAGAATGTCGATCTTACTCTTCCCGCGGACCTGCTGGATGAACGTCTCCAGCTTCTGGTCGCGGCGTCCCTGCTCGAGGAACTGTTTGATCTGGCCGCTGACCTCGGCGAGCGTCGCGGTGCGGGGCGCGCGGCGCTCGTGCACTCTGATGATGTGAAAACCGAATGGGGTTTCGACAACGCCGCTGATCTCGCCGGCCTTCAGCTTGAACGCCGCCGCTTCGAATGCAGGCGTCATCCGTCCCTTCGCGAAGAAGCCGAGATCGCCGCCATTTTGCGCGGTGCCGGGATCCTGCGATTCGGCGCGCGCAACGGTCGCGAAATCGGCGCCGCCGCGCACCTTCCGCAACAGCGATTGCGCCTTGCTGCGCGCCTCCGCTTTCTGCCCAGGCGTGGCGTTCTCGGATGCGGCGATCAGAATGTGACTCGCGTGAACGCTCTCGTCCTGTTTGAAACGCGGCAGGTTCTGTTCGTAGAACGCGCCAATGTCACTCTCCTGCACCAACGCCGTCGACGCGATCTCCGCGTCGATGATCTTCGAGACCTGCAGCTGCGCGCGCGACTGCTGCCGCACGTGATCGACGGTGAGTCCCTGAGCGCTCATGCTCTCCGCGAACGCCTGTTCGTTCGGGAAGCTGCGGCGGATGTCGCCGATGCGCGCGTCGACTTCCGCGTCGGTCACTTCGATCTTGCGATTGCGTGATTCCTGCTCGAGGAGATGGAATGCCACCAGCCGATCGAGCACGCCCCGCAGCACCTCATCGCGTTTGTCGGCGGGCAGCGGTGCACCGGCGCGCGCCTCGATCCGCTTGACTGCGCTGTCGAACTCCCACTTCTCGATCACCTCGCCGTTGACCCGCGCCAACACGGCAGGGATCTGCGCCGGCATCGGCTTGATTGGCGCTGTCGCGACAGGCTGACGCTGTGGGCCGGCTGTCGGGCTGGCCGCGGAGGCCGTAGAGTTTGATGCGGGTGTCCCCTTCTTGCAGGAGGCCAGCGAGGCAATGAGTCCGAGCGCGATCAGTGGCGCAAAAGTGATCTTCATAAACAATCCATCATATCAGCCGCCGCACCTCGACCGTCGACGGGCCGCATCTTTGCACTCGCCGATACCGGAGGGCTCGTTCGATGATGCGGCAAGAGGCGAGTTGGCAACGAATTGCAGTCTTCACGGTCGCTGCCTGCCTTGGCACCGCGACGCTCGGCCACGCACAGTTGTTCAGGCCATTCACCGATCGCTCGCGCGCAATGCTGGAGGGCAACTGGCAGTCGTGCCGCGAAGCGGACGGCCAATATGCCGAACGCGTCTACGACGGACGCTGGCCCGGCATGCAGCCGTTCGAGCTGCACATGGGTCCGTACCACGAGTTCGCGCTGTTTCGCGGCGTTCAGGACGAGCATCGAATGCACAACTCCGCCGAGAATCTCCTCCATCCATTCACGGTTGAGGTCGTCGGCAACAACGCAAAGCACGTCTGGGACGTCAACGGCATCCACCTCGAGGTCGTGCTCGCCGGCGGATCGCGCGAAGACTGCGAAAGCTGGTTCGTGACTCTCAGCCGCTCGAAGCTGTCTTCGCACTAATGTTGAGGTAGCTCGCCTCGGTCGTCTCGCCGAGGGCATCTTCACGATTTTCTCGTACAACTTCGCAGCGCACATGGACTTAAGGTGCGGCAAATGCCAGCTCGGCGTCATGTGCAAAATGCTGCAAAATGGCCGATTTCAGGCCATTTTGCGTTGATTCGCGATCAGGAGTCGGCTATACTGAATGGACTGCCGGTGCCGTTTCAGCCTTCCATATATAGCGCTTCCTACAGGGGGAACCGTGACATTTGAGATCGGCGACAAGGTCATCTACCCGAACCATGGTCTCGGGATCGTCGAGCGCATTGAAGAAAAAACCATCCTCGGTACCACCTGCGGTTTCTATCATCTCCGCATCGTCGCCAACGACACGACTGTGCTCGTGCCGCTGGCCAACGTCGACGGCGTCGGCCTCCGCCGCGCCATCAACGACGATGAAGTCGAGCGCCTGTTCGGGCTGCTCGGCGACGGCAAGATTGACAACCATCAGAATTGGAAAGGCCGGTTCAAGGACAACTCGGACAAGATGCGCAGCGGCTCGATCTACGAGGTCGCCGACGTGCTCAAGAGCCTCACGTTCCTCTCGAAATCGAAGAGCCTCTCGTTCCGCGAGAAGCGGATGCTCGATCGCGCCAGATTCCTCGTCGTGTCGGAAATTTCCGAGGTGATGCGCGAATCGGCGGCGGCGATCGAGGGGCGCGTCGATCGCGCGCTCGAGCGCTGCCTCACGGTCAAGGCCTCGCGCGCCGCGGCCGCGCCTGCTCGCGCGAAGGTTGTGAAAGCCGCCCCGCGCGCGACGGCGAACAACAGCCGCCGCACCGCCCGCGCGTCGTAGTCGATCGTTCTGTTTCGTTTATGATGGCGGCCGCGTGTTCATCGCGGCCGTCCGTTCTCTCGCCACTTATCTCGCCGTTTCCCTCTACGTTCTGATCGCAGCGCCCCTCGGGATGGCGCTCGCCATTTTGTTCGGCGCGAAAAATTTCCTGTACTTTCTCGGCCACTGCGGCGTCCGCCTCGCGCTCGGATTGAGCGGCATCAAATACCGCGTGGCCGGCGCCGAGCACATTCCACGCGATCGGGCGGTCGTTTTCTGCTCGAACCATCAGAGCAACGTCGACCCGCCGGTGCTGTTCGAGGCGCTGCATCCGCGGACGCACATCCTCTACAAGGCGGAGCTGAACGCGCTGCCGCTCCTGGCCCGGGCGTTTCGCGTCGGGGGGTTCATCCCGGTCGATCGCCGCAACAAGGAAGCGGCGCTGCGATCGATCGAAGCGGGCGCGGCGTCGCTAAGGGCCGGCAACTCTTTTCTGATCTTTCCCGAGGGTACCCGCAGTCGCACGGCCGAGCTGCTGCCGTTCAAGAAGGGCGGCTTCATCATGGCAATCAAGGGACAGGCGCCCATCGTACCGGTCGCGGTCCAGGGCGGACGCGATGCCATGCGGAAGGGCAGCCGGATCGTGAGGCCCGTCACCGTCAGTATCCGTGTCGGCGAGCCGATCGAGACCGCCGGACTGACGCTGGACAATCGCAACGCGCTGATCGCCAAGACGCGCGAACGGATCACCGCGCTGCTCGCGCAAGGTCCGGTGTAGACTGCGGCGATGGGCCGCGCGGCGATCGCGCTCGGATACACCGCTCTGGCAGCGACGCTCGTGGCAGCCGGTTTCAGCCGGATTTCCGCGGCGTTGCAGGACCCACAACCTGCCCAACCTCCGCGTCCGACGTTCCGCACCGAAGCCAACTACGTTCGCGTCGACGTCTATCCGACACTGAACGGGGCGCCGGTCATGGACCTCACGCAGGACGACTTCGAGATCCTCGAGGAAAGAGTCGCGCAGAAAATCGAACAATTCGAGCACGTCGTCATCCGGTCCGCGGGGCCTCAGGACACGCGAATCGAGCCGAACACCGTCCGCGAATCCAGGGCGATGATGGAGAATCCTCGCGCGCGCGTGTTCGTCGTCTTTCTCGATACGCACCACGTCGACGTCGGCGGATCGCACAACATCCGGAAGCCCTTGGTCGAAGCGCTCGATCGCCTGATCGGTCCGGAGGATCTCGTCGGTGTCATGACGCCGTACATGTCCGCCGCCGATATCACATTCGCGCGAAAGACGACGACGATCGAAGGATTCCTGGCGCGCTACTGGACGTGGGGCGAACGCAATCAGATCAATTCAACGGACCCGGTGGAAGACGACTATCGCATGTGCTTTCCCGGCTTCGGACCGAGTCGGCAGTGCTCCGATGACGACCGCGGGGTCGCAGACGAGATGATCGAGCGGCGGCGCGAGAAGTTGACACTCGATGCGTTGTCGGATCTGGCCAGATATCTGCGCGGCGTCCGCGAGGAACGCAAAGCCATTCTTGCGATCACCGACGGCTGGCGCCTGTTTCGTGAAGATCCAACCCTCGCCCGCAAGCTGTACTGCCAGGCGCCGTCGCTGCCGCCGATCGGCGTCGATCCGCGGTCTGGCAGGCCGACCGCGGATCCAGTGGTGCCGGGACAGCGATCGAACATGGCGTGCGAGCGCGATCGACAGACGCTCGCATACATGGACGACGACCGGCACTTCCGGATGCTGCTCGACGAAGCGAACGCCGCCAACGTGTCGTTCTATCCCATCGATCCGCGCGGCCTCGTGGTGTTCGACGAGCCGATCTCGAAGGTTACGACCGGCGCGCCGCCGACCGGCTCGACGACGATCACACCACTGACAGTGGATGCAGCGCGGTTGCGCGCGCGGCTCACCTCGCTGCGGACTCTGGCCGAGGCGACCGACGGCCTCGCCATCGTCGACTCGAACGATCTGTCGAAAGGGATGCGGCGCGTCGTCGACGACCTCAGCTCGTACTATTTGCTCGGCTACTACTCGAGCGGAAAACTCGACGGACGGTTTCACGCGATCACCGTTCGCGTGAAGCGGCGCGGCGTCGACGTCCGCGCACGCCGCGGCTATCTCGCCGCGACGCCGGGCGCTGTGATGGCTGCCGCCGCAACCGCTGCCGCCGGCGCCGCGCCGGCAAAGGCGAATGCGGAAGCCGCCGCGATCGCGACGGCGATCTCGCCGCTTGCTGCCTACGGACGCGAGGTGCCGATCCGCATGCAGGCGGCCGCCGGCTGGAAGGGCGATCCGCCGGTCGCAACCGTCTGGGTCGAGGGCGAGCTCGGCGCCGCCGCCGAGTTCAACGAACAATGGAAGGGCGGCGCGTCGATGACGTTCGAGCTCGCGGTGGCCGAGGGACCGTCGATCGCGAGCGCGCGCGCCACTGTCGCCGCCAGCGTGCGGAGCTTTCGCGCGACCCTCGTGGCAGACCACCCGCTCCAGCCAGGCGAGTACATCGTCCGCGTTGCCGCGCGCGGCGTCGACGCGACGATCCCGACGCGCGACACCCTTCACCTCACGCTGCCGCCGAGCCCGCGGGCGACCGGCGCGATTTGGATCCGCCGCGGGCAGTCGACCGGCAATCGTGATGTCGCGACCGCCGATCTCCGCTTCCGCCGCAGCGAGCAGGTCCGCGTCGAGATCCCGACGCTCGGGAACGAGGCTCGCGCCGCCCGTTTGCTCGACCGCACCGGGAAGGCCCTCGCCGTTCCGGTGACGGCGGCTGTTCGCACCGACAGCGACGGATCGCGATGGATGACGGCGCAGCTTGCGCTGTCGCCGCTCGCGGCGGGCGATTACGTCATCGAGCTATCGGAAGGAAGCGACCGCGTGCTGGCCGCGTTTCGGGTGATTCCGTAGTCGTCAGCGTGTCCGCTCTCTCGCGGACCGGACACCGCGCGGCCGACACATCGATCGGCCCTACGAGCCGCCGAGCGCGAAGGTCAGCACCCACGGCTTCAACGGCTGACCGTCGGTCCCGGCAATCCCTTCGCCGAGCTCGACCTTCACTGTTCTGAACCGTTCCAGCGGCTTCGCGAATCTGATTTCCACGACGCGGTTTGCGGGGTTGTATCGGGCCGTGAATTCGATCGGCGGCGTATCGGGCTCGCCGCGCTGAGCGCTCTGCGAGGCGAGATAGCGTACCTGAATGTGACCTTTGAGCGTCGCCTGATCGAGATCGCGCGACAACTGGACGCGGACGGTCGTCGTCGTCGCCACGTCGGTTTCGTCTTCCGTCGGTGTGCTGAAGATCACTTCCGGTGGAGGACCCGCCGGCACCCGGACGGCCTCTTCGGTCGGCGTCGGCTCGGTAGGCGGCTTCGACAACTTCAGGCTGCCGGCTTCGGCGTCCAGCCACATCAGACCGCGCCCTTGCTGCACGGTGCCGCGCAATTCGAGCCATCGACTCGTGTCGATGCGCGCATCGAGGCCGAGCTCGAAATCCTTGCCGTCGGCGCCCTTCAAGCGCGGGCGCATGTTGATGATCCAGATTGCCGCGTCGGCGGCGCGGAGCACGAAGTCGTACCGGCTCTTGGCCGGCGCGTCGGGCAGATCTCCCATCAGGTTGCGTCCCGAAAACTGTCCGGAGATCGTCACCTTCTGATCGAAGTACCGATCGGGATTCAGCACGATGGCGCGGATCGACGGCGCCGGCGGCGGCTGGGCGGGCGTGACCGACGTCGCGATAATCGCGGTCACCTCGCCGGCTCTCGGCCAGGGGCCGTCGGGATCGATGTGGAACGTCGCGCGCAAATCGTAGGTGCTCAACCGCACGTCGTCGGGCTTCATGCGGCCAAGATCCCAGAATTCGCCGCGCACTTCGTCGATACCGTCCGGCGCGCTGCCTTTGCTCACGATCCGGATCGATCCCGCCTCGCTCGAGACGCGGATCTCGTCCTTCTCGACGCCGACCTTGCCGACGATCACGATCGGCCGACCGGTGTAGAAGGTCGGGTATGCGAGCAGCGCCGCAATGTTCGTCGCGCGTCGTACCTGCGGCTGCGCGGAGATCGACACGGTCGTCACGACGAGAGCGACCGCGACAGCGCGAATCCCGAATCCCAAATCGCTGATCACATGATTTTCTTCTGCGCCGCGTTCGCCAAAATCGCGCCGAGCGCGAGGAACAGGCCCACGCCGGCGATGTAGCCGCTGACGCCGTCGTGCAGGAACGGCAGCAAGTTGCCGATCGACTGCGGACCGGCGATGTGGCCGGTGCCGACGAGCACCGCGAACAGGATGCCACACAGCGAGCCGCCCGCGATGAGCCCCGAGCTGAACAGCGTGCCCGCGCCGATTTCCGATTCCTCGTGCACGCCCGTCTTCCGCTCGACGAACGCGCGCACGAGACCGCCCGCGAAGATCGGCGCCGTCGTCGCGATCGGCAGGTACGATCCGACGGCGAACGACAACGAGCGGACGCCGCATAGTTCGAGCGTGACGGAAATGAACACGCCCACCAGGACGAGACCCCACGGCAGATTCCGGCTGAGCAAGCCTCTGATGATCGTCGCCATCAGCGTGGCTTGCGGCGCCGGCACCGCTGCGGTCCCGATGCCGAAGACGCGATGCAGATACATCGTCGTCAGCCCGATGACGGCGGCCGACGTGATGACGCCGATGATCAAGCCGACCTGCTGATGGATCGGCGTCGCGCCGACGATGTAGCCCGTCTTCAGATCTTGAGACGTGCCGCCGGCGTTCGCGGCCGCGATGCAGACGACGGCGCCTACGCAGAGTGCGATCGGCGCGTACGCATCACCGGTCCACCCGAGCCCGACGAACAATAGGCATGTGAGGATCAGCGTCGCGATCGTCATACCCGAGATCGGATTCGATGAGGTGCCGATGAGCCCGGTGATGCGCGACGAGACGGTGACGAACAGGAATCCGAAGATGATGACGAGAATCGCCGCGAGGAAATTGCCCTGCGTCGGCATCTTCGGCGCGACGGCGAGGAAGATTGCCAGCAGCAGCGATCCGCCCAGCACGACCGTCGTCGGCAGATCGCGCTCGGTGCGCAGCCGTGCGGTCGCCGTCGCGCCGGCGCCGAAGTCCTTCAACCCTTCGCGCGCCGACGCGATGATCGTCGGCAGCGTCCGGCCGAGCGTGATGAGACCCGCGGCGAGCACGGCGCCGGCGCCGATATAGCGGATGTACGCGCTCCACAACTGCGGCGCGCTCATTTCCGAGATCCTGAAGGGCATACCGGTCGCCGGGTTGTTCGCGAAGTTCGGATGGATCGGCGGGAACGGTACTGGGATGTACGCGCCGAGAATCGTCAGCAGCGGCAACAACACGAGCCACGACAGTACGCCGCCGGCGAACATCGTGCCCGCGATGCGCGGTCCGATGACGTAACCGACGCCCATGTATTCCGGCGAGATGTCGATGTTCAGCGTGGCATTGGGAAACTGCGCGCTCCTTGAAGTGGAGTAATCGAGCTCGGTGAGGAACAGATTGAAGATCCACGACAGCGATTTCCAGAGCGCGCCAATCCCCAGACCGCCGAACACCATCGTCGCGAGCCTGCCGCCGCGTTCGCCGGCGACGAGCACGTCGGCGCACGCCGTTCCTTCGGGGTACGGCAGCGTGCCGTGTTCCTTGACGATCAGCGCGCGGCGGAGCGGCACCATCATCAGCGTGCCGAGAATGCCGCCGGCGAAGGCGAGCATCGCGATTTGGAAGTAGCTGAAGTAGGCGGGGCCGTACGGCGTCAGAAAAATCAGCGCCGGGATGGTGAACACGACGCCGCCGGCGACCGACTCGCCGGCCGACCCAATCGTCTGCACGATGTTGTTCTCGAGGATGGTCGATCCGCCGAGCCGCTTCAGCACCGAGATGGCGAGCACCGCGATCGGAATCGAGGCGCTCACCGTCAGTCCCGCGCGCAGGCCGAGGTATACCGTCGATGCGCCGAATAACAGCCCGAAGAGCGATCCGATGACGACCGCCTTCAGCGTGAACTCCGGCGGCGACTGATTCGGGCTGACGTAGGGCTGGAAACCGGTGGCGTGCTTCTGGACGGGAGTGGCCATGGAGGCGGATATTAGCATTGCGTTAGAATTCTTCCTGCCTTGTGAAAGTCTCGAACAAAGGGTCGTCGAAGGCCGCGCCGGTCAAGCAGAGCGCAGACCAGGTTTCCGAGCTCACCACGAACCGTCTTTCGGTGTATCTGCGCTGCCTCAATGCGCTCGAGAACGCGGGGGTCCGCACGATCAGCTCGCAGGCGCTGGCGCAGCAGTTTCACCTCAATGCGGCGCAGATTCGCAAGGACCTCGCGTACTTCGGCGAGTTCGGCGTGCGCGGCGTCGGCTACTACGTGCGCGATCTGAAGCGCCATCTCCGCCAGATTCTCGGTCTCGATCAAAAGCTGCGCGTGGCGATCATGGGCGCCGGCAACCTCGGGCTCGCGCTGGCCGACTATCCGGGATTTCGGATGGAAGGGTTCGAGATCGCCGCGCTGTTCGACAACCTGCGCGAGAAGGTGGGGCAGCAGTCGCGGCTCGGCGTGCCGATCTACGACATCCACGATTTGAAGAAAATCGCGAAGCGCGAAGAGGTCCGCATCGCGGTGCTCGCGGTGCCCGCCACGTCGGCGCAGCAGGTGTTGAACCTCGTCGTCGCCGCGGGGATCAAAGCGGTGCTGAATTTTTCGCCGGGCACGATGCAGGCGCCGCCCGACGTGAAGCTGAAAAGCGTGGATCTCACCGTCTCTCTCGAAAGCCTCTCGTTCTTTCTCGCGCAAGGCGACGGTGAGAGCTAAACGGCGCCGTTCTGTGCCGCTGACCCATTTCGACGCGCGCGGCCGCGTCAAGATGGTCGACGTCGGGGACAAACCGGTAACCGATCGTGAAGCGATTGCCCGTGGATCGATTGCCATGTCGTCCGAGGCGCGCCACCTCATTCGCGCCGGCAAAGTGAAGAAGGGCGATCCGCTTCAGGCCGCGCGGCTCGCTGGCATCCTGGCGGCGAAGCAGACCTCCTCGCTCATTCCGCTCTGTCATCCGTTGCCGCTCTCGGGCGTCGACGTCGATTTGACGCCGACCGCGCGCGGCTACGACATCGAGGCGCGCGTCAGAACGACGGCGCAGACCGGCGTCGAGATGGAAGCGCTCACCGCCGTCGCCGTTGCCGCGCTGACGATCTACGACATGGTGAAGGCGGTCGACAAGACGATGGTGATCGGCGACATCACGCTGACCTTCAAGCGCGGCGGAAAATCAGGAACCTTCCGAAGAACGTGATGTCAGCAGTTGCGCCCCGGCGACGCGACGTTCTCTTCCTGGATCCCTCGCGGGCAGCGCCTGCGGCTGGAGCGAGCGTGAGTCCGTGAGCGAGGCGAGCAGGGTCGGGCCCCGCGAGCGGTGGAGAAAGTCCCGCGCGCGTCTGCCCGTGGAGGTCGCGGGCCCGACGCGATAGGTTGTTTGATCTAGTCGGACTCGGCCATTCTCGAGGGTATTACGTCTCACAGTGGTCGCTCGTTGCCCACTGAATGTGTCGCTGAAGGCCTACCCTCGGCGACAAATTCCGCGGCCGACAATATATAGAAAGGTCGGG
>Ga0209058_1004620_pt1 | contig 10918 bp, 9 predicted proteins | sample GraSoiAngelo_147_FD_185904 | JGI IMG/M metagenome (GOLD analysis project Ga0209058, IMG submission 185904) | Grasslands soil microbial communities from the Angelo Coastal Reserve, California, USA - 14_1009_05_40cm (SPAdes) (version 2) | ecosystem: Environmental > Terrestrial > Soil > Grasslands ... | reverse complement strand
GGCGTCTGCGTGCGAGCCGATAGCGATCGCCTCTACGCCGGATGCAACGTGGAGAACGCGGCGTATCCGATCACCCAATGCGCGGAAGCGAGCGCCATCGGCGCGCTGGTCGCCGCGGGCGACCGGCGCATCGTGGAGGTCCTGATCCTCACCGAGGGCAAGGAGATCTGCGCGCCCTGCGGCCGGTGCCGTCAGCAGCTCGCCGAGTTCGCCCGACCCGACGCCCGCATCCACCTCTGCGGGCCCGAGGGGCTCCGCGCCACGACCACGCTGGGCGAGCTCCTGCCGCTCGCGTTCGGTCCCGACGCGCTGGGGCATCCCAAGCCGTGAAGACGCCGCCCGCCGAGCTGATTCGCCGCAAGCGAGATGGCGCGGCCCTCGGCGACGAGGAGCTTGCCCATCTGGTCGCTGGCATCGTCGACGGCTCGGTGAGCGACGGCCAGGTCGCCGCGTTCGCGATGGCGGTGTACTTCCGCGGCATGACCCGGGACGAGTGCGTGGCGCTCACGGCCGCCATGACCCGCTCGGGCTCGACGCTCGACTGGAGCCGCTCGGGTCTCGACGGGCCAGTGCTGGACAAGCACTCCACCGGAGGCGTCGGTGACAAGGTCAGCCTGATCCTCGCTCCCGTGGTGGCGGCGTGCGGCGGCTTCGTGCCGATGATCTCCGGCCGCGGGCTCGGCCACACCGGGGGCACGCTCGACAAGCTCGACAGCATCCCGGGCTATGAGACCGCTCCCGACCTCGCGCGGTTCCAGACCGCGGTGCGCTCCGCCGGCTGTGCGATCGGCGGCGCGACCCAGGCGCTCGCGCCGGCCGACCGGCGCCTGTACGCGATCCGCGACGTCACGGCGACCGCCGACTCGATCCCGCTGATCACCGCGTCGATCCTCTCGAAGAAGCTCGCGGCCGGCCTCGACGCGCTGGTCATGGACGTGAAGGTCGGGTCCGGCGCGCTCGTGCCGACGCTCGACGGCGCCACCGCGCTGGCGGAGAGCCTCGTCACCGTCGCCGAGAGCGCGGGCCTCCGGACCGTCGCGCTGCTGACCGACATGGGACAGGTGCTCGGCGACGACGTCGGCAACGCGCTCGAGATCCGCGAGGTGATCGACTTCCTCACCGGCAAGCGGCGAGAGGCGCGGCTCGGCGCGGTCACGGCGGCCCTGGCGAGCGAGCTGCTGGTGCTCGGCGGCGCCGCCGGCAACCTGGCCGACGCGGTGGCGGCGGTCGACCGCGTGCTCGCTTCGGGCGCCGCGGCCGAGCGCTTCGCCCGCATGGTTGCCGCGCTCGGAGGCCCGAAGGACCTGGTCGAGCACCCCGACCGGCATCTCCCGACGTCGCCTGTGACGCTTCCCGTGATGCCGCATCGCCCCGGGATCATCACCTGTGTCGACGCGCGGGCCCTCGGCCTGGCCGTCGTCGACCTCGGCGGTGGGCGCCGGCGCGCAGACGACGCCGTCGACCCGGCCGTCGGGCTGAGCGGCGTTCGTGGGCCCGGCCAGAGCGTTGGGCCGGCCCAGCCCATCGCGGTCGTCCACGCGCGTTCGGCGGCGCAGGCCGAGACCGCAGCAACGGCGATCCGCTCTGCCGTCACCGCCGAAGAGGCGCCGAGCCTGGGAATCAGGCCGCCGGTGCTTCGACGCGTCCCTTCGGGCACGCCTTGACGAGCCGCGGCCGGCGGCGCAGGATCGCGGCTACAAATCATGGATAGACTCTCCAGACACGAGCTCCTTCGCCGCGCCGAGCAGCTCGTTCCCGTCCTGAAGGAGCGCGCCACAAAGACCGAGGAGCTCAGACAAATCCCACCCGAGAGCGTCCGCGATCTCCTGGACTCCACGCTGATCCGGATCGGCAACCCCGAGCGCTACGGCGGCCACGGTCTCGAGATGGACACCGCCTACGACGCGAGCTTCGAGCTCGGCCGCGGCTGCGGATCGACCGCCTGGTGCTACTCGCTGTGGACCGCGCACAACTGGTGGCTCGGCCACTTCCCCGAGAAGTGCCAGGACGAGTTCTTCGCCACGGGTCCGGACACGCTCTTCTCCAGCGGGCTCAATCCCGCCGGCGGGCGAGTGGAGCCGGTCGCCGGCGGGTTCCGGGTCGCGGGCCGCTGGGGGTTCTCGAGCGGCTGCGACGCCGCCACCTGGGCGATGGTCGCGGTCACCGGCGCCCGAGCGGGCTCCCTGATGTGGCTGCTGCTCCCCCGGCCGGACTACGAGATCGTCGACACGTGGTTCGCCGCCGGGATGCGGGGCAGCGGCAGCAAGGACGTCGTGATCAAGGACGCCTTCGTCCCCGCCCGCCGCGCGATCGATCCAGAGCGCGCCGGGGCCGACGAGAAGACGGGCTGGGAGATCCACGCGCGACTGAGCTACCGCGTGCCCCTGCGCTGCATGGCCGGATGGGATCTCGCGGCGCCGCTGGTCGGCATCGCTCAGGGCGCGATCGACGAGTTCACGTCGCGTCTGCTGCGGACCTCGGGTCCGGGGCGCACCGCCGACTCTGTCGCCCTCCAGCTTCGTCTGGCCGAGGCCGCGGCGGAGGTGGATGCGGCCCGCGCGCTCCATCGCGCCGACATCGCGGAGATGCTCGACCGCGCGTCGCGGGGCGACACGTTCACCGACCTGGACCGCGCGCGTTATCGCCGGGACAAGGCCTTCGTCGCCCGGCTCTCTGTCCGGGCGGTGGATCGGCTCTTCGAAGGGGGCGGTGCGCGCGCGATCCTCGACTCGGACCCGATCCAGCGCTGCCATCGTGACGTCCACGGTGCCTCGCACCACGCCGCGCTCAGCTGGGACTTCGTCGCCGAGCAGTTCGGGCGCCAGGCCCTTGGACTTCCGCCAACCGCCTAGCCGCAAAAGGAGACACACGTGAAAGTCGTCGACGCGATCGCCGAGATCATGAAGCGGGAGGGCGTGGAGTTCCTGAGCACGTATCCTACGACGCCGATCATCGACGCGGCGGCGGCCGCGGGGATCCGTCCGGTGCTCTGCCGCCAGGAGCGGGTCGGGGTCGGGATCGCCGACGGGTTCAGCCGCACGACCAACGGCCGCCGCCTCGGCGTGTTCGCCATGCAATACGGGCCTGGCGCCGAGAACGCCTTCTCGGGCGTCGCCACCGCGTACTCCGACTCGGTGCCGATGCTGGTGTTGCCGCTCGGCCACCAGCGCGATCGGGCGCAGGTCTTCCCGCTCTTCAGCTCGGCGAAGACGTATGCATCGGTCACCAAGTGGGTCGAGACGTTGAACCAGCCCGAGCAGGTGAACGAGGTCATGCGCCGCGCGTTCAATCTCATCAAGATGGGGCGGCCCGGGCCCGTCATGGTCGAGATCCCGGCCGACGTGGCGGTGGCGGAGGTCGGTGACCTGGCGCTCGCCTACAAGGCCGTGAAGGCAACGCAGCCCGCGGGCAACCCCCGCGACATCCAGGCCGCGGCGCGCGTGCTCGTGCAGGCGAAGCGGCCCGTGATCCACGCCGGCCAGGGCGTCTTGTACGCCGAGGCGTCGGAGGAGCTGCTCGAGCTGGCAGAGCTCCTCCAGGCCCCGGTCATGACCACGCTGGAGGGCAAGAGCGCGTTCCCCGAGGACCATCCGCTCGCCCTCGGCACCGGCGGCGGCGGCGTCATGTCCGGGCCCGTCCACCACTTCCTGCCGCTGGCCGACGTGCTGTTCGGCGTCGGGTGCAGCTTCACGAAGCACGGCATGGCCACCGGGATCCCAGCGGGCAAGACGATCATCCACGCCACCAACGATGAGCGCGACCTGAACAAGAACTACCAGGCCGACTACCCGATCCTCGGCGATGCCAAGCTGGTCCTCCGCCAGCTCGTCGACGCGGTGAAGGACGCCGCCGGCCGTCAGCCCCGAGATGCCGGCGCCGCCGCGGAGGTGCAGCAGGCGAAGGCGACGTGGCTGAAGGAGTGGATGCCCAAGCTCACGTCCGACGAGGTGCCGATCACGCCCTATCGCGTGATCTGGGACTTCATGCACGCGATAGACCCGCGCGACGCGATCGTGACGCACGATTCGGGCAGCCCGCGCAACCAGCTCGTGCCGTTCTACAGCGCGACGGCGCCGCGCGGCTACATGGGCTGGGGCAAGTCGCACGCGCTCGGCACCGGCCTCGGCCTGATCATGGGCGCCAAGCTGGCGGCGCCCGACAAGTTCTGCGTGAACTTCATGGGCGACGCCGCGTTCGGGATGACCGGGCTCGACTTCGAGACCGCCGTGCGCTGCGGCATCCCCATCAGCACGATCGTCCTCAACAATTCCGCGATGGCCATCGAGCGCCACGCGCTCGTGGTCTCGCACGATCGCTATCGCACCCGCGACATCGGCGGCAACTACGCCGACATGGCCCGGGCGATGGGCGGCCAGGCCGAGCGCGTGACGAGGCCGGCGGACATCGCCGGGGCGATCGGGCGCGCCCGCAAGGTGAACGAGGGCGGGCAGGCGTTCCTGCTCGAGTTCATCACCAGCGAGGAGATCGCGTTCTCCCACCGGCGCGCGCTCTAGGCGCCCGGTGCCAGGGGATCGCATGCGCTTCGGCTGGCTGACGCTCGCCCATTCGGCGTCGCCGGAGGCCGACTACGCCCACGTGCACGACCTGGTCGAGCAGGCGGAGTCGTCGCCAGAGCCCACGCGCCAGTCATGGCGTCTCGAGTGTACGCCCGAGTGGTATGCTGCAGCCTCGTCGAGCGCGGAGCGCTGTGACCACCTGAACGGAGGGCAACCGTGAGCAACCTTGCCGTCGTCGTCGATCCTGATGCGCCCGGCCGTCTCGTCCTCAAGCCGGTCCCCGAGCCTTCGCCCGACCGGAGCGAGGCGATCGTGCGCGTGCGCGCGATCTCGCTGAACCGCGGAGAAGTTCGGCGGTCGACGATCGCCGCGGCCGGATGGCGTCCGGGCTGGGATCTCGCAGGGGTGATCGAGCGTCCCGCCGCCGACGGCACGGGCCCGAAGGTCGGCGAGCGCGTCGTCGGGTTCCTGCCCGAAGGCGCCTGGGCGCAGCGCGTGGCCGTGCCGAAGAACGCGCTGGCCGAGCTGCCCGAGAAGGTCACCTTCTCGCAAGCCGCCACGTTCCCGGTCGCGGGCCTGACGGCGCTGCTGGCCCTCGGCAAGGGTGGTCCGCTCCTCGGCAAGCGCGTGCTCGTCACGGGCGCGACCGGCGGCGTCGGCGACTTCGCGGTGCAGCTCGCACGACTGGCCGGCGCCCACGTGAGCGCGCTCGTCCGCCGAAACGACCAGGCGGCCGCGGTTCGCCAACTCGGCGCTCACGAGGTCGTCGTCGGGGACGAGATCCCGAAGGAGCCCAAGTACGACCTGATCGTCGACTCGGTCGGCGGTCGGACGCTCGCCACCGCGCTGGGGGCGCTGCAGCGCGCGGGCGTGTGCGTCACGCTCGGCGCCTCGGCCTCGGCCGAGGTTACCTTCGACGCGCGCGAGTTCTTCGTGACCGGGCGGACGACCCTCTACGGCTTCTACCTGTTCACCGAGTTCGGGAACGAGCCGGCGTCGGTGGGTCTGCGGCGTCTGGCCGATCTGGTGGCCGCGGGCCAGCTCTCTCCGCATATCAGCCTCGAGCGCCCGTGGAAGGACATCGCGCAGGTCGCGCAGGATCTGATGGCCCGGCGCTATCCGGGCAAGGCGGTACTCACGCTTGACTGACGGAGCGACGTTCGACTTCAAGGATCAGGTGGTGCTCGTCACCGGCGCCGCCGCCGGGATCGGCTTCGGCATCGCCCAGGCCTTCCTCCAGGCGGGGGCGCGTCTGGCCCTCGGCGACCTGCGCGAGCCCGCGCTCAAGCAGGCGGTGGACCGGCTCGGGCGCTCGGCGCGAGTCTTCAGCCAGGCCGTCGACGTCCGGAACGGCCGATCGGTCGGCGAGCTCGTGAGCGCCGCCGAGCGCTCGCTGGGGCCGATCACGATCGCCGTCGCGAACGCCGGGATCTATCCGAACTCGCCGGTGCTCGAGATGACGGTCGAAGAGTGGGACAGCGTGATGGAGACGAACATGCGCGGCGTCTTCCTCACGTGCCAGGCGGTCGGCCGGCGGATGACCGAGCACAAGACGCCGGGGAAGATCATCACGATCTCGTCGGGCGCCTACAACAGCGGGCGCAAGGGCGCCGCGCACTACTGCGCGTCCAAGGCGGGCGTGGTGATGTTCACCAAGGTGCTTGCCATGGAGCTGGCGCCGCACCGGATCAATGTCAACTGTATTGCGCCCGGGTTGATCACGGTCGACCGCGACGTGAGCCAGGTGTCCGACGAGTACGTGCGGACGCTCGTCGCCAACATTCCCTGGGGCCGCCCGGGCACGCCCGACGACATCGCGCGGGCGGCGCTGTTCCTGGCATCGCCGTACGCGGACTTCGTCACCGGCGAGGTGCTGAGCGTGGACGGGGGCAGCGGCACCGGCCGCACGTGGCTGCCGTACAGCGGCAAGGCGCCGCGCTAGACGTCACACCTTCAGGCGCGGGTCGAGCAAATCGCGCAGGCCGTCGCCCAACAAGTTCATCGCCAGCACCGTCAGCATGATGCCGAGCCCGGGGAAGGTCGAGATCCACCAGGCCTCACGCAGATAGTCGCGCCCTTCGGCGAGCATCCGGCCCCACTCCGCGGTCGGCGGCTGGCTGCCGAGCCCGAGGAAGCTGAGCGCCGCGGCGGACAGGATCGCGGTGCCCAGGCCGAGCGTGCCCGTCACGATGAGCGGTGCGACCACGTTGGGCAGGATGTAGCGGGTGAGGATCGTGCGATCGCGGCCGCCGATCGCCCGCGCGGCCTCGACGTAGACCTGCTCGCGCGCCGAGAGGACGCTGGCGCGCACCAGTCGCGCGTACGTCGGCACCGCCGCGAGGCCGACCGCGATCATCACGTTGCCGAGGCCTGGCGTCAGCACGCTCACGATCGCCAGCGCTAATAAGATTCCGGGGAAGGCCAGCAGCACGTCGATCACCCGCATCAGCACCGCGTCGAGCCGGCCGCCGTAGAAGCCGGAGACGAGCCCGATGGGCGCACCGATGCCGACCGCGATCGAAACGGAGATGAGGCCGACGACCAGCGAGATCCTGGCGCCGTGCAGCACGCGGCTGGCCACATCGCGGCCGAACTGGTCGCTGCCGAGGAGATAGCCCGACCCCGGCGCCTGGAGCGCGGTGCGCGGCGCGGTCTTGATCGGGTCGCTCGGGCTCAGCCAGGGCGCGCCGATGGCCAGCAGCGCGAGGACGCCCAGGATCACGAGGCCGGCGACGGCCCCGCGGTGGCGCATCAGCCGCCGCGGCCCGTCAGCCAACGCGGATCCGCGGGTCGACGAAGGCGTACGCGACGTCGACGAGGACGTTGATCATCACGTACGACGCCGCCACGAACAGCACGGTGCCCTGCACGAGCGGAAAGTCCTTGGCGAGGATTCCGCCGACGATCAGCCGCCCCAGTCCCGGGCGGCTGAACACGGTCTCGACGATGACGGCGCCGGCCAGGAGATTCCCGAACTGCAGGCCGAAGATCGTGATGATCGGGATCAGCGCGTTCTTCAGCGCGTGGCGGACGACCACGCCCCACCACGCCAGGCCCTTGGCCCGCGCGGTGCGCACGTAGTCCTGGCCCAGCACCTCGAGCATGCTCGACCGCGTGAGCCGCGCGATGATCGCCGAGGCGATCGTGCCGAGCGTGAGGCTCGGGAGCACGAGGTGGAGGAGATCGCCGCCGCCGGTCGCCGGGAACCACGCCAGGTGCAGCGAGAAGACGAAGATCATCAGGAGCCCGAGCCAGAAGCTCGGCATCGAGACGCCGAGGAGCGCCACCACCATCGACCCGACGTCGAGCCACGTGTTGCGGAAGAGCGCCGCCAGGAGACCGAGCGGCACGCCGATGGCGATCGCCACCGCCATGCTGGCCAGGGCCAGCTGGGCTGTGCTGGCGACGTTCTCGGCGATCTCGGTCGCGACCGGCCGCCGGCTCCGGATCGAGGTGCCGAGGTCGCCCCGGAGCGCGTTCGCGACGAACCGGCCGTACTGCTGCGGCAGCGGCTCGTCGAGATGGAGCTGGGCGCGCATCTGGGCGATCTGGTCGGGGCTCGTGACGAACTCCGCGAGCATCATCTTGACGGGATCGCCGGGCACCAGGAACAACATGCTGAAGACGGCCAGGGTGACGCCGAACAGCACGGGCACGACGGCGAGGACCCGCCGGGCCAGGTAGATCAGCACCTATTTCTGGATGGCGGCGTCGCTCAGGACGGGATACGTGGCGAAGTTGTACTTCACGCCGCGGACGGCGGCGCGGAACGCCCACACCGAGAGCTCGTCGAGCAGCGGCACCGTGAGCGCCTCGTCGATGGCCATCTGCTCGATCGTCAGGTAGATCGCGCGGCGCTTCGCCGGGTCGAACTCACGCCGCCCTTGCTCGAGCAGCTGGTCGAGCTTGGCGTTCTTCACGCAGGACCAGTTGAAGTTGCCGCCGACGAGCGACGAGTGGAAGAGCGGATAGAGCCCATCGGGGTCGACGGCTCGCAGGAACATGACCGGCCCGTGCGTGGCGCAGCGATAGTTGTCCTCGTACCAGGGCGGCCGCGCCTGCGCCTTGATCTTGACGTCGATCCCGACTTCACGCAGCGACGACTGGATGAGCTGCGCCGTCGGCTCCGGGCCACCGCCGTACTCGATCGCGTTCAAGACGATCTCGAGCCGCGCCCCGGCTCTCGTGCGAATCCCGTCGGCGCCGGGCTGCCAGCCGGCTTCCGCGAGAAGCGCCTGAGCCTTCGCCGGGTCGAACGGGTACGCCTGGCGCAGCGTCGGATCGTCGAGCATCGCCGCGGTGAGTGGCGCGAAGGCCTTCAGCGCGATGCCCTTGAAGACCGTGGCGAGAAGCGCCTCCTTGTCAACCGCGTAGTTGAGCGCCCGGCGAACCTTCACGTCGTCGAGCGGCGGCCGCGTCGTGTTCAGGAGCCAGATGCGTGGCGCGCCGGGATAGGGGATCTTCTCGACGCGCACCGCCGAGTTCTTCTCGAAGCGCGGCAGCGACTGGGCGGGGACGAGATAGATGGCCTGCGTCTCGCCGCTCTCGAGCGTCGTCACGCGCGTGCCGGCCTCGGGCACGAACTTCCACACGACCGTGTCCAGCAGCGCCCCGCCGGCGCGGTCGCTCCACGGCGCCTTCCGGGTGTACGCAGGGTTGCGAACCATCGTGGTGTGATCCTTCGCCACGTAGTCCTTGACCATGAACGGGCCGCTGCCCACCGGGCGCGTGTGGACCTGGTCGCCCGTCTCGCGCACGGCCTTGGGCGACACGATGCTGAGCGTGCCGCCCGCCGCGTACGCGAGGAACGGCGCGTACGGGTTCTCGAAGCTGACCTGCACGGTGAACTCGTCGAGGACCTTCGAGCCGGCGTAGCCGGCGAGGGAGGAGCGCGAGCCGCCAGCCTTGAACTTCGGGTCGACGATCCGGTCGAAGTTGAACTTGACCGCGTCGGCGTTGAACGGGGTCCCGTCGTGGAACTTCACGTCGCGGCGAAGCTTGAAGGTCACGCTCCGGCCGTCACGCGCGCTCGTCCACGACTCGGCGAGCCACGGCACCAGCTTGCCGTCGAGCCCGCGGTAGACGAGGTTCTCGGTGATCGAGGCGATGATCTGGAACGTCACCGCGGACGGCGACGCGTGCGGATCGAGCGTCGGCGGCTCCTGATCGAGCGCGATCACCAGCGTGCCGCCAGCCTGCGCGTGAGCCGTCGAGGCGGTGATCCCGAGCAGAGCCAGAACACATGCGACCACGAGAACGAGACGTGACGAGTATGAGGGAGGCATGGAGCCCAATCCTCTGCCGGGAGGCCCACCGGCGTCAAGGGCTATTGGCGTCAGAGGGCGCATACTGAGAGGCACAAGGGGGCTACACGATGGACGAGCGGGAGCTGGCCGAATCGCGTCGCCGTGTTCGCGCGGGCTCGCTTGACCGCCGTCAGTTCGCCCGGACGGTCGTTGGGCTCGGGCTCACAGCGCCGATGATCGCCGAGCTGCTAGGGCCGCGGCCGGGCCACGCGCAACCGCGGCGATCGACGTTCACGCCGACGCGCCGTGGCGGCGGCGGCGAGCTGAAGACGCTCTGGTGGCAGGCGCCGACGATCTTGAACCCGCACCTGGCCACCGGCGCCAAGGACGCCGACGCCTCGCGGATCTTCTACGAGGGGCTCGTGTCGTTCGATCCCGACGGCAACATCGTGCCCGACCTGGTCGCCGGGGTGCCGACGATCGACAACAGCGGCCTCGCACGCGACGGGCTCTCCGTCACCCTGAAGCTCAAAAAGGGCGTGCAGTGGCACGACGGCAAGCCGTTCACCGCGGACGACGTCGTGTTCACCTGGGAGTACGTGATGGATCCGGCGACAGCCGCAACGACGAGCGGGGCGTACCGGGACATCGCGCGCATCGACAAGCCCGATCAGCACACCGTCAAGATCGTCTACAAGAGCCCGAACCCGTTCTGGGCCAAGGCGTTCAGCAGCATCATCCCGCGGCACGTGTTCGCGCCGTTCAAGGGCGCCCGGTCGCGCGAGGCGCCGGCCAACCTCAAGCCGGTCGGCACCGGTCCCTATCGTTACGCGGACTTCAAGCCCGGCGACCTCGTCCGCGCCGAGGTTTTCCCCGGGTATCACGAAGCGAACTGGCCGTTCTTCGATCGGCTCGAGATGAAGGGCGGCGGCGACGCCGTGTCCGCCGCGCGCGCGGTGATCCAGACCGGCGAGTACGACTTCGCCTGGAACATGCAAGTCGAGGACGACGTGCTCAGGCGGATGGAGCAGGGCGGCAAGGGCCGTCTCGACATCGCCTGGGGCGGCGGTATCGAGCAGATCTTTTTCAACTTCTCTGACCCGTTGAGAGAGATCGACGGCGAGCGGTCGAGCGTCAAGGCGCCGCATCCCTTCC
>Ga0209058_1004618_pt1 | contig 10920 bp, 8 predicted proteins | sample GraSoiAngelo_147_FD_185904 | JGI IMG/M metagenome (GOLD analysis project Ga0209058, IMG submission 185904) | Grasslands soil microbial communities from the Angelo Coastal Reserve, California, USA - 14_1009_05_40cm (SPAdes) (version 2) | ecosystem: Environmental > Terrestrial > Soil > Grasslands ... | reverse complement strand
CTGCACGCCGGGATCGGTCGACGAGCTCGTCGATGCGGTGTGCTGTCTCATCGATCGTCCCGATCTTCGTGCAACCCTCGGACACAACGCGCGTCGCGCCGCAGTCGAGGAGTATTCGTGGTCGCAACACGTGCGCCGGCTGTGGCAATTCGTCGGACGGCAGCCATGCCGCCCCCACCCGGAGCCGGTCGAGCAGCGCGAGCGGAAACGGCTCGAGACCGGTGATGCGTACAAAGATCAGGCGCAAAAGCAGTGGGATAACAATCCCGTGGGGTCGCAGCATGCGGGGGAGGCGCCGCCGCACACGCTCCAGTGGTTTCTCAACGTCGAAGCACACCGATACGGCGAATACGCGCCGTGGATGCCTGAGGTCATGGAATTCTCACGGCATCGCGGCGCTGAGCTCCTCGAAATCGGCGGCGGTCTCGGAACCGATCTCGCGCAGTTCGCCCGCCACGGCGCCCGCGTCACCGACGTCGATCTCTCGTCGGGACATCTTGCGCTCGCGCAGGAGAACTTTCGGTTGCGAGGACTCGACGGCCGGTTCGCGCACCACGACGCCGAGCGGCTGCCGTTCGGCGACAACACGTTCGATGTCGTGTACGCCGATGGCGTCATCCATCACACGCCCGACACGATGGCCGTCGTGCGCGATATCCATCGCGTCCTCAAGCCGGGCGGGCGCGCGATCGTCATGGTGTACGCGGAGAACTCGTGGCACTACTGGCGTCAGCTGGTCGGGACGCTGGGTCTCGTCGAGAAGCAGCTCTTCGACTGGTCGATGGGAGAGATCATGTCGCGCTCGGTCGAGCGGTCGGCGAACGACGCACGGCCACTGGTGAAGGTGTACACGAAAGCGCGGCTCCGGCACATGTTCCGCTCATTCGCGCGCATCGAGATCGTTCAGCGCCAGATGGTTCCAACGGAGCTGCCGCGCTCCTTGCGGCCGTTCCATCGCTGGATCGAGCGCGTTGCCGGCTGGAACCTGATCGTCAAAGCCGACAAGGCGTGCGCCTGATATGAGCGATGGCCGCCTAGGCTGGATGACGGTTGCGCTCGCGCTGGCGATCGTGCCGTACGCGGCATTGATGGCGTTCGCGCATCCCGTCGCCGACGATCTCGCCTTTGCCGCCGCGGCCAACGTCGAAGGCTTCTGGCCGGCACTGCGTATCCAGTACTTCAGCTGGAATGGACGGTTCGCGTCCGATGTGCTGGCGCTGCTGGACCCGATTCAAACGGGATCGGTGCTCGCGTATCGTCTGACGCTGTTCGCGCTGTTCCTCCTGACATTCGCGGCGCTGTATGCGCTCGTGCGGGTCGTGACGCGGCCGGCGCTCACGCGGCGCGAGGCTCTCGCCTGCGCGCTGGGGCTTGGTGGCGTGTACGTTTCGCAGACGCCGGCGCTCGGTGAAACGTTCTACTGGTTCACCGGCGCCGTCGTTTACCAGGTGGCGTGCATCGCCGGCGCGTTGCAGATCGCGTCGTTCCTCGAGGCGACTGGTGACGGCGTCAGTGTGACCGGACGACGGTTGTACACGGCGCTTGCCGCCGTTCTGATCGTGTTTGTCGTCGGTCTGAACGAAGTCGCGATGCTGATGGTGGTGATCTTCTACGCAGTTGCCGCCGCGTGGGCGTGGCGCAATGGACGGGCGGCCGTCACGCGAACCGCGTTCGTCATGCTGGCGGTCACGCTCGGCGCCTCGGCGCTCGTCGTCGGCTCGCCGGGGAACGCAATGCGGGAAACGATGTACCCGGCCCACCGGTCGCTCGTGGGTTCCGTCGGTAACACGCTGCTGCAGACGGTCCGTTTCGGCGTCGGGTGGGTCACGAGCGGGGCGCTGGTGCTCGCGACGATTCTGTACCTGCCGTTTGCCGAGCGGGTCGCGGCCGCCCATGCCGGGCTGTCGCGTCTTGGCGATCGCTTCGGCGTTGCGCTGGTTGCGCTGCCCTTCGCCGCCATTCCGGTGTCCGTCTTTCCGGCGTACTGGGCGACGGGAGTTCTAGGGCAGCACCGCACCGTCAGCGTCGGCTTCTTCGCGTTCCTGATGCTCTGGTTCGCGTGCGTCACCGCCGCGATCGGCTCGGGCGGCGGCGGGTCGAGCATTCCGCGGAGGCCAGGGCTGAAACCGGCGATCGCGGCTGCCCTCGTTGCCGCGATCGGTTTCGGAGGCAACGGCTACACGATTGCCGCTGATTTTCTGTATCGCCGCCCGCAGCGGTTCAGCGCCGAGATGGATGCACGCGCTGCGGCGCTCGATGCCTGTCGTACGGCATCGGACCGCGCGTGCCGCGTGCCGCCGTCGGTGAATGTGCCGGAATCGATCTTTTTTCTCGATGTATCCCCGGACCCGACCTACTGGATTAACGAGGCGTACGCCCGGTTTTACGGTCTGCGTCAGGTACAGGCGAGCCTGTCGGACGATCATGTGCGGCATTGACGGCGTTCCCTCCGGCGCCACGCTTGCGGCCGCTCCAATGGCATGAGCCGGTTCTGGCGATCGCTGGCCGGCATCCTCGTTGCTGCCGTCGTGTTCGAGATCTGTGCCCGCGTGCTGTTCGCGGTCAGGCCGCCGCCCGCCGTAACCGATCTCCAGCCATATCAGATGGCCGATCCGGCGCGCCCGTGGCACAAACGGCTGCGGCCAGGGTTCGTCGAGACATATGCCGAGGCAGCGCAGTCTAAGCGCGATACAGGACGCATCCTTGGCGAGGCGTACCTCGACCGACTGCGAGCCGATCCCGCGCAGGTGTTCGTGCGCATCAACGGCGATGGATTCCGTGGTCCCGAGATCGACGGCACACATCGCGCGGCGCGCATCCTGACCATCGGCGATTCGTGCACCTTCGGCACGGCTGAAGCATCGAGTTATCCTCGCGTCGCGGAGGCGACACTCCGCCAGCGCGGCGTTGCGGTCGAAGTGGTGAACGCCGGCGTCGAAGGCTATACGACCGCCGACGTGCTGGTGGAACTGGATCGTCTGAAAGCGCTCAGGCCGCAAATCGCGACCGTGTATCTCGGGTGGAACGGGTTCTTCAATCAGGAGCAGGTCTTCGGTCAACCGACGCTCGCGGCCTTGCGTCTCGTTCGCGGGGTCGCGCGCGCCATACCGGCGCTGTTCCGCAGCCGCCGCGATGCGGCGCTGGCGGCGTACCAGCGGCCGAAGCATCCCGATGCGCACGCGCGCGAGCTCGCCGCCCTCGATGGTTTCGTGCCGGCGTTCTTTCCCGACCTGCGACAAATCGTTCGAGAAATGCAGTCGGCCGGGAGCCGCGTCGTTCTCGTCACGCTGGCGGGTCTCTACGAGCTCGAGCGCGAGCCGACTCCGCACATGCTCGAGATCGGCCACCTGCCGCCCTACACCGACAATCCATACGTGCTTGCGAAGCTAGCCTCGCGCCTGAACGATCTCCTGAGAGACCTGGCGCACGCACAATCGATCGACCTGATCGACGTGGACATGTGGAGCCGCGCGACGCTGGTGCCGCGCGAACAGTACTTCTTCGACTCAGTTCACCTAACCGACGAAGGACAGGCGATGCTCGGGCGCTACGTCGCCGATCGCCTGGCGCCGCTTGTCCGTTGACGCGTTGTACGTCGCTGGTCGTCAGTGCTTCGCGGTCTCCAATCCGTCGCGGCTTCCGACGGTCGAGCGCGCGCGCGCCACGATCGAAACATCGTCGGCCGGTGGTGTTGACGACCGCGCGGGTCCACGCGACCTGGTCGTCGAGGCGGAAGGCGGCGTCCTCGGCCCGGCTCAGTTGACGGCGCTCGGAGCGGCGATTGGTGCAGGCAAACGCGCGTGGCTGTACTGGCCGCGCGAGCGCGCCGTCGAGACCGTCGATCGCGAACGCCTTCGCAGCTACCGACGTCTCCGCCGCGTCGCCGCCGTTCTGGCGCCGTTCGCTCGAATCGCGTCGCACCTGCCGCGCCGCGCGCGCGCCGGCGATCCGGCGTCGCCGGTTTCCGCAGCTGCCGCTGCAACTCGGATTGAGACCGGCGACGACTACAAGGACGCGGCCCAGGCGCAGTGGGACGAGAACCCCGTCGGCTCGCACTACGCCGATCGGAGCGTGCCGCGCACGCTGGACTGGTTCCACGAAATCGAAACGCACCGCTATCGGCGTTATGCGCCGTGGATGCCGGCCGTGATGGAATTCGATCGGCACGCCGGCGAGGACGTGCTCGAAATCGGCGGCGGAATCGGCACCGACCTCGCGCAGTTCGCACGACACGGCGCGCGGGTCACGGACGTCGACCTGTCCGGCGGCCATCTGCGCCTCGCCGAGGAAAACTTCCGGCTGCGCCGTCTGACCGGCCGCTTCATCCACCACGATGCAGAGACGCTTCCATTTCCCGATGCGAGCTTCGATCTCGTCTACAGCCACGGCGTGCTGCACCACACGCCCGATACCGCGCGCCTCGTCGGCGAGGTTCGCCGCGTGCTGAGGCCGGGCGGCCGCGTCATCGCGATGTTGTACGCCGAGTCGTCGTGGCACTACTGGCGGCAGCAGGTGTGGCGGCGCGGTCTGGTCGAAGGGCGGCTGCGGCGCGAGTCGATGGGCGAAATTCTGTCGCAGTCGGTCGAGATCTCGGGCAACGACGCGCGGCCGCTCGTGAAGGTCTATACGCGTGACCGTCTCCGCGCGCTGTTCGCGGCGTTCCAGGACGTCGTCATCATGCAGCGGCAGCTGACGTCGGAGGAGCTTCCGCTGCCGCTTCGGCCGCTGCGCGCGATCGTCGAGCGCGTGGCCGGCTGGAATCTCATCGTAAAGGCTGTACGCGCATGACGCGGCTCACGGTGGTGCGAAGCGGCATGCCGGCGCCGGACCCGGCGCCGGGCGAAACGGTGTTGACGTACGATCAGTTTCGCGCCGAGCTGCGGACGGGCGGCCTGATGAAGCGGCTGTTTCGCGCAGGCGAGTCGCGTCTGCTGGTGCATCGGGTGTCGAGCGCCGGGCGTCCCGTAGCGACGGCGCTGGCGTTGCACGCCGTCAGTCGGGGATCGGTCGCGATCGAGGATGCGGACGGGCGGCGCCGCGAGATCTCGCTCGGCGTTCTCGGCCGCTGGATCGCCGAGCTTGCGCTCGAGCCGCTGCGCGTCCGCAACGTCGTGGCCGGCATCACGCGCGAGGTCGCGCGGCTGGAAGCGATCGTCGGCGAGCCTCGCACGATAACGGACATCGACTTGTCGGCGTCGCCGCTCTACCTGCGAACCGACCTGAGCTTCGGGATTCGCGCCGGCGGATCGGTCGGGCACACCGCGGGCGTCCTGAACAACCTCGAACACTTCACCGGCCCCCCTGTTCTGATCACGACGGACGACATTCCCACGCTCGACCCGCGCATCGAGGTCGTGACCGTCGCGCCGCCCGACAATTACTGGAATTTCCGCGAGCTGCCGGCCTTCGTGCTGAACGCGACATTCGAGCGTGAAGTTCGGCGCGTCGCTGGCGAGCGGCGCGTCGCATTTCTCTATCAGCGATACAGCCTGAGCAACTACAGCGGCGTCGCGGTTTCACGCGCGCTCGGCGTGCCGCTGGTGCTCGAGTTCAACGGATCGGAAGTGTGGGTGAGCCGTCACTGGGGACGGCCGCTCAAATACGACGCGCTGTCGACGCGCATCGAGACGCTGAACCTGCGCGCCGCCGATCTGATCGTCGTCGTCAGCGAGCCGATCGCCGCCGATCTTCGGCGCATGGGCATTGCAGCGGAGCGGGTGCTCGTCAACCCCAACGGGGTCGATCCGACGATGTATCGCCCGGATGTCGACGGCGAGAAGGTGCGACGCGCGTACCGGCTCGATGGGCGCTTCGTCATCGGCTTCATCGGGACGTTCGGGCCCTGGCATGGTGCAGAGGTGCTCGCCCGCGCGTACGTGCAGCTCCGTCAGCGTCATCCGGAGCTGCGAGACGCGGTGCGGCTGCTGATGATCGGTGACGGGGCGCGTATGGCGGCCACGCGGGCGATCCTCGTCAGCGGCGGCGCGCTCGACGCGACGGCGTTCACCGGCCTCGTGCCGCAGGACGATGGTCCCGAGCACCTCGCCGCCGCCGACCTGCTCGTGTCGCCGCACGTGACGAACCCGGACGGCACGCCGTTCTTCGGCTCGCCGACCAAGCTGTTCGAGTACATGGCGATGGGGCGACCGATCGTCGCGTCGGATCTCGAGCAGATCGGCCAGACGCTCGAGCACGGTCGCACGGCCTGGCTGGTGCCGCCGGGCGATGTCGAGGCGCTCGCCGATGCGATGGCGCGCCTCGCGTCCGATGCGGCGGCACGGCGCGCGCTCGGCGCCGCCGCGCGCCAGCAGGCGGTCGCGCGCCACACGTGGCGCGAGCACACGCGGCGGATCGTCGATCGCATCGCCGATCTGTACTCCGTCCGACTGCGCGATCGCCTGGCCGGCGATGTCATCGCGCCTCGGCGATGAGGCGGCTGCTCGCCGTCTCGTGGGAGATGCCGCCGATGTACGGGCCGCGCGCAACCCAGGTCTCGCGCACGCTCGAACATCTCGGAGAACTCGGATGGGAATCAACGGTCGTGTGCCTGGCGCCGCGCCGCGGCGGGCCGCATTGGCCCGACGGCCGCGACCCGGCGCCGCTCGGGAACGTGCGGCGGGTTGGCGTCGCCTCGCGCGAAGAGTCGCTGCCGGTGCGCGCCGCGTTTCGGCTCGTTCCATCGCTCCGACGCTGGCCCGACAGCGAGCGCCTTTGGGTTGCACCGGCCGCGCGCGCCGCCATCCGCGAAGCGTCCGCCCAGCCGCCGCTCGGGTTCGTGACGTTCGCGCAGCCCTGGTCCGATCACCTCGTCGGCCTGCGCATCCGCCACTCCACCTCGCTGCCGTGGGTGGCGCACTTCAGCGACCCGTGGACCGACAGTCCGTACCTACGCGTGAACGGATCGCAGCGCCGGGCGGCGAGCCGCATGGAAGCCGAAGTCATCAGACAGGCCGACGCAATCGTGTTCGTCAACGGCCAGACCGCCGATCTCGTGATGCGCAAGTTTCCGGCGTCCTGGCGCCGCAAAGCGCACGTCGTTCCGCACGGATTCGATCGGCGGCGGCTGCCGCCGGCCGCGCCTCGCGAACCTGGCCCGCTGCGCCTCGTGTACACCGGCCGGTTCTACCGCGGCATTCGCACTCCATTGCCGCTGCTTCGAGCGCTCGCGGATCTCGATCGCGCGCAGCCGCTCGGCGCGCGCCTCGCGGTGCAATTCATCGGACCGCAGGTGCAGGAGTTCGAGGCGGCCGCGCGTGAGCTCGGTGTCGGCGGCATCGTGTCGTTTGCTCCGCGCCGGCCGATCGAGGATGTCCTGGCTGCGGCGGCGCGCGCCGACGTGCTGCTCGTCATCGACGCTCCGTCGGCCGGCCCGAGTCCGTTTCTGCCGAGCAAGCTCGTCGACTATCTGATGTTCCGCAAGCCGATTCTGGGTCTGACGCCGGTGGAGGGCGCTTCGGCCGACCTGCTCCGCAGCCTCGCGTGTCCCGTCGTGGCGCCCGACGATGTCGACGCGATCGGGGAAACGGTGCGCGTTCTGCTCGACCGAGCCTCGCGCGGCGAGCTGCACGTGTCGGCCGATTTCGATCGAGTCGCCGAGTCGTTCGATATCCACCGAACGACGGAACGCTTCCACGGCATTCTTGTCCGCACCTTCGCGCCTGGTGGCTAGTGCCGCCTGACGCCCCGCGCGTGCTGCTCGTCATCGGGGCGTACCACCCGGAGATCAGCGCCGCCGGAATCCAGGCTCGCGCCGTCGCGTCGGCGCTCGCCGGCCGCGCGACATTCTCCGTGCTGGCGACGGCCGTCGATCCGACGCTGCCGCCGCGCGATCTCGTCGACGGAGTTCCGGTGTACCGCGCCCGGGTGGACGTCAGGCGCCGCGCGTCGCGCGCGGCCGCGTCGATTCGAGTGGCCGCGCAATTCGCCGCCGCAAGAGATCGTTTCGACCTCGTGCACATCCACGGCATCTCGCGCAAGAACGTGCCGGTGACGACGCTGGCGCGCCTCTTCGGCAAGCGGATCCTTCTCCATCTGCACACGGCGGGGCAGGACGAGCCGGCGGAGGCCGGCCGCGCGGGCGTGCTTGGTGCCTGGTCGTTCCGTCAGGCCGAGCTCGTCCTGCCCGTGAGTCCGCTGCTGATGGATCGGTGTCTGGCATCAGGTGTCGATCGATCGCGCCTGCGCTATGCGCCCAACGGCGTCGACCCGCAGCGCTTCGCGCCGCCGGACGAAGGGGCGCGCGCGGCGCTTCGAGCGGAGCTCGGGTGGCCGCTCGACGCGCGCGTGACGCTCTTCGTCGGCTTCTTCTCGCGCGACAAACGGCCCGACGCCGTGTTCCGCGCGTGGTGCCGCGAGGCCGCTCGCGATCCGCGGGCGGTTCTCGTCTTCGTCGGCGCCACCGTTCCGAAGTACTATGAAATCGACGGCGCGCTCTTCGACCGAATCCGATCCGGGGCGGCGGCCGCAGGACTCTCCGGCCGCGTGATCTTCGCCGACACGACCACAGCCATCGAACGCTTTTTCGCGGCGGCCGACGTGTTCGCGCTGCCATCGGTGCGCGAGGCGATGCCGCTCGCGCTGCTCGAGGCGATGTCGAGCGGGCTGGCCTGCGTCGCGTCGAGGCTGGAACGATCGACCGACGTGCTGATTCAGGACGGCGTCAACGGCCGGCTCGTGCCGCCCGACGACGAAGACGCGTGGGCGAACGCGCTCGCCGAGTTGACCAGCGACTGCCGCCGCGCCCGCGAGCTCGGACGCTGCGCGCGCGCGACCGTCGTCGACCGCTTCACCGTGGAACGATCCAGCCGCGTGTGGCTCGATGCCTACCGCGAGCTCATGGATCCGTGAGATTGCTGATTTGAGATTTTTGATTTCAGATTGATTTCTGATTGCAGATTTGAATCGGAACTCTCATCAACCTGAAATCTAGAATCTGAAATCAATCTGAAATCAATCTGAAATCAGCAATCTGAAATCTGAAATCTCATGAAACAGATTCGGGTCGGAGTCCTCGGCTACGGCTACTGGGGACCGAACCTCGCGAGGAACATCGCGGAGACCGACGGGTTGTGCCTTGCGGCGATCGCCGACGAGCGCGCCGACCGCAGAGCCGCCGCCGCGCGCCGTCACGCGGGCGTCGCGGTCGCCGACTCCGCCGCGTCGACGATAGACGCCGATCGGATCGACGCCGTCGCCATCGCGACGCCGCTCAGCACGCATTTTCCGCTGGCGCGCGCCGCCATCGAGGCGGGCAAGCACGTGCTCGTCGAGAAGCCGCTCGCGGCATCCCGGCGCGAAGCCGAAACGCTGGGCGAGCTGGCGGCGAAGCAGGGCGTCCGGCTGATGGTCGATCACACGTTCGTGTACAACGGCGCGGTGCGGCGGATCCGCGGCATCATCGACAGCGGCGAGCTGGGCGAGCTGCTGTATCTCGACTCGGTGCGCGTGAACCTCGGCCTGTTCCAGACCGACAGCAACGTCATCTGGGACCTGGCCGCGCACGATCTCGCAGTGATGGATTACCTGGTCGACGAGCGGCCGGTGTCGGTGTCGGCGAACGGATCGTCGATGGCAGGATTCGCGCACGAGAACATCGCATACATCACCGTCCACTTCGCGAACGGCTTTCTGGGTCACTTTCACGTCAACTGGCTCGCGCCGGTGAAGATCCGCCAGATGCTGCTCGGCGGCCGCCAGCGCATGCTGGTGTACGACGACATGGATCCGCGCGAGAAGGTCCGCGTCTACGACAAAGGCGTCGACTTCTCCATCCAGGACTACGAAGCGCGCCGCCAGATTCTCGTCTCGTACCGCACCGGCGACATGTATGCGCCGAAACACGATCGCCGTGAAGCGCTGTCGCTGGTCACGGCCGAATTCGCGTCGGCGATCGCCGAGCGCCGCGAGCCGATGACCGGCGCGGCAGCAGGCATCCGTGTCGTCTCGATGCTGGAGGCGGCGGAGCAGTCGCTGCGCAACGAAGGACGGCGGATCACGATATGAAATGCGTCGCAATCGCGGACGACGTGAAGCTGGGTCGAGACGTCCGGATCTACAATTTCGTCAATCTCTACGGATGCGAGATCGGCGACGAGAGCCGCATCGGCACGTTCGTCGAGATTCAGAAGGGCGCGAAGGTTGGACGCCGCGTGAAAATTTCGAGCCACACGTTCATCTGCGAAGGCGTCGAGATCGAGGATCACGTCTTCGTCGGCCACGGCGTGACGTTCATCAACGATCGATTCCCGAGAGCCGTCACCGCCTCCGGCGAGCTGCAGGGCGACGGCGACTGGACGATGGTTCCGACGATCGTCAGGCGCGGCGCCACAATCGGATCCGGCGCGACGATCCTCTGCGGCGTCGAAATCGGCGAGAACGCCATCGTCGGCGCCGGCAGCGTCGTGACGAAGAGCGTCCCTGCGGGCGCTATCGTGGCTGGAAATCCCGCGCGCGTGCTGCGCCGGATCGAGGAACGCTGATGGCGGCCGGGCGACGTTGCGTGGCGGTCACAGGAGGAGCGGGGTTCATCGGAAGTCACCTCGTCGACGCGCTCGTCGCGCGCGGCGATCGTGTGGTCGTCATCGACAATCTGTCGGTGGGACGGCGAGAGAACCTTGCGCATCATCTCCCCGGCGGCCGTGTCGAGCTGCACGTCGCCGACGTGCTCGACGGCGATCGTCTGACGCCGCTGTTCGACGGAGTGGCCGCGGTGTTCCACCTGGCGACGCAGTGCGTCCGCGTGTCGCTGTTCGACCCTGAGCTCGTGCACAAGGTGAACACCGAAGGGACGCTCCGGGTTCTCACGGCCGCGGTCGCCGCCCGCATCCGGCGGTTCGTGTACGTTTCATCTTCGGAGGCGTTCGGATCGGCGAAGACCGTGCCGATGTCGGAGGATCACCCGCGCGATCCGACCACGATCTA
>Ga0209058_1004617_pt1 | contig 10920 bp, 6 predicted proteins | sample GraSoiAngelo_147_FD_185904 | JGI IMG/M metagenome (GOLD analysis project Ga0209058, IMG submission 185904) | Grasslands soil microbial communities from the Angelo Coastal Reserve, California, USA - 14_1009_05_40cm (SPAdes) (version 2) | ecosystem: Environmental > Terrestrial > Soil > Grasslands ... | reverse complement strand
GCCGTGACTCGCCGGATCGCTGGCGCTCACGTACCAACGGTAGGTCGTGCTGGGCCCGAGGTATCCCGGAAACGTGATCGTGGTGTCGGTCGTGGTCGCGTCGAAGACGGAAGAGTCAGACGGTGCCTTCAAGATCTTGATCCGGTAGGTCACCGCGTCCCCGTTCGGATCCACCGTCCTCCTCCAGCGAAACAGGAACGGTGGCGATGTGATCGTCCCGCCGTTGGCCGGAAAGGTAAGGTCGAAAGGCTTGGGATAGACAGGACCGCCCAGCGGCGAGCTGTAGATGGCCGCGACCACGTTGGCCCGGCCCCAGCCGTAGGTCGTGCTGTCGGGCGCACCGGCCTTGTCCGCGGTGACCTTGAGCGCGTACCGGAGCTGTTGCACGGTCCACTCCGGGTGCGCCTCGCGGACCTGGGCCGCCGCCCCGCCGATGAGCGGGGTCGCTAGGGAGGTGCCGTCGACGCCCGTGACCTGCGTGGCGTTGGCCGCGACCGCCCAGATCGTGTTCACCCCCTGAGCCACGATTTCCGGCTTTCCCCGGCCGTCGGCCGTCGGGCCCCGGCTGGAGAAGGGCGCGATCACGTCGTTCGTATCCACGGCGCCCGTCGAGAGGATGCTGTCCGCGTCCGCGGGCGCCTGGAGCGATCCTACCGCCGGCCCCGAGTTCGCCATCGCGTTCGCCACCACGATCCCACGCCGCGCGGCAAGCGCCGCCGCCTTCGTGACCGTGGTCGTCCGGCCGTCCAGCTGTGCGTAGGTGTGGCTATCCGCTGGGTTATCGAAGGCGAAATAGGCGAGCGACGAAGAAATCACGTCCGCCCCGATGCTGTCCGCCCACTCGACCGCGGCCAGCCAGTTGTCCTCCTCGACCGGGGTCTCGGTGCGCACATCCTCCGTCTTCGCGAGGAGAAAGGAGGCGTTGTACGCGGGACCAATCAGGTTGCCCGAGTAGTACCCGCCGAGAACCGACCACGTGCCGGTTCCGTGATCCCAGGCCCCGAGGGCGTCGTTCCCCTGGTTCGCGGTCTCGCCGTCGTGGAAGACGAAATCGTATTCCGCGATCCGCTTGAGCTGGATGGTCGCGTTATGGGCCTTGTTGAATCCGGTGTCGAGCATGGCGACCAGCACCCCCGCGGCCGTGTAGCCGGAGTCCTGCGCCGCCTTGGCGTTGATCCCGTTGAGCTGGGTGATCGAGGCACCGTACCCCGCGGGCGGGCCGAGCGCGGGCGCCTGCCCTAACTCCCGCTCTTCAGGGGTGCCAGGAGCCATTCCCCGCTCGGGCGCCGGCGTTGGAGCGAATCCGGGCGCCACGGGCGTGACAGGACCGACCGGCGCGACGCGCTTCGAGTAGGCGATCGGCTCGATCGACCGGACGAAGGGGAGCGTCGCGATGCGCTTCGCGCCAGCCGCATCCGCCTCGACGCTCACGGCGTTGAGCCATCGCGAGGAGTGACGGACCGTGGCGCCCGTGGATCGCACCGCGTCGAGGTAGCGCGGCGACACCGGGACGTCGTAGTAGTCCGGCACGAAGCGGCCCTGCATCTCGCGGGCGCGGCGCGATCGGGCGCGGTCCGTCACGCGACCCCCCGCCTCATGCACCGATCGGGCGAACGTGCGCGCGTCGGTTTCGCCCTTGTCCGTGAAATAGATCCACAGCGCCGCCGCACCCCGCTTCAAGCGGGCCGTGGCCGCCGGGGTGATCACCTCGGCGCCTCGCGGCGCGGGGGGAGCATACCGGGCGTGCGGGTCCTCGGCCGCGCGGGACGGACGCGGGACGCATAGAACGAGCACCACCATGAGCGGGAGCAGGACGCGCGGGTGCGGGAGCGTGGTGCGGCGCATGAGCACTCCTTGGGGGCGCCCTATGCGGACGCCATGGCCTCTTTCTCGGCGCGGGCCTGACTGACGACCTTTTCCGCGAGCTCGCGCGGGATTTCCTCGTAATGGGAAAACTTCGTCTTGTGCGACGCCCTTCCCTGGGTGAGCGAACGAAGATGTGTGGAATACTTGTACAGCTCCGCTTGCGGCACCTGGGCGCGGATGACCTCGTAGCGCCCGTCGGTCCCCATCCCGAGGATCTTGCCGCGCTTCGAGGACAGGTCCCCCGTGACGGCGCCGACGAAGTCCTTGGGAACGCGCACCTCGATCTCCACGATCGGCTCGAGGAGAACGGGACCGGCCTCCCTCGCGCCCTCCTTGAAGGCAAGCGAGCCGGCGATCTTGAACGCCATTTCGGACGAATCGACCGAGTGATAGGAACCGTCGTAGAGGGCGGCGCGCACGTCCACCACCGGATACCCCGCGAGGACCCCTTCGTGCATCGCTTCCACGATTCCCTTCTCGACCGCGGGGATGTAGTTCCTCGGCACCGCGCCTCCGACGATCTCATCCACGAACTCGAAGCCCGAGCCCGACTTCAGAGGCTCCAGACGGACGTGGACGTCGCCGAACTGCCCGCGCCCCCCGGTCTGCTTCTTGTGACGCCCCTGTTTGGACACCGACTTTCGGATCGTCTCGCGGTAGGGGATGCGAGGCTTCATCAGCTCCACATGGACGCCGAACCGGCGCTGGAGCTTCTCGATGATGACATCAACCTGCAAATCGCCCGTGCCCTGAAGCAGGGTCTGGTGAAGGGAGGAATCCACGTGGACGTGCAGGGTCGGGTCCTCCTCGCGCAGCTTGTGGAGGCCGGATCCCATCTTCTCCTCATCCGCCTTGTTCTTCACGAAGATCGCAACCTCCAGCTCGTGATGCGGGAACGGGATCGGCGGGAGAAGAATGGGCGCGCTCTTGTCGCAGAGCGTCTGCCCGGTGTGGCTCTCGCGAAGCTTGACGGCGGCGCCGATGTCGCCGGCGATGATCTGCCCCGCATCCTTGCGCTCTTTGCCGAGCACGTAAAAGAGCTGGCCGGTCTTCTCCGCGCGCTGGGCGCTCGCGTTCCAGACTTCCTTTCCAGGGGAGAGCGTTCCGGCGAACACCCGGATCATCGAAAGGTCTCCGGCGTGGGTCTCGCTGCTCGTCTTGAAGATGAGCGCGGCGAGGTGCGAGCTTGGCTCTGGCTTGAATTCCACCTTCTCCTCGGTCCCCGGCTTCGTGCCGACGACAGGTCCGCAATCCAGAGGGGAAGGCATGAGCCAGACGAAGGTATCGAGCACGTGGTCGATTCCCATCATCGGATAGGCGGCAACGGGAAGCGCCGGCACGAAGCTCTTCTGGAGGAGCCCGCCGCGGATGCCTCGGCGCACCTCCTCGGTGGAAAGCTCTTCCCCCCCGAGGAACTTCTCGAGAAGGGCGTCGTCGGCCTCCGCGGCCGCGTCGACGAGGGCCCCGCGAGCCTTTTGCACCTCAGCTTCGAGCTCGGGCGGGATCGGAGCCTCCTTGGCGGATCCATCCTTCTCGAAGAGATACGCCTTCATCGAGACGAGGTCCACGAGCCCCCGAAACTTGTCTGCTTCTCCAATCGGCCAGGCGGTCGCGACAAACCGCTTCCCCAGCCTCCCCGAGGCGCCCTCGAGCGCCTTGGAGAAGCCGGCATGCTCCCGCTCCATTTGCGTGACCAGACACAACACCGGGCATCCGCGCTCCTCGACGCGGTCCCACGCCGATTCGCTGCCCGCCTCGATTCCGGCCGACGCCTTGATGCAGAAGACGGCAGCGTCGGCAACACGTAGGCCCGCGACCATGTCGCCCACGAAGTCGGAGTAACCGGGTGTATCGAGGAGATTGACCTTCGTGTCGCGCCATTCGATCGGGGCGATTCCCAGACTGATCGTGATCTTGCGGTGGACCTCCTCGGGCGAGAAATCGAGGGCGGTCGTCCCTTCCTCCACTTTTCCGTGGCGGGTCGTCGCTTTGGCGCGGAAGAGGAACGATTCGGCCAGCGACGTCTTGCCCGTTCCGTGGGGAGAGACCAGAGCGATGTTGCGAATGTTGGCGGGTTGATGGTCCTTCACTGGAATGCCTCGTCTGAGTGGTCAACCGGGAGTAACATCAAGCATCCACCTAGCTTACGAGGATACCACATCGGTTCACGGATGGCAACAAGCCGGAGCAGGCGGCCGAGCCCACCACGGCTGCCTTGCGATTCCAGCCGTTCGCTTGGAGAAGCGTTTTTGAGTGGAACTTGGGGACCGACGCCGCCACACTGAAAGGCTATCCGCATGAGCCAGACCCAATCTCTCCTGATCCGCGTCCCCGGTCGCGAGCACGAGCTCGTCCATATTGAGGGGGACGGCCCCTTCCTTCTCGGCCGCGCGGCTGAGAACAAGATCGTCGTCAACGATTCCACGGTTTCCAAGAAGCACGCGGAGATCGTTCTCCGGGAGGACGGCTATTGGATCCGGGATCTCATGAGCAAGAACGGGACGAAGGTGAACGGGGCTCTGATCCAGGAATCGCGCCTGAAGCCCGGAGATCAAATCGGGCTAGGCGCCTGTCAGATTCAATTCGCACCCGAAGGGGGAGACCCGGGATCCTCCGCGCGGGTGGCCGACACGAAGGCGCCGGGCACCGTCCAGGCCGTCCCTCTTGCGGATCTGGTAGGCACCTCCCAGTCCGGGACGAACATCAACGCGATCGCCGCGACGGGCACGTCCCCGCAGCGCATGGCGCAGTTCTTTCAGGGCATGGAGCGACTGGGCCCTGCTCTCCTCGCGCACAAGCCGATGGGCGAGCTGTTTCAGTTCATCGTGGACCTAACCTCGGACGTTCTCCATTCCGATCGGACCGTGCTGGTGTTGCGCGGCGAAGACGGCCAGGAGCTGATTCCCAAAGCGACCAAGCAACGCGGCCGGACCGTGGGGCAGGAGATCATCGTCAGCCGGAGCATCGCCCGGCGCGCAATCGACGACCGCACCGCGATCCTCACGAGCGATGCCCAGAGCGACGCCCGGTTCAAGGAGCAGCAAAGCGTCATCCGCCAGAGGATCCACTCGGCGATGTGCGTTCCGCTCTGGCACGAGGACGAGGTCCTCGGCGTCCTCTACGTCGACAACGTCGCCGCGCCGATTCCGTTCGAGCACACGGACCTCCTCATCCTCACGCACATCGGGCACCTCGCGGCCGTGAAGATTCTCGAGACCAAATCGTTCGAGGAGCTGCAGCGAAGGAAGCAGATGGAAGAGGAGCTGAAGCGCGCGGCGAACATCCAGCAGTCGCTTCTCCCGACGGGGCCGCTCCATCGTCCTCCCTACCGAGTGGCGGGGAAAAACATCCCCTCATCGGACGTAGGGGGGGATTACTTCGACTTCATCGAAGGGGAAGGCGCGTTGCTCACCGTCTGCCTGGGGGACGTGGCGGGGAAAGGGATGCCCGCGGCGCTCCTGATGACCAACCTTCACGCGAGCGTCCGCGCGCACGTCGAATCGGATGGAGACCTGCCGACCGTGATGGCCAGGCTCAACCGCTCGATCCACCACGCCGTTCGAGGAGAGCGCTTCATTACCCTCGTGCTGATCGCAATCGATTGCTCGACCGGTGAGATCCGCTACGTCAACGCGGGGCACAACCCTCCCTTTCTCGTCCATGCATCCGGGGAGACGGAGAAGCTCTCGGTCGGGGGGCTCTTGCTCGGCATGTTCCCGGAGGCGACCTATGAATCCGCCGCCATGCGGATGGTCCCGGAGGACATCCTCGTGCTCTATAGCGACGGCGTGACCGAAGCGAGAGACGACGCGGATGACGAGTTTGGCGAGGAGCGCCTGCAGGCGTTCTTGCGGAAGAATCGAGGGCTCGCTCCGGAACTCCTCGTGGAATCCCTGATCCGCACGGTCCACGAATTCTCGAGCGAGGGGAAACCCGGCGACGACGTCACGGTCGCCGTCATACGCTGCGACTAACCCGACCGCGGCCTGCCGACGTCCACCGCGTGCTCGGCGTGGCGCTCGACCACCTTCGCCTGAAGGAGCGCCGAGCGATAACTCCCACGTTGGAAGGACTGACGCGCCTTGGCGAGATAGTCACTCGCGAGCCGGACCAGGCGCACCGCCTCCGCATTGGGCTTCGGTCCCAGCTCCTTGGTCGCCTGCTCCAGGGCCGCTTGCGCGCCGCCGATGGCTTTCTCCGCCGTCTCGCGCGGGACCGGGAGGTCTTGGAGCTGCCGGAGAAGGACCAGCACCCCTTCACGAACGGCGAGCGTCTGTTTGTAGGCGGATCCGACGTCCCCGCCCTTGAATGTCTTCCACGCATCCTTCTGCTGATTCCTCAAATCGTCGTGGCTACGCCATGAGGCGCGGTCGGCCCCGTTCCTGAGTACGTCCTTCGTCCGCTCGAGCGCGTCGTCCGTGCGCCTCAAGATGTGCTCGACGAAGTCCGGGTCCTCTCGTGGCGGTCCCACCATCCGCGACGCGCGGTCCGCGAAATCCCGCGCGGCGAGGGTCAGACGCTCGGCGCGGGCGTACTGGCGCACCTTGTAGGCTTCGCGTGAATCGGCCTGGAAATCGAGCGCGGAGGTATACAGCTTCATGGCGCGCGTATTCTTGGAGTTCAGAACCACGCGTTGCGCCCGCCCGGCGAAGCGCTCGGTGCGCTCCAGCTCCAAGCCGACCCGATCCGATTCGGAGGGACCTTCGTGTGGGAGAATCGAAGGCGGAGCGGCTCCATCCGACGGTTGCCTGGTCGTCATGGGTTTTGCGATCGCTCCCGTCTTGGGTGCGCCCTTCTGCCCTCGACCGACGGCAGGGCGCGTGGCTCCCTTGGGGCGCGCCTTCGCGTCGGGACCTGTGGGGATCGCCTTCTGTTCCTTGGCCTCAGCTTCGGGAGGCTTGGACACGTTCGCGGGTACGGACGCGGCTTCCGGCGCCTTTCCCGGAGGGGTCGCGGCAGCATCTTCCGCGCGCTCTGCCGGCGGCGCATCCTTCGCTTTCGCGTCATCCGCCGCGGGGGTCGTCGACGCGGAATCCTTCACCGCCTCTGCGACGACGGAGTCCGCTCGGGCGCTGGTAGCGGGTGCCGGTGCGGGGGTCGAATGAGCTTCGGCTGGAGGGACTTTTTCCGGGGGCGCGGGCGTTCTTGTTGCCACGTGCGTGGAGTCGTCCGGCGCGGTCTTTTGGGCAGCAACCGGACCGGGCGCGCCGAACATAGCCAATCCCATGAGCGCGCAGAGCGCGACGAATCGCGCCCCCGCGCGTGCGGCGGACATAGTTCGGCGACTCACCGGCTGGAGTCGGTGCACGGTCGGGGGGACCATAACCCCCCACAACTCCGCAACCTCTATGCCAGACTTGAACTTATGGCTTCGGGCGTGGGGCGATTCAGAGAAGGTTCGGCGGCTGATGGAGTTACAAAACCGGCCGAAACGGCTCTCCGTAACATCACGGGCGCCCGACCTGTTGGGAATGGCCGCCGCCGTACCCGGTACGTACGGTTCGGTATTGTTTCGAGGGTCGCCGGGAGGCTTCCGACCGGGCCGGCCTAACTCAGTCCGCGGGCTCCGATTCAGCGCCCCCGATCGGGATGCCGTGGCTTTCCATGCGCGAGTAGAGCGCGCGGCGGGAGATCCCCAGAAGGGACGCGGCTTTGGTCTTATTGCCCTGGGCGCGCTCCAGCGCCTCCTTGATGAGGCGCTTCTCGATTTGATCGAGACTCAAGCCGAGGGAGAGAAGCTCGGCCGGGTCCGCCGTGAGTCGTGTCTTCCCGATCGGAAAATGCGAGCGCTCTATTTTTCCCGTGCCCGCGAGGATGCACGCGCGCTCGATCAGGTTCTGCAGCTCGCGGATGTTACCCGGGAATTCGTACGCTCGGAGATGCTCCAGCGCCTCGGGCGTGACGTCCTCCACCGATCTCTCCTGCTGCTTCAGAAAGAATTCGACCAGCTCGGGGATGTCTTCGCGCCGCTCTCGCAGGGGCATCAATCGGATCGGGAAGACATTGAGACGGTAATAGAGATCCTCGCGGAATCTTCCCGTGTGGATCATCTCCTCGAGATTCCGGTTCGTCGCCGCGATCACGCGCACGTCGGCGCGGCGCATTTCCTCGCCGCCGACCCGCACGTAGGTCCTATCTTGTAACACGCGGAGCAGCTTCACCTGAATGCTCTGCGGCACCTCGCCGATCTCGTCCAGGAAGACGGTGCCTCCCTCGGCGAATTCGAAGCGGCCCGGCTTCGTTCGGATCGCTCCCGTAAACGCGCCCCGCTCGTGACCGAAAAGCTCCGATTCGAGGAGCGTCTCCGGGAGGGCGCCGCAATTCACGGGCACGAAGGGGGCCTCCGAGCGCTTGCTCGCCGCATGGATCGCCTGGGCAAAGACCTCCTTCCCTGTGCCGCTCTCCCCCAGGAGCAGGACGTTCGCGTCGGTCCGCGCGACCCGCTCCGCCAGGCTGAGAGCGTCCCGCATGACGCGGCTCTGTCCCACGATCATGTCGAACTGGTGGAGGCTGATCTGCTCCTTCAGGCTCTCGATGCGTCCCTTGAGGACGGTGGACTCCTGCTTGAGGCGCCTCCGCTCAAGCACCTGCCCCACGCGGGTCACGAGCTCGTCCGGATCGAAGTCCTTGAGGATGTAGTCTGCCGCGCCGTCTCTCATGAGGCGCACCGCCTCTCTCGTGTCGCCGAAGGCGGTCATGAGGATGACGTCCGGCTGATACACCTGCGCGCGCGCTTCCTGGAACACGGCCACGCCGGTGGCGCCCGGCATGCGCATGTCGGAGATCACGAGATCGAAGGGGTGCGACTTGATCTCGTGGACGGCCGCGTCACCGCCGAGCGCGACCACAACCTCGTATCCCGCCTCGCTCAGCGCGCGCTCAAGAATCCGGCACAGGTTCTTGTTGTCCTCGGCGATCAGAATCCGGTCAGGCATTGTTCAACTCTCGATTGGAAGAATGATCTGGAATTGGGCCCCGCCGCTCGGCGAGGAGCCTACGGAAATCGTCCCCCCGTGCTCGAGCACGATCCGCTCCACGAACGCCAGGCCGAGGCCGGTCCCCTCGGCGCGCGTGGTGAAGAACGGCTCGAAGATCCTCGAGCGGATGGTCCGGGGGATGCCCGGGCCGCTGTCCTGGAAGTATATCCGGAGTTCGGACTTTCGTGCCTGAACCAGGACGGTGAGCTCTCCCCCGTCGGGCATCGCGTCACGCGCGTTGAGCGCGAGATTCAGGAACAGGTGGTGCATGGCTTGGGACCGCCCACGGATGCAGACCCCGTCCTCCGCCTCCCAGCGCACGCCCGAGCGGACACCGCACCGCGACAGCTCCACATTGATGATCTCCATCGAGCGCTCGAGAACCGGGCGCAGGACGAAGATCGTGGGCTCGGTGTCGGGTCGGCGGGAGAGGTCGAGAAAGTTCTGGACGACGTTCCCCATCCGGTGGACTTCCTCGTTGATCATGCTGAGGAGCTCCTTTCGATCCTCGACCGTAAGCTGCTCCAGCTTTTGCAATCGCGCCGAGGCGCCGCGGAGCACGGCCAGGGGATTGCGGATCTCGTGAGCCACCCCGGCCGCGACCTGCCCGACCGTGGCGAGAAGGTCGGCGTGGTTCATGCGCTCCTCGACGCGGGCCAGCCGCGCTTGCGTCCGCACGTATCCCAGCCCGACAAGCACGACCAGGATCGACGCAAGGAACGCGGCCGGGTAAAGGGACGCCGAAAGGCGCTCGATCCCCCCTCGACGACGACCGCGCCGACGATTCGTCCGTCGTACTGGATCACCGGGGCGTAGCCGGCCTTGAGGTACGTGTCCCCTTCTTCGAAGAGCCGGGAGTGGGCCGCTTCGCCGATCATCGCGCGCGCGAATGCGGCCTCGTCGAGGGTGGCCCGGCCGGCATCCCTCGCCATCGATTGCCGCAAGGCGAGCACAACCCGATGATCCGGGTCGAGGAGGACTATGTTCGAGGCTCCCGCCCCGCTGGCAAGCCTGCGCCACTGATCGCGGACCGCCTCCGCCGCCTCGGCCGTATCCATCGCCACGTCAAGATCGGCCCTCAAGGAGTCCGCCCCCGCCGGGAAAAGCGCGTCGAGCTGATCCGACCGGATCAGAAGGGCGGCTGTGTGGGCGGTCGCCTCGAAGCGCTTTCCCAGCTCCTCGTCCAGGAAATGGTGGGCCGTCTGGATCGCGTAGATCACGGTCCCGTTGACGAGCACGAGGAGAGCCCCGAGGAAAAGCAGCGTCCACAGGAGTCGGGATGGCTTGATGGGGGGGAAGTTGGCCATGGCGGCGCTTGAGACGCTCGCGCAAGGGTAGCGACCGAAGGCGCGCAATGTCAACGCGCGCGGCAAAAAGCTGTGGTAGGGTGCGCGAACTCCATGGGGACGAGTGCCATGCCGTTTCTCTTCGGACTTGTGGCCGGCGCACTGGGCGGCCTCATGGGCGTCGGGGGTGGAATCCTGCTCGTCCCCATGCTCGTCCACCTGCTGCACGCGGAACAGCATGAGGCTCAGGGGACCTCGCTCGCGTTCGTCACGGCGACCGCGTTGGTCGCCGCCTTCGCGTACTTCCGAGCGGGAAACCTCGATTTCGTCCTCGCGGCCTATCTCGCCGTGGGCGCCGTCCCGGGTGTGCTGTTCGGCGCCGCCCTCGCCCGGAAGATGACCGCACGGAGACTGCGGCAGGCGCTCGGCATCCTGATGCTCGCCACGGCCGTCCGCATCCTGATCGCGGTGCCGATGCACACCGATGTGCCGCGTCTTTGGGACCCTCCCTGGAACATCCTACTTGGGGCCCTCGTCGGGGCTTTGGGAGGTCTCCTCGGGGTCGGAGGGGGCACGATCCTGGTTCCAATCCTGGTCCTGGGTCAGCGGATTCCGCAGCACGTCGCGCAGGGGGTCTCGCTGCTCATGATCCTGCCCACCGGAATCGTCGGCGCCTTGAGCCACGCCCGCCACGGCCACATCGTCCGCGCGCTCCTCCCGGGATTGATGGCGGGGGGCGCCGTGGGCGCCTTGCTCGGGGCGCTCCTGGCCCACCGCATCGAGTCCGCAAC
>Ga0209058_1004616_pt1 | contig 10921 bp, 7 predicted proteins | sample GraSoiAngelo_147_FD_185904 | JGI IMG/M metagenome (GOLD analysis project Ga0209058, IMG submission 185904) | Grasslands soil microbial communities from the Angelo Coastal Reserve, California, USA - 14_1009_05_40cm (SPAdes) (version 2) | ecosystem: Environmental > Terrestrial > Soil > Grasslands ... | reverse complement strand
GGCCGTCGCCGCCGCGTCGGAGATGGCCTCCTGGAAGCTCCCGCCCGGCCGCCGCCGCCGCTCCCGTTCAACGGCCAGCATCGCGCCGTCGGCGCGCTCGGCGATCCGCGCCATGACGGAGACCGCTTCGCCGGGATACCGCCCGGTGGCGGTCTCGGCGGACAGCATGATCGCGTCGGCGCCGTCGAAGATCGCCGTCGAGACGTCCGAGACCTCGGCACGCGTGGGCCGCAGATGCGTGACCATCGACTCCAGCATCTGGGTCGCGACGATCACCGGGACCTTCGCGTCGCGCGCCTGGCGAATGATCTCCTTCTGGATATGGGGCACGTCCTCGATCGGCACGTCGACGCCGAGGTCGCCGCGCGCGACCATGACCGCGTCCACCTTGTTCAAGATGCCCGGGAGATTGCCGAGGATCTCGTGACGCTCGAGCTTCGCGACGATCGGCAGGTCCCCGGCGGCCTCGGCCCGCAGAAAGCTCCGCACCTCTTCGATGTCCTCGGCCGACCGGACGAACGAGACCGCGACGAAGTCCACCCCCTGGCGGAGACCGAAGCGCAGGTCGTCGCGGTCCTTCGGCGTCAGGCAGGACACCGGCAGCGTGATCCGCGGCAGCGAGAGCCCTTTGTGATCGCTGATGCGTCCGCCGACGACCACGCGGCACCGCACGTCGTCCGGCGACACCGCTTCGACGCGGAGCTGGATCATCCCGTCGTCCATCCAGATCTCGTCGCCGGACCGCAGGTCTTTCAAATACTCCGGATGGGTGAGCGAGGCCCGCTCCGCGGTGCCCTCGACCGGACGGGCGTAGAGGGTGAACGTCCGGCCCGGCTCGAGGTCGACGCGGGCGCCCCCACCCGGGCCAAACGTTCCCAGTCTGATCTTCGGCCCCTGCAAGTCCTGAAGGATGGCGACCGGGCGGCCCCATCGCGCCTCGCCCTCACGGAGCCGCCGGAGAACCTCCGCATGCTCGTCGTGCGTGCCATGCGAAAAGTTGAGGCGGGCGACGTCCAGGCCAGCTCCGACCAAGCGATCGAGCTCGGCGATGCTGCTGCTCGCGGGACCGATCGTGCAAACGATCTTGGTCCGGCGCATGCGTCAGGCGCCTGAGAGCAGCGGTCTCAAGAACTGCCCGGTATACGTGCGCTCCGGATGGCGAACGAGCTCTTCCGGCGTGCCGGTGGCCACCACCCGTCCGCCCTCGTCCCCGCCCTCGGGCCCGAGATCGATGACCCAGTCGGCGGTTTTGACCACGTCCAGGTTGTGCTCGATGATCACCACCGTGTTGCCTTGATCCACGAGCTTGTTCAGCACGTCCAGCAGACGCTGGATGTCGGCGAAGTGCAACCCGGTGGTCGGCTCGTCGAGGATGTACAGGGTGCGTCCCGTCGCGCGACGCGACAGTTCGGTCGCCAACTTCACTCGTTGAGCTTCTCCCCCCGACAAGGTCGTCGCCGACTGGCCCAGCCGGATGTAGTCGAGCCCGACGTCGTCGAGGGTCGCGAGCTTGGACTTGATCACGGGCACCGCCTCGAAGAACCCGAGCGCCTCGCGCACCGTCATCTCGAGGACCGCGGCGATGCTCATCCCTTTGTAGTGGACGTCGAGCGTCTCACGGTTGTAGCGGCGCCCCTTGCACACGTCGCACGTCACGTACACGTCGGGCAGGAAGTGCATCTCGATCTTGACGAGCCCATCGCCCTGGCACGCCTCGCACCGGCCGCCCTTCACGTTGAAGGAGAAGCGGCCGGGCTGGTAGCCGCGCATCCGCGCCTCCGGCGTCCGCGCGAACAGCGTGCGGATGAACGTGAACACGCCGGTGTACGTCGCGGGATTCGAGCGCGGCGTGCGGCCGATCGGCGACTGGTCGATGTCCACCACCTTGTCGATCCGCTGCGCGCCTTCGACGCGGTCGTGCACGCCGGGGCGGTCCTGCGCCCGGTGCAGCATCTGCGCCAGGGCGCGGTACAGGATGTCGTTGACGAGCGTCGACTTGCCGGACCCCGACACCCCGGTGACGCAGGTGAACGTCCCGAGCGGAATCCTCACCGCCATGCCCTTCAGGTTGTGCTCGCGCGGGTTGTGGATCGTGATGAAGTGGCCGCTGCCCTTCCGGCGGGCCGTTGGCACCGGGATCGTGAGCGCCCGCGCGAGGTAGCGCCCGGTGAGCGAGCCGGCGTTCGCCATGATCTCGTCGGGCGTCCCGACCGCGACCAGGTGCCCGCCCAGCTCGCCGGCGCCCGGACCGAGGTCGATGACATAATCGGCCGACCGGATCGTCTCCTCGTCGTGTTCCACCACCAGCACGGTGTTGCCGAGGTCTCGAAGCCGCTTGAGGGTCTCGAGTAGTCTCCGGTTGTCCCGCTGATGCAGGCCGATGCTCGGCTCGTCGAGGATGTACAGCACTCCGACCAAGCTCGACCCAATCTGGGTCGCCAGACGAATTCGTTGCCCTTCTCCCCCCGACAGCGTGCCGGCCGGACGGTCGAGCGTCAGGTAGTCGAGACCAACGTTAATCAGGAAGCCGAGGCGCTCACGGATCTCCTTGAGGACGCGCCGGGCGATCGCGGCCTCGCGCTCCGTCAGCGTGAGACCGTCGAAGAATACGGTCGCCTCCTTGATGGTCTGCCGCACGACCTCCGCGATCGAGTGACCCGCGATCTTGACGCCGAGCGACTCGGGCCGCAGGCGCGAACCCCGGCACGCCGGGCACGGCCGCTCGGTCATGAACTGCTCGATCTCGGCTCGGGCCTCCTCGGACGAGGTCTCGCGGTACCGGCGCTCGAGCGTCTTGATGACGCCCTCGAAGCCGCCGTCGCGCTCGCCGTGGAGGATCACGTCGCGCACGGGCTTGCGCAGCTCGGACCACGGTGTCTCGAGGGAAAACCGGTGTCGCTTCGCCAGCACCTGCAATGTCTGCCGGAAGTAGGTCGTCTCGTGGCCCGCCCAGGGCGCCAGCGCGCCGTCCTTGAGCGAGCGAGCGGAATTCGGTACGAGCCGGACCGGGTCGATCTCGTCGCGCGAACCGAGCCCTCCGCACTCCGGGCACGCGCCGTACGGGTTGTTGAACGAGAACATCCGCGGCGAGACCTCCGGGAAGGAGATGCCGCACTCCGCGCAGGCCAGCTTCTCCGAAAAGGTGATGGTAGCCGAGGGTGGCCTGCTGGAGGCGCTCGCGGCTCCGGTTCCGCTGTCTTGGGGCTCGACGGTGACGATGCCGTCGGCGAGGCGGAGGGCGGTCTCGAGCGAGTCCGCCAGGCGCGAGCCGAGGTTCTCGCGCACGACCAGCCGATCCACGACGACCTCGATCGTGTGCTTGCGCTTCTTGTCCAGCTCGATGTCGTCGCCGACCTCGCGGATCGTGCCGTTGACGCGGACCCGCGAATACCCTTGACGCTGCAGATCGAAGAAGAGCTTCTTGTACTCGCCCTTGCGTCCGCGCACGACCGGCGCCAGGACGAGGAGCCGCGTGCCGGGCGCCTGGGCGAGAACCCGATCGACCATCTGCTGGACGGTCTGGGCCGAGATCACCCGGCCGCAGGTCGGGCAGTGGGGCACGCCCACACGCGCGAAGAGCACGCGGAGGTAATCGTAGATCTCGGTGACGGTGCCGACGGTCGAGCGCGGATTCTTGGACGTGGTTCTCTGCTCGATCGAGATCGCGGGCGAGAGGCCCTCGATCGAGTCCACTTCCGGCTTCTCCATCTGCTCCAGGAACTGCCGGGCGTACGCCGACAGCGACTCGACGTAGCGGCGCTGGCCCTCGGCATAGATGGTGTCGAAGGCGAGCGAGGACTTGCCCGAGCCGGAGAGTCCGGTGATCACGACCAGCTGGTCGCGGGGAATCTCGAGATCGATGTTCTTGAGATTGTGCTCGCGGGCGCCCCGGATGACGATCCGATCACTCGCCATGGGGACCTATTGTGTCAGCGTCGCGAGGCCGCGGCAACATTCCGTGCTCGCTGGCCGATCATTGAAGTGCTCGCCTCGCCCGTCGCACGGTCTCCGCTCGCACTACCACCCATGCGAGGGGCGCCGCGGCCAGCGCGGGGTATGTCCACACAATGTCGGCCCACGCCGGCAGGCGCGGCCCGAGCACGGAGAGACCGGCGAACGCGATCACGCCGACCAGCGAACCCGCCAGCCGGGCCTCCGGGCTGTCGCCCGCGACACGGGGCGCGACGGCGGCCGACGCGGTCAGCCCGAGTCCGGCCAGGAGGGCTCGCGATGCGTCGCCCGGCCACAGGCTGCCGATGGAGGCGGCGACGACGAGGAATGCCATGGTGGGGTCCGTCAGCGCGGTCCTCGCTTCACCCCACGCTCGGCCGAGGACGCCCCGCAGCGCCAGCACAGTTGCCGAGAGGAGAAGGAGCAGCACGACGGCGCTCAGCACCGCCACGGCGCTGCCCGCCCGTCCGGGGACGACAGCATCCGGGACGCTGAAGACGGCCGCGAGCGCGGGCGCGCCGATGGAGAGCCAGGAGGCCGAGTAGGCCCCGTAAACGCCGAGGCAGAGGGCCCCGAGCACGAACGCCAGCACGAGCCCTGACCCCGTGGAGACAGCCCGGATCGTCAGCGCCCGCTCGGGTACGACGAGGGCGACGGCGCCACCGACCAGCGTGAGCGCGGCGCCCAGCGAATGCACGACCGTCGAAAGTCCGCTCCGCTCCGGCGGGTCGGCCCACGTGGCACCCGAGGCGGCCGCCCCCGGGACCCGCTTTCCGGCCTCGAACATCAAACGCGCTCCGGCGCCGATCACCAGATGATCGCCTGCCCGGAGCGACAGCGATTCGCCGGCGCGAAGCCGCCACTCGCGGAACCGGCCGGGCTCGAGGACGCGATAGGTGGCGGGGCTCAGCGCCGTAACGCGATGAGCCTCCGTGAACTCGAGCGTCGTCGGCGCGGCTAGCGTCCGGCCCTCGGTCACCCACGGATTGCGCGCTCCGAACGTGAGCGCGGGCCGCGACGCGACGTCCTTCCAGGCGCCCCAGGGAGAGGCGGCGAGAGCGACGGCGACGACCGTGACCAACGCCACGAACCCCAGGCCGCTCACGTATAGGAGCCAGAGGCCGGAGTCGCCACGCAGCAGTGCGACGGCCAGAAGGGCCACGCATGCCGCGACGATGCTCGTCGCCCAGCGAGGGAGACCCAGCAAGCCGGCGACGTCCGCGAGCAGGAGGAGATTCGCCCAAAGGACCAATCCGACGCCGGCGCTGATCCCCAGCGCCGCGACGCGGTTCGGTCGCTGCGCTGCGTCCGTGGCCGGATAAAGCAGCGCGATCAGCGGGGCCACGAGGATGGCGAGCGCGATCGTCGGCGCCTCCGGCGCCCCCGAGAAAACGCGTGCGGCCACGAGGGCGAGGACCACCGGTGACGTCCACGCCGCGAGGGCGGCCGAGCCACCTGCGGTTCCAGCCTCGGGAGACGCACACCGAACGACGATCACCAGAAGGACTGCGGCGAGTGGCGCGGCGAGAGCCGCGTACCACCAGAGCAGGCCTACTCCGGCGAGCCTGAGAGCCCCTGGATTCCCGGGCGCCGGCATCAGGGCGAGCGCGCCGGCGAGGAGCCCGAGCAAGCCCGCGATCCCCACCCGGCGCGGGGCGGCGATCGACATCACGCAATTATAGCCGTTCGCCCCCCACGCCCAGAATCGGTATGCTGGTAAAGAACCTCTAACGGTCGAGCGGGCGCCGCGGAGCCCGGTCGCGCCTACGACCTTTGACGGTTGAGCTAACGGTTGAGCGGGCGCCACGGAGCCGGGTCGCGCCTATGTCAGGCCACCCCCGATCCGATCCGGCCTCACGGCCCCCGCTACAAAGGAGACTCTTTTGGCCGAGAAGATCGAGCGCGTCATGGTGGTGACGGCGCACCCTGACGATTCCGAGTTCGGGGCCGGCGGGACCATCGCCAAGCTGGTCAAGGAGGGCTGCGAGGTCACGTACGTGATCGTGACCAACGGCGACAAGGGCTCGGGCGATCGCACGATGACATCCGAGCGCCTGGCCCTGATCCGCGAGGCGGAGCAGCGAAACGCCGCCCGCACGCTCGGCGTCGCGCGAGTCGAGTTCCTCGGCTATCCCGACTGCGAGGTCGAGGACACGCGCGAGCTCCGGTGTGATGTCACCCGACAGATCCGCCGCTGGCGCCCGGACCTCGTCATCGCCATGAACCCGCAACGTAGCTACAACCTCGGCGGCTCCCACCGCGACCACCGGATCACCGCGGGGGTCGCCCTCGACTGCGTGTACCCGCTCGCCCGCGACCACCTGGCGTTTCCGGAGCTCATGCCCGACTACGAGCCCCACAAAGTGCTCGAGATCCATCTCATGCAGTGGGAGAACCCGCACCTCGTGGTCGATATCTCCGACGTCATGGATCTGAAGCTCAAGGCTCTGGCCTGCCACGCGAGTCAGTTCGCCGACTTCCCGGCCGTCGAGAAGCGCGTGCGCGAGCGCTCGGCCGAGCTCGGCAAGTCGAAGGGCTACGGGTACGCGGAGACGTTCGACCGGGTCGTCCTCGGGCGATGACGAGGTACTGGCCGGCGCTTCTGAGCGTCGCCCTCTCGCTCGGCGCCGTCGCCGGCTACGTCTCCCTGTTGCGGGTGCCCGTCATCCGCAACCATCCGGCGCTCTACCTCACGGCCTTCGCCCTGGCGACAGCGATCGCGGCTCTTGCCTCGTGGCGGGCCGCGCGCTGGCCAAACCTCGCGGCCCTCGTGTTCTCGGCGGCCTTGCTCGTGCTCGGCGGCTACTTCAACTTCGCGCTCGCGAGGATCCCGACGACGGCGCCGGCCCTTCACGTCGGCGAACCTGCGCCCGACTTCACGCTGCCGGACGCGGCGGGCGCCCCGGTCACCCTCGCGTCCTTTCGCGACCGGACGCCGGTCGTCCTGGTCTTCTACCGCGGCTACTGGTGACCCTTCTGCGTCTCGGAGCTCCAAGGGCTTGGAGCTGTCCTCACGGAGCTCGGCGACGCCGGTGTGCAAATTCTGGCCATCAGTCCCGACTCGAACGAGCGGAGCCAGGCGCTCGCCGAGCGGCTTCGGGCGCGCTACCGCTTCCTCACGGACCGCGACCTGACGGTGACGCGGCGCTACGGTCTCGTGCACGCCCGCGGCGGGAATAAAGGGCAGGATGTCCCGAGACCGACGACGGTCGTCATCGACCGGCAGGGGATCGTCCGCTGGCTCTCGCTGGCCGACAGCATTCAGGTGAGGCCGGAGCCCGGCGAGGTTTCGCGAGCCGTCCGCGGTCTCTGATGGCGGATGAAGGGACGGACCCGATGCTAGGCCCGAGCGTCCGGCGGGTTCAGGACGTCCTCGCCGCCGCGGGCGGCGGCCACACCGTGGTCGCCCTCGAGCAGTCCGCGCGGACCTCGGCCGAAGCCGCGAGCGCGGTCGGCTGCCGTGTCGACCAGATCGCGAAGTCACTGGTCTTCCGCGGCGAGAACACCCAGGGCGCGGTCCTGGTCATCACGAGCGGCGCGAACCGCGTCGACGAGCGTAGGGTGGCCGGGCTGGTCGCCGAGCCCGTGGCGCGGGCCGACGCCGACTTCGTGCGGGCCCGGACGGGCTTCGCGATCGGCGGCGTCGCTCCCGTCGCGCATGCCGAGCCGCTGACGATCCTGATCGACGAGGATCTGATGCAGTGGCCGGAGATCTGGGCGGCGGGCGGTCATCCGAATACGGTCTTCAAGCTGACGCCCGCCGACCTCGTGCAGATGACCGGTGGCCGAGTGGCTTCCGTCAAGTCGCGAGCGGCATAAACCCCGCTAAAGCTGGAGTAAGATGCCCGTGTGACTCGCCCTCGCGTGCTTCTCTTCTTGGCGGTGTCCCTGTTGCTCGGGGCGACCGGTGTATTCGCGCGGGCCGCTGTCGTCCCGCCGTCCGCGGAGCAGCTGGCCGAGGCCGTGAGCGCGCTGACCGCGCCCGAGATGGAGGGTCGGCGATCGGGTACCGCCGGCGGCGATCGCGCCGCGCGGCAGATCGCCGACGCGCTGGCCGCCGCCGGGCTCCGTCCGGGCGGCGACCAGGGATCGTTCCTCCAGACGTTCGTCCTCGAGACCTCGTCGCACGGCGGCCCGGCGAGCGCACTGGAGCTGTCCGGCCCGGCCCCGCGGCGGCTCGAGCTCGGACGCGACTGGATCCCGCACGGCGGCTCGCTCGGCGGCGAGGTCACCGGTGACGTCGTCTTCGTGGGCTACGGCGCCGACCTCCCCGACAGTGGCTACGACGATTATGCAGGGGTGGACGTCCGCGGCAAGGTCGCGCTCGCGCTGGACGGGGCGCCGGTCCACCCGGCTGGAGCGCGAGTGAGCCGCCTCGACAAGCTGATCGCGGCGAAGCGCCGCGGGGCCCTCGCACTGCTGCTCGCGGGTCCCGAGCTGCCGTCACCGGACACGACGGCGGTCCGAGTCGGTCTCGTGTCCGGGGCGCTCACGCGCGAGGCGGCCGACGCCGTACTGGCCGCCGCGGGCCGCACGACGACCGAGGCGGCGAATGCCCTCGTCGCGGCGCACGCGCCCGGGCCATTCGCGACGGGCGCGCGCGCGCGGATTCGGGTCGACATCGTGTCCGACGAAGTCCGCGGCATGAACGTTGTGGGCATCCTGCCCGGCGCCGACCCGGCGCTCGCCGACGAAGCCGTCGTCATCGGCGCGCACTACGATCATCTCGGTCGCGTCGATGGCGTCGTCCACCCCGGCGCGGATGACAACGCCTCCGGCACGGCCGTGGCCCTCGGCCTGGCGCGCGCGTTCGCGGCGGCCGGCGGGATGCGCCGCACGCTCGTCGTCGCGCTGTTCGGCGCCGAAGAGCTGGGCCTGATCGGCTCGCGTCACTACGTGGGCCGGCCGGTGGTGCCGCTCACGCGGACCGTCGCGATGCTGAACTTCGACATGGTCGGCCGGCTCCGGACCCGCCGCCTCAACGTGGGCGGCGGCGACAGCGGCAGCGGGCTGCGGGCGCTCGTGAGCGAGGCGGCACAGAAGGAAGGGATCACGGCCGACCTCCAGGGCTCGCCGCACGGGCCCTCCGACCACACCCGGTTCTACGACGCCGGGGTCCCGGTCCTGTTCTTCCACACCGGGGGCCACGAGGACTACCACCGTCCGACCGATACCGCGGACAAGATCGACGCGGCCGGCATGGCTCGCGTCGCCGCCGTCGCCGTACGCGTCATCGAGCGTCTCGCGACGGATGCCCGTCCGGTCTACGCGAAGGTTCCGCCGCCGAGCCGGCGCCAGGTCGGCACTCCCGGCGGCGCGTTCCTCGGCATCGTCGCCCTGCCCCGCCCGGGGGCCGATGGTCTTCGGCTCTCGAGCGTCCTCCCCGGAACAGCGGCCGCGCAGGCGGGCCTGCGCGATGGCGACGTGATCGTCCGCCTCGGCGGGACTCCCGTCGACGGGCTCGAGGATCTTCGAAGCCTGGTCCGCGCCCGCCGGGCCGGGGACATCGTCTCGGTGCTCTATCTGAGAGACGGCGAAGCACACGCGACGCTGGCGACGCTCGGCACCCGGATTGACTAACCCGCGCCGCTCGTTGGGGGGTGGGGGGAGCCATGTCGGGGCCCCCCACGACTATGGAGGAGTCGCGAATGGTCCACGATGACGTGAGAGGTGCTTCGACTCTCACCGAGATGATGCGGCGGCGCGCAGCGCTCTCGCCCGATCAGCAGTACTTCCAGCTCTTCGACGAGACCGTGACGTACGGACGACTATGGGCGCAAAGCGCGCGGTACGCGGCCGGGCTCGCGCGGGCGGGCGTGGGCGCGGGCGACAAGGTCTGCCTCATCTACCCGACGTGCGCGGAGTTCTTCTACACGTTCTTCGGCGCCCTGCGGATCGGCGCGGTTCCGGTGCCGCTCTACCCCACGCTCGGCGTGGAGACAACTGCCAACATCTTCCGCGACTCCGAGGCGGTCGCGGTCGCGACCATCGGCTGGTTCCGCGCGGGCGTCGACCAGAGTCGGGCACTGGCGCCCAACGTGGGCACCGTCCTGGAGCCGCCCGACCTCGACGTGGATGCGCCGCTCCCGACGCCCGCCGCGGCGACGGAGGAGGACCTCGCCTTCCTGCAGTACACCTCGGGAAGCACCGGCCATCCGCGGGGCGTCATGCTCACCCACAAGAATGTCGTGTCGACCATCCACTTCATGGCCGAGGCGGCCGGCATCACCGTGGAGGACCGCGTCGTGTCGTGGCTGCCGCTCTACCACGACATGGGCCTCATCGGCTGCGCCTTCACGCCACCGCTCCTGGGGACGCCGCTCTGGCTCTTGCCGCCCGATCTCCGGAACCCGAGACAGTGGCTCGCGCTCATCACGGAGATCCGCGCGACGTTCACCGTCTCGCCCGACTTCGGCTACCGGAATTGCGTGCGCAACGTCCGCGACACGACCGGACTCGACCTCAGCAGCCTCAAGGCCGCGCTCTCCGGCGCCGAGCCCGTGCGCCCCTCCACGATCGAGGCGTTCGAGTCGCACTTCGCTATCAAGCGCGTCATCTCGCCCTGCTACGGTCTCGCCGAGGCGACGCTGGCGGTCGCCATCTGGCCGCGGGGCGCGCCGCTCAGGCTCGACACGAGCGGGCGGTTCCTCTCGGTCGGCCAGCCGTGCCGAGGCGTCTCGGTGCGGATCCTGGCGCCCCGCGACGAGGCGCCTGCCGCGGAGCGCCCGGTGGGCGTGGAGGGTGAGATCTGCGTCAGGAGCGCCGGGGTCATGCAGGGTTACTACAACAATCCCGGCGAGACCGCGAAGGTGCTCATGCCCGGCGGCTGGCTCAGGACCGGCGACCTCGGGTTCGTCGACACCGAAGGCTTTCTCTACGTGACGGGCCGTCTCAAGGATCTCATCATCCTCGGCGGCGTGAACGTGATCCCGGCCGACATCGAAGAGGTGGTCGATCGCGTGGACGGTGT
>Ga0209058_1004613_pt1 | contig 10926 bp, 8 predicted proteins | sample GraSoiAngelo_147_FD_185904 | JGI IMG/M metagenome (GOLD analysis project Ga0209058, IMG submission 185904) | Grasslands soil microbial communities from the Angelo Coastal Reserve, California, USA - 14_1009_05_40cm (SPAdes) (version 2) | ecosystem: Environmental > Terrestrial > Soil > Grasslands ... | reverse complement strand
AGCTCGCGCGCTTCGCGCTGCCGGCAAATCTGCCCGCGCCCACAGGCTTTTACGTGTCCGAGGGCTCCCGCACGATATTCACGATCCACGACTCGAAGGTGGTGGCGACGGAGCTTCGCGCGTGATCCCTCTTCGCGATCAGAACCCCACGTCGCGCACGCCGATCGCCAACCGCCTCCTCCTTGCTATCAACATCGCGGTCTGGATCTACACCCTGTCGATCGCGCGCGACGCCGCGGCGATCGCGGCCTTCTACGACCGCTATTCGTTCGACTGGCGCGAGTTCGCAGGAGCGATCGCGCAAGGGAACCTCGGCGCCCAAACGTTCATCCCGCTCCTCACGCACATGTTCATGCACGGTGGTTGGCTACACGTCATCGGCAACATGCTGTACCTCTGGATCTTCGGCGACAACATCGAGGACCGGCTCGGTAGCGGACCGTATCTCGTCTTCTATCTGCTTTGTGGGGTGGTGGCCGCTGTCGGGCAGGGCCTCGTGCAGCCCGAGCCGATGGTCGGGGCCTCGGGGGCGATCGCCGGGGTCCTGGGCGCGTACCTGGTGCTCTATCCGACCGCGCGTGTGTCAACGCTCATCTTCCTCGGACTCTTCATCTCGATCGTTCAGCTGCCCGCACTCATCGTCATCGGATTTTTCATCGTGCTTCAGATGATCGATGCGCTCGCCGAGTTGCGCTTCACCGCGCATCAGGCGACGTCCAACATCGCGTACTTCGCGCACATCTTCGGCTTCGCGGCCGGCATCCTGCTTCTGCTCCTCTTCAACCGGCGTCGCGAGGTCGGTCGAATTCGTTTCGGCTAGCTGTCAACCGTCCGCATGACGGTTGACGCGGCCTTTGACCGGGTAGGCTTGTGACGATGCTCGTGCCGTGCACGGTCGAATCGGTTCGGGTCCACGTGCTCACGAATCAACACGTCGTGCTGCTCCAGGCGGAGGGCGTGCGACGGCTCCTCCCGATCTGGATCGGTCCCGATCAGGCGTACAGCATCGCGACGAAGATCGCCGGGATCACCAGCGAGCGTCCGCTCACCCACGATCTGATGGTCGACATGCTGACGAAGATGGGCGCCGAGATCACGCGCGTCGTCGTCAAGGACCTCGTCGCCGACGACGCCGGCGGCGGAGTCTTTCATGGCAGCGTCTTCCTGCAGGTCGCCGACCGCGAGATCGAGGTGGACTGCCGCCCGTCGGACGCGATCGCGCTCGCCGTCCGCTGCACCGCGCGCATCCTCGTGAGCGAGACCGTTCTGGATCGCTCGGCGATCACCGCCGAGTCGAACGACGATCACGAGCTCGCCGTGTTCAAGGAGTTCATCGAATCTCTTCCGGACGAGCCGCCGCAAAGCTCATAGAGATCGATCGCGCGATCTGGCCGCTCCGAACGGCCGTCAGCCGCGATGGCCGCCTTACGGTCGCGGGAGCGGATCTCGTCGAGCTCGCGGACCGCTACGGGACGCCGCTCTACGTCTACGACGCCGAGACGATACGCACGAGCGTCCGCGGATATGTCGATGCGTTCTTTCCGTACCGGCCCGTGCGCGTCGCGTATTCGGTCAAGGCTTGTCCGCTCATCGGCGTCGGCGCGGTCATAGCGCGCGCGGGGCTGGACGCCAGCGTCGCATCGTTTGGGGAGCTGCTCGCCGCGCGCCGCTCCGGGTTTCCGGCCTCCCGCATGGAGCTGCACGGGAACGCGAAGCCCGACGAGGAGCTCGCTGGTGCGCTGCGTTCTCGCGTCGGACGCGTCGTGATCGACGGTGTGCACGACATCGAGCGCCTGGGTCCGCTTGTCCGAAAACGGGTCCTGCCGCAGCCGGTATGGCTGCGCGTCTCGCCCGGCATCGCGGTGGACACGCACCCGCACCTTCGGACCGGAGGGCTGGACAGCAAGTTCGGCGTGCCGATCTCGACGGGCGACGCGCTCGCGTACGCGCGCGAGATCGTCCGCACGAAAGGCCTCTCGCTCGTCGGGATCCACGCGCACCTCGGTGCCCAGGTGCGTGACGCCGGACCCTACCGCGAGCTTGCGCGTGCGCTCGTCGCCTTCGCGAACGAAGTGCGCGCGGCGACGAAGGCTCCGATCGCGGAGATCGCGATGGGCGGAGGGCTCGCCGTTCCACTGCGCTCCGGAGAGGAAGTCGTGGGTCTCGCCGACTACGCGCGTGCGCTCGCGGAGCCGGTGCGGAAGGAGGGCGGCGCTCTGCGAGGCGCGACGATCTACGTCGAGCCGGGCCGAGGCATCGTCGGTCGCGCCGCGGTCGCGCTGTACCGCGTGATCGGGACCAAGCGCGTCGAGGGCCTCCGGCCTTTCATCGCCGTCGACGGTGGTATGGGCGACAACATCCGGCCCGCGCTCTACGGCGCCGAGTACACCGCGGCGATCGCGGGGCGGGCGAACGTGAGCGCGACCGAGGACGTCGCGGTGGCCGGGAAGTTCTGCGAAAGCGGTGACGTGCTGATCCGCTCGGTGAAGCTGCCATCCGCGCGCGCAGGCGATGTGCTCGCGATGCCCAGCGTCGGCGCGTACAGCCTCGCGATGGCCTCGAACTACAACCAGGCGCCCCGTCCGGCGGTCGTCTTGCTGGATGGAGGACGCGCGCGTGTCATCCGGCGGCGCGAGCGACCCGAGGACATCTGGAGGCTCGAGCGCCGCTAGTCGTTCGGGCGAAGCCAGAGTCGCGCGCGCAAGACGAAGAGGTCGCGGATGGCCCGGAGGATCACGCGCGGCGATGCACCCTTTTCCTCGCCTGCCGTGCGCGGGAAGTGGCGCACGCCAACCTGCCTGATGCGGATGCCCGCCCGGCGCAACGTGATCAGAAGCTCGGGTGAGAAGAAGGCGCCGTTCGCGCGAACGCGCTCGAGCGGCACGCGTGCGAAGACGTCGCGGCGGAAAAGCTTGAAGGCGCAGTCCACGTCGCGCCACCCACCGCCGAAGAGCAGGCGGATCAAGCGGTTGTAGACCCACGCAACGAACAGTCGGCGTGGCGGGTCCGCCCGCTTCTCGCGATAGCCGACGACCGCGTCGAAGCCGTCGCTGGCGTTGACGAGTCGCTCCAGGTCCGCGAGATCGAACTGCCGGTCCCCATCCGTGTAGAAGACCCACGGCTTCGTTGCCGCGCGCAGACCCGATCGCACCGCTCCGCCATATCCCCGCCGCGTGCCGTGGTGGATGACGCGGACGCGCGGGTCCCTCCCGGCAAGGTCGTCCGCGATTGTGCCCGTGCGATCGGTGCTGCCGTCGTCGACGACCGTGACGTCGACGTCGTCCGCGAAACGGGGAAGGATTGTGAGCGCGTCGTTCACGACCGCCCCGACGTGATCCTCTTCGTTCAGCGCCGGAAAGAAGAAGGAAAGGCCGTCGAGCCGTGCGGGCACAGGCAGCCAAGGTTAGCGTGTTCGTGTCGGATGAGCGTGTCGGACCGCATGGCCGCGATCTGGATCGGAGCGATCGCGGCGGGGATCTATCTCGCCGCCGGCATCGGCCTGACGACCGACTATGACTATTTCGGACGCCTTGCCGCCGCCGTGCTCGACGGCCGCTGGTGGCTGGATGAGGCGCCGACCTGGCTGAACGAGCTCCTCTCCTGCGGTGGCGGGCGCTTCTGCGTCGTCTATCCGCCGCTCCCGGCGATCATGGCGCTCCCGCTCGTCCCGTTCCTCCCGACCGCGTCCGCGCAGGTCATCGCTTCGCGCGTCGCCGGCGGCGCGTCGGGCGGGATCCTCTACTACGCCCTGCGGGGGTACGGCGCACCGCGCCTCTACGCGCTCGCCGGCGCCATCCTTTCGACGTTCGGCACGACGCTGTTCTTTTCCAGCGTCGACGGGCGCGCCTGGTACGCCGCGCACGCGGCCTCCATGCTTTTTCTCGCGGCGTCATTCGCGATCGCAGCGCGGGGCGGCGCACCGACCCTGGTCGGCGCGCTTCTTGGCATCTCGGCGCTGGCACGGCTGCCGGTCGCAGTCGCCGCGCCGGCGCTCGCGCTGCTCACCGCGCGACGGAGTGGAACGCCATATCGCGCGGCGCTCGTCCGGGTCGTCGCCGGCGGGCTGCCCTTCGCGCTCCTGTATGTCGGGTACAGCGTGCTCCGCTGGGGAACGCCGTTCGACTCGGGTTACGCCCGCCTCACGGAGGGCGACTTCTTCTTTCAGCAGGGCCTCTTCTCGCCGATCTACCTGGTTCGGCAGCTGTATGCGATCTTCCTCGAGCCACCTGACTTCGTCGAAGGGACACCGTTCTTCTTGCGTCCTCGTTTCGTGGGCATGAGCCTTTTCCTCACGACCCCGGCCTTTCTCTGGGTGTTCATCGCGCTCCGTGAGGTCCGGCGGGACGTCGTGGTCGGCGCGACCGCCCTGGCCGCGCTGCTCGCGCTGCTGCCGGATCTCTTCCACGGCACCGTCGGGTTCCAACAGTTCGGGTACCGCTTCAGCATCGATGCGCAGCCGTTCCTCGTCGCCCTCGCGCTCACCGGCGATGGACTCGTTCGCGGGGTGTGGCGGCGCCGGCCCACAATCCTCTTCCTCGCCGTCATCCTGCTGTCAGTGCTCGTCAACGTGTATGCCACGATCGCGATCACGCGGTTCGAGCACCCACGAGGCGCGCGACGAGCGGCGGGCACGCCTGCTGCTCGCGGGCGTGATCGCCATCGGCGTGCTCATCAGGCTCGTCGCGGTGCGCGCCCAAGGCTTCACCACCGACGTGGGTACCTTCCAGGCGTGGGCCGAGCGGCTCGCAGAGATCGGGCCGGGCCGTTTCTACGAGCCTGGTTATTTCAGCGACTACCCGCCGGCGTTCCTCTACGTGCTCTGGCTGCTCGGCGCGATGTTCGACGGCGAGTTTCTGCGCCTCGCGGTGAAGGCGATCAGCATCCCGGCGGATATCGCGATCGCGATCCTCGCGGCGAGGGTGCTCTGGCGCACCGCGGGCCACGCCACGGGGATCGCCGCGGCGGCGATCTGGTCCCTTCAGCCCGGACCGATCTTCGCGGGCCCGTACTGGGGCCAAGTCGACGCCGTCGGCACGCTGCCCCTCTTCGCTTCGGTCCTTGCAGCCGGATCGCGGCGCTGGTGGCTTGCGGGCGCGCTCGGCGCGGTCGCGGCCCTCGTGAAACCGCAGTTCGGGATCGGAGCTCTGGTCATCGTCGTCGCCGCGGCGATCGAGTTCATCCGGGACGCGCGCTGGCGTCCGGCCCTGGCGGTCGTCGTCGGGGGAGCGGCGACCGCGTATGCGCTATCGGTCCCGTTCTGGGGCCCGGATCCGTTCCGGATCGCGACCGAGCTCGTGGCCCTCGTGCGCAGCGCGTCGGCGACGTATCCGTATACCTCGCTCTACGCGTTCAATGGGTGGTCGATCTTCTTCGACTTCTGGAAACCGGACGAGGGCCTGGTCGTCTACGGCGCGCTGCTCCTCGCCGCGGGCTTCCTTCTCTCGGTACTCCCGCTCTGGTGGCGCCGGGATACGGCGATGCTGCTGGCCTGCGCCGTGTTCACCGGCCTCGCGTTCTACTTCCTGCCGACGCGCGCGCACGAGCGCTACCTCTTCCCGATCTTCGCCCTGGCGCTCCCGTTCGCGGCGGCGCGCTCGCGGGTTTTCGCGCCGTACGCCGCGCTCGCGATCGCCTTCGCTGTATCGGTGTATTTCGCGTTCACCAGATACGAGCAGTACGTCGATCTCCGCGTGCCACAGATCATCGAGGCGACGTTCTTCGGACGCGCGGGTCAGATCGCCATCGCCGTCGTCATGATTGCCACGTCGGCCTATCTGGTCTGGCGGCTCGCCCGTGGCGATGCGCGTCTTGAGACCGACAGCGGGTGGGAACTGCCCCAGATCACGCCGGGGGAGGTCACGTGGCGGCTCCCCGCGGGTCTGGGGCCCGGGCGCATTCCCACGCGCCGCGACATCGCGGTCGCGACGCTCATCGCGCTCGCGGTGCTCGTAACGCGCGGCTACCGCCTCGACTGGCCGCGCGACATGTATTTCGACGAGGTGTATCACGCACGCACCGCGTTCGAGCTGCTCGCCGAGCGAGAGCCCTACGAGTGGACCCACCCGCCTCTCGCGAAAGATCGCGACCGGCGCGAAGGTCGGGCCGAGGAGCAGGCCGGGGCGCGTCTGAAAGATCGTGCCCTCCTGGTATTCGGACTTCAACACCTGGGCCGCCACGAAACGGTCGTCGGGCACGAAGGCGTCCCGCACGATGGCCCCGTCGCCTTCGCGGTGTCGAACGAGGGCACGCGCGCTTACGTTTCCCGCGATGGCACCGTGTCGATCGCATCGCGCGACGGGCCGCTTCGGGATCGCGCGAAGCTAGGCGACGCGGCCGCGATCGCGATCGCCATCCAGGGCGATCACATGATCGTGCTGACCACGACGTCGCTGATCGTCGTGCCCGTCACGGAACCGCCGAGCAACACAGCGCTCCAGACGGTGACCTTGCCGTTCGGCGACGCGAGGTCGCTGGTGCTCGCCGGAGACAACGTGGCCGTTGGCGGAGTGAAGGCGCTTGCGATCTATCCGACGCTTGAGACCGCCCCGCTGACGGTCCCGCTGGACACGGTCGCGCTCACCGCGAAGACCGACGGCAGCGAGCTGTACGTCCTCGACACGCTCGGCAGCGTCCACGTGATCGCGCCGGGCACCGCGCAGGAGACCAAGATGCTGACCGGCGGCAAGCCTGGGACCGCGATGGCCTATGCGCAGGGCCCCAACCGGCTGTTCGCGGCGCGCGCCGACGGGCCGGTACTCGACGCGTATGACCTCGAGACCGGATCCCACGACACCCTCTCCCTCACCAACGCGCGCACGGGGGCGTTCGCGGCAGGCGCGACCGCGCTCGCAGTCGTGCCGCGCACCGACTTCCTCTATGCGCTCGACGGCGGACGGGTCGTCGTCATCGAGACGCACGGCGCGTCGCCGTTCACAGCCATTCCAGTGGACGGAACGTTCCTGGGCGTCGACGGCGCACACGACAAGCTCCTCGTCGCCGGCGCGACCGGCGCCGACCTGATCGAGACCGGGCGCCATGCGCTGGCCTGGCGCATCCCCGGTGTGGTCTTCGCCGCGCTCCTCGCGTTCATGCTCGTGCTTCTCACGCGGCGGCTCTTCACATCGCCGGTGGTCGCGACCATCGCGGGGCTCGCGGTGCTCCTTGACGGCTCGATGTTCGCGCAGGCGCGGATCGGTATGAACGACGTGTACGTGGGGGCCCTCATCGTCGCGGGGTGGTACTTCGTCGTCGCGGCTCATCGGCCGCGGCGATCCGCGGTGATCGACATCCTGATCGCGGGAGTCCTGCTCGGCCTCGCCGCAGCGGCGAAGTGGGCGGCGTTTTACGCGCTCGCCGGCCTGCTGATCGCGACCATCGCAGTTACCGTGCGCGCCTACGACCGCGGCCGGCCCGGGACGGGCGGGCCGCTCGACCTCCTCGCCGGGCGCGGACGCAACGCGGCCTTGCTGTTCGCGGCATTCGCGGTGATCCCGGTCGCGATCTATCTCGCGGGCTACGTCCACTGGTTCGGCGGACCAACGATCCCGTTCGGCTGGAACCTCGTCGAGTTGACGCAGCAGATGTATTGGTACCACTCGAGCCTCACCGCGCCTCATCCCGCCGGGTCGCCGTGGTGGAGCTGGCCGCTCGTACTCAAGCCCGTGTACTGGTACTTCGGACAGTCTGCGGACGGCGATAACGCCTACATCTACGACGCCGGGAACATCGTGCTCTTCTGGGCGGGTCTCGTGGCCTTTGGCTGGTGCGCGGTCGCGGCCGTACGCGCTCGCTCAGCGGGCCTCGGCTTTGTCGTCTTCGCGGGACTGGCGCAGTATGTGGCCTGGATCCCGATCGGCCGCGTTCTGTTCTTCTATCACTTCTTCACCGTGCTGCCGTTCTACCTGCTCGCGCTCGCCGCCGGCCTCGCGTATTTCTGGGGCACCGGGCGAGCACGCTGGGTCGTCGCCTACCTCGCCACCGCCGCCGCGGCGTTCGCCTACTTCTATCCGTTCGTTTCCGCGCAGCCGTTCCCCGGCGCGCAGGCGGGGATGTTCTTCATCCTTCCGACCTGGACCTACGACTGCCAGTTCTATCCGACGTTCGTGTGCAACCCGACCATCGGATCGAGCTTCTCTGCGGGGGCGCTCTTGGGACGGCTCGCACTCGCGTTCGCGGTCGCCGGCGGCGTCGCGCTGCTCCTCATGGCCGGGAGCTCGCCTCGCTTCTCGCGCCTGCTGGCTACGGCGCGGTCTGGTACGCGCCGCTAGCGAAGAGGACCGCCGCGATCGCCACGGCGATGACCACCACGACGAGAAGAGCGAGGATCGCGTCGGTCAGGCCGACGTTCGCGTCCGCGAAGAGGCGCCGCGGGCGTGCGGCGTAGAGGACGACGGTAATGTTGTCCTCCCCGCCGCGCTGTTTCGCGAGATCGACGAGGGAATTCACGGCGTGCTCGATGTCCTGCGACCGCACTTCTGCGGCGATCTCTTCGTCGGGCACATGCCTCGTGAGGCCATCCGAGCACAGCAAGAGCCGATCCCCAGGCACGAGCGTCTCCACGAATACGTCGGGCTGCACGCCGTTCGGATCGCCGACGAAGCGGGTGATCGAGCTCGGGAACACCCCGGAGTGATCGGCGGTGATCCTCTGGATCGTGCTATCACGCACGAGGTAGGCGCGGCTATCGCCGAGGTTTCCGACGACCGCGTCGTCCCCGCTCACCGCCGCGGCGACGAGCGTCGACGCGGCGCCCTTCTGTCCGCTCTCGCCGGCGGCGCCGAGCACCGCGTCGTTGGCGTCGCGCATCGCGGCGGCGAGCGCGTCGGCGCGCGAAATCTCGGCGCTCGCGCCGAAGAAACGTGTCGAGAGCGCTTCGATGGCGGCGCTGCTCGCCAGCTCGCCGCCGGGCTCACCCCCGACGCCGTCCGCGACGGCGAGCAACGTCCCGCTCGGCTCGACGCGCACCAGATAGCGATCCTCGTTCATCTCCCGCACGCGACCGACGTCCGTCCGTGCGGCGGTCCGCTTCCCCAGAGCTAGTCCCCCTTCTTCGTGCAGTCCTTCCCGGCGACGTAATACAACGTCGCGGTCTGGTTCGGGGTGATGGCTGTTCCGGCCGGAGGGTCCTGGCGGACCACGGCACACGAACCGCCTGATCCCTGACCGACATCCCACGCCACCGTGGCGTACCCGGCGCCGCGCAGCGTCTCGACCGCGTCGGCGAGCTTCTTGCCCACGACGTTCGGTGAGACCCTGCCGGCGGCGGTGGCTGTCGGATTCGCCGGCGAGGAGAGGCCGGCTCGCGAGAAGGACGCGAAGAACAGGGCCGTCGCGAGGAGCACGGCGAGCACGGCGAGGACCGCGACGGCGCTGTCGAAGCGCGGAAACGACCAACGCCCGGGAGCGCGCGTCGCCGGGAGCCGGCCAAGAAGCGTGGTGTCGTCTCCCGCGCCTTCGGCCACGTCGGTGAACGCGTCCGCGAACGCGCCGGCGCTCGCGTACCGGCGCCGCGGATCAACCGCAAGCGCGCGGGCGAGTACGGCATCGACGCGCCCGTCCACGCCGATGCGCCGATTGCGGAGCGACGGCGGTGGTCCGAGGAGACGCTTGCGCACGAGCTCTTCGCTCGACCGGCCCTCGAACACCGGCTGGCCGGCGAGGAGCTCGTACGCGAGAAGACCAAGGCCGTACACATCCGTCTGGGCCGTCACCTCGCCGCCCTCGACTCGCTCGGGAGCGATGTAGCGCGCGGTGCCGAGAAGCTCCTGCTCGTCCTTGTCGCGTGCGGCGCGGGCGATGCCAAAGTCGGTGAGCTTCGCGATGCCCCTTGGATCGACGATGACGTTCGCGGGCTTCACATCGCAGTGCACGACGCCGGCGGCGTGCGCCGCGTCGAGGGCGGCCGCGACCTGGCTCACGATTCGAGAGACCTCGTGCGGCGGCAAGGGACCACGCTCTGCGACGAGGTCGCGCAGGGTCTTGCCGGGCACGAGCTCCATGACCATGAATGTGTCCGCGCCGTCACGACCCTCGTCGAATACCGTGACCACGTTCGGGTGGACGACAGCAGCGGCGCGCCGCGCCTCATCCGCGAACCGCGCGCGGAACGCATCGTCCGCGCCCGGGCCGAGCACCTTGACCGCGACGTCGCGGTCGAGCTTGGAGTCTCGCGCGCGCCACACCTCGCCCGCACCGCCTTCGTCGATGCGTTCGAGCAGGCGGTAACGTCCTGCGAGGACGCGGCGAGCGGCACGCGGCCGGGGTTCGAGCGCCATGCCCTCGCTCGCCCGCAAGAGCCGAGCCAGAGGCTCCGCTCAGGACAGGCGGACGAGCGCGGCCAGGGCTTCCTCGTACGTCCGGTCGCTGCCAAGGATCGCGAGCTCCTCACCGATGAGCTCCACGATCGCGGGAGACGGAAGCGGAACCGTGCGCTCCCAGCGCGTGCGTCCATCGATGAGGACGGTCGAGGTCTGATGCCGTTCGTCAGGTTGCCGCTTCACGACGAACTCGGCCCGTTGCCCGTCACGCTCTGCCTGCACGCGGATGCCTGACACATCGCCCTCCTCCAAGCCGCGCTCGAAACGAGGCCGCACACGAACCATGACCCGCGCACCATCCGCGCGCGCGATCGCGAAGAGCAGACCGCCGGCCTCGGATGGCGCGAGCTCATCGACGCGCCGCCACCCGAGTCGGGACGCGAGCCAGCCGATGAAGAGCAGGGCCTGCGATGGATGGATGTCTCGTCCGTCCATGTCGACCGCGAAGCCGACGCGGACCCCGGTCGTCGTTTCGAGGAATGGCCGCCACGCCGGGACATCGAAGAACGATGTGACCATCTCGCGCCACGGCGTAAGGCGCGTCCAGTTGAGGTCGGTCAGTCCGAACAGGCCCCGCGCCTGAGAGCAGATCCGGGCGATCGACGGAAGG
>Ga0209058_1004611_pt1 | contig 10928 bp, 13 predicted proteins | sample GraSoiAngelo_147_FD_185904 | JGI IMG/M metagenome (GOLD analysis project Ga0209058, IMG submission 185904) | Grasslands soil microbial communities from the Angelo Coastal Reserve, California, USA - 14_1009_05_40cm (SPAdes) (version 2) | ecosystem: Environmental > Terrestrial > Soil > Grasslands ... | reverse complement strand
TTATAAGCTGGAATGGCTGGAGTCATATGTTTAGCTATTCTATCAGCCATATATAGTGGGAAAGGTTCCATGATAGAGGGTGTCTGGCATTGATTCTTTATATTGATTAAAATGGAATTTAGTTTCGTTTCATCACCAGCTGTTGCGGATGGCATTTCAATTCTTAGCGCGGGACACCAAGAGTGCGGTTTGTAATATATTACAGACAGGTTTTTTATTCCTGAAATTACTTGCTGCATCAAGACTCGAAGTTCTTCATTCTCATATGGTAATCTTACATGCCATCCTTCTTCGCTTGTAAATAATTTTGGACGTGTAAATTCTCCTGGATCCAATATCAAGGTTAGAATTGCTCTATCATCATAGTTCTCAGGCCAATGAAGGTTTTTACCTATATCATTCCTAGAAGTATATTTTGGTATTCCGAGATAATATTTGTAAGTGTCTTTCAAGTCCAAAATTTTCTTATATGAAATCAAAAAATCTTTAAAATCTTCCTTAATTTTGTCAGAAGACTTTGAATTAAGATTTTCTATAAAATTGATAGCCTTGTACATATGTATTAGTGCTGTCGTAAGGGACCCGTCAAGATATACTATATCATATGGGGCATTTGCTGCTAGTTTGATTTCCATTTCTACCATAATCGCTCTTGCCGAAATCATATTTTCAGGATTATGTTTTTCTGGGTAAACAAACACATCATGGTTGGGTGCAATCCGTTTTCCATTTTCTAATTCATTTATACCCTCTACTCCGACAGCAGCTGCAAATAACAAATCGGTTCCCAAGAGACGATCAACAGCATAGGCTCCATCTACTCCACCTGAAACTAATGGCTTAGTATTCCCAAAATTAATATCATTATCTAGGAGTCCTATTTGTTCGAGTTGCAGACGGAATTTCTCTCTTTTGCGATTTATATCCTGCATGGAGCTTTGAAGTATCTCTCCAATTTCGCTAGTTTTCTGTAACATCTGTTCTACTAAGGAAGCAGGAATTTCCAGAAAGGATGGTGAATTGACTTCATACATTGTTATTTAGCACATTACTACTCAAATTTACCCAAAAGGTGTCATAATGAATCAAATCTACTATAGGCGTTGACATTAGCTTAGTCTGTACGATCATGTTTTTTTACGCCTTATAGTCACTATGAACTTAGCTTTATGCTTTTCTGATAAATCAATATATTTTACTACTTGTCCGATACCTACTTGTCATCATTAGTTCTCGTAGAATTGAGATAGAACGTGTGTGCAGCTTGTACTGCTTCTTTTCTCTATTCCTGTACATCATGATAATTACGAAATCCAAACACACATATCGGAATGGGGTAGGAGCCACTTCGACTGGATCTGAATACAGTCTATCTAGAATTTCTAACCTTATTCTGATTCTGTTTAACAATAACTACGTTCTGATAGAAGTTTAACCAAATTTTGGGTGTAGAAATTGAATAGAATAAAATAGAAAACTGAACAGTACATTTGTATCCAATAATTTAAATATACCTCGGATAAGGAACTATATGCCTCAAAGAATAAAAATTTCTATACCGCCTAAATACAAATCAGCAGGACCGAACATGGAAATTGAGGTTGAAGTCGATCACGTTGCAAATCTCGATAGTGTGATTGAAAGGGCATTAGAAACCATGAAGGAATTAGAATCTGAAGAAGTACAAGGCCTAGTGCAAGAAAAGTATGAAAGAAGAAAAAGAGAAAGGGCCGGACAAGAGCTAGCTTAAAAATTCTCAAATTTTTTATTTTTTCTATTCTAATAATATCATAACATTTTCTATATAAAACACTATCAAGTATTGGTCTATCCTTAACATGTTAAATCCTACCTGAAATCTAAATCCTTCTTAGTTTAATAATTAAAAAGTGCTGATGTTGATAAGGAGAGGAATTTAGATTAAATGATTTTACCTGCTTATATCTCCTGTATCTGGATCCACACCCATACTTCTCATTCGTTCATAACTTTCAATGATTCTCTTCTTGATATTGGTGCCTATTGGAGTTACTAGACCTAATTCAGATAGTAATTTTGCATTTTCTCGTATATCATAATTAAGTTGAGATATCAATTTGGCGTCTTGATATTCGCTAGGTTTCTCAGTTTCTACAAAGAATTGTTTTAAACGGTCATCTTGTACCTTATGCAGATCTTCTATTAGCTTTTTATGATGTTGGACAAAACCTACTTTAGTAAACCAGATTCCCCAAGTCTGGTACGAGACATCGCTTAAGAGTTTAGAGCTTACTATCTGTCCAGCTCCGATTATCTCTTCTCTAATTTTGGCACCATCTGGCGTAGTATCATTCTTGAGGTACTCTCCTACGTCATCTAATGCACTTTCTATAATTATTAATTCTTCTTCTGAAACTGGAATTTCTTTAAGCATAGGCAATTTATTGTAGCCTTTAGAGATATTTTAGGCTTATGCGGTTATCTTATTGTTACCAATCAGAATTGGAATCATCCTTACAAAGACAACACAGGAAATTATCTTTTTTTAAGAGAAACATTTCATTTTTTGCATCAAGTTAATATACAGTAATAATATAGTCTCTTGAACGGTAAGATTTAGGATGTTAAATAACCTTAAGATTTACGATGTCAAATAACTTTACGTTAATTCGAATTTCAGAAATCTATCATCATTCATTTCTTCTAATTTAGATCCTATAATCAGTATATCAGGAAATTTAATATCCATGTTTTATGGCAGATAATTAGAGTGAATTCCAACTGACTAAAACTAAACGTAAAGCGATGATTTTGAGTGTTTTAATAGCTGGACTTGGCCAAATGTATGTTGGAAATTTTACTAGAGGTACTGTTATTCTTATATCGGGAGTAGCTATACTTTTTTTTTCTCATTTAATTTTGAATGCTTTTGAATTAATTCCACCTTTTATATTCTATATATGGCAGATTTTTGATGCAGGTAGAGAGTATAATAAAAGACGATATTATGCTGTGCAAGGAAGTATAGCATGTATGGATTGTGATTGGAGTAACTCTAGTTCTTCAGAATATTGTACTAGATGTGGAAAGAGGATTCAGAAAGCTTGTACTAATTGTAATAGTCTTAACATAATAGGCGTTTCATTTTGTGGTAAATGTGGAAAAAATTTAAGTTCCTAGATTGCAGAGTCGGTACTAGTATCATCTGTCCGTAATTGAATGCGAGATTCAGACATGCTGTATTTTAGCTAAATCAGAAGAAAAATAATCTTAAGTTCCTCCCATATTCCACATTAACTTTAAGGCTGCCTAGCATTTGCATACCATCCTTTGGAATGACTGTACGACTCATCTAGGGATTCATGCTTTTCCTTCCAACCTGACCCTTAATCCTTATGAGTTGAATCTTTGCCAAGTGCTTCCAATGTCATCTCAACAATATAATTGTTATATATAAGAAAACTCTACTAGCAGTAATGAATTCAAAGTTATTTTTATCTGTGGCAGTCTTATCCATTGCTTTCATCTTTGTAGTATTTTTAAATCTATCAGCATTAATTGTTGTTAATGGAGAATCCGCAGTACCTACTATACCAATTATAAAATCACCCATAGATACCAAACCATTTTTGAAAACCGTCCAGGATATAACGTTACCAATTGATAATACACCACCTATTGTAACCGTTCCGGAAGACATGATCGTCGAAGCAACCGGTCCTGATGGCAGAATAGTAAATTATAAGTCCACTGCAACAGACACTGTCGATGGAAATCTTGCTACAGTTTGCAGTCCAAAATCAGGCGCCATGTTTGCCCTTGGCCAGACAAGAGTGGAGTGTACTGCAAACGACAAGGCTGGTAACACTGGGAAGAATGAATTTATCATTACTGTTAGAGATACTACTCCTCCTGAAACCATGTTAGGGGATGTAACGGTTGGCTGGTTGGGTTCAATAACCTCTGGTGATACGACTCCATCTGTTGATAGTAATTTCGACTTTAACGGTACCGACTTGGTAGGGATAAGCCACTATGACTGCCGATTAGATAATGGAACGTGGAGGTCGGCTCATACTTTGTCAGACATATCAGGTGAAAAAATTAACAACTGTACTTATACGGGAGTGCGTGATCCAGGCAGCCATAACTTTGAAGTGAGAGCCGTTGACACTTCTGGAAATAAGGATCCTAGTCCAGCTAGCTTTATGTGGAGCATAGAATCGGCAGTTGACGCCATCCAAGGATTGATGACCCAAGTAAACAGTATTTACCAGACACTCAACTTGGATCCTGCACTTCGGCAAGCAATAGAAGATTTATCCGACAAATCGGTCTCTAATGATGCCAATTCGTGTTATTTGCTCAACTCATTTATAAATGAAATTAAAGTTCAGAATATGATCGGAAGTCTGAGTCTAACTGATCTTAACGATTTTGCTAAAACCACAGCTGCAATCATGGACAATATCGGTTGTCCCCCACCATTTGCAAATGCAGGTTCACCTCAGAGTGTAAATGCTGGAGAAAAAGACGTGATCTTAGATGGAAGCGATTCTTTTCATGCTGATAATCCTACTAGTTTCAAATGGAAGCAAATTGGCGGAAGTCCTACAGTAGAGATCAGAAACTCCGGAAAGGTGAAGGCCACTTTTGATGCTCCCACCTCTGCTCAATTCAAGGATGTTGGAAATAGTACTACGCTTAGCTTCGAATTGACCGTGGCGGGCGCTGGAGATCTAAAGTCAACTGCCTTTACGACCGTAAAAGTAAATGCAGTGAACACTCCACCGATTGTACAGCCTGCCGTAAACACTCCACCGGTTGCTAAATCACAGAGTGTTACCACAAACCGGGATACTTCTGCATCCATAACCCTTGATGCTACAGATAAGGATGGGGATAGCTTAACCTATTCTCTAAGATCTTCGTCCAATCATGGAACACTGGGCTCCTTTGATAAAGATACTGGATCAGTTGTTTACAGCCCAAAAAGTGGATATACAGGAACAGATAGCTTTACATTTACCGCTAGCGACCAAAGTTCAACTAGCAATACTGCCAAGGTCTCCATAACTGTCAATCCTGTAACACATAATAATACCACGGCGGCTCCTGAAAATGAAAACAAGGCGGCTCCTGAAAATGAAAACAAAAGTATAATGTCTAACACAACATCTCTGTCTAACACAACATCTCGATCTTCTCATGAGACTCATTAGATAACCCACCCTCTGAACCGCCAAAGCCAATTATAGAACTAGAACAGGTGAGCAGGTTTTCTGAAGTGTATAATTTCATAAATGTATTTGACTGTAAACGAAGCATTAGTCGCAAATTAAGAATAACAATATAAGAGTATTGTAAGAGTATTGCACACGTGTCTGATTTACTGTATCATGATTCAAAATACGATATTAAATAGATTTGATTTTTCTATTCTCAGGTCTGCATCATTCATATTACCTACAAAGCGGAGAATGTAAATTATTTACTAATTTGCTCGCACTTCCCAGAAATTGAACCATCTTCAAGCGATTCACCGCATTATTACATTAAAATTTTTTATTTTCAAATTTATTCCGGATGCTAGAATATGCATATATGGTCCTTTTCAACAGTATCATCTATGTCCTAGAATATCACTCCTTCATACATAGGTATCTTAGCATATTTTATCATAATTATATCCCTTCTTTTAATAGACCTATGTTAAAAGGGATTGTTTTATTGTCCCAATTTAGCGTTCCATTAGGCTTGAATTGTTCACTAAGAATCTTTGGAAACACTGATATCTTTTGTTAGGGATGAAATGACCAGTACGGATTCACTGGAATGACTAAATCTTATATTTTCGATTGCAGTGTATTGTTATTAGTAGGGATATGAAGCAGTGATCTCGACTCAGACAATGATTTTATGGGTATTAGCAATTGGTGTGATTGGAGCCTGGATATTGCAGCGCTATCAGAGACGAAAACGCAGGGCAGCGATCGAGAACGAAAGGAAGAGTTGGACAGATTTAAAGTGAACTAATTTTTCCTTACCATTTGAGTATTTGATAGTAAAGTAATGTAGAGAGAATTCTACGTATGACTAGGGCGGCACTACCACAAATAATCAATAACGTTCCACTTCTCATGAGTGCATAGTCCGCCGCAAGAAGGACAGTAATCAATAGAAGTCTCATACCTTTGCTTTAGCAGTAATTCACTTGAACATTTTGGACATTGCATATCTGAATATTTATCGTTTCTATCATTAAATAAAGAACAGAAGGTAGTTTTACACGTTGCTTTAAAAATTGGCTACAATGCGGTTGGAAAATTTACAATTTTAGCGACTGCATCACAAGCCGGTATTGAGAGTAGCAAATCTTTGACAATTGATGAAATATATAGATGAAAGTAAAATATTAACAGCTCTCTTTTATAGTATAAAGGACTAATTGTTACTAATGGGCCACTGCGTGTGTAACTAAACCAGTGAGTCATGACAAAGTTACTTGATAAACAAACTAGAAATGATATGATGATACATTTCTTAGTCTCCCAATCATTAAATGATGGGGATATTGGTTTTTTACCTTCGATGAACAAGAAACAACCAAACCCCCACCTGGTGTTTAACCTTGTGTTTAGGCATTAATTGTAATATGTGTCAACTATAAATGACTTAAATCCACCGAATATATGATTTCTTTATCAAAAAAACCGTCAACCACAATAAGCCTGATCGTTAAAACCAAAATTTCAAAAAAAATAATCAATTTAACCTGATGTGCTCATATTGTTTGGATTAAAAACTAAATTTAATTTACGTTTATATCTACGGTTTTTCAATTAATTTTCGTCAATTTTAGTTTAATTCAATGTATATTTTTATTAAAATAATAATTATATAATTGTAATTCGAATATTATAGGAGTGTCTAGGCAGCTAGATAAAAAAGCAGCTACCATATCAGATTTGGATAGAAAACTATTAAAGATTTTACTATCACCAAATGGTGATCTAAAATCCAGCAAAGGCTTATCAGCAAAATTAGGAATACCCGTTACTACTGTTAGAAGAAGACGGAAGCGGCTAGAAAGCAAATTTTTAAAGATGCATTATGTATTGGATATAGATAAATTTGGCTGGAAACGCGTTGACTTTTTTATTTCCATAAGGGATGGAATGGTAAATGCTGTTGCTAATAAAATGCTCGATTTTAATGAAGTGACCTATATCGGTAAGAGCATAGGGGAACATACAATTGATCTGAGAGTAGAAACAATTCTTAAAGATAATGCATCAATTCTTGACTTCCTTGAAAAAATAAAGGCGATGGATGGAGTTAAGGATGTAGTATGGAGTGAAATTGTTAGTGTTGTCGGTAGAAAAATATCAATTCCTAGTTCTATAATTGACAGAATTTGATATGGAAAAAAGACCTCCACAGTTTGTGTTTGAACGCATAAGTCGTAATACCTGTCATCCATAAATGACTAAAATCCACAGAACAGGTGATTTCAATACAAATAAACCGTCAACCACAATAACCCTGATCGTTAAAACCAAATTTTATATTTTGATGATTTGCACTCATTTATAGTAGAAAGGACTAGTTGTTATTGATGAATCAAAAAATAGGAATTTTAGTAGTGCTAGCAAGCGTGCTTTTATCTGGAGCGCTCCTTGTGACTCCAAGTTTAAAGGTTGTAAATGCTCAGGGAAACCAGACTCAGGGAAACCAGACTCAGGGAAACCAGACTCAGACTCAGGGATTACCAGTCGAAGGATGGATTAAGATCTTGAAAGATAAAAATCCAACTTTGAAGGACATAGAACAAGATTCGAAGGTGAAGGACGCCATTGGAAAGATCAAAGAAATGAAAGACCCAAAGGAAGCTGTTGACACATTTAACGCATTGCAGACGTTGACACAGCTGCAGAACTTAAAGTCTGCTCAAGAAGGGCAATAATTACTTCAAATCTCCTTTCTTTTTTTAATAAGAATACAATCATTAGTAACGATAATATTTATTTGATTAAAACGTTCAGTTACTATATGCCTAAGTCCTACTGCTGAAAGACGTCTAGTTAAAAATATTCTAGACACATATATTCGTTGATATGCATAGTATTGATGGTACACGTAACAAAGATTATCTATGGTAGCAAATCCAAGGTCATCTTTAGTTCTGCTAATTCTTCTAATATCACACATTTGTCCATTTTATCAGTTGTATACTTCAATAGTTTTTGAATTTGAGAACAATTTGATAACCGCAGTATAGGATGCAGTAAATTATTTGGTGTGTCTCCGTATGAGCATTGACATTTAAGTTATACTTATTCATAATCCTTGGAGGAAGATAGTACTGGGAAATTCCTACTTCATATTCACATTAGCGTCGTCCATGGGTGCAAAAACTTGAATACGTTGGTTACCCCTGTCAACAACATACATGTTACCTTCAGAATCTATAGTTACATGTTCTGGTTTTGAAAATTGACCGTCTCCTAAAGCTAGGGGACCAGGGCCATCTGGATCCACGCAACCTTCGCCGGTAGATAGCAGGCAGCCGGTACCAACCTTGCCTAGAAAGCGCCCGTTTAGATCAAAAATTTGTATTCTAGGATTGTGTGCTCCATCAACAAGATATACATGATCAAACGAATCTATCCAAAGGTGTTCCTGAGGAAGGCTAAACTGACCATCGGCCTTTCCCACGGTGCCCCATTTCCGTAGAAACTTTCCGTCCTTATCAAATATTTGAACTCCTGGTCTTTCTAGCTCATCAACATACACATTACCCTTTGAGTCGAAGCCTATTGCATGAGGAAGATTGAACTGTCCATCTGCACTGCCCTTGGAGCCCCATTTTGTAATAAACATGAAATTCTTGTCAAACCTCTCGATCCGATTATTGTATGTATCTGTGACATAAATGTCACCTGTACGTGGCTCAATTCGAACATCTTCCGGTCTATGAAATTGTCCATCGAGTTTGCCATCAGTACCATACTTTGCTAGAAAAGTACCGTTAGTATCAAACTTCTGGATGCGTGAGTTCTCTCTATCAGCTACATAAATTTTATCTAAATCGTCTATGGCTATACTATACGGAATACTAAACTGCCCATTTTTGTCACCTTTTGAACCCCACATTTTTATGAATGTTCCATTGTGAGTAAATTTCTGGATACGATTGTTATCCCTATCACTTACATAGACGTTCCCCATGGAATCAAAGGCTATGTCATGAGGTCTATTAAATTGGCCAGGACCTGTGCCAAATGAACCCCATTTTTCCACAAATGAGTAATTCGATAGTACGTCCTTGCCTGTGGTGATATTTTGTGCCGAAGCTGGAACACAAGCACTAGTAACAATCGAAACAACAGCAAAAGATGATACTAATATGGGTAAAATGAAAATTAAGTATTGATTTTTTTCCATTCAGAGATGTGTACTTTTTAGTTTTCGAATAGTTAAGTGATCTGATACATCCATCTAAGTGTAGGGTTAAAAAACGGTAAAATATGCACAATTCCAAAGTAGATTTACTTCAAATTCCGATTTACATGAAGCGCAACAGAAGAATCCCTCGCTTTTTGCAAATTTTAGCACATGAGGGGTCGCCTGTTATAGAACCTCATCAGAAATCACAACCCAAGGGCTATTTTGTCCCTTACTTTAACTCACTTTATGTGGAACACTTGAACTCTAGAATTCTGGGTGTCTGTAATAAAGACCTCGCCAGTTTTGTTGTTTATGGCGATATCTTCAAGTTTATTAAGTTCACCTAAAGAAGAACCTTTAGCACCCCATTTTGCTATCAAAGTACCCATGCCGTCGAATTTTTGAATACGAGATTCCAATCTATCAATCACATATACAAATCCTTTAGAATCAACGGTAATTCCAGGAATGCTGTCTGAAAATTGACCATTTCCAGTACCGAAGGAACCCCATGTTAAAATAAACGTACCATTACTATGGAACTTCTGGATTCTTGAGTTTTCCATATCCGTGATGTACATATTATCTTCCGAGTCAAAAGCAATACCATGTGGTTTCATGAATTGTTTGTCTCCTGATCCATGCGTCCCCCATTCTTCCATAAACCTTCCTATACTATTGAATTTTAAAACTTCAGATCCTCCCCTATCTGTGAGGTAAACGTATCCATGGGAATCTACAGCCAATTGGTGAGGTCTGCGATTGGCTCCTGCGCCGCCAGTATCACCGAAACCCCATTTTGTAATAAAAGTACCATTACCATCGAATTTCTGAACACGGTGATTTGCAAGTTCTACTGTGTAAACAAAATTCCCTGTAGGATCAACTGCAATATCGTGTAATTGATCGAATTGTCCATCCATATTACCTTTTGATCCCCATTTTTCGAGCAGTGTACCATTGGAAGAAAATTTCTCGACCCGGTTGTTACCGGTATCTGTGATATATACATTACCAAATCGATCTATTGCAAGACTATGAGGATTCATAAATTGTCCGTCTCCTGCACCTTTTGATCCCCAACTTCTTTCAATAGTATAATTCTCTGCTTGATCTTTTATTTGGTCTTGTTGTTGACCAAATACTATTAGTTCCGTACCTTGGTGAAAGTTATCAATATAGAAGGATAAATAAAAAATGGAAAGAATGATCTGTCCCATCATGAATCCAACATATGTCTTCCTAATTGCAGGCAGTCTAAATTCTGTCATATCATACAATTTTAAAAATATATCTTCAATTTTTATCTTTTTTCTATCAATTTCATTTATTTATTTGTTCTCTCTATCTTTTGGGTCTGAATATATGATAAATGCTCAAAACCAAAACCAAACAATAGTCGGACCTTCATTGACAGATCGGGATCTTAGGGTAGAGTTAGTAGCTCGCGACTTTCATTTCCCAACAAGCATAGAATTTCTAGGAAAAGACGACTTTCA
>Ga0209058_1004610_pt1 | contig 10929 bp, 11 predicted proteins | sample GraSoiAngelo_147_FD_185904 | JGI IMG/M metagenome (GOLD analysis project Ga0209058, IMG submission 185904) | Grasslands soil microbial communities from the Angelo Coastal Reserve, California, USA - 14_1009_05_40cm (SPAdes) (version 2) | ecosystem: Environmental > Terrestrial > Soil > Grasslands ... | reverse complement strand
GGCTGTGGCGCGTGTTCGGGGACTCGGCTCTCGGGCATTGGTTCGGCGAGCTGTAGACGTGGTGGTGAGCCGCGTCTCGTGACAGCTTGTCACCAAAACATGTGACGGCTTGTCGCAGGTTTTGGTGACGGACGAGGGACATACAAACGCGCGCGTTTGTTGTTCGATGCGCACATGGACCGATTCGAGCTGGCGTGGGCCGCGGGATTCTTTGACGGCGAGGGTTGGGCGAACGCGGTCGGACCGGAAGAGCGACGCACGCGGCAACCGCACGCGCGCGTCAACCAGTCAGATCCGAACGGCGTACCCGACGTGCTTCTGCGATTTCAGAGCGCGGTCGGCGGGCTCGGTCGGATTGGCGGTCCGTATGCGAAAGAGGGTCGTGAAGACCTGTACTGGTGGGAGGTGTCCAGCCGCGGCGACGTCGAGTTGCTTCAGCACCTGCTCTTGCCGTGGCTCGGACAGGTCAAGCTCGACGAATTCGGCAAAGCGCTGGAACGACCGGCAGCGAAGGCGCGGCGGGCGAGCGCCACGGACGAATGGCTCGCGTGGTGCGGTGGCTTCTTCGATGGCGAAGGCTGGGCGTCGATGTGGTCGCATCGCACGCACGCCGGATATCTGTCGGCCGAGATTGGGGTTGGCCAGTCCAGCAACACAGGACGACCCGAGGTGCTTATGCGCTTCGCGGACGTACTCGGTGGACGCGTGTACGGTCCCTACAAACAGACCGGCGCGACGATGGACGTTTACAAACTGAAAGCGTCAGCGCTACGCGACGTCGAGGAAATGGCGACGAAGATTCGCCCGCGCGTGAGTGCTGTGAAACGCGCCGACCTTGACTTAGTCATCGAGATCCTTCGCGGCCAGCCACCGCTGCCACGTGGCCGCCCAGATTGGGGCAATCGCAAGACGCATTGCATCCGCGGTCACGAGTACGCATCGTCGCGCATCCGTCCATACCGTTCTCGTGGGAAGGATTCGCCGCCACGCGATAGTCATCAGTGTCTCGTGTGTGCGCGTGACCAAGCGAGAACACGTCGCGAAATGAAACGAAGATCGGCGGCCGATGACGACCGCCGATCCTTATCCGAGACACCTGCGATCTACTTGTTGAAGTAGTTCTTGTTGACCTCGATGAAGTTTTTCCACTTATCGGGAACAGCATCCTCCGGGAAGATCGCACTCACAGGACATACCGATTCGCATGCGCCGCAATCGATGCACTCATCGGGATGGATGAAGTACATGTTGTCTGCATCGGTCGTATAGATACAGTCAACGGGACAGACATCCACGCAGCTTGCATCCTTCACATTGATGCACGGCTCAACTATCACGTAGGCCATCGAAGCAACATCCTCCCAGAACAACGAGCAGCGAATCGGTAATTCCAAGGCTATCATCGCGAACGTCCATGAGCGAAACCGCGGAGTTCCCCCTCGCCTTTGACGCGACGGCCAGCGAGCGCGAATCAGCGAAGCGCGAGATCGCGAAGTACACGAAGGTCATCGCCGAGCGTGAGGGCGGCATTGAGTTCGAGGGCACCAAGATCGGGCAGACCGGGCCGGTGTGGCACTTCCAGTACACACGCGTGTATCGCGTGCCGAACGGCTATCTCGTCGCCGCGCGCGATCTCCATGAGGGCATCAAGGTCGCGTTCGCCAAAACGCCCGAGGGCCTCACCGAGACGTTCGACAACCCGGTCGTCCGCGAATTCATCGAGGACGAGCTCCGCTACCGCAAGATCATCGGAACGCCGCACGCCGGGTAGCCGCGAGCGCAAGGCGGCGCGCCCGCCGAAGCGCGTCCCGGGCGGTGAGATCGCCGAGCCGGTACGGGCACGCTGCGACGAGCCCGCGCCGCCCGCACTCCGCGAGGCCGTCGAGCAGTTCGACCGCGGGGAGTTCTTCGAACAGCACGAGACCCTCGAGCTCCTCTGGCGCGCGACGCGCACGCCGGACCGCGCCCTCTACCACGGCATCCTGCAGATCGGCGTGGCCTTTCATCACTGGCGCAACGGAAATCATCACGGTGCGACCGTACTCATCGACGAGGGCATCGACCGTCTGCGCCCGTTCGTGCCTTCGTGTCACGGGATCGACGTCGCGTCGCTCATCGCCGAAGCGACGCGTGCACGCGACACGCTGCAACAACTCGGGCCGTCGCGGATGAATGAGGTCGACGTCACCAGCGTCGCTCCACGGATACGCTTCACGACGTGACCGACGACGCGCGCGCCTGGGCGAAGAAGCTCGGTCGCACCGGCGCGTGGAGCTTCGATGTCGAACGTCTCGGCGCCAACGACGCGCGCGGGTATGCGCGCGAACTCGAACGTCTCGGCGTCACCGTGCTGTGGATCCCGGAGTCGCTCGGCAGCAAGGAGATCTTCGCCCACTCGTCGCTGCTCCTGGGCGCGACCGAGCGTCTCATCGTCGCGCCGGGCATCGCGAACATCTTCGCGCGCGATCCAGTGGCGATGGCGAACGGACAGCGCGCGTTGTGTGACGCATACCCAGGCCGATTCTTGCTCGGCCTCGGTGTGAGTCACGCGCCGACGGTGAAAGCTCGCACGGGCATCACGTGGGAGAAACCGGTCACACATATGCGCGCGTATCTCGATGCGATGGACAAGGCGCCGTACACCGGTAAGGCGGTCGACACGCCGCGCATCCTCGCCGCGCTCGGACCGCAGATGTTGAAGCTCGCGGCAGAGCGGAGTCTCGGAGCGCACCCGTACTTCGTGCCAGTCGAGCACACCACGACCGCGCGCAAGACCGTCGGCAGCGGGCCGCTGCTCGCGGTGGAGCAGGCGGCGGTCCTCGCGACGGACCCGGCGGTCGCGCGTGCGACCGCGCGCCGTCACATGAAGCGGTACCTCGACCTCGACAACTACGCGAACAACCTGCGGCGCCTGGGATGGAGCGACGGCGACATCGCGAACGGCGGCAGCGATGCACTCGTCGACGCCATCGTCGCGTGGGGCGATCCGTCCGCCGTCCGCAAGCGCGTCGAGGATCACCTCGCGCGAGGAGCGGACCACGTCTGCATCCAAGTGATCCGCGTCGACCTAGCCGCGCCGCCCGCGCAGGAGTGGGGGACGCTCGCGAAGGCGTTGCCGCGCTAAGCCGTCGCGGGCCGTTCCTCGCGCGGCGCGGGCGCTGCCGCCGCCGCCGGTTCTGGCTTCTCTGGAGCGGCGACGGTCGGCAGATCGACGGGCACGAATGCCGGCTGATCCCAGCCGAGCTCGCTGTAGGGCGGGAGGTTGATCGCCTCGACGCCGCGCAGCTCGGGGATGTCGTTCCGTAGGGCTCGCTCGATTCCACTCTTCAACTGGAGCGAGACGACCAGTCGGCTCGGCCCGGGGCGGGTGAGCGACAGCCGCACGCGCGCGACGCCGTCCTCGATGTCGACGAGCTCGAGGTGCCCGCCACTCTTCTCGAGATACGGCTGCATCTCCGCGATCTTCGCCGCGACGCGCGACTTGAGGTCTGCCATCGCGGCCTAGGATAAGGACGCGATGCGTCATCCGTCGGACGACACATGACCCGCGCCCTTCTCTACCTCGCACTCGGAGCGATCGTGTTCGTGGCCATCACGTTCTTCGAGCAGATCCCTGTCCTGGGTTGGCTCGGAGGAGCGATCTCGATCGCCGCGTGGATCACCCTCACGCGCGCGCTACTCAGTGACAGCGAGCTCGATGTCATCCGGAGCGGCATCGGCGTCGGCTGGGCCGCGATGCTCGGCGCGTTCAGCGGCTTCGTTGGCGCGCTCACGGGGTGGCTCGCGCAGACCGGCAATCTCATCGGGTTCACGACGCCACCGGGTGATCGGTTCGGCGCGGCGTTCGGCTTCGTCGGCGCTTCGCTGGGGATCGTGCTATGGCCGATCATCGGCGCCCTCGTCTGCGCCGGCACTGCGATGGTCATCACGGGACGCCGAGTGGGGCGTCTGCGGCGCGAGACGGACAGCGAGGGGACACGCGAGATCGGACCCTAGGCGACGCGCCTCCGCTTGTGACCGACGTAGTCCACGAGGATGTACTCGCCGAGGCGCTCGGGCTCCACGTAGAACGCTCGCCCGGTGTTGATCTTCGACATCTGGTTGACGAAGTCCACGAGGTAATGGCCGCGCGCGAGCATGAACGTATTGATCGTGATCTGCTCGCGCGTACAGCGGACGACCTCGCGCAGCGTCTCTTCGAATGTGCGCTTCGTCGGCGGGTAGTTGAAGCGCGGCTCCGGATCGCCGACCTCGAAGTGCGCGGTAGGCTCGCCGTCGGTGATGAGGATGATCTGCTTGTTCTTCCCGCGCGAACGTGAGAGCAATGCGCGCGCGGTCGCGAACGCGTGCTGCATGTTCGTCCCGTAGATGTACTCGTTCCAGGTGAGCCCGGGCAGATCGGCGGGCTTGAGCTCCTGCGCGAGCGCGGAGAACCCGACGATGTAGAGGTCGTCCTTCGGGAACGTCGTGCGGATGAGCGAGTCGAGCGCGAGCGTCACCTTCTTGGCGGCGAGGAAGCATCCGCGGAAGAGCATCGAACGCGACACGTCGACGAGGATCGCCGTCGCCGATTGCGTCATGAGCTCGGTGCGGTAGACATCGAAGTCCTTGGGCGTCAGTTTCACCGGGACCTTCGCGCCGCCGCGCAGCACCGCGTTACGTACGGTCCCCGGCAGGTCGAGCAGGAACGGATCACCGAACTCGTATGTCTTGAGCTCGTCCGTCGGGTCGCCACCGCGGCCTCGCGACTGCGATCGGTGGCTGCCGAACGCGTCACGCTTCAGCGTGGCGAATATCTCCTCGAGCGAACGCTGTCCGATCTTGCGGATGCCGCGCGGCGTGAGCTCGTAGCGCTCGCCGTCTTTGCGGATGAGTCCGGCGTCCTCGAGCAGCTCGATCATCTTCTGCAGCTGCTCGAGCGATTGACGCGCCCCGGGACCGGCGAGCCGCTCGACCTGGTCCGGATCGAGCGGATCGAGATCGCCCGAGGCGCGTGCACTGCGGACGACGTCCTCCATGTCCGACAGTTGGTTCATCTCGTCCATGAGGCCGAGTGCCTCAGCGAGCGAGACCGGTTCGTCGCCGCTCATCCCGTGCTCGTAGCTCTCCGTCGGCATGAGCTGGGAGAGCGTGTCCGCGAGCTCGTTCATCGCCGACTGCAGACCCGGGTCGGCGAAGGCCGTCCCGAGCAGCTCCTCGAGCTGCGAGCGCATGTCCGGCGACATGCTCTGCCACAGCGAGCGCATCGCGGCCATGCCCTGCGCCAGCTGGCGCAACAGGTCGTCCCAGTCCTTCGCGCTCCCGGCGAGCTCGGGGTACTGACGCTGGAACGCCTCGAAGTCGGGCTCGCCTCCCTCCATGCGCTCCTTCAGCGCGCGGTTGAGGTCGCGGATCATCTGGCGCGTGCGCTCGAGCTGCTCGGGCGAGAGGTTCTTCAGCGAGTCGCGCATGTTCTTGAAGTACGAGCCGAGGACCTGCTGCTGCAGTTCCTTGAGCAGCTCCTGGTACTTCTCCGCGGCCTTCGGCTCGACGAACTCGTAGTCCTTCAGCGCGCGCACGGCGCGTCCGAAGTCCTCCGGCAGGGCATCGAGCTGCCCGAGCCGATCCTGTGCGAGCCGCTCCATTGCCTGGCGCATCTGCTCGTTCGGCGCAGGTGTGCTGCGCCGGCGCTCGAGCCCTTCGCGCTCGAGACGCTTGACCTCCTCGAGCTTCTCCTTCAGCTGATCGAATGCCGTCGACAGGTCGTGGCGCTGCGCGCGCCGCTGTTTCGCGGCGCGCAGCCGCTCGAGCAGGTCCTTCATCCCCTCCATGCGACCGGGGATGCCCCAGCGCGAGAGGCGGGCGAGCGCGTCTTCGAGATCCCCGCCTGAGAGCAGCTCGTCGCTCATCGCCGACAGCAGCTCCTCGGCCTCGAGCGCGTCGAGCCGCTGAGTGCCATCCCACCTCGAATATCGGATGTTCTCGCGGAAGTCGTCGAGTCTTGGAGTCTCGTTCACGTTCGATCGCCGCGGGCGCCCGCGGGCGGCACTCCCTCGACGAGCGTTTGCGCCCAGGGGGCCGTCGTACGGCTCGGTTTCGCCTTCGCCGGCTGCTTGGCGTGTGGCCTTCGGCCCACGCCGCAGTAGCCAACAGCGAGGAGAGGGAGTGCCGTCCCGGAGGGCGCCCGCCGGTGCATCGTCACGCTCTGAACGTGCTCCGCGATTCTCCGCGTTCCTTATTCAGCTTTCTATTGAGGTGGAGTCCCTCCAGGACGAACTCGACCGCCGCAGCCACGGTCGCGGGGTTGCCGGTCGCGCCGAGTTTCGCGACGGCGCCCTTCATCCCGGGGATCTGCAGCGCCTGCTTCACGTACTCGCCGGACGCGAGCGTCGACGACACGTGCATCGTCGCGCCGCGCTGGAAGGCTGCGAGCAGCGAGTCGAACTCGCCGAGCGAGAACGTGCGGTTGAAGACGTTGAGCACGGCACGCTGCGCGAGGCGCTCGATGACGCGCTCCTCCGTCACGTCGCCGACCGACTCGAGCTCGATCTTGCCTGCGGTCGAGGCGATCACGGCCGGGAGATCGCTGATGCGCGGCACGACCGTTGTCTCGCCCGTGCGCAGCGCGCGCTTCAGGGCGCTCGATACGAGGTTCTCGTAGTTCGCGACGGACACGCGCACCGACACGCCGGAGCGCTGCGAGATCTCCGGCGAGCGCCGCGCGAGGTGCGACACCTCGGCAAGGATCTCTTTCATGTAGCCGGGCACGATCGTCGTGATGCCCTCGTCGACGAACGTGTTCCGCTCCTGCTCCATGATCCCGACCTCGATACCGATCTCCTTCGGGTAGTGCGTGCGGATCTGCGAGCCGAAGCGGTCCTTCAGCGGCGTGATGATCCGGCCGCGGTTCGTGTAGTCCTCGGGGTTCGCCGACGCGACGACGAACAGATCGAGCGGCAGACGGATCTTGTAGCCGCGGATCTGCACATCGCGCTCCTCCATGACGTTGAGGAGGCTCACCTGCACGCGCTCGGCGAGGTCTGGGAGCTCGTTGAGCGCGAAGATCCCGCGGTGCGTGCGCGGCACGAGCCCGTAGTGGATGGTGAGCTCGTCGGAGAGATAGCGTCCCTCGGCGACCTTGATCGGGTCGACCTCACCGATGAGGTCCGCGACGGAGATGTCCGGCGTCGCGAGCTTCTCGGTATAGCGCTGATCCGGCGTGAGCCACACGAGCTCGACGCTGTCGCCATCGTTCGCGATGCGGTAGCGGCACGCGGCGCAGATCGGCGCGAAGGGGTCATCGTTGATCTCGCAACCCCCGATCGCCGGTACGGATTCGTCGAGAAGCTCGATGAGCTGCCGCGCGATGCGCGTCTTCGCCTGTCCGCGTTCGCCCAGCAGGATGATGTCCTGGCCCGAGAGGAGCGCGTTCTCGATCTGCGGCACGACCGTCGCCTCGTAGCCGACGATCCCGCGGAAGAGCTCCTTCTTCTTCGCGAGCGCTTCAATGATGTTCGCGCGCAGCTCTTCCTTCACCGAGCGCGAGCGGTAGCCGGTCTCGCGCAGCTCGGCGATCGTCGACGGTCTTTGCGTCATTGCACCGGATCTCCTCTGAGCAGTGTCGGCACGCGCTCTCCACGGTCGGCCGCGAGCGCGGCGCGTACCTCAGGTATCTCGAATGTCCCTTGCCGGATCCAACTGTCGAGTGCCGCGGTCCGTCGTCTGAGTTCGGCCTCTGCCGCGCCCGCATCCTCCTGGCGTAACTCAGCGAGCAGCGCACGCTGCGACTCGGGCACGTGCGCGTGCGTGTCGTTCGCCGCGTCGTATGTAACGAGCGGAGTGAGCACGACGGTGCGGCCATCGGCCGAAAGCCGATGGAGCGAGACGACGCGCCGCGCCTGACCGCCGCGCGACGTCGTGTACATGCGCATGACCATGAGCAGATCGACGCGGCCGAGATCCTGCGGCAGGATGCCGAGCTCGTCGGTCAGCTGCGTCACGGCCTCGTCCGCGCTGTCGGCGTGCATGGTCGAGCCGAGCGCGTACCCGCGGCGCAGCTCGCTGAACAGCCGCACTGCCTTCGGGCCCCACAGGTAGACGGGCAGGTGCGACGACAGCTCGTTCACGAGGAGGAGCGCGTCGGCCGGCCGCGTCTGCGTCAGGAAGTCGAACGTCTCGGACCACCCGCGGATGAAGATGCGGCGCGTCGCGGTCGGCAGATAGTCGAGAAGCGCGGTGAGCGTTGTCGTCTTGCCGGAATGCGGATGCTCGGCCGCGATGAGCAGCGAGCCATGCGCCGCGATGGCCAGACCGCAGAGCGCCGCGGTGCGCGCATCCATGTTGCCCGCGCGCACGATCTCGGTGATCGACATCGGCACGGGCGGGTCCCAGTTCCAGCCCCACCAGCCGACCGGGATGTCGTAGTCGCGAGTGGATAACGGCGTCTCGGCGATGAGATATCTGCGATTCGCACGCGACGGCTCCATCGACCGAGGTTAGCACGCTACTCTCTGCATTCCGTGACGGAACAGCCGAAAACGCCTTCACGCGATATCGACGATCCCGATCTGCTGCGGACGCAGGCGCGCGAGGGGATCGAGAAGAGCGCCGCCGAACTGCGGAAGACGAAGGTGCCGATCGCGACAGAGCCGCCGACGGTGTACCGACCCTGAGCGGACACCGCTTCAGGACGATCGGCGAGCTTCGCGCCTCGCTCACAGCGCGAGAGATCTCCGCCGTCGAGCTCGCTGACGAGGTCTGCGACCTCCTGGAGCAGGTCGGACCGCACTACAACGCCGTCGCGGTGGTGACGCGCACGCGCGCGCGGCGCGAGGCGAAGCGTGCCGACGCGGCCCTGCGGCGCGGCGACAAGCGTCCGTTGCTCGGTGTGCCCTACGGCGCAAAGGATCTCCTCGCCGCGAAGGGTGCGCCGACGACCTGGGGCGCGCCGCCATTCCGCGATCAGACCTTCGACTCGGACGCGACCGCGATCCGCAAACTCGACCGCGCCGGCGCCGTGCTCGCGGCAAAGCTCGCGATGGTGGAGCTGGCCGGCGGCGGTGGATATCGCTACCCGAGCGCGTCGCTGCAGGGTCCGGGCTTGAATCCCTGGAACACCGAGCGCTGGTCGGGCGGATCATCCAGTGGGTCCGCGGCGGCGGTCGCGGGCGGCCTCGTGCCGTACGCGCTCGGCAGTGAGACGTCGGGCTCGATCGGAACGCCGTCGGCGTATTGCGGCATCACCGGCGTGCGTCCGACGTACGGCCTGGTATCGCGGCACGGCGCGATGGCGCTCTCGTGGACGCTGGACAAGATCGGGCCGATGGCGCGCACCGCGGACGACGCCGCGCTCGTGCTCGCCGCGATCGCCGGAGCCGATCCGAATGACCCGACGTCGTCCGGCAAACGCTTCCGCGCGCTCGATCCGTCGAGCGTTCGCGCGCGCCTTCCGCGCCTGCGCGTCGCATTCGCGGAGGAGGACATCATCGACCACGCCTCCCCTGAGGCGAAGGACGCGCTCGAGCGCGGCGTCGACGAATTCCGACGCATCGCGCCGACGTTCGTGCGTGCGACGCTGCCCGAGGACCTGCCGTACGGGCCGATGGTCGGTACGGTGTACGGCGCCGAGGGCGCGACGATCTTCGCGGAGCTCATCGAGGGCGATCGCTTCGAGGAGCTCATCGACGCGCGTCAGAAGGCCGGCCTCCGTGCGGCGCTCGATATCCGCGCGCGCGACTACTTGCAGGCGATGCGTCTTCGCGCGCGGCTGTCGGCGGCGTTCACCGATCTCTTCAAGGAGGCCGACGTCATCCTCTCGGTCGGGCGCGCGATCACCGCGACGCTGATCGCCCAGCCGCTCGACGCGCCGGGCGTGACCGCGAGCAACCCACCGCCGTCAAAGCGTCCGGGGAACATCGGCCTCATCCCCGCGGGCAATCTCGCCGGACTGCCGGCGATCTTCTTCCCGTGCGGATTTGCGTCGGACGGAATGCCGGTCGGGCTACAGCTCGTCGGCCCAGCGTTCTCCGAGCCGCTGCTGCTCGCGATCGTCTCTGCGTACCAGCGCGAAACGGACCACCACAGCAAGCGGCCCGGCGAGCCGGCGCAGGAGCTCGAGCCCGCGGCGACTATCTAGCGTCGACCGCCTGACGCTCGCGCGCGACCTGCGCGAGCGCCTTGATGCCGGCGAGCTCGCGCCCGTAAGGAAGCATGACGTTCGCATGGTCGATGCCGGTCTTCGCGATCGCGCGAAAGCGCTCGCCGGCCTCGTCCGTCGTGCCGACGATCGCGCCTGCGCGCGACCGACGCCACTGCTCCGGCGTCGTCTTCGCGCGTGCCGCGAGCTCGCGGATGAGCTCGTCGAGCTCCGCGCGCGTCGGCGCGACGAAGCCGAGGACGAAGATGCTCGTCCGCAGCGTGCTCGGGTCGCGACCGACCGCCTTGCATGCAGCGTGGATGCCGTCGCGCAACATCGGGATGCGCTCGGTCTCGTCCGTGCCGGGGTTCGACATGTTGAACCAGTCCGCCCACTTCGCGGCGATGCGCATGACGCGTGGCTTCGTGCCGCCGATCCAGATGGGCAGCCGCTTCTGCAGGGGCTTCGGTGACGCCACCGCGTCCTCGACGCGGTAGTACTTCCCCCGATACGTCGCGCGGTCATCCTTCCACAGGCGAGTGCAGATCTCGAGCGTCTCGACGAGCTGCGTGACGCGAACGCCGGGCTCGGGGAACTCGTAGCCGTACGCCTTGTACTCGACCTCTTTCCATCCCGCGCCGAGACCGAACTCGAGCCTGCCGCCGGACATGTGATCGACACCCGCGGCGATCTTCGCGAGCAGCGCGGGATTGCGGTAGGACTGCGCGCTCACCATCGGACCGATGCGGATGCCTTCGGTGTCACGCGCGAGCGCGGCCAGGAGCGTCCACGCCTCGAGGCAGTCCTGCGCGACT
>Ga0209058_1004606_pt1 | contig 10936 bp, 13 predicted proteins | sample GraSoiAngelo_147_FD_185904 | JGI IMG/M metagenome (GOLD analysis project Ga0209058, IMG submission 185904) | Grasslands soil microbial communities from the Angelo Coastal Reserve, California, USA - 14_1009_05_40cm (SPAdes) (version 2) | ecosystem: Environmental > Terrestrial > Soil > Grasslands ... | reverse complement strand
ACCGGCGCGGGCGACCGCGTGTTCTGCGCCGGCGCCGACCTCTCCAGCTTCGACGGCGGCATGTCCGACCTCGAGCGCCATCGCAGCCGGGACCTGTTCGTCGAGCTCTTCACCTCGATGTCGGAGGCGGGCAAACCGATCGTCGGCCGCATCAACGGCCACGCGCTGGCCGGCGGCCTCGGCCTGGCATGCGCGTGCGACCTGTTGGTCGCGGTCGACACCGCGACATTCGGCACGCCAGAGATCAACGTCGGGATCTGGCCGATGATGATCCAGGCCATCCTGTCGCGAAACATTCCGCGCAAGGTGCTGCTGGAGATGGAGATGCTCGGCGACCGCTGGACCGCCGACCAGATGCAGTCCTTCGGCATCGTGAATCGAGTGGTGCCGCACGACCAGCTCGATTCGACTGTGGCCGACATCACCGACAGGCTCGTCAAGAAATCGCCCATCGCCTTGCGACTCGGCCGCGATTCCTTCTACAAGCAACAGGACATGGACTTTCGCGCAGCGCTCGCCTACCTGCACAGCCAGTTCACGCTGGTCACGCTCACCGAAGATTCGATGGAGGGCATTAAAGCCTTCTTCGAGAAGCGCGAGCCCGAGTTCAAAGGCAAGTAGGTTTGGCGGGGTCCGAGCGCGCGAAGGAGCTGCGCGCCAAGGTGCTCAAGGGCGGAACTCGCTATCTGCCCAAGCTCCGCGAGCAGCACAAGCTGACCGCGCGCGAGCGACTCGACCTGTTGCTCGACAAGGATTCGTTCCTCGAAGACGGGTTGCTCGCCAACGTGCTCGCCGAAGAGCTTCCGGCCGACGGCGTGGTCACGGGCCTCGGCACCGTCGAGGGCCGCCAGGTCGCCGTGATGGCCAACGACCCCACCGTGAAGGCGGGCAGCTGGGGCGCGCGGACGGTGGAGAAGATCGTGCGCATACAGGAGACCGCGGCCCGGCTGCGAGTCCCGCTGTTCTATCTCGTCGACTCGGCCGGCGCGCGCATCACCGACCAGATCGACATGTTCCCCGGCCGCCGGCACGCTGGCCGCATCTTCTACAACGAGGTCCAGCTGTCGGGCGTGGTGCCGCAGATCTGCCTGCTCTTCGGACCCTCCGCCGCGGGTGGGGCATACATCCCCGCGTTCTGCGACGTGGTCGTGATGGTCGAGGGCAATGCCTCGATGTATCTCGGATCGCCGCGCATGGTTGAGGTGGTCGTCGGCGAGAAGGTCGACCTCGAGGAGCTCGGCGGCGCCCGGATGCACTGCACCGTCAGCGGCTGCGGCGACGCGCTTGTTGCGGACGACAAGGAGGCCATCGAGTTTGCGCGCGCCTACTTTCGGTACATGCCGCAGCGCGCCGGCGAGAAGCCTGGTTCGTGCATCGGCAAGCCTCCGCGCACCGCCTCTAAGCCTATTGGCGACCTGATCCCCGAGGCGGCAAACCAGGGCTACGACATGCGCAAGGTCATCGACGCACTGATCGACGAGGACAGCTGGGTCGAGATAAAGAAGCTGTTCGCCAAGGAGATCCTCACCGGCTTTGCGCGTCTTGACGGGCAGCCCGTGGGAATCCTCGCCAACCAGCCGATGCAGAAGGGCGGCGTGCTATTCAACGATTCCGCCGACAAAGCGGCGCGGTTCATCTGGCTGTGTGACGCGTTCGAGATCCCATTGCTCTTTGTGGTCGACGTGCCCGGCTTCATGATCGGCACCGACGTCGAGCGGGCGGGAATCATCCGCCACGGCGCGAAGATGATCACCGCCGTTTCCGAGGCGACGGTGCCAAAGATCTCGGTCATCGTGCGCAAGGCGTACGGCGCCGGGCTTTACGCGATGGCCGGGCCCGCGTTCGAATCGGACGCTGTCTTCGCGCTGCCCTCCGCGCAGATCGCGGTAATGGGGCCGGAGCCGGCGGTGAATGCCGTGTTCTACAACAAGCTCGCGGAGCTGCCCGAATCAGAGCGCGCGGCAAAACGCAAGGAGCTCGAGGACGAGTACCGCGAGGGCGTCGACCTCTACAAGCTGGCGGCGAACCTCATAGTCGACGACGTCGTGGAGCCGGACCGACTGCGAGAGGAGCTGATCAAGAGGTTCCGCGCGTACGCGTCCCGAGTTTCATCGCGACCGACGCGCAAGCACGGAGTGCCCCCGGTCTAACCCGAATCTAAACAGGCCGCTGTATACAAACGCCACATTCCAGATCCGAATAACGCGCCGCTGTATACAAACGGCGCATTTACAACAGGCGCGCCACTGCCAGCCCGATTGCCAGCGCCACCACTCCCCACGAGAAGGCTCGTAGCGCCAGCTCGAGTGGCTTCAGCAGCGCACGCTGGTCGAGGTCGATGAGCGTTCCGTCCGTGAGGGTCACGCTGCCCGCAACCGCGCTGCTCCGTCGCCTCAGGAGGCGGGCTGGCGTGCTGAGGCTGCGCTGCCCGTAAGAGAGGGCGTACGCCGCGGCTGCAACCGCCAGGACGCCGAGGCTGAGCCGCCCGGTCTGGGCGAAGTAGCCCGTGACTACCGGGAACGCACCCCATGACAGCGAGAACCACATGTCGCCATGCAGGCGCCCGCCGAGCAGCTCGAGGTTGTAGACGACGACGAACAGCACTCCCAGCGCGATGAACGCAAGGAGCCCGATGCCGACCTGGGTGACGCCGGCAATTCCGAGTCCCACCGCGATCACCAGCCCGATGGCGGCTGCCGCGATGAGCACGCTCGACGGTACGGAGGTGCGCAGCGGCCGGCCGTGCAGCTCGTCGAGAGCATGAGCGGAGACGCCGACCGCGAAGAAGAACGCGACCACCGTCGCCGCCAGCCGCAGCAGATCGAGATGAGGCGCTAGGCTCGCGCCGATCACCACGTACGACAGGTGCCACGCGGTGTACGGCGGATGCAGCAGGGCAAGCAAATCGCGGCGCCAGCCACTGGACGGTGGCGCGTAGTAAGCGGGCGCGAGGACCTCAGGCACGACGCTTCATCCCCCACATCACGACCCCGCCGCCGAGGCTCATCGGTTGGGCATGCACGTCCTCCAGGCCGGCCTCGCGCCACGCGTCCGTGATCCGCTCCAGCGACCAGCGCGAGTAATGCCCCTCGATGTTGGGGCCGAGAAACGTGCCGACCCGCCACCACGCGCCGCCGCCCAGCGCGAATCCCATCGCGGGCAGCGCGACGCGCGTGTACACGCGCCAGGCGGTACGCCAAATGACATGCGGCGGCACGAAGAAGTCGAGGCTCGCCATGACGCCGCCAGGACGCAGAACGCGCGCGAGCTCTTTTATCGTCCCCGTCGGGTCCGCGACGTAACGGAGCAGGTAGGTGAAGCTCACAGCGTCGAACGACGAGTCGGCAAAGCGCAGCGCCTCCGCGCGGCCTGTTTCGAGCGTGATCCGGCTGTCGAGCCCAGACGCGTGAACCCGCTCGCGGCCTCTCTGCAGCATCGATTCACTGATATCGACGCCGGTTACACCGGCCTGACTTCGCGAGGCGATTTCGATGGCGACGCCGGCTGTGCCCGTTGCGACGTCGAGCACACGGTGGGGTCTCGCGGCGGTGATGTGGCGGACCAGTTCCAGGCGCCAGCGCCGGTTCTGGCCGAACGAAAGAAGCTCGGCGAGAAGGTCGTAGCGCGCTGGCAGGGGTTGGAAGAGGTCGGCCGCAAACGCGTTCTCGGCCCCGGCCGCTTGCGCTCCCGCCATTGATACAGCGTAGGTCGGGCCGATTAAGGCGGGGCGATCCCGAACCCCGGCGTTATCGTTGTCTACTCGCATGGCAACGATCAAGCCATTCGGCGGAGAGGCCCCGGACTCCACGCACAAGCCGCCGCCGATCATCCTCAAAGAGGTCTACGAGCAGCGCTTCGACGAGGCCGACCAGGCGCGCAAGGAGGCCATCTGGCGCGAGCTCGGTCGTTACCTTCAGCGCTACATCGCTCCTGGCGCGCGCGTGGTCGACATCGCGTGCGACCTCGGATACTTCATCCGCAACATCCGCGCCGCAGAGCGGTGGGCGACTGACATCCGGGACGTCGGCGCGACGCTACCTCCGGACGTCCGCTTCATCCGAGCCAGCGGACTCGACCTGGCGGACGTCCTGCCGAACAACAACTTCGACCTCGCCTTCTTCAGCAACTACCTCGAGCACCTGTCCTCAACGGAGGCTGTGCTCGAGCAGCTGCGCGTGACGTTCGCGCTGCTCAAGCCGGGCGGCCGCGTGCTGATCCTGCAGCCGAACATCCGCCTCATCGGCGGGGCCTACTGGGACTTCATCGACCACCAGACCGCGCTGACCGAGAAGAGCCTCGCCGAGGCCGCCACGATGGCCGGCTTCAAGACGAAACAGGTGATCACCCGCTTCATGCCCTATACGACCAAGAGCATGCTGCCGCAGCATCCGCTGCTGGTCCGGGCCTACCTGCACCTACCGCCGGCGTGGCTCATCTTCGGCAAGCAGACGCTGTACCTGGGAGAGAAGCCCTCCTAGGAACCGCCGCCCACGAAGCGCCTCGCCTCGCGAGCCAGTGACAACCAGTCGCCCTCGCCGTCCCGCAGCGCGATCCATTCGCGCATGAGTCGTCCATGACCGGGATCGAACGGCTCGCCCTTGCCCTGCGCCACGAGCTCGCTAACGCGCTGCTTCGGCATCTTGGCGACGAACTGGCCGCGCGACGACATCAGCGCGAACAGCTTGCCGTCGACCTTGAGTCCGCCCGAGCCGAATCCTTTGCCGCCGCCTACGGTGACCCGGCGGTCGCGCGCGAACGCATCGATGACCTGCTTGAAGTCAGGGCTGGACACGCTTCAACACCCTGGCGTCGCCTTCGACTTTCAGCCCGCGTTTCTGCGCTTCCGCGAGCTCGAGGCGGTTGAGCATGAGGCCGAGCACCTGCGATGCGACACCAGTCAGCACAAGGTCGGGCCGCTCGGCCTTGCCGGGCCGCACGTCGACTGTGCCTCCCTTGACCTCAACCGTCATCGGGTGATCGCCGGTTCGAACCTCTATGGTCTGTGCACGCGCATTGGGCGTCCGGTCCCTCAGGTGCAGCTCGAGCGGGAGCGCCAGCCAGTGGCTGCGGAACTCGTTGTCGCCGATGGGACGCGTGACGAGCGGACCACCCCAGCGCCCGAGTGCTTTGACCACCGGCTCGAGCTCCTTACCCCGTTCGGTCAGATCGAACAGCGTCGTTGCGACCGGAGGCGGCGCCTCCGCACGCTGGACCACACCCGCCTCCTCCAGCTCCCGCAACCTGTCCGCCAGCAGGTTGGTCGCGATACCGGGCAGGCCGTACCGCAGGTCCGTGTAGCGGCTCGGGCCTCGGATCAGGAGCTCTCGGATGATCAGGAGCGACCACCGCTCGCCCACGACATCGAGTGCCTGGGCGACCGCGCAGTACTCGTTGTACGACCTCACGCCGCCCAGCTTAGCGCGCCTAGTTGAAAAATACAAGTAGTCACTTGACTTTCTTGTCTAGTAACTTTAGATTTTAGTCCTACGCTTCACAACCAGGCTCCAGGAGGTGGTCGGCCGTGGACTCAATCGCCGTCATGTCGAGGTCTCGATCGGCGTGGGCGCTGGTGCTCACATCGGCGGCGTTCTTCATGGGCGCGCTGGATTCGCTGGTCGTGATCACAGCGTTGCCGGCCGTGCACAGGGAGATCGGCGGCAGCCTCTCCTCCCTGGAGTGGACGGTCAACGCGTACACGGTGGCCGTCGCAGCGGGCATCATCACGGCCGCGGCCATCGGCGACCGGCTGGGCAGGCGCCGGGTCTACATCGTCGGCCTCTACCTCTTCAGCGCAGCGTCGGCAGCATGCGCGCTCGCGCCGAGCGTCGACGTCCTGATCGCGGCGCGCGCGGTGCAGGGCCTTGGCGCGGCGATCATCACGCCACTCAGCCTAACCATCCTTACAAGCGCATTTCCCGCGTCGCGCCGGGGCGCGATTGTCGGCGCATGGGGCGGAATCGGCGGCCTCGCCGTCGCCATCGGGCCCATGATCGGAGGCGCAGTCACGCAGGGCCTCAGCTGGCACTGGATCTTCTGGATCAACGTTCCGATCGGCATCGCGGCGGCGGTGCTGTCGGGCATGCGATTGCCAGAGAGCCGAGGCGCGCAGACGCGGCTCGACATCCCCGGACTCGCGTTCGTGACCGTCGGCGCGGTCTCATTGCTGTGGGGCCTGATCCGCTCGACCGATGTGGGTTGGACTTCAAATGAGGTCCTCATCGCGATCGGGTTGGGCGCTTTGCTGATGATTGGGTTTGTCCTGTGGGAGTCGCGCGCGCCGGCGCCGATGCTGCCGCTGCGGCTGCTCACCATCAGGCCCTTCGCGACCGCAAGCGGTACTGCGTTCCTGATGAGCGGATCGATCATGTCGGCCGCGTTCCTGGCCTCGCAGTTCTTCCAGTTCGGCCTCGGCTACTCGCCGTTCGACACGGGGCTGCGATTCCTGCCGTGGACCGGCACCGCGTTCATTGTTGCCCCGATAGCAGGGCGCCTCTCCGACCGGATCGGAACCCGCCCGCTGATGGTCGTCGGCCTTCTCATGAACGCCACCGGTCTTGCCTGGATGTCGCAGATCGCAGGCGCGGGCGTGGGCTACGGGCAGCTCGTGCTGCCGCTGATTCTTGGCGGAGTCGGGGTGTCGATGGCCCTGCCCACAACGCCAACCGCGGCACTGAGCGCGGTGCCTGTGACCGACCTCGGCAAGGCCTCGGGCGTCATCAACATGCTGCAGCGATTCGGCGCGGCGTTCGCGATCGCTGTCGTGGCCGCGGTGTTCGCGGCAAGCGGACACCTCGGCAGCGCAGCCGGGGTCAGCGCCGGATTCAAGCCCGCGACAGCTGTTGTCGCCGGGATGTCCGCCCTGGGCGCCGTGCTCGCTCTCGCGACGGCCGGCCGCCCGCGCGTAAAGGCGCTGGCGCCGCCAGACATGGAAATACAAGAGGCCGGCGGCTGCTTGAGCAAATGAAAAGGGCGGCTGCGCTGCGTGCGAGCCGCCCTTCTGGATCGGTAGAACTCAGTCGATCCTGGTGTAAGTCAGGTCAAAGTCCACCCGCCAGCTCTTTCCATCCTCCGAAAACTCCCAGTTCCCGCTGATGGTCTTGCCGTCTGCGCTGATGTGTCCGATATAGCGCTGGCTGAAGCCGGGCGCGAAACGCCAGCTCCTCCACTGCCCATCGGCGATGGTCATCTGATACAGCCTGCGCACGTCTCGCGAGTCGTAGTAGAGGGATGTGTACTCCTCGCCCGCATCGTCGGCGCCGATGATCTGGACCGTAGCCGGGAAGCGCGGATCCTCCAGGCCGGCCTCGAGGCGGAGGTAGGCCCCGCCCTCGATCCATTCGGCGGTGAGACGGCCCTTGCCCTCGGGATACTTCTTGCTCGTGATGCTCCACTCACCGAGCAGCATGTCCAGCCGCCCCAGCCCCCGCCCCGTCGACATCGTTACTTTCCGGCCTTCATGCGCTCGAGCAGCTCCGCCAGCCGCTCCATCGACTCGTCGGCTCCGTCCCGCATCCCGGAGGCGACCATGCCATCGCGGTCCATGACTGACTGGAACACCAGGTGCGCCGTCAGCTTGGTCTTGTTGCCGAGGGCTTCGAACGTGGCGGTCTGCAGGGCGACGTGCCCGGGCACGCCCAGGTACTCGAACGTCGCGCAGATTCGCTCGGGCGCGACGACGTCGTGGTTGACGCCTCGGAACCCGAACTCGCTGCCGTCCGCGCCCTTCTGGATCACATGCCACTCGCCGCCGGGCCGGGAGTCGAACTTCTCGATCTTGTTCTCGTAACGACGCGGCCCCCACCACTGCGCGAACAGCTTGGGATCGGTGTAGGCCCTGAAAACGAGCTCTCGCGGCGCGTCAAGCACGACAGTCGAGATGAGCTCCTGCTTGCCGGGCTCGATCACGTACTCGGTCTTAGGCATCGTGATGGTCTCCTTCGCCTTCATCGGTTTTCTCCTTCTTGATCAGATCTTGCAGAACGTCGTCCAGGCGCTGGAAGCTCTCGTCCCAGAAGCGCCGGTACTCTCCCACCCACTCGGATGCCTCTTTGAGGCGCCCGGATTCGAGGCGGCACGGCCGCCACTGCGCGTTGCGGCTCTGCGTGATGAGGCCCGCGCGCTGCAGCACCTTCAGGTGTTTGGAGACGCCGGGGAGGCTGAGGTCAAACGGCTTGGCCAGCTCCGTGACCGAGGCCTCGCCCTGGGCAAGACGAGCCAGGATCGCCCGCCGGGTGGGATCGGCGAGGGCTGCGAACGTAACGCTGAGTTGATCTTCCGACATAGTATTTCGCTATCCAGCTAATTAACTAATCGGAAGAATACGACGCCCACGGAACGCCTGTCAAGGGGTTTGCCGGCGGTCAGATCAGGCCGGTTTCGCTGCCCAGGCGCGCGTGCGGTCGAGGAGCTGGAGAGTCACCCAGAAGATGAAGAGCGCGTTGACGACGTGCAGCCCGGAGACGTAGCGCAGCACTCCCCGCGCGTCCATGTGGTACGGGAACAGGAGCAGGGACTGCAGCACGGTCAGTCCGAAGATCGCGGCCATGAGCCACCGCAGGCGGACCGGCACGCCGCCCAACCATCCGACCAGCACGAGCACGAGCGGCAGCAATCCGACGATCGCCCCGTTGACGGTCGCATGCCAGCGGAGAAATTCGGAGTCTGCGAAGACGCCCAGGCCGGCGAGCAGGAACTGGACGACCACGGCTATGGCGACCACGTACGTTCCCCACACAAACAGGCGGCCGGCGGTTTCCCTCATCTCGGCGGGAAGCCTAGCGCAGACCGGATTTTTGATGGACCTGGCGCGGAGCCACCGGCCGCCGCCTTTTGTTCAAACTTGCACGAGTCATGACGCCCGTGGCGTACGAGCCCTTCTTCACGGCCAGCGTCGCCGCCAGCGCCGCGCTCATCGGGCTGTTGTTCGTATCAGTTTCGAACTTGCTGATCGGCCGGCTTGACCGAACTCGCAAGCAGAAGCCGGCAGCGAAGGAACCGCCGTCCGCGTCCTGACCCTGCGCGAGCTCAACCGCACGACGCTCTCCCGCCAGCTCCTGCTGCAGAGGAAGCGGCTCTCGCCCACCGCGCTCATCGAGCGACTCGTCGGGATGCAGGCTCAGTGGCCGTCCGCGCCTTATGTCGGTATGTGGTCGCGGGTCGCGAACTTCCGTCGCGAATCGCTCGAACGCGAGCTCGCGAGCGGCGCAGTCGTCAAGGCGACCGTAATGCGCCAGACGCTGCATCTCGTCACCCGGCGCGACTACGGAATATTTCGCGCCGCGATGAGCGAGACGAACTTCCCGTGGGAGTCAGCGCTCGCCAGGCGCCTCGCTCCGTCAGTTCGCAAGCTCGCCGCCAAGGGGGTCGTGTCCAGCGACGAGGCAATCGCGTATCTCGAACACAACCACAACCTCGGCAGCCTCAGCGCCCGGCGCGCATGGCGTTACACGCGAGCCAGCGCCCACCTCGTGCATCACCACGAGTCAGCGTTGTGGCGCGCCCGGCCGGAGGGAAGATTCGTCGCCCTCGACGAGCCCGACGGGCACAGCCCGCTCGAGGCGCGGGCCGAGATGCTCCGCCGCTACCTCGCCGCGTTCGGTCCGGCATCGCGGCGCGACATGGTGGCCTGGAGCATGATGCACGTCCCCGAAATCTCGCGAACCCTCGACCACCTCGAACCGCTGTTGCGGTATCGCGATGAGCACGGCCACGAGCTGGTGGACATCCCCGGCGCGGCGCTGCCTGATCCGAGCGCTCCTGCGCCCGTGCGATTCCTGCCGAAATGGGACAACGTGCTGCTCGCGTACGCGGTTCGCACGCGCGTGCTGCCCGAGAAATACCGCAAGACGGTCATTCGGATGAACGGTGATGTCGCGCAGACGTTCCTCATAGACGGGTTCGTCGCCGGCATGTGGAGCGTGAACAAGGGCCGGGTCGTGCTCGCGCCGTTCGAGAAGCTGTCGCGCTCCGCGCGAGTCGAGCTCGAAGATGAGTCCGCACGGCTGGAGGCGTTCATCTCCGGCTGAGCTGAGGCGACTAGCATTCGACCCGATGAGCGAAGGCAACGCCACGCTCGAGGAAGCGTTTCGGCATCACGCCTGGGCGAATCGCACGCTCCTTGCGTTCTGTGCCCACCTCCCGCCCGAGCAGCTGTCGCAACCGCGGCCCGCGCCCCTGGCCGGGGACCACGGGAGCATCCTGGAGACGATCGACCACATAGTCGCCTCGGACGGCGCCTACCTCGGTGCGTTGACCGGCAACCGTCCCGCATGGGCGGTGGACGAGCGCAGCCCGAGCCCCGATCTCGGCGAGCTGGCGACGCGGGTTGACGAGGCGGAGGCGCTGTGGATGCGCTTCCTGTCCCTTCCAGACGACGCCGCGCGCAAGGTGCACCTCGATGCCGGCACGTACGAGACGCACGCGGCCATCGTGACCGCCCAGGCGCTCCACCACGGGAGCGCCCACCGCGAGCAGATCTGCGCCATCCTCAGGGACTTCGGCCTTGACCCGCCGGAGGTGCAGCCGTGGGACTTCGCCGACGCTACCGGTCGCTCGCGCTGGATCAAACCCGAGTAACAGCCGCCGAAGAGTGGTGCGCCTGGCAGGAATCGAACCTGCTGCCTTTCGGTCCGGAGCCGAACGCTCTGTCCGGTGAGCTACAGGCGCGTGGCCGGTTTCCCAGTCTACCTGCCGCGTTAAACTGCGCCGTTCGTGAACAGGTTGACCGCCGCGTTGGCAATCACGCTCACGCTGGCGGCCTGCACGTCGCCGCTGACCAGCGCTCCGCCTCCCTCGCCGCTGCCAAGCCCGACGCCGCACAACCCTGTGGCGTCGACGCTGCTGGAGCCGGCGGATCTTCCCGGGCCGCTGTCGCAGTGCCCAGGGTCCGGACCGATCGCGAGCTACATCGCAGCGACGAGATCGGCCAACCCTGACC
>Ga0209058_1004592_pt1 | contig 10958 bp, 7 predicted proteins | sample GraSoiAngelo_147_FD_185904 | JGI IMG/M metagenome (GOLD analysis project Ga0209058, IMG submission 185904) | Grasslands soil microbial communities from the Angelo Coastal Reserve, California, USA - 14_1009_05_40cm (SPAdes) (version 2) | ecosystem: Environmental > Terrestrial > Soil > Grasslands ... | reverse complement strand
CCGTACACCTCGTTCACCAGCTACAACAAGTACGTGAACGTGGCGCTCGCACCGGGCACCTACACACTACAGACGTCCGCCGCGGGCAAGAACGTCGATATCTCGACCACCGTGCAATGGAAAGAGCTCGTGCCCGTCACGAAGAAGATCGCGGGGGGACTGCGCGTCGCCGCCGATACCACCGCAGACGCGATGGGCAACCTCAAGATCCGCAAGTACCAGTACACGTTGCAGAGTGACCCAACACGGTCCAGCGGTGTCATCGGAGCCGAGCCGAAGTACGATCACGAATACTCGTCGGGCACGTGCCATTTCTACTCGCGCGCGTCAACGTCCAAGATCCCACTGGGATCGGGCACGATAGGCGAGGTTGTGTATCGGGAAGTGACCGTCCTGCACGGCGCTAATGGGGAATACGGCACGACGCGACAGGCTTTCCGCTCCATGGTGGAATGGCCGGACGGTCGTCAGACCGCCATTTGGCCGTTCGCCACACGCACGAGCTACGCCTGGGAGCGGGGACAACCGGTCGAGACCGACGAGTACAACGCGGCGGGTCAGGTCCAGCAGCAGGTCACGGCGACGTACGCAACCGACGCCGTGGGTCCCATCGCCGCGCGGCGCTTTCGCGGCATGTCGCTCTATACCCACAGCACTGACCCGTATGGGAACAGCGAGACCTACTACAACGCCTTCGAGGTCGTCGCCGGTTGGCTTTACCAGTCCCGCGAGACCACGACCTTCTACGACGAGACGGGAGCGAGCTCGTTCTCGACCGCGAAGACGTTCACCTACGGCAATCCGAGCCACCTGCAGCTCACTGAGGCAGCAGAAACGAACTCCGATGGCACGCAGCGAATCACCCGCATGAAGTACCCGCTCGATTACGCGACCGGCACCGGAAACCCAGAGGCCGCGGCTCTTACCGCCATGCAGAGCACCGCGCATATCCACAACGCCATAATTGAGCGCTGGGTGATCAAGCGGGCCGGGGCTATGGACTCGGTCGTGACCGCCGAGCTCACGACGTTCAAGGAGTACGCCCCTGGGCAATTCCGTCCCTACCAGCGGTTCGTTCTCACCAACCCGAGTCCACTGCCATGATTGCTTCCGCGCACTCTCGTTCGCCTTGGGGAGCGTTTGCAGTCCTGATGGCCGCGATCGCACCCGCACCCATGACGGCGCAAACGGCGTCGGTCACTCCAGATGGTGCGACCTTGCAGGTGCAGGCGAACCGAACCGGGCAGGTCGCGTCATTCACCCTCACCTCGGGCTCGTCTTCCTCGCAGACCTACAGTCTTGAGTGGGTCTGCTACGACGCCGCCAGCGCCTGCAGCCGGGTGGGCGGATCTTCGGTGACGTTCACGTACACTACGCCCATTGACATCACGTTCTCGACGGGAGCACCGGGCAGCGGCAAGGTGGTCCTGCGGGCCTATGGACCGAGCGGCTCGGACACGGGCTACTACAACGTGGCAGTCGTCTCGTACGGTGTCGCAGTCACGCCGGACGGGGGTACGGCGGCAGCTCGCCAAGCGAATACCGGTGGGTTCAGCGAGACGTTCACCGTGCAGAACACCGGTACTGCGAGCAACACCTACAGCTTCGCTTGCAGCGGCACGGGCGGAGTGACGTGCGGCACCGTGCCGGCGCCCGTACCGCTCGGGCCGAGCCCCGCCCAGACACCGGTCAGCATGCCCTATAGCGTGGGCGCACCGGGCACGGGTACGCTCACACTTACGGCAACTGGCACGAACGCCAGCGACGCAGGCAGCTACTCGGTGCCGATCGTGTCCTACGGCGTAAGTGTGACGCCCGACGGCGCCGCCGCGCCCTCGCGCCCGCAGAACACCACCGGGTACACTGCGGTGTTCACCGTACGAAACACGGGAACCACGCTCGGGTGCTCTACTACCGGGCCCGTCACCTGCACAGGCCTGACGATCACGACTGCCCCCCTCGGCGCCGGGGCCCAGACCGTCGACACCGCCACGTACAACGTCAGCGCGCCAGGAAACGGGACCCTTACCTTGACGGCGACCGGCACCAACGCATCCGACGCCGGATACTATACCGTCCAGGTGATGACCTTCGTGCCCTCTACGGTGACGGGCGGCGTGTTCACGAAGGACAGCCACTACCTGCTCCAGGAGACGGCGAATGCCTACGACAGCTGGGGACGGATCACCCAGCTTGCGGACGCCCGCAGCAAGGTCACCAACTACACTTATGGGCCAGACCCGGCGACCCGCCCGTTTCTGACGCAGGTGCAGCGGGTGGCCGACCCAGGCGGCACTAATCTCGTGACCGACATCGGCTACGACACGGATGGCTACGTCTCGTCGATCAAGGACGAGGGCGGCGGATTCCGCTACTTCACGTACGACCTGTACGGACGCCTGCGGCAGATCAAGATCGCAGTCAATCCCGACACCGTCGTGCAGGCCTACGGCTACACCTACTCGCGCACGAGCGCCAACGGCTGGGCGTTCCAGCCGGCGAGCCCCAACGCGGTGGTCGACTCGACGTTCCAGGCGCCCGGCCGGAGCCTCGTGCACACGGAATACGTGGACGGCCTCGGCCGGCCGATCCAATCCGTCGAGCGGGAAACGGATACCCGGTTCCTCGTCGCGGCAACCCAGTACGACGCGATGGGACGCATCTGGCGTCAGTGGAAGCCATATCCGGGGGCGGCCGTTACGTACGATGCAAACTTCGCGACCAACGCGGCGAGCTACTACAACGCCTATCACGGCACGACTGATATCAAGGCGTACGTCGAGACCCAGTACACGCCGGATGCGTTGGCCCGCGCCAAGCAGGTGATCCCGGCCTACGCCGGGTCCGCCCCCACGTCGGTGGTGCACGCCTATGGTGTAGTCGTGGCCCCCGACAACCAGCAGTACACCGAGATCACCGACGAGGCGGGGAAGAAGCGCCGGACTTACACCGACGCCTTCGGCAACAACGTGAAGACGATCCTGGGCTACGGGGCGAGCGAGGCGACGACGACCACGTTTGCCTACAACATCCTTGGCCAGCGCACCAAGGCGACCGATCCGCGCAACCTGAACACGAGCTACACCCTGGACACGCGGGGGCTGCTCACGTCAAAGACGAATCCCGATGCGGGGACCAGCAGCCACAAGTACGACAAGGGCGGCAACCTCCGCTTCACCCAGGATGCCAACCAGGCCGCCGCGGGGCAGGTGTACTTCACGAACTACGACTTCGCGAATCGGCCGCTCACTTCGGGCCAGGGGGCAGCCACGTTTGCGTCCCTCGACCCCGATGTCGCGGCGGCATTCGAGGCGACCAATAGCAACTGGTTGGTGGTGCGCCAGTACGACACCCCACCCACCAATGTCTTCCCGTGGAGCCAGTTTTGGGCGCAGATCTCCCTGCTCTCCCTCACCAACGTCAGCGGGCGGCTCTCGGGGCTTGCCTCGAAGTCGAACGGTGCCTGGCAGGTCACGCTGTTCAGCTACGACGCGCATGGCCGGGTAGTGGCTCGTTACACCTACACCCAGAACAACGCGGGCAGCGCGGTCCTTACGGCGCTCAACGCCACGGCCACCTACGGGCGCGACCTGCGCGACGCAGTCACCCAGCGCACGTTGACTGTGGGCACGAGCTTGTTCTATCACTGGTACGACTACGATGATCGCGGGCTCCTGTGGAAGGTCTTCGCCTCAACGAGCGGCACCAAGCCTGCCACGCCGGACGTCACCGATACGTATCGGCCGAACCACCAGCCAGCGGACTACCAGTTCCAGGGCGGCCCGCTCGTGCCGCTCAAGTACACCCCGAAGGACGAGCTGCGGCGCATCGGCGATCCCGCCACCACGACGTACCCCTTCTCGGCGAGCTACGCCTTCTTCGCGAACGGGACCGTCTCCTCGGCCGAGTTTTACAGCGCCGGCTCACCCCATGTGGAGAAGCGCTACAAGTACGCGTTCACCTACGACGCGATCCAGCGGCTCACGAGCGCGGATTATTCGGGGTGGAGCGGGAGCGCGTGGGTCACCGAGCCGAACTACGACCTGCCCTGGATCGGCTACGACCGGAATGGGAACGTGACGGGGCTCCAGCGCAATCGCCAAGACGGCACCCGCATTGACGATCTGTCCTATGGGATCGGGAGTAGCTCGAACCGGCTGTACACGATCGTGGAGAACGCCCCGTCGTCGCCGTCGACCGAGGCGTGGGACGCCGAGGCGGCAGCCTCGGGGTCGTTCACCTACGACCCGAACGGGAACCTCAAGACCGCGCCCGACCCGTACTTCCTCACGGCGGTCACGTACGATCACCAGAACCTGCCGATCACGTTGACCCGGAGCGGCACGACCACCACGTACCGTTACGACGATGCCGGGCAGCGGATCACGAAGCAGGTAGGTGCGGGAAACACCGAGGTCTATCTCCGGGAGGGCGCCACGACCCTGAGCGTCTTTACGGTCAACTCCGCCGGCACGCCGGTCTCGTGGTACTTCAACGTCCTGGCGGGGGACAAAGTCGTCGGTCGGCAGCCGAACACGGGCACCCGGAGCTACTACCACACCGACCTGCTCGGCAGCACACGGGCGGTCGTGCAGGGCGTGACGGTCGTGGAGAGCTACGACTTCGATCCCTGGGGGCTGTTGATGCCTGGGCGGACGCTCGGCAGCGGGACGAAAGAGGGGTTCACCGGCAAGGAGCAGGACGCTGAGACCGGGCTCGACTACTTCGGCGCGCGCGACTACATGGCGGCGCTCGCACGGTGGGCGGGCGTGGATCCGCTCGCGGATGAGGACGCGGAGTGGTCGCCCTACACCTACGTCCAGAACAATCCCATCAGCCTTGTGGATCCTAGCGGTCTTACCTGCGTGAAGGTGCACGACGAGCTGCAGTGTGACGACATCAAACCCGAGGATATCAACGACATTTCGGCTTTCCTGGGTCAAGATCTTGGGCAGTTCAAAGACGGTGGCCAATCCGATCAGGGGACGGCTCAAGGCGGATGCCAAAAATACGGCAACTGCACGCAGTCTCAGGGTGGCAGGCAGGCCTGGCAGGAAAGCGTGAAGACCGAGCAGCCGCTCATTGCTGAGTCCGCAAACACTTTCGATGTAGCTACTGGGATCTTCGGCGCCTTACGTGGTCTTGGTCGTGTGGGGTTCGGAGCCCTTTTCGGTAGGTTCGCCACGAAGGCAGCGCTCCGCGGTACGTTGACAATCGCATCCGAAGAGGCCTTTGAGCGAGGTGTTCTCACTCCGGAAGTAGTTAGTGGCTTCCGAATTGTCGGAACAAAAGGCCTTGTTGGAAGAACGTTTCAGCGCAATATTGCCGTGCTTGAAGCCGTCGAGAAGGGCGGCACGCCGCTGAGGGGGCTGGTGCAGGCGCTCGAAAAGGAGGCAGCCGGCGCCGGAGCCACGGAACTGAGGATCGTCGGGCACGGCGTCATCAACCCGGGCTTCCTGAACCCCGCCGTCGCGCAGCGATTCGGGTTTACGTTCCGCCGAATCAATGAGAGCACAGTCGAGCTCGTTAAGAGCCTGCCCTGATGACCGGCCACGGTGATAGCCACTTGGCTGACAGGATACGGTGGAGCTTCCAGCACAAGGGGGCTCCGGGCGAATGGGCGTGCCTAATCGACGATCTTTCGTGGCCCGCTCGATCACGACTCAACGCATCGCTTGCCCTCGAAGGTGAGGAGACACCTGTGTTGGCGTGGTACTGGAATGAGAGCGACTGGACCGTCGTCACCACGCGGCGTCTTATCTGGTCCGTGCGAGGTGTCACGACTGTGGTGCCGCTCGACGCGCTTCGCGAAGCGACGATCAGTTCAAGGGATTTGGAGAGCGCCGGTGGCGACAAGGGTCACGTCGACCACCTGACAGTGATAACGACCAAAGGGGAGAGTCACAGAGTGCCGTGGGAAGCGGGCGCCCCGCTCTCTGGCCTATGGAATGCGCTCAAACTCGTGCTTAGGATGAGGCCAAAGGCGCCCGGGGCTCGTTAGAGTTCATTGGTCCAGAGCGCCGAACCTTGCGGGCAGATCCGCGAGCCTAGTTCCGCTTCTCTTCAGTGGTAGCTCTTCTGGCGGGGGGCGTCTTTGTTACGCCGCCCGCTGCATGAGGCTCGTGCCCGTCTTCGACATCCGAAGTAGTCTCGCGGGGGCCGACGAGCAGAGTTTCTTGGAAGAAGCCCTCGACGGCATACTAAGTCGCGCTTGCCAAGGCTGTCGCCTGAGCCGTGGGACGCCGAGGCGTGAGCGTTGAGGTCCCTCACCTACGACCCGAACGGGAACCTCAAGACCGCACCTGACCCGTATTTCTTCACAGCGATCACCTACGATCCGCAGAACCTGCTGCTGTCGGTCACCAGCAATGGCACGACGACAGCATATCGCTTCGACGACGCGGGGCAGCGAATCGCCAACACGTCGGCGGGGCAACACCGAAGTCCACCCTCGGGAGGGGGCCGCCGTTGACAGCTGACGATGCGAAGATGGCGTCGGAGGGTGCGGTGTTGGTGGGTACGAACGTTCCTCGTCAGTTGGCGACGGGTGAAGTGCGAGTTATCGTAACGGTCGTAGTTACCGTACCTAAATGACCTCCTTTGGGACCGCTGAGCTGAGGCGCGCTTTCCTCTCAAAGGTCGGAGAGGAGCTCGAGCGCTACGGTTTCGACCGCAGACCCGCCGGCCAGGACTTTACGCGACGGATGCAGTTCGGGTTGTGGATTGTTCACGTCTCCTTTGTTACCGGGCAATCCGCGTTTGACCTCTCCGTTGACGTAGCTATCCGGGTCGACGTCGTCGAGGACCTGGTTAACGCGGATAACCGCATGCTATCGGTTAAAGAGAAACGCCGAACGGCGACGGTCGGCGCAGAGCTTGGCAATATTGCTGATCACCGTTTCATGAACTGGCATGTTCAGGGACTGGGAGACATCGAACCCGTCGTGCAAGCGATCATCCATGAGTTCGAGAACTGGGGGCTTCCATATCTGGAGCGTCTCTCGCATTTGGACGTGATGCTCGAGAATCTCTCACGGGACGACGGGTCCGCATGGCTCTATTCTCCAATTCCCCCCGCTCGCTACAAGCGGGCCGTGGCGCTGGCCATCGTATTGCAGAGGTTTGACCACGCGAGGGAGCTAGCCCGGATAGGGGAAGAGCGCCTCAAGCAGCAGGGTGATCCCGCGCTTCCCGGGTTCCGAGAATCAATCGCGCGCATGCTGCAATCCACCGAGCGACGGAGCTGACAGGAACCGGCGATCACGGCGCTCGGGACCGCTCAGTTCGCGACCCGACCGGCACCGTCAGGCACGGTTCCTGCGACACGGCCTCCGCAGTATGCGACCCGAAATGCACCCGCTCCGGTCCAGGAGACCCGCCACTTGTGTCACGCAACGCCGTGAGCTGCGTCGCCGGGTCCTGAACCGCCGACCGAGTGGCCGAGCATGGTCGACGTCGACCATCCTGCTCACCCTGTCCGCCATCGGCTGCGGCGAGACGCCCGGCGCCCCCGCGGCGCCCGCTACGGGCTTCGTCGCGGTCGTCGTCACCGTGAACGGGAACGGGACCGATCCTGACGGCTTTTCGGTCTCGCTCGGCGGCCGCAGCGTGACGCTCCAGCCCAACATCCCGACCACCGTGGACGCCGTCCCGCCGGGTTCCTACGCGCTGCGGCTTAGGGGCCTCGCGCCCCAGTGCGCCACGAACGCGGACACCGCGTCCGCTGCGGTCGTGGCTGGCGATACTGCGGCGGTGCGGTTCGTCGTCACCTGTTATGGAGCAGTCGCGTTCGAGGAGGCTGTCACACCGGACAACTTCCAGGCGGTCTATCTGGGCGAGGATGGCCGCATCGTGCAGCTCACGACCGGGGCGGGAAGGAACTATCTCCAGGACTGGTCACCGGATGGCGCGCGCGTGGTGTTCGAAACCGATCGCAACGGCAACCTCGATCTCTACACCGTGCGAGCTGACGGGAGTGACCTCCGGCGCCTCACGACGCATCCCTACCAGGACGAGCAGCCTCACTGGTCCCCCGACGGGCGGTGGATCGTCTTCCACCGCACCCCGTACCAGTCCGGTCCCTTCGAGCACGCGTGGCTGAACCTGGTCAGCGCCGACGGCGCCGCGGAGAAGGTTCTCCTGGACACGCTGCATCGAGACTTCGACCCCACGTGGGCGCCGGACGGCTCGCAGATCATCTTCAGCTGCGACCGGTTCGGCCGGATTTGGGACCTGTGCAGCGTCAAGCTCGATGGCACCGGGCTGCGCAGCGTCCTCTATTCCGACGGCGCTCAACACGCCGACTGGTCGCCCGACAGCGCGCGGGTGGCTTTCCAGAGCTTCGCCGGGGGCCAAGCCATCTGGATTGCCGGCGTCGACGGATCGAATGCGGTCAGCCTCACGCCGGGGCTGGTATCGTTCGACTTCGCCTGGTCGCCGGACGGGGCCCAGCTGGTCTTAGCGACGTATGACGGCGCGGGGGGCTATAGCATCGAGCGCGTGAACCGCGACGGCACGGGGTTGACGCCACTCACCCCGATCCCCGACGCCGCCGGCGACGGCCGCTGGTCGCCGGACGGCACTCGCATCGCCTTCTACTCGCAGCGCGGCGGACAGCAGCAGATCTGGGTGATGAACCCGGACGGAAGCGGCATGCACCCGATCACGTCCGGTCCCGAGCCGAAATTCCATCCGCGGTGGAATCCGCGGGCACGCCCCGGAGCTAATGGCGCGACCGTGGTCGCGGGTGCGTCGCCCGCCGGCGCCGATCGACTCGCGCCCTTGGGGCTCCCCGCAATGCGCGAGCCACGCCCGTGGAGACCCCCGCATGGCAGGTGTGCACGTGCCGCGGGACTGGCCATCATCGTGATGCCGTGCGGGCCCTGAGCGTTCAATATCTCGACGTGAGGCGCGGACGTCGACGTAGAGGACGCCGTCAGGGCTCCACAGGGGGCGGCGCCGCGCTTCGGCGTCCTAGAACCGTGAGGAGCGTGGTACCGCGATGAGCAGCGGCTCACTCGCCGGCGCTCAGCTCGACGCCCTCCTCACCGGAGATTGGCTCACCAGGGGCCCCCTCCTCCTGAGCGAGGACTTAACACCTCGAGAGCTCGAGTCGTCTCTCGCGTTTGAGAACGCGCGCCGATTCCTCGCCGCGCTGCTCGAGGCGGGGGCACTCCCGGCGACGCCAGAGGGCGGCCTCGCTCACGCGGCGCTAGATCGCCTGCTCGACATTCTGCGTTGGGGTGCCCCTGACTACGGGGCGCGGGTGCGAGCGGAATTCCGGGCCGACCTCCGGGAAGGCGACCTGCAGCCCGTGCGAATCCTGCGCCTCGTGCTCGAGCGGTTGGGGTTGATCGAGCGTGGGGACGGCGTGTTCCTGCCGACCGTCGACACCGCAGGCGCCCTAGAGCAGCAGCGCGCGGCTTGGCTCTTCGCGCGCATGTTCCGGGCTTACTTTCGCGACTTTGATCACGCCCGCTCGGATGCCGAGGACCCCGCGCCCGAGATCCACCGGCACTCGGCGTATTCCCTCTGGGTCATCGGGCAGGTCGGAGACGCCTGGTGGCAGACCGAAGATCTCTTGCGGCTCCTCCTCCCGCGAACCGTGCTCGCCGCGGAGACTAGGCGGCTCACGCGCTTGGGTGGCCGTGCCGCCCGTGCGCCCGGGTTCCGGCTCGTGCCCGGTCCGCTCGAGCTTCTGTTGCGTCGATTCCTGGAGATTCTCCCGGACTATGGCCTGCTCGAGTCCGCGCCGTCACTCGGCAAGTCAACGGTCGCGTACCCCCGGTACCGAAAGACCCCGCTGTTCGATCGCTTCATCCGCTTCGACTTCGGCGTGGACCCTACTCCGCACCTCGAGGTGAGTCCGCTGGGGAGTCTACGCCTGCTGAGGTGAGGGGCAAGGTTGGACGACGCGATCACCCCTCTCCGTTCCGGTCCTCACCCCTTTGATCCCCTCTCCCTTCGGGAGAGGGGAAACTCAATGCGACCGTCGTCCCCCCTCTCCGAAGGGAGAGGGGGACAGGGGGTGAAGACTACAGGGTGTTATGGCACCACGCGAAACCCCGCCGCTGCGAAATGGCCATCGAGCGTCAGCGCGTCTGTAATCCGCCGCTCGGCCATCCCCGCGAAGCTCACCGCATCCGTGAACGAGAAGTCTTGATCGTCGTAGCGCTCGAGCCAGTCGGTCACCGCCTGCGCCTCGAGCTCCGGGGTGCTGTACAGGAGGACATTCGGCGGCCGGCCGACGTGGCCGACGAAGGCGAGCGCGGCGACTCGGGTGGTGCGCCGCAACAGCAGGGCGTGCGTCTCCACGACGACCAGGTTCGTCGTGACCACCCGCGCACCGCGGCGTATGCGCTCGCGCAGCGCCTCAGCCACGGCGCCGTGCGCCCGATCGCTGCGCACGGCCAACGGGAACCACGCGCTGGTATCGACGAAGATCTCAGCGGCCACGGCGCCGCGGCCGCCGGGCCCCCCGCCCCCACCCCCGCGCCCAGCTCGCTTGCTCACTGTCGGCGAGGAACCGGTCGTGCTCGCGCGCTACGTCGTAGGCGGGCCCGCCAGCCCGCTCTCGGTCCGCGAGCCCGATGATCTGCAGCGCCGGATGGGCGTCCGGGTCGGACGCCTGCCGCTCGAGCACCTCGAGGCCCCGGCGGAGCACGTCGGACTTCGTGGCGCCAAGCTGCTGCGCCAAGCGCTCGAGACGCTGCCGCTCGACTGCGTCGAGGTAGACCTGCACCGGCTCGCTGACCCGTCGCTTGGAGGTGCTCATGACATCAACTCATGTCATCATGATTAGCATTCATCATGATAGCAGGGTAAGTTCGCGCGCGTCAAGTGTGACCTCCCCAACCTCCCCAACCTCCACCCCCTGTTTCACTTCAGCTTCCCCAGCCGATCCTGAATCGCCCGATTGCCCGCGAACTCTGCGGCCATCGCCCGCAGCACGATCCTCC
>Ga0209058_1004589_pt1 | contig 10959 bp, 13 predicted proteins | sample GraSoiAngelo_147_FD_185904 | JGI IMG/M metagenome (GOLD analysis project Ga0209058, IMG submission 185904) | Grasslands soil microbial communities from the Angelo Coastal Reserve, California, USA - 14_1009_05_40cm (SPAdes) (version 2) | ecosystem: Environmental > Terrestrial > Soil > Grasslands ... | reverse complement strand
AGTCTACGCATCAGGCGCAGTGGCACTCGCAGTCGTCCTCATCGTCGGCTTCGGAGCTCACAACGCCACCGAGGGCTTCGGGATCGCAGGACCCCTAACTGGAATCTCCGAAAAACCCCAGATCTCGTTCCTCGCCAAGATGGGCATAATCGGAGGAAGTCCCACCTTCATCGGGACCCTCGTCGGGAGCGTCTGGGTCTCCCAACTAACCTACATCATGTTCCTATCACTAGCAGGCGGAGCCCTGATCTACGTCACACTTCTAATGTACAATACTGCGAGAAGAGAATCCAGAAACGATCTCCTAATGGTCGGACTTTTCATCGGACTACTAGCCGGATTCTTTACTGACCTGATTGTCACTCTCGGTGGAGCCTAACCTAGGCTTCCTACTACCAATTGTCCAGTTCTTTTCCGTGGTTGACCAAATGCAGGTTTATCAAGCAAAACGGAATGAAAACAAAATCCAATGAAAAGAGGTGAAATGATAGATATGAAAAAGTTCATCCCGTTAGCAATACTCGCTCTTCTCATCGGACCCAAACCCTCCATCGTTCTCATCCACGGCGCATGGGCTGACGGATCCAGCTGGAGTGGCGTCATTCAACGTCTTCAAGAACAAGGCTACACTGTATACGCACCTCCCAACCCACTACGCGGCTTGACTTCTGACGCTGCGTACATAGCCAGCTTCCTCCAGATCATCAGCGGACCAATAATACTCGTCGGACACTCATACGGAGGCGCAGTCATCACCAACGCCGCAACTGGAAATCCTAACGTGAAAGCTCTCGTCTACATAGACGCCTTCGCACCCGACCAAGGAGAATCACTAGCAACGCTGTCCAGCGTCCCACCGCCACCCGGCCAGTCACCGTCGTGCGTTTCGGGAGACCCCACCCAAGTGTTCAACTTCGTGCCCCTAACAGGCGGAGACATTGATCTATACATCAAACCAAGCCTCTTTCCCTCGTGCTTCGCGAACGACCTACCACCCAAAGAGGGCGCAGTCTTAGCTTCAACCCAGCGTCCGTTCGCACTCAGTGCTCTGTCGCAGACATCAGGCGTGCCTGCATGGAAGACCATTCCATCCTTCTACCTCGTCGGGACCATCGACAAAGCCATTCCGCCTTTCGCCCAGCTCTTCATGGCTCACCGCGCCAACGCCACCATCATCGAAGTCAGAGGCTCACACTTAGTGATGATCTCCCACCCCGAAGCCGTAGTGGACCTGATCAATCAGGCAGCACACCCCATGTCAGATAGCTCGAATCCGAACTCGGGACTAACACTCGCGCCCACGAGTCTCTAGGGAAGCAGCCAATCCATGCCTAAGAAGAAATCTCCACATGGTCTCACATCTCCGAAGAGCTCGGTAGGTGTGAGTATCCTGCTTTTTCTAAAGGGATGTCGCTAAAGTGGGCTCGATATTGCAGAAGGAATCGTAATACCGGATTGCACAAGCGTTCTCAGAGCGCGATCAATAATCCACGGTGCCGTGTACACGTTCCTAGAAGGGCCACGAAATTCCTTGGCCAATCGGTTGCGGGACCGGGCTAGTTGTCTAGAAGATGAACGACAGGCTTAGGCTAAACCTGAAGGCGCTCCGCCCAAATTCGTTCGGGTTCTTTCTCTTGAAGGGTCTAGGATGCCGTTCTATAGGTTGCCAGTCCAGTCTCACTACGTCGAAACCGTCATCAAATTGGATAGATTCTCCAATCATTCGCTTTCTTCCTCACTATACGCGTGTTGAAGGCGACCCATATTGACTGGGGAAATGGGTATCCAGTCCATGGTGAGAAGGGTTTCGCGGTCCTAGTTTGCAAACGGGCGCTTTTTTGGCAGGGATAGTGTGAGATTGCGATAATCGTCATCGATTCTTCTAAGGAGCGAGGCCGAACAAGAGGAATATGACGACTAGGATTGCGAGACCTGGGAGTATGAGAAGATACTTCGCGAGCATCTTGACACTTACTTTGAGGGGAGTCTTGTCTCCTTTCTCTCCTGTCAGCCATGAGGTGGCTAGAAGAAGCGCCCCCGCGATGGTTGTTACTGTTGAAGAGAGTGTCAGTCTCGTGCTGCATGACGTCTGGTGTATCGGGCTGCAACCGACTGTGAGAAGGAATATTCCAGTAAGAACCAGCACCCAGCCAAGAAAGCCGATAAGTGCCCTCCAACTCACAACGGGTTCGGGCTCGGTCGCTGATGCCTCCAGTGTTGCTCACTCTTTGAGCGATGATGGTTTCAAGTAAAGACTAATCGTGTCTCGGCTAAGGATATTCCGGTTTCAATCCAAGATTGAAACTCGGCCCCGATCCGATAATGCTTGAGTTGGAGCTTAGCTGTTTTCGCCGAGTTCTGGTACTATTCGACTGATGCGATCGAACAGTTCGTAGGCTGCAGTCACGGGAGAATCGGTCTCTTTTGGATCTGTTGGCTGAGACCAGACTAGAATCTCAATTGGCGAGAGTTGAATCCTGATTTGGAACTTGTTGTCTTCAGTAATCCAGTAGAGCGACAGCTCGTCGGTTCCGTTGGCGTATCCAACCCAGCGGAAGTTCTTGAACCATCGGCCCTTGATCTTTCCCAGCAGACTCTGTGAGTCGATCCTTGGCGGAAGCTGGCCCCTAATCACTGGTTGACCATTCACGAGGTGTTGGGTTGCCTTACGCGAATGTCTCAGGGTCCGGTATCCTTCTTCGGTTTTCGCGACCAGATTATTGTCCTCTAGTCGTCTGAGGATTCTCGTCAGCTTTTCCTGGTGTAGTCCTAGTCTTCTTTTGAGGCCTTGAAAAGTGTAGGTTGCGTCTGTCTCCGTTGACAACATCTCCATCACGAGCGCCTGATCATCAACCCGTCTGGACTCGAATGGAGTAATGTCTGGAGAAGACAACTGCTTCATATCGAACGTGGCGAATCGGGGTATAAATTGACTATGTGACTTCTCTCTTAGCTAAATCGCGTTCTAGTTTCTGCGAGAGTCGAATCTACTTGGTGCTTCCATGCTTCGAACTTTGACGGGTCCTTCGGATAGTTCTGGTAGAGATTGTTGAGGGTCTCCATCTGCTTCATAGTGTAGACCAATCCTCGGAAGGCTTTGTACGATCCTAGTCCAAGGAATAGTTTCACCATTTTCCCGAAGGGTGAGAGATGGGGCATCTCGCCGAGCGAGATCTCAGTAGCCTCCTTTCCCGATAGGAAGTGGCGCATGCCATAGTTGATCTCTTGATTGTTCAGGGTCTGGAGATACATTCTGAACGCCTCCAGCCCGGCTGTCTTGCTTCCATAGTGCTTTACGAAGTCCAGGTTGTATTGCCAGAGATTCTTCTCGCTGAAATCGTTCTCCTCTACCGCACGGACAGCTGTTTCCCCGGCAAGGACGCCGCCGATCAGACCTGGGCCAATTCCGCCTGCACTTATCGGATTGGGGAACCAGGCTGTGTCGCCGCAGATCATGTAGCCATTAGCTACCAGGCAATCGTTCTGGTGTCTCACGGAGACTTGCCAGCTTCCGGTAAGATTGCTATCATCGCTCAAGGGCGTCATCTCCTTAAAACGATCGTCAGTTGCGAGCCAGTCCTTCAACAGTGCGCTCAATGGTTTCTGGCTTCTCTTTTGTTGAATCCCGAGACCGATGTTCACCTTGTCTTCGCTCTTCGGGAATAGCCACAGATATCCTCCAGGAGCCTTCTCCTGGTCAAGGTAGATGTCGCAGTGGAAGGGTTCGACCTCGACTCCCTCCCTGAGTTTTGCGTTCAGCCTTGCAGTTGGTTCAATGTCATCCTTATCGATCTCTTTCTCGATATGACTTGGGATAGGCAGATTTCTCCGAAGCTTCGTCGACATTCCCGACGTGTCGATAACGAGCTTCGTTCTCATCTCGAAAGGTTGGTTAACTGTCCCGCCCACAGTCTGTCCCTTGAGTCCCACTATCCGGCCTGATTCTTCCACCAGATCCAGCGCTTGGACTCCTCCGCGAAATTCCACTCCAGCCTTCAACGCGTCATCGAGCAGTCTCTTGCCAAACTTTGGCCGATCTAGCACGTAGCCGGGTCCTTCAAACGGGACCCTGACCTTCATGTCTGGCGAGTAAACGTAGACAGCTGTGACCCGATTTTCCATCTCGGGCTTGCCATAGGTGACGCCGAGGTGCTCGTTGAGGAATTTGATGTGATGCTCTCCGACAGCGTCTCCGCAGACCCATCCGAGGGTGGTCTTCTTTCCAACCTCGGCCTCGGGATTCCGGTCGAGTAATAGAACGTCTACTTTGTTCTTCGACTTTATCGCTATAGTAGCCGCTGTCATGCAGCCGGCGATACCCGCTCCTACTACGACTACGTCTCTCTCTTCCAACTACAATCCTCTTGAAGGGCTCAGTGCGGCTCTTCTCAAGCCGACTTTAGGTTTTCGCTCTCAGACTAGGCGATTATCGGTTAAGAGTTTATATTATCTGCGGACCGGTCGCTCTCGCGAAAATCAGGAGAATGGGGTTGACAACCAGTTCAATCGCAGATGTCCGAAGCCCATCCTTCCTAGTTCTATGGCTCAGGACCATGCGCATCCCCTTCCTGCAAGCGACCTTTGTCCCAGTAGTTCTCGGAGGAGTAATCGCGTTTCAAGTCGCCCATGCCTTCAATCTCGCAACCTTCCTTCTCACTCTTCTTGGCGCCAGTCTCATCCAGATAGCTACCAACATGATCAATGACTATTTCGATTTCAGGAGCGGAAACGATCTTCAAGTCAAACATCAGAATCCATTCGCGGGCGGTGGACGAATATTGACCGCTGGTTTAGTCAAACCCTCTACACACATTCTCGTCGCGACAGCATGCCTCATCCTCGGCAGCCTAATCGGATTTTACTTCATCTTTGCGCTGTCACTTCCCTACCTCTTCTTACTAGGATTGATTGGAGTAATCTCCACCTACGCCTATGTAGGACCCCCGTTCCGTCTCGCCTATCGCGGCGTCGGAGAACTGATCGTGGGGCTCAACTTCGGCCCAGTCATGACTCTCGGCGCATACTACGTCCAGGCACACAGCTTTGCAATAGAACCACTCCTCGCGTCTATACCAGTCGGACTACTCATCGCGGCCGTCCTCTGGATCAACGAATTCCCAGATATGGACGCCGACAACGCAGTAGGAAAGAAAACTCTAGTTCTGAGACTCGGATACGCCCGGTCAATAAGGGCATACGTCGGAATGGTCGTCACAGCATACATCCTCATAATCGTATACGCCCTCCTCGAAATCTTCTCCCCCGGCATCACAAGCCTCACTTCACTTATCGCCTTGCTGAGTCTGCCGTTCGCCGCAAAAGCGATCAAGATTCTCAGGGTAAACTACAGGGACCCGCACGCAATAATCCCCGCGAACGCGAACACTATATTTCTCCACCTCTCCTTTGGAGTCTTGGCGATTCTTGGATTTGCCATCGGGGCTGCTCTAGGCCTTTGATCGTCTTTTGATCGGTTCAGAATTCGTTAAATCTCAGTGGTTCTAGAAAGGCGATTGACAACCATTATGGCTTCCAGCCAAGCAAGCGCAGTCCAAAAACAAAAGCCGACTTTAGAGGAAGAAGTGTTCAAGCTGAAGTTAGAGTGGATGATGGCAAAGAACGATGACGAGAAACGACGAATCAGTGAGGAGATACGACGACGTATCGGGTTCACCCCTTCTAAGAGCCAGTAGATCAAGAAGGACAATCGCTCATCTTCTTCGGAAACAGTTTCACGAGACGGGGCACGCCCAATTATTTTCCACGATTTGACTTAGCGAATCGTCCCGGATTCGAGACTGTATGAATCAACGACTCACCGTTCAAGTCTCAACGGCTCTCGCGTTCGGCCCGACGGGAATAATCTGGGCATTTTTCCCGATCCATCTGCGCTCGCTCCACGCCTCGTACCTTCTCATTGCCCTCGTCTCTCTAATTCCAGCGATCGAGACGATAGGCCTCTCTCCTGCTTGGGGAGGCATTCTCGACAAGACAGGTAGAGGAAACAAGATTCTACTAATCTCTCTACTAGCGCAAGGAGTCGGATTCTCGGTCTTCCCATTCCTGGAGAGCCCGGAAGAGTTTGTTCTTGTCGTATCTTTGATGGGGCTCTTCTCCTCTAGCTTTATCCCCGTCTACGCTGCAATGGCCACTCTGTCCAACAGACAGTATGGCCGAGCGATAGGTGGATTCTGGACGGCAGCGTTGCTCGGCTACGCCTCTGCAACTCTGCTCGGCGGTATTCTGTATCAGTACCTTCCGATCAACTCTCTCTTCCTCCTCGGCGCTCTCTACGGCTTTGCGGGCACCCTCGTGGTATTGTTTGCTCCAAAAGACGCCCTGACCCTGAAAAGATCTTTGGACATTTCCAGAGGCTATTGGGGACTATTGAAACAGAGGAACATCGCGATTCTCTGTCTACTCTCCATAACTGTCCTAGTCTCAACGTCGGCATTCAACAGCTTCTTCACTCTCTACCTTGTAGACGTTCTAAACGGGTCCCGGCTGACAGCCGGGCTAGCGGCCACAGGAACAACAGTGCTTGGAGTCTTTGCGTATCGCCTAGTCGGGCCGCTCAATGACAAGGTGGGGAGAAAACCCGTCTTCATGCTCGGTGCGGCAGGATACGCAGCATACTTCACGATTCTGTACTTCGTCACGAATGTCGTAATTGTCACTGTTCTCTGGATTTTGCCAATCTATCCACTAGTGCAGTCAGCCTCAACCGCGTTAATGTCAGACTACACTTCTGGGGCAGATCGAGGCAAAGGACTCGGCTTGCTAGAATCCGCAATCAGCTTAGGCGGTGGACTGGGACCCCTGGCTGGCGGTTTGATCGCCGATGCGGTCCAGCTCCAAACAGTCATCGTCTTCTCACTGGTCGTTGCTCTCGCATCGGTTGCATCCTCTCAGATTTTCCTGAGGGAGAAGCCGAGAATCACAATTCCAGATTCGATGCCAGCGGAGACATAATGACGTGTTCTCAAGCTACTTTGTACATGAGCCAGTTGCGATCTTTGAAGTTGATGAGCCTGTAGTCGCCTTTCAGTTTTCTACCTTTGAGAAGCACGTGGTACTTTCGCGGTTCTCTCAGCTCAAGAAGGTAAGTGCCCTTGTCCCAGACCTTGACAGTCCCGGCCCCATATTCTCCCTCAGGAATCGTTCCCTCGAAGTCGAAATAGCTCAGCGGATGGTCGGGCACTTGTACCGCCAATCGCTTGACGCCCGGCTCTGTAGGGGGACCCTTTGGCACAGCCCAGCTCTTCAAGACATCATCAAGTTCTAGTCGGAAATCCCAATGGAGTCGAGTTGCGTGATGCTCCTGAACCATGAAGCGAGGGCTGCGTGCCAACGGTGAGACTAGTTCTATTACCATCGCCGCTGGAACTTAGGCTTACCTAGATCATTTCACGGCTTCTCGATTTTAGTGAATAAGAACATTGACAGCATCACACAACCCAGAGCGCCCAGAAGGTATGCGACAAGTCCAGCGGTATGGTCAATGAGCAACGCAAGATTACTAGCTGGCCCAAATGCGGCCGCTCCACAAATGGAGACGAATGGAAGATACCTGTAGGACTTCAAAGGACCGAAGAGGTACGAGCCTACTCTGAGCATGAACAGACCGAGGCCCTGCGACAGAGACAGATACGAAACGATGAAAGGCACTAAAGCGGCCGCTCCTATCCCGATGGCAGAAGAGACGAACGGATTCAACTCGACAATCTGAGAACTAGTAGAAAGAACAATCAACGTAAGATACACATCGGCGGCGACCAGCCCGAGCGGAACCGTGAATATCCACCCGTCACGCCGGGAAAACAAATTGCGAAGTTCGTCGAAGTCGACCTTAACGATCCAGAGACCTACAGCCGTAGATATTATCCCGACAACTGTGATGAACAACGTGCCTAGGGCGTCGGTCTGAAACTGCCCAGGGGTGAGAACTGTGAAAGAGGATATCAGCTCGCTGGATAGAATCCAGTACAACCCCGACCCCATCAGGAGAAGACTTGCTCCAGGAGGGATTCGTGATTCCACCATCATTACATCTCAAGCGTTCCTTTCGGCTCTCCTTGACTTCACCGCAACCGCGACCTCCGTACTCTTCGTCGTTCGTGTCTTGAGCAAACGTACTCCGACGGACGACAGAAATGAGCTGACTAGAGTCGTAAGTCCAGCGACAGGAAAGAGTATCTGAGAGGCTACTCCCAATCCCGCTCCCTCGCTGGCGACAATGAAGGAAAACTCTCCGCGTGGCAGCATTGATACTCCGACCCTTCGAGCTTCGCCTTTTGCCGAGGAGAGCTTTGCTCCAGTCCAGCATCCCCAGTATTTTCCAAGAATGGCGGTCGCAATGACCGCGAGGATTGGGAGGGTAAGGGTCAAGACCGCTCCCATGTTGATGAGTGTTCCCATCGAGACGAAGAAGAGGACAATGAACAGGTCCTTTATCGGTCCGACCTTGTCCAGTACGAACTGGGCCTGTTTTCCTCTTATCATTAGACCCATCAGGAAAGCTCCGACTGCTGGAGAAAATCCAAGGAAGGATGAGAGCAGAGCAAAGATGAACCCGAAGGACAGAGCTAGGAGGAACGCGGTCTCCTTGTATTCCTGATCGCTCTGAGTCACTCGATCTATGATCCTCGGCGCTATCCGCCAGCCAAAGACGAAGATTACCGCGACCAGAAGAATTCCTTTTGCTACCAACAGGGCGAGGTCCGAGGATGCTACTTGATTGCTCGCTGCAGCAAGACCTGGAAGTAATAGGAGAATGAAGACGGTGGCGAAATCTTCGATGACTGACGCTGTGATGACCATCTGAGACTCTTTAGCGTGGAAACTCTTTGACTCGAGCAATATTTTGCTCATAATCGCGGTACTAGTTGTCGCCACGACAGCGCCGACAAACACAGCTTCGATGGTGCTGAGACCAACTAGTAGTGCTACGCCGAAGACTGAGACAAAACTGATCGTGAGTTCTACGGTCGCTAGTATGAAACTATCTGGGCCGATCTTGCGGATCTCTAACGGGTCAAGTTCCAGTCCAACCGTAAAGAGAAGGAGTACTATTCCGAGAGAAGCAAGCAGGTTTATCGTTCCGAGATCCTGTATCAGTCCAAGACCGAAGGGTCCGATAATTATGCCCGCGATAAGCTGACCTAACACCACGGGTTGCTTGATCTTTGAGAAGAGGAAGCTGAAGCCGAATGCCGCGGAAATTGCTAGTCCGAGATTCAGCAGAAGAGAGAATTCAGGAGTCGCAGCCAAAGAACAACCCGTTTACCGGGACCGAGTTGATCTCGAATCCTCGGCTCTCCCAGTTTAACGAAGTGACTCCCAAGCAACACTTCTTCGGTTCCAGATTCCTGCAGTTTCGTCCCACTGAGTTCCGCGCATGTGATCCGATTAGTCGAAGTTTGAGTCAGACTGCCGGTCACAATTATTGTAGATAACGCGTCAAGTTCAAAAGTGAAAAGATTCTGAGCCTTTGGACATTAATTCTCGAATCGTCTACTTTGCCGGCACTGGATTAGGTCTCGCACTCGTCTATTACGGTCTAAGGACGTTGAAGCTTTCCAAGGGAAATGAGGCCCGGGAGAGCCGGGATATGTATCTCAACTAAGTAGCCTGTTCTTCGGCATCGTAGTCATGTTCCTCGTGGACGCTTTAGCACCGATGGGACTAGTGGCTGCGGGTGGAGTTATGCAGACTGTGGGCGCGTTCTTCTCATTCATGGGACTGAGGAAGAACTCTCTCCTCTGGGCCAGCAAAGATTACTTCTCCTAGGCGTGTTTCTTGACATTTCTTCCGGTGGACAGAATATTCTATATCTGAAAAAGGGCTAACGGTGAAATCGTTGTTGTTTCTGGAGAATATAAAGCGCGTAGAAGCTTTTTCGTTAGAATGGTAGGCCACGATTATATCGGCGAGACATAGCTGAAACTAATCTGAAGCTTAGTCGAGGCAAAGTGGCGGAATCATGACTGTTGCTGAGGAGATAGAGGAGCCGAAGACTGTTCTAGACTCTCAGCCAACTGGTCACCTAACTACGATCCCGGCTCAGAAGCCGATAATACCAACAACTCTCCGAGAGTTCCGGATACTGGCTAAGCGTCTCGCGTACAACATCGTCACAGGCTATGTGGAGCATGATAGGGGTCATCTGGACAAGTCTGCCGAAGCTTTCTTTCAGGTATATTTGCACCTGTTTCCCGACCTTAACCCTATTAGATCTTGGAGGGCAGCCGAACTGTACGTCAAGATTCTCGTTAAACAGGATGAAATCGAGAATTATCCGGGTCATGACCGAACCCAGATTGTAGATGATCCTCACTGGGAAGAAGTAAGGACTATGTTCTTGGATTTTTCCAGAATCCTTGGAATACCTGATTCCTATGCAGACAGCACGATGAATTATTACAGGTTTCACGGTGTTCGAGACAGTCGATACGTAAATTACTGCATCGAATCCGATCGGGTCTTCAACAGCCGCGTTATCGGCAATGACTATTGGTCAAAGATACTAGGTTCCCTTCTCCTGATACTGACAGAGTGTCACGATAAGCACGACCCGATGGGTCTTGAAATGGGGTTGCAATTTGGTACGAAATACTTTGAGATTATTCTTCGGGCCAGGTCGGCCGCATCTCAGAAGACGCCTGGGCTCGTCGCATAGGATATCTGTCAACTGAATTCTATGACTTCAAAATAAGGGACGAATCGTTCTGCGCTAAGGTTCAGTTCGAAGAGTTTAGTTCGTTGCGGTAATTTTCTTTCTGATTTCTGGAACTCCTCTTCCTTGCTCGTCGAGAATCTCGAGGTCGAACATGTTTTCAAAGGTGGACGTTATTTTCGGGTCGTGGGCTCTGGAGTTCATCGTGAAGATCGCCGTAATCTTATCGGAGATCATCAGTTCTAGAGCCTGACGGACCAGAGAGTATGTTCTGTCAGGTCCCA
>Ga0209058_1004576_pt1 | contig 10978 bp, 10 predicted proteins | sample GraSoiAngelo_147_FD_185904 | JGI IMG/M metagenome (GOLD analysis project Ga0209058, IMG submission 185904) | Grasslands soil microbial communities from the Angelo Coastal Reserve, California, USA - 14_1009_05_40cm (SPAdes) (version 2) | ecosystem: Environmental > Terrestrial > Soil > Grasslands ... | reverse complement strand
CCGTGGTCGTCCTCGAGGATGCCGCGAAGCCAGACGTTCGCGGTGAGCTGGTACTCGGCGACGCCCACGCGCTTTCCGCGCAGGTCCTCGGGCCTCGCGACGTTGGCGCGGGCATGCACATACGCCGCCGAGTGGCGGAACGCGCGCGAGGGAAAGACCGGGATCGCGACGAACGGGAACTCGCCCTGAGACAGACCGGCGACGAACGAGCCCAGCGACATCTCGCTGACGTCGAACTCCTGGTGCACGAGCTGGCGGAAGAAGATCTCCTCGGGGCCGAGCGGCAGGAACGTGAGCTCGAGACCGTCCGCCCGCACGCGCCCCTCGCGGAGCGCGCGCACGCGGTCGTAGTCCCCGATCGCGAACGACAGCCGCATCCCGGCGGCAGCGTAGAGGGACGGCTACGGCAGCGGCGTCAGGCTGAGGTCGTCGAACCAGAACGTCCCGGATCCCGAGCTCTGCAGCCCGATCCAGACCCGGACCGCCCCGGCAGGCGCGACGTAGGTGCCGCTCACGTGGGCCCAACCGCCGGTCCCGGCCGCGGTCAGGTCCAAGTGCGGGCCGAACTCGACCCAGTTGACGTTGGAGCTGATGAGCGTCACGAAGCCGACTCCCGACGCCGAGCGGATCCACCCGCTGATCGCGTAGGTCTGTCCGGCGACGACGGGAACGTACTGTGCGGTCGGTTGCCACGCGGCCGTGGCGACGAGCTTCAGTGCACCACTTCCTGAGTGCGCATCCGCCGGATTCGCATCGAGGCTTGCGTGCGGATCCAGCGTCCAACCAGCGGTCCCGGACTCGAAGCCACGATTCGCGAGCAGATCCGTAGGCACCGGGATCGGTGTGGGTGTCGGCGCCGGGGTCGGTGTGGGTGTCGGCGCCGGCGTCGCGGTCGGCACAGGCGTTGGGCTCGCGGTCGGCGCAGGCGTTGGGCTCGGAGTCGGCGCAGGCGTCGGTGCGACGGTCGGCAGCGGGGTCGGCGCAGCGGTCGGTGCCGGCGTCGGCGTGAGCGTCGGCGCCGGCGCCGCTGTGGGGACCGCCGACGAGGACGGCGTCGGAGCCGCCGATGGGCTCGGGTCTGCGGTCGGCGCGGCCGGCGGACTCGTGATCGGCGACGGTGCCGAGGTGGGTGTCGTGATCGGACTGACCGGTGCGCCAGGTGTCGGAGCCGGACTGTCGGGCGCACCGCCCCCCGACGACGGCGCCGCGGTCGACGGCGAGGTGGGGACCGCCGGCGCGCTCGGACTCGAAGGCGACGTCGACACCGGCTGCTGACTCGCATCAGGAGGACGCGGCACAGCGCCGGGCGCCGCGGCCTGTGTCGGCTGCGGCGTCGTCGGCGCGCGAGCGCCGGGTGGCTGGACCGCGAAGACGGCGCCGGCGGGAGTGGCGGCGACGGCCGCGGTCCCGGCAGGCAGGCCGGCCGTCGCCGCGGACGGCGTGGCCGCGGGGTCGGTCCGCGCGGCGGTCACGGCCGTCGAGACCAGCGTCACGAGCTCACCGGGCGCGCGGAACGCCTCGTCGAGGAGGACGTGCAGCGGCATCTTGAGGAAGAGCAGAAGAAGGAGAACGATCAAGGCGCTCACGAGGATCGAGCGGAATGCGGTGCGAGCGTCTTCGCGCCGATCCCGCGGGATACCGACGCCCGCGACCGGCTTCAAGCTCACGTGCGCGTACTTGCTGCCTGCGCGCAACCCGACACTCCCCTTCGCGGGAGGCCGTCCTCTCGCGCCCGTCACCTTGACGCGGCGCGCCACGCGCCGCCATCGCGCAACGGTCTCCGCGGGCGTGGAGAAAGGTCCTAGTACGCGCCTGTCCGCCGGTCGCGCCGAGCGGGCGCGCGCCGACGTGTCCACGCGCCGCGCGCGTGTCGGTGCGCTCGACAAGACGTCCTGCGTTCATGCCGCCCGCGCCTTGCCGGCGTCAGTGCAGCACTGCGCCTCCGTCGACGACGAGCGTCTGGCCGGTGATGAAGTCGCTCTCCGGTGAGGCGAAGAACACGACCGCGCCGACGATGTCCTCCGGCACCTGCACGCGCGGGATCGCGCGGTCGGCGACGCGCGCGTTGCGGTGATGCCGGCCGCGCCGACTTCTCGCGCCAGCGTGCGTGTGAACGACAGGATCGCGCCCTTCGACGCGACGTAGTGGATCCGCGTCGGCGATCCCGACAGCGCCGTGCCCGACGAGATGTTCACGATCTTGCCGTACCGCTGGTGCTTCATTGCCGGGAGCACGGCGCGGCACGCGAGGAACACGCCACGGAGGTTCACCGCCATGACGCGGTCCCATTCCTCGACCGTGATCTCCTCGATCGTGCCGCGCGTGATCGGGATGGTGGCGAAGATCGCCGCGTTGTTCACGAGGATGTCGATGCGCCCCAAGCGCGCCAGCGCGGACTCCGCCATCGCCCTCGTGCTCCCTTCGTCGGCGACGTCGGCGCGCACGCTATGACCGCGCGTGCCGAGCTCGGAGGCGACCGCCGCGGCGGCGGCCCCGTCGACGTCGGCCACGACCACGCTCGCGCCCGCGGCGGCGAGGGCGCGGGAGTACGCCTTCCCGATGCCGTGGCCTCCGCCGGTCACGATGGCGACGCGGCCGCCGAGGCGGTCAGGCATGGACAGGCCCGGCGGCGCGGACCGGGACGCGCAGGCGGCCGAGCCCGGTGATCGTGGCCTCGACCACGTCGCCGTCGTGGATCTCGCCCACGCCCTGGGGCGCCCCGGTGAGAATGACGTCGCCCGGCTCGAGGCGCATGACGCTCGAGGCGTACGCGACGATGCCGGGCACCCCGACGATGAGATCGCGCGTGCTCGCGTGCTGCTTGGTCTCCCCGCCGATAGCGAGGTGGATGGTGAGCGCGCCGGGATCCGCGATCTCGTCGGCCGTGGTGACCCAGGGCCCGAGCGGCGTGAACGTGTCCCAGCTCTTGCGCCGCGACCGATCACCGGAGCCGCGCTCGGTGATGTCGAGCCCGATCGTGTAGCCGAGGACGTGCGATAGCGCGTCGGCCTCCGCGATCTGCGCCCCGCCACGCGCGATGACGAGCGTGAGCTCGCTCTCGTGATGGATCTCCCGTCCTTCGCGCAGCGGCCGTTCCGGGAGCAGGATCGCGTCGGCAGGACCGACGATCGACGACGGCGCCTTCAGGAAGACGTCGAACTGCAGGATCCAGGCGGACTGGTCCGTGCCGGTCCGCTCGAGGATCCGGCTTCGCATCTCCTCGGCGTGCTCGCGGTAGTTCACGGCGCAGGCGATGACCTTGCTCGGATTCAGGACCGGCGCCTGAAGGCGCACCTCGGCGAGCGGCCGCGCCGGCCCGTGCGCGTCACCGAATCGCGGTGCGATCTCGGGGAAGTCGCGGCAGAGACGGCGCCACCATCCCGAGAGCGGATCCGGATCGTAGAAGGGGACCAAGTCCGTGACGTCGACGATCGACCGTTCGTCCACGCTGACGACGCCGAGCCGCCGCTCGTCGAAGATCGCGAGCTTCACACGAGACGTCGGGGGGCTTCGCCCCCCAGCCCCCGGCCTGGCACCTCCCGAGGAGCTCCGCCCCCCGCCGGTTGGGGAGCTCCGCCCCCCAGCCCCCGGGCTCGCACCTCCTCGGGGGCGAAGCGCGGCATGACGTCAGACGCGAAGAGGCGCAGGCTCCGCTCGGCTTGCTCGTACGGGAAGTTGCCCCAGAGGAGGGAGAGGCTCGGCTCGACGTCGCCGAAGAGGCCGAGGGCACCCCGTACGAGCTCGGCGACGGCGTCGGGCGCGCCCACGAACGCGCGCTGCTCCCGCAGCACGCGCTCCATCGTCATCGTGTCGAGCTCCTTGATCACTTCCGCGTACCCGGGATAGGCGCTCGACGAGCGGGTCTGCCAGGCGGACGCGCTCGCCTTGAAGAGCGCGACGTACTGGTCCATCTGCGGCGTCGCCTCAGCGATGGCGCGGGCGTCCGTCTCGGCGACGTGCATGTGGAACGAGAGCTGGACCGGCGGCGCCGCGCGACCCTGCGAACCGGCGAACGCCTCGCGGTAGAGCGCGAGGTTCCTGCGGAGCGCCTCGAAGCTCGAGAGGTAGGGCACGACCATGAGCCGGTAGCCCTGACGCCCGGTCCACTCGAAGCTCGCGGGCGTACCTACCGCGGCGACGACGATCGGCGGATGCGGCTTCTGCACCGGCCGCGGGCTCGAGGTGATCGGACCGAAGCGGTAGAAGTCGTCCTCGTAGACGACGTCGGTCTCGGTCCAGAGACGCTTCACCGCCGCGATGCCGCCCTCGAAGCGCGCGCGGCTCTCGTCCATGCTCCGCTGGAAGGCGTCGAACTCCTCGGGCAGGAACGCACGGCCGAAGCCGACGTCGAGCCTGCCGCGCGAAATGCAGTCGAGCATCGCGGTCTCGCCGGCCACCTTGATCGGGTGGTTGAAGATCGGAAGGACCGCGCCCGTGACGAGGCGCACGCGGGTCGTGCGCGCCGCGACCGCGGTGAGGAACACGATCGGGCTCGGCGTCATGCCGCCATAGGGCCGGAAGTAGTGCTCGACCGTGCGGACATGGCTGAAGCCGAGCTCATCGGCGAGGACCGAGAGGCGGAGGGCTTCGTCGAAGTAGCGCTCGCCGGGCTTCTGCTCCTGACGGACGGTCGAGAAGAAGTTGATGCCGAAGCGGACGGTCACTGGCTGCTCCCCTCGCGTGTCAGACCGATTGTGACCGAGCGAGCTCCCACGCGCGCAGCGCGCGCAGCGCGCGCTCGACCACGGGCCGGTCGACGAGCTGGCCCTCGAACTCGGTGACCCCCGCGCCACGGCGCGTCGCCTCCTCGAACGCCGCGACGATCCCGCGTGCGCGCGCGGCCTCGGCGTCGGACGGTGTGAACGCCTCATTGATCGCCGCGATCTGGTCCGGGTGGACGCAGGTCTTTCCGCTGAACCCGAGGCGGCGCGCCAGCACGCTGTCGTCTCGCAGCCCCGCCAGGTCGCGGATGTCCGGCCACACGCTGTCGAACGCGAGGATGCCCGCGGCGGTCGCCGCGACGACGACGGCCGAGCGCGGGTAGAGGAGCTCTCGGCCCTCGCCTTCGCGCCCGGCGGGAAGGCCGAGGTCGCTCGCCCAGTCCTCGGCGCCGAACATGAGCCCGCTCACGTGCGCGCTCGTGGCCGCGATCGCCGGCGCGTTCAGCAGCCCCTTCGCCGACTCGATCGACGCGACGAGCGACACGCCCGCGGCGCGGGCCGCGACGAGCCGGTCGGCCGCGAGGACGTCCTCCGCCGACTCGATCTTCGGGAGGACGATCCCCGCGGCACCGGGACGCACGACCCGGGCGATGTCGGCCGCGAAATCGTCGCTCCGCACGGGGTTTACCCGAACGAAGCGGGCCGGACGCGCCGGGTGCGGGCGCGCGAGGGCCTCGGCCACGATCTCGCGAGCGGCGTTCTTCTCGGCCGGCGGGACGCCGTCCTCGAGGTCGAGGATGGCGACGTCGAGACGGGCGAGGCCCAGCGCCTTGTCCACCATGTTCCGGCGGTGTCCCGGCACGAACAGGAGGGACCGCGCGAGGTCCATCAGTGCTTGAAGTGGCGCCGTCCCGTGAACAGCATCGCCATGCGGTACTTGTTCGCGGTGTCGATCATCATCGCGTCGCGGAGCGAGCCGCCTGGCTGGATGATCGCGGTCACGCCGGCGCGCGCCGCGACCTCGATCCCGTCGGGGAACGCGAAGTACGCGTCCGACGCCATCACCGCGAGCCGCGCGTTCTCTCCGGCCTTGCGGACCGCGGTCTCGACCGCGACGACGCGGGAGACCTGCCCCGGTCCGATGCCGACCGTGACGAGTCCCTTCGCGAGCACGATCGCGTTCGACGTGACGTGCTTCACGCAGCGCCAGCCGAAGAGAAGGTCGGTCAGCTCCTCGAGCGTCGGGCTGCGGTCCGTCACGACCTTGAAGTTGCCCTCGTCCACCGCGGAGTCGTCCGGCGTCTGCACGAGCATCCCACCAGCGACGCGCTTGTAGTCGTGAACGCCCGGCTCGATCTTGCGGTGCCGCGAGCCGACGATCGCGAAATTCGGCACGGCGAGAATCTCGAGGTTCTTCCGCTGTCGCAGGGTCGGGAGCGCGTCGTCCTCGAACCCGGGCGCGATGATCGCCTCGTAGAACGTGCCCTCCATCGCCTCGGCGAGCTCGCGCGTGACGATGCGGTTGGCGCCGACGATGCCGCCGAACGCCGACACCGAGTCGCACATGAACGCGCGGCGGTAGGCCTTCGTGATCTCGTTATCGGAGGCGATGCCGCACGGGTTTTGATGCTTGACGATCGCGGCCGTCGGCTGCGTGAAGTCCGACGCGACGCGCCAGGCGGCGTTGATGTCCAGCATGTTGTTGAAGCTCGTCGCCTTTCCGTGGAGCTGCTGCACCGAGGTCATCGCGCCGCTCTCGCCACGGACGCCATAGAAGGCGGCCTGCTGGTGAGGGTTCTCGCCGTACCGGAGGTCGCGGATCTTCCGCAGCGAGAGCGTCAGCTCGTCGGGGAAGGTCACGCCGGCCTCGACCGCGAACTTCGACGCGATCGTCGCGTCGTATGCGGCGGTGTGCGAGAACGCCTCCGCCGCGAGCGTCCGGCGCGTCTCGAGCGAGACCGACCCGCGCTGCGCGAGCTCGTCGAGGACGGCGCCGTAGCGCTCGCTCCGCGCCACGACGACGACGTGCTCGTAGTTCTTCGCCGCTGCCCGAAGGAGCGTCGACCCGCCGATGTCGATGTGCTCGAGGAGCTCGGCCCCGTGCGTCCCGGCCGCCGCGGATTCTCCGAAGGGGTAGAGGTTGACCGCGACGAGGTCGATCGGCTCGATGCCCGCCTGCTTGAGCTCATCGAGGTGCGAGGGGTCGTCGCGGCGCGCGAGGAGCGCCGCGTGGATCTTCGGGTGCAGCGTCTTCACGCGACCGCCGAGGAGCGAGGGCGTGCCGGTGACGTCCTCGATCGAGCGCGCGCTGATGCCCTCCGCGGCCAGCGCGGCGCGCGTTCCGTCGGTGGCGATGAGCTCCCAGCCGAGGTCGCGCAAGCCGCGCGCGAACACGTGGAGACCAGTGCGGTCAGAGACGGAGAGGAGAGCCCGCAGCGCCATTTAGTATAGCCAGCCCATGCCCTTCGATCCCGCGCATTTCGTTGAGCGTTTCTTCTCGCCCTTCAACAGCGAATCGCGCTTCTACTGGCCGGCGGTGGTGGCCGTCGGGGTCGCGCTCGTCGCGAACATCCTCTGGTACAACTGGCGCGTTCGGCTCGCGCCCGCGGAGAACGCGCTCAAGCCGTGGGCGTTCTGGATCAACGTCGTCTTCCTCATCTGGCTCCTCGTGCTGCTCATCGCGAAGACGCCGTTCTGGATCTTCACGCTCTCCGTCGTCGTCAACATCGCCGCGCTCGCGTACATGTACCTCTTCTACCTGCCGCCGCAGGAGGCGGCCTGGGAGCGCGAGCAGCGCCGGCGCGCGTACTTCCCCAAACCGGAGCGCAGGCGCAAGCGGCGCCGCCGGTAGGTCGGCCCGACGGGGTCGGGGGGTCATCTCGGTACCGCAGACCTAGTACCAACATTTACCGGCCGTTGCTCCGTGGCTGTGACACGGCGGGCATAACCCTCGGCGGATGCTCCCGGCGGCGGTGGGGGTGACGGGCTCCGAATAAGGAGAGGAGCGCCGCGCCGTGGGTGGTCGAGCGGGAGGGCGAGCCGCGAGCGCGGCCGGGAGTGTCGCGCGCCCGCATCTCGTGGGTCCTTTGCGACCGATCGGCACGCTCGTCGCCGCGGCATCGATCGCGCTCCTCATCCTGCCGTTCTTCTCGACGTTCGGCGAGCTGCTCACGCGGGCCGCCATGGCCGCGGGCTTCGACGAGTGGCTCGGTCAGTGGATCGCGCCGGTCGAGGGCCGCCTCGTGCACGGTGCCCTCGCGCTGCTCGGCATCCCGTCCGCGGCGGCGGGGTCACTTCTGTACGTCGGCAGCGGACCCGGCAGCCTCGCGCTGTACATCTCCTGGAACTGCGTCGGCTGGCAGACCGTGTTCTTTCTCGGGGCGTCGTTGCTCACCGGGCTCCAGGGTGAGTACACCGTGCGGTCGCGGATCGAAACGGCGCTGCTCGGGATCGCCGGCATCCTGAGCCTGAACGTCGTCCGGATCACGGTCGTCGCGCTCGTGGCGTTCGCCTTCGGCCAGGTGTCCGCGATCGTGGTGCACGACTACGGCAGCGTCATCGCGACCGTGGCATTCCTCATGGCGTTCTGGGTGTTCGCCTACAACATGGTCCTCGAGCGCACGGGCCCGTGAGCGCGGTCGTGGGAGCGATCTACACCGAGGACGCGCCGCGCGTCGCCGACGTCCCGAATCCGTGCGCGCTTTGCGACGAGCACCTGAGGCGAGCGCTCTTCCGCGTCGATGGAGCGCTGATCGTGGCGTGTCTGGGCTGCGGTCTGGTGCGGCAGGAGACGCGTCCAGCGGCGACCGAAGCCGTCTACGGCAGTACCTACTACACGACGGACGACCCCAAAGGGGGCTACGCGAATTACTTCCTCGACGCCGCGGTGAACCGGCGCACCTTCCGCCGCCGGGTCCTTTCGCTCGAGCGGCGTTACGGTACGCGCGGCCGGCTCCTCGACATCGGTGCCGCGCTCGGCGACCTCGTGCTCGAAGCAACGACGGCCGGATGGGATGCGGAAGGCGTCGAGCTGTCCGCCTACGCCGCCGCTCAGGCCCGGAAACGGGGGGCGGTCGTGCATGCGGGGCCGCTGGCCTCGCTCGGACTCCCGCCCGCGACCTTCGATGTCGTCACGCTCTACGACACGCTCGAACACCTCGCCGACCCGATCGCCGTGCTCGCTGAAGCGCGCCGGCTGCTTCGGCCGGGCGGTCTCGTCCACGTCATCACGCCGAACGCCTCCGGGCTCCAGGCGAAGGTCCTCGGACGCCGCTGGTATCACTACAAGCCGCGCGAGCACCTCTTTTACTTCACGCCCGCGACGTTGCGCGCCGCGACGGAACGCGCCGGATTGCGGTGGGATGGCTGGGCGCGCTCCCCTTCGTATCTCACGGTCACCTACATCTTCAATCGGTTGCGCTATTACGCGCCACGTCTCTTCGGCGCGCTCGAATGGCTTGGACGCACGTTCCGCGTCGGCCCGTTCGCCTTCTACCTCGACGTCGGCGAGATGGAAGCGTGGGCACGCAAAGAGGCCGACGCGTGATCCGAGTCCTCGTCGCCGAGGGTCACCCCGCGAGCCGCGAAGACCTGCGCGCGGTGCTCGCCCTCGATCGCGAGGTCCAGGTGGTCGGAGAGACACTTGATGGTCGCTCCACCCTCGAGCTCGCGCGGAAGCTGCATCCCGATCTGCTCTTCGTCGACGGCTCGGTGCCGGGTATGGGCGGGCTCGATGCGGGGGCGCTTTCTTCGGAGCTTCCCGAGACCGGAATCGTCTTCCTCCCGCCGGACCCGGCGTCGCACGAGGCGTGGCTCGGCGCGCCCGCGGGGCGCGTGGCCAAGGACGCGACGTCCGACGAGCTCCTGCACGCCATTCGGACCGCGGTCTCGGCGACCGCGACGCGCCAGCGTTTCGGCTGGATCCCCGAGGCGTGGCGTCGTCCGATCGAGATCCTTCTCGAAAGCGGCACGATCGCCGAGGACCAGGTCGACGCCGCCCTCGCCGAGTACTGCCGCGAGGAGTCTCTGGCGGACACGTTCATCAGCGGCGGTCTCACGACGCAGCGCGAGCTCACCGAAAGTCTCGAGCGTGCGAGAGTCGCTCCGCTCTTGTCGCTGAGTCCCTATCCCGAGCTCGGCGCTGCGATCGCGCCGACGGAGGCGCGGTTTTCCTCGGCGCACCTCGTCGACCCGGTCGACCCGATCGCCGCGCGCCGTCTGCCTATCGAGCTGGGTCGTTCGCTCGGCGTGGTGATCATCGCGACGAGCGGCGAGGAAGGCGTCGTCGCGATGGCCGACCCGCTCGATGAAGGCGCCCTCGCCGAGGCCGAACGACGCACGCAGCTGCGGCTCTTCCGTGTCGCAGCGCCTGTCGAGCACGTCCAGGACGCCCTTCTTCGGGCGTGGACGGGCCCCGGGACCCGACCGGTGCTCGCCATCCCGGATCCGTCGCTCCGGTCGGCCGCCGTGTTCGGGGCCATCTCCGCGGGGCTTTTCGCGGCGTTGGCCTTCGCGCTGCGTGCCGCGCTCGCGCCTCAGTACCTCTTGTCGGTCCTCGCGCTCTGCTGCGGGCTCTTCTTCTTCCTGTACGCGCTCAAGTACTACGTGACCTCCGCCGCCGTGATCCTGCTCTCGCTCTTCGGCAACCCCCTCTCGACGCTCGCGCGACGGGTGACGGAACACGGCGAGAGCGGCGGCGGAAACGTTGCGCCGGACGAGAGCAACGGCGCGGACACCGCGCGGGGCGCACACAAAGAGGGCTACCGGACGCTGCGCGGAGAGCCGCTCGACGCCATCGGGTCCGTCGTGGTGAGCGATCCCTGGCTCAGGATGGGCGAGCTGCGCCTGCCGGCCGAGCAGCAGCCCTTCGTCTCCGTGCACGTCGCTTTGTACAACGAGGCCCGCGTCGTCGACCGGCTGCTCGCCGCATGCACCTCCTTCGACTACAAGAGCTACGAGGTCATCGTGGTGGACGACTCCACCGACGAGACGACCGCGCTCCTGGAGCGCTGGAAGAGCTCCCAGGTCCGGGTGATCCACCGATCAAGTCGCAAGGGCTTCAAGGGCGGCGCCCTGCAAGAGGCGCTTCGTCGGATGAACCCGCGCACCGAGTACGTGCTCATCTTCGACGCGGACTTCGTGCCGCCGGCCGACGCGATCTGGCATTTCCTCGACTACTTCGGCCGGCTCGGTCGCCCCAGGGACGGGAACGGCCAGCGCGTCTCGAACGGCGACGGCCACACCGTTGGCGGCGTGCCGCAGAACGGCGACCGCCTGGCGGCGGTCCAGGGCTACCAGTGGCACATGCTCAACGCGAG
>Ga0209058_1004575_pt1 | contig 10980 bp, 7 predicted proteins | sample GraSoiAngelo_147_FD_185904 | JGI IMG/M metagenome (GOLD analysis project Ga0209058, IMG submission 185904) | Grasslands soil microbial communities from the Angelo Coastal Reserve, California, USA - 14_1009_05_40cm (SPAdes) (version 2) | ecosystem: Environmental > Terrestrial > Soil > Grasslands ... | reverse complement strand
CAGCACGCCGTTGACCGAGGTGCAGGTCTCTCCGTTGAAGCGGGTCGCCCCGCAGGTGACGATGTCCACCGCGTGCTCGATCGGGAACGTCTCGTCCAGGTAGAGCATGCCGTTTCCCTGGCCGTCCAGGAGACACAGCTTGCGGGCCGCGTAGGCGTCCATGAGCACCGGCAGCGCGAACTGGTTGCTGCCGATGTAGTGGATCACATCGACCTGCTCGGCGGTGTAGCAGGCGTCGAGGAAGTCGGTGGCGAGGCAGTTGACGATCAACACCGACGAGCCCGGCGGCTCGCTCCGCTCCACCAGCTCGGCGAGCAGCGCCCCGGTGCAGCCGCACTGGAGCGAGGGGCGGAGCAGCACCCGGGAGCCCGCGTAGAGCGCCGAGGCGATGATCGTGATCCCGAGGGTGAGCGAGGCGTTCTGCGGCACCACCGCCGCGATCCAGCGGTAGGGGCGGTGGGTGATGAGCATCTCGCGGCTCGACTTCCCGGCGTACGAATGGGGCACCCGGGTCGGCGGCCCGGCCTGATCCTCGGCGTAGGTCTCGAAGTCGGCCAGGAACTCGATCGCCGCGGTGACGATCTCCCGGCTGTCAGCGGTGATGAAGCCGGTCTCGAAGATGGTGGTGCGGATCAGCTCCCGCTGGTGAGCCAGGAGCTGCTCCTTGAGCCGGTGGAGGAAATCCAGCACCTCGCGCCGATCGAGCGGCGCGGTATCCCCCGCGCGCTCGCGCAGCAGGCGCTGGATCTCGAGAGGACCCGCGAGACGGACGGACCCGAGGACCGTTCCGGTGACGGGGGAGATCACGTCGCGGAGCACGGAACTCTCGCCCGGGCCGGCGGCGGTCGAACGTGGCGTGGGTCCGGCGCTCATCGGGTCCCGATCTGGCGCTGGTGCGCGTCCATGAGGCCGTACTTCTCGAGGATCTTCCCGAGCTCGCCGCTGGCTTTCATCTGGTCGAGTGCCTGGTCGACCGCCTGGCACAAGGCTGCGTCCTCCCGGCGCAGGACGATGACGTAGCGGCCCTCCGCGAACGACTCGCCGACGTTCTGGAGCCTGGGATTGGAGGCGCCGTACGCGACCGCGATCGGCTTGTCGAGCAGCACGGCGTCCACCTTGCCCCGCTCGAGGTCGCGATAGCTGTAGACGATCTCGGGATGCACCACGGCCCGGACCGCCGGGGTCCCTCTCAGGATGTCCTCCGCGGCCGTCCCGGACAGCGTGGCCACTCGCTTCCCCTCGAGGTCCGCGAGCCGGGTGACGCCCGAGGTTCCCTTCCGGACCGTGAGCTGCTGCGAGTAGACGTAGTAGGGGTGCGAGAAGAGGACGATGTGGCGGCGCTCCGGCGTGTCCTCGATCCCGTTCATCGCCAGGTCGAAGCGGCCGCGCTGGAGCTCGGGAACGAGCGTGTCCCAGGCGCGGATCGTGAGCTCGAGCTTGACCCCGAGCCTGCTGGCGATCCCCTGGGCGATGTCCATCTCGAAGCCGGTGTACTGGCCCGGGTGGTGCGGATCCTCGTAGACGTAAGGGACTCCGGCCACCACGTCGGCTCCCCAGAGGAGCGTCCCCGCCTTCCGCACGCGCTCGAAGGATTCGTCGCCGGCCGCGCCCTTCCGCGCGCCCCCCCCGCAGCCGGCCAGGAGCCCGAGCAGGAGCAAGCCGATCGCGAGCCGCCCGCGCGGCTCACGCGGCCCGGTGCTCGGATCTCTCGGTATCGACATTCGAGATTCCCGGCGTCCCCAAGGCCAGTGCCGGGCCGGAAAGGACGAGGTGGACGGTGGCCAGGTACTCGCGCGGCAGGATGGCGAGGAGCGTCGTGAGGCTCGGTCCGTCCTGCTGCCCGAACACGCCGCGCAGGAACGGATAGAGCCCCGGCGCCGGCGGCTGGCCGGCGAGATGCGACTGGATGCGGACCTTGAGTTCTCCGGCCCCCGGCCTCTCGCCGTCGCGCAGCTCGAGCACGTGCCTCAGGAGGTCGCGCGCCGCCTCGACCGTGGCGCCCGGAGCCCCGGCGATGGCACCCAGGTCCGGCAAGCGGAGCTCGTGGCGCCGCTTGTAGTAGAACTCGGAGAAACGGTTGGCGTGCTCGACCAGCGCCCGATCGGCGACCGTCCGGGGGTTCAGGTGCGAGCTGCACGAATCCAGGGTGCGGCCCACCTCGAGCGCCCGGCGAGGCAGCTCCTCGCGCACGAACGCCACGTAGCTCACGCCCGGGCTCACCTCGTAGAGGCGCGCGAAGTTCTCCAGGTACTCCGGGCCGACGTGGAGGTCCCGCGTCAGGTGCTCGATGAGCAACTCCTTGAACATCGCGGGCGGCAGCATGGCGAGGAGCCGGCCGCAGAGGTCGCGGCTGATCCGCAGCGCCCCGTAGGACACGATCTCGGGCACGTGGCCGCCGTAGAAGTGAAGGGAGACGAGCCGCGAGACGTTGAGCGTCCCCTTCTCGCCCAGGTGGTCCTTCGAGAACACCTCGGTGTCGATGCGGTAGAGGTTCCAGCGCGCCGCGCAGTCGAGCTTCCAGCTCAGCTTGCCGCGCAGCGTGCCCGGGTCCTGCCGCGTGTCGAGGCCGCAGCGTGCGCAGCGATACGCCACCGCCCCGGGCTCGACCTGCTCGATCTCAGTCCCATCGATGCGGAGGCATTTCGGGCACTGCACGTGGAACAGGTTGCGGATCGTGTAATCGTGGCAGCTCTCCGAGAGGAGCTCCTGGATCCGGCGATAGTTCGCGAGCGTGGCCGAGACGTAGTGCGCGTAGGACCCGCGATGGTAGGCCTGATACGTGTCGAGCACGACGGGATGGATGTCGAGGCGCTTGAGCCGCTCCACCAGCGCCTCGATGAAGTGGTCGGAGTAGCTCCCGTGGCACCCGTAGGGGTCGGGGATCTCGGCGATCGGCCGCCCGCAGAAGGGCGTGAACTGCCGGATGAGCTCGGGATCCTTGTCGACCCCGACCCTGAGCTGCCGCTCGGTGAGGGGATCGTAGCTGTCGTTGATGAGGGTGAGGACCGGGACCTCGCCGAGCGTTCGGCTGCGCCTCGCGACGAGATCGCCGGCGACGAATTCCCGCAGCGTCCGCTCGTCGCCGAGGAACGCCGCGGTGAAGCCGGTCGCGATCACGCGCGGCAAGATCCTGCGCCCCGTCTGGCTCAGCGAATCCCTGGGCATGGTCGAGTCTCCGCCGAACGGGTCGAAACGGGCGTCCGGCACACCACGGCTATCCCTGCTTACCTCGCTGGCTTATCGGCAGTTCGCGTGCGAAACTTGCCCGCTCGATGCGCGGGGCAAGCGGGAAGCCAGAGACGGGGGGCGCTGCCGGGGCCGGCCCCGCGGCGGGAATCGGCCTGGGGCGGGCGACCGCGCCCGAGCCGGGAGCGGCCGGCGCCGCGCTCGGCAAGATCACCCCCTCCGAGTTCGAGCGGGTCATCGCCCCGAGGCTCGGCGCCTCGCGTCCCGAGGTCCTGACCGGGCCGCGGCTCGGCACCGACTGCGCTGTGGTCCGGATCGGCGCGGGCCGGGTGATGGCGGTCACGACGGATCCGCTCTCGCTGCTTCCGGCGCTCGGCGCTGCCGCCTCGGCGCGGCTCTCCTGCCACCACCTCGCGTCGGACCTCTGGACCAGCGGCATCCAGCCCGCCTACGCGGCGGTGACCCTGAACCTGCCGCCCCGGCTCGGCGAGGCCGAGCTGTCCGAGTACTGGGAGGCGATGAGCGCCGCCTGGGAGGAGCTCGGCGTGGCGGTCGTGGGCGGGCACACGGGACGCTACACCGGATGCGACCTCACGATCGTGGGGGCCGGCACCCTGGTGGGGGTCGGCGACGAAAGGCGCACGGTGGGCCCCGAGTTCGTGCGCGCGGGCGACCGGGTGGTGGTCACCAAGGGCTGCGCCATCGAGGCCACGGCGGTGGCCGCCTGGTCCTTTCCCCGCACGCTTTCCGAGCGCCTCGACACCGGAGGGATGAGTCGCGCGCGCGCGCACCTCGAGCTCGTGAGCGTGGTGGTCGATTGCAGGGCCGCCCTCGGGGTCGGGGTTCGCGACCAGGGCGTGAGCGCCTTGCACGATGCCACCGAGGGCGGCGTGCTCGGCGGCCTGGTGGAGCTGGCGCGCTCCTCGGCGTGCGATCTTCGCGTCGAGCGCGGCAAGATCCCGCTCTCGCCCGAGGCCGAGGCCGCATGCGCCATGTTCGGCGTCGATCCGTACTGGACGCTGTCCGAGGGCTCCATGATCGGCGCCGTCCGTCCCAACCGTGTTGCGGCGGTCCTGGAAGCGCTCGGAGCTGAAGGGGTCGCCGCGGCCGAGGTCGGCGAGGTGGTGCCGGGAAACGGAGCGGTGTGGCTCACCGAGCCCGGCGGGAGCGTGAGTCGAATCGAAGGGGTTCCCGGCGATCCCTACTGGGCGGCGTACGATCGGGCCGTGCGCGAGGGCTGGAAGTGAGCGACCCGCCGGCCGGCGGCGAGCGGGGCCCGGCGTCGCTTCTCGACCGCCTGGCCTCGGTGCAAGCGGCCTCGGGTCGCGCGCTCCGGGCCCACTGGATTCCGCTCGCCACGGCCGTGGCGCTCGCGGCCTTCGGCGTCTGGCTGGACCGCCTTCTCAGGACCGAGGACGACTTCCGGATCCGCGGCACCGTCGAGGCTGAGGCGGGGCGTCTCAGGAGCGAGATCGCCGAGATGATCGACGCGCGGCTCCAATCGCTGGCCCAGTCGGCGGCCCGTTGGCAATACAGGCTCGACGGGCCCCAGCCGGCGTGGCAGGCGGACCTGACCGGCCTGGTGCGAGACGACCTCCAGTACGGCGCGGTCGCCTGGCTCGAGCCCTCGCTCGAGCTCCGCTGGGTGGAGCCGCCTACCGCGCGCCTGCCGCGCTTTCCCCTCGACCCCCAGGACGACGAGGTCCGCGGCGCGGCGCTCGACCTCTTGCGTGCGCGGGGAGAGCCCTCGATCTCCTGGACCGTGCCGCTCGCGAGCGGCCACCGCCAGATCGTGGCTCTCGCACCGATGTTCAGAGGCGAGCGGCCCGCAGGCTACTTGATGGGAGTTATCCGCGCGCGCGACCTGCTCGATGTCGCGCTGCATGAGGCGATCGTGAGCGGCTACTCGGTCACGGTGTACGAGGGACCGTACCTTCTCTACGGCCCGACCTGGGAGCAGAGCGGTCCGGAAGGCCAGTGGTCCCGGGACGCCGAGCTGCATGTCGGTAGCCTCGGGTGGCGCATCAAGGTGTGGCCCAGCGCGGAGCTCGCGGCCCGGCTGGAGGGCCATGGGGCGAGCGCCGCCGTGGCGCTCGTGGCTCTGCTCGCGATCGCCGTTCCGATCGGGATCCACCTCGCCCAGAAAGCCGCCCGGCGCCGCGTGGTCCCGGGCGGGACCGGCGGCGCCGAGTACTGCAACCGGCAGGAGTCTGAACCGGGCGAAGCGGACCTAGCCCGCCGCGTGCACCGCCTGCATTCCCAGGAGCAACATGACGATGAAGATGAGCAGGCCGATCAACGCGCGGTCGAGTAGCTTGAGAACCGTTCGACTGTCGGGCTTCATGATGGTCTTATCGATGAGAGGTTCGGTCCGCATGGCCGCGTCATGAAAGTATCAAACGCCGTGCCCGTCGTGAGTTGAGACTCTCCTCGGCCGATCACGACTGGGTGATCGCGCCCGACTCGCGTCAAGGCCGCATCTGGAGCGGCCGGGATCGATGCCGCCCTCGGGACCGTCGTCTGCGCCTCGCGGTTCGCGCGACCTCGTGTCGCCCGAGCGGCATGCGAGCTTGAATTCGCGCGCTTGCAGACTGCGTGATCGTGACCGAGCCGCGATCGCGGCCGAGACGTGATGGCGTTCGGCCGCGCGGCTCCTGATAGGATCGGGGACTTTCACCCAAGCGACGGCGCCTCGGCGCGCCGGGGCTCGAGGCAAGACCCAAGGAGGAGCGCCATGCCCGTCAAGATCGCCAACCGTTCGAAGCTGATCACGCTGTTGAACCAGGCGCTGGGCTGGGAGCTGCGGGCCCAGGCCCTCTACGCCCACTACGCTGCCTACGTGAAGGGGCTCGAGGCGCTGACCCTGGCCGAGCACTTCGAGGAGGAGGCGACCGAGTCGTTCGGCCACGCCAAGAAGGTGCGCGACATCATCGCCGCGCTCGATGGCGAGGCGGTCACGACCCGCGACGGCGCGCCCATCGTCCACACCGAGGACGTGAAGACGATGCTCGAGGAGGGGCTCAAGACCGAGTCGAAGGCGGCCGCCACGTACCAGAAGATCGTCCCGCTGGTGAAGGCCCACCCGGTCTTCTATCACACCATCTTCCACATCCTGAAGGACGAGACGAACTCGGTGATCGAGATGGAGGCACTGCTGGGAAGGTAGGGCCGGGTCAGCGGCCGTCCGTGGCTCGTGGGGCCCTTCGCACCGGCGCGCCGGCGCCACTCGCGGGCTCCAGGACACCCTCCGGAGGCGCACGCAGCGCGCGCGCCACGGGGTGGAGATCCTGCTCGGGGTCGGCCCACGGCGAGCGACGGTAGAAGAAGTCGACGCGCTCGTCGGGGCTGTTCGCGAAGCTCGTGTCGGAGGCCAGGCGAGCCTGGAACTCGTGCGCGAGTGCCGGGTCGTCGGCCATCATCTTCTGCGCCATCGGCTCCACGACGTAGTCCTCGCCGTACTCCTTCTTCGCCAAGATGGTGTCGAACGCGTTCCAGTAGATCAGGGCGTCCGGCGCCAGCGGCTCGAACAGATGGACCGCGATCAGGGCCGAGCGTTGATCGAGCGGCACCCACAGGTCGCCGGGATGGAAGGTGCGCAGGCGCCGCTCGAGGGTGTCCCTCTTGACCGCCACCGGGTGATGCCCCTCGTTCGGGAGCGGAGCGGCGCTCCACTCGAGGATATGGTGGACCTCGACCGTGTCGGTCCACGATCTCCTGAGGGCGCGGAAGCGCACTCCGTGGATCTCGAGCCGGTCGCGCGCCACCGTCCACTCGCGCGGAACCAGGTAGCCGACCGGCTGGCGCACCGCCGCCACGGGGATCAGCTCGCGATAGAGCGGCACGATGGTGTCCCAGGGGGCGTCGGTGTAGCGCGGGACGAGGGCGCCGGTGATGTCGCTCTTCTCCCAGCGCGTCACCACCCCCTTGAAGTCGAACGGCACGCTCCGGTCGCCGGTGCGGGTCCGCAGCACGACCTCGCGGCGGGCGGGGTCGGATTCCTTGCCGCGCGCGATGACCTCCGCCTCGGCATCCGCCACCGCCCGGATCAGGAGCTCGGGCCGCGCGTCGATCTCCTCGAGCAGGGCCACCATCAGATCGTAGGTGGCGCGCACGCGCTGCTCGTAGGACTTGAGCATGTGCGTCTCGACCAGGATTCCCGGCCGGCACTGGAGCGGGGCGTAGCCGGTCGAAAAGCGCGGCGTGGAGCTGCCGAAGTCGATGCCGGTGCGCGGGTCGTTGCCGCCGCGGAATGTCAGGTAGGGGGCGGTGAGATGGCCCATCTCGGCCGCGCGCGGGATCACGCGGCCCTCGAAGGCCTCGGCGAGCCAGCGGTCCACCGGGCCCGGGACGCCGGGGCCGTGGTTGAACGAGTAGGTGAGATCGTGCCGGTAGTCCGCGCCGTCGCTGGTGTGGTTGTCCAGCAGGACGTGGGGCCACCAGCGAGTGAACACCCTGGAGATCAGGGCCCGCGTCTCGGGGGCCTCGACCTTGAGGTAGTCCCGGTTGAGGTTGAGCCCGATCGGCGTGCTGCGCCAGCCCATCTCCTCGGGGCCGTTCTGGTTGATGCGGTTGTAGCGGCTGCGACGCTCGTGGGCGTCGACCGAGAAGATCGGCAGCACGAGCAGGATCGCGTGGTCGATCAGGTGCTGTCGCGTCTTCGTCACCGCGATGTCGCGCATCAGGGCGAGGGAGGCGTCTTTGCCCTCGATCTCTCCGGAGTGGATGCCGTTCTGGATCAGCACGATCGGCTTGGCGGTCGCGCGCGCCGCCTCGGGCGTGAAGGCGCGGTCGCGTGACACGATGACGAGCGGCAGGGCGCGGCCCTGGCCGCTGGTTCCGTAGCTCGTCACCTTGATCCACGGGGACAGGGCGGCGAGCCGGGCGCAGTAGCGCATCGTGGCGTCGTAGGTGGGCGTGGTCCGGTACCCCGAGCGCTCGGCGTCGGTGAGGAGGGAGTCGGGAGGGCTCGGGGGCGTGGCTCGAATCACGGGCCCGGCTCCCGCGATCAGGCACGCGGCAACCGCCGACAGGGAGACGAACGGCAGGGCTCGCGGGGGCGGCCAACCACTCATGGACGGAAGGATAGCACCGAGCTTGCTTCCCGGCGCCATCGATCCCATCCTTCGCCCATGACCGACCTCAATCCCCATGCCAGGCAGATGGCCGACGAGTCGATGGTGCGCAACCTGGATGCCCAGGCGCGCGCCATCTGGCCCCAGGAAGCCGAGCTTATCCGCCGCTACGGCCTCCCCGACGACATCCGCATCCTCGATGCCGGATGCGGCACCGGGGAGGCGGCGTGGCGGCTCGCCGAGCTCTTTCCGCGAGCCGAGGTGCTGGGTGTGGACATCATGGACAGCCATCTGGACCACGCGCGCACGCGTCACGCACGGCTCTCGCCGCGGCTCCGGTTCGAGCACCAGAGCATTTTCGAGCTCACGGCTCCGGACGGCGCCTTCGACCTCACCGTGTGCCGCCACGTGGTTCATTCGATTCCGTACCCGGACCGAGTGTTTGCGGAGCTGGCGCGGGTGACGCGCCGCGGCGGCCGGCTGCATCTGATCCCCGAGGACTACGGCATGCTGCACTTCGCGCGCAGGGCGCTCGATCCGCGCGACTTCTGGCACGAGGCGCCCGCGAAGTTCGGCGCGGCGACCGGCACCGATCTCTTCATCGGGCGACACGCGTACGGCATCCTCGCCGGGCTCGGCGTGACCGACATCACGGTCGACTACGTGGTGGTCGACACGGTGCGCGTGCCCCGTGAGACCTTCGCCGCGATCCTGGAAGCGTGGCGCGACGGCTACGTGGAATCGGTGAGCGAGTTCACGCGCATGACGCTGGAGCAGGCGACCGCCTACTTCGACCAGATGATCGCCAACATCCGGGACCCCCGCGGCTACGCGGTCTGGATGGTTCCGGTGGTGAGCGGGCGCGTGCCCTAGTACTCGTACGTGCCGGCCGGCTTCGCTGGCGCGCTCCTGCAGGCTGCGTCCCAGAAGACCACGCGCGAGATCGAGCAGCTTCTCGCCGAGCGCTTTCCGCGCTCGGAAGCCCTGGCGCTGGTGCAGACCATCCAGCCGTCAGGGCTTTTAACCGGCGATCAGCGTCCGCCGGTGGGCGATGAGACGTGCGCGTCGGACGCCATCCAGGCAGCCAAAACACCCACAAAAGTTCGGCGTGTCCCCGGTCGATAACGGGTGGGGATCTTCGCACCGGAGGTCCGTGAGACAACCACTCGGAACGGGCTCGCCGTGCACGCCGAAAATCCCGAACAACTTCTCGCTGCCTTCCAGGCCCGGCGTCACTACGTCGCGACCGAACCCCATCGTGAGGCGCTCGCGCGACTTCGCGAGGGGCTCGGGACCCGCGAAACCTTCCTGCTCGTCACCGGCGACCCCGGGACCGGCAAGACCGAGCTCGTGCATCAGGCGATCGCGGCGTGGGGATCGCGCGCCGCCGTGGCGTTCATCGCGAACCCCTCGCTCACGGGCACCGAGCTGGTGGAGGAGATCGTGCGCCGCTTCGGCGCCGAGCCCCCGTCGGGTGTCACCAAGCCGCAGCTCCTGGCCAGCCTGGAGCGCGTGTTGGCCGAGGTGGCGGAGCGCGGCCAGGTCGCGGTGCTGGTGGTGGACGACGCCCACGCCCTGGCCTCCGAGCAACTGGACGAGCTGCGGCTACTGGCCAACGCCGAGACCCAGAATCACAGGCGGTTCGAGATCGTGCTGGTGGGCCTGCCGCCCCTCGAGACGCGTCTCTCCGAGCCGGCATTCGCCTCGCTCCGGCAGCGCGTCGCGGTTCACTGCCAGCTCTCCGCGCTCTCCCACAAGAGCACGCGCCGCTACATCAACGAGCGCGTCGGCGCGGTAGGCGGCGATTCCGCTCTCTTTCCTCGCGAGACCTGCCGCGAGATCTACGCCCAGACCGGAGGCGTGCCGCGCGCCATCAATACGCTGGCCACCCAGGCCATGCGCCGGGCGCGCGCGGCGAAGTCGAAGGTGGTGACTCCCGATCACGTCAGGGCGGCGGCGGCGGGGCTCCTGGGCGAGGCGCCCGCCGGTGAGCGGCCGGCTACAGCGCCTTCGGAACGCAAGAAGAACTCGGTCGAGGCAAAGGTCAAGGAGCGGCCCGCTCCTGCGCCTGCCGGCGGCGAGACGAATACGGTGGCGGCGACCGCGGAGGATTCCGGCGCCGTTGCCGAGGCGGGTGCGGCGAGCGCGCCAGCCGACGCTCCCCGGGGTCCCCTCAACGAGACTCAGCAGGAGTGGGTGGCGCGCTTCATCGGCGACCAGGGACCTCCGCGAATCGGGGCGCTCTGCGTGCGCCACGACGAGGTGGAGTTCGGCGACGAGGTCGTGCCGGGGTCGGTCCGCATCGTCCACGCCGACGGAGCCGCCGATGAGCACGCCGACGTCCCCGCCCTCGCCGCCATGGCCAACGGATCGGACACGCCCGCGGAGGCGGCACGGCTCCCGCGCGACCGGCGAACGCCGCGAGTCCAGGAAAGGCCCATGCATTATCGCCCGCCCCGTGGCGGGACATCGTGGCTCTTCGCGGCAGCCGTGCTCGGGATCGCTCTGGCCGCCATCTTTGTAGTGCAGCGCGCGCGTCAGCGCGACGGGGTCCAAGGCGCGACGAAGGTCGCTTTGCGAGGAGATACCGGGGGCGCGGAGGCTTCGGCGGTGGCGAATCGAGCGCCTGGGTTCGCGATCAGCGACGTGGAGCCCTCGGCTTCCGCTTCCGCCACTGTCGTTCTGACTGTCCGGGGACACGCGGCCGCGCCTACCGTTCCCG
>Ga0209058_1004573_pt1 | contig 10982 bp, 9 predicted proteins | sample GraSoiAngelo_147_FD_185904 | JGI IMG/M metagenome (GOLD analysis project Ga0209058, IMG submission 185904) | Grasslands soil microbial communities from the Angelo Coastal Reserve, California, USA - 14_1009_05_40cm (SPAdes) (version 2) | ecosystem: Environmental > Terrestrial > Soil > Grasslands ... | reverse complement strand
CCGCCCCGTAGAGCCGGGCGAGGCCGGCCCGGCGGTACGAAAGGATCCGCGAGACCTCCGAGACCCCGTAGCGCTCGTTCACGGTAAGTGCCGCGAGGGCCGGGATGAAGCTCCGCGAGCCGTCTGTCCCGACACGGTCGCCGAGGAGCGCGACGTCGAGCTCGCGGAAGATCTCCGAGACGCAGTTGCGCGTGACGAGGTGGTAGCGGTAGAGGCGCCTCAGGGCCCGGCTGTACGCCTCCTCCCGCTCGAGGGCGGTGGCGAGGCCGGCGGTGAGTGCGGCCGAGGACGGGGCGAGCACGGCCGGGCGCAGGCCACGTCGCGCGGGCAGGCGCAGGTGGCGAGGCATGCGCAGATCGCGTCCCTCGTCGAGCGCGCGCTGGATCTCGGCAACGCGGTTTCCCGCATCCTCGAGGTCCGCGAATTCGCCCTCGCCGAACGCGCCGTCACCGCGCAGGCGCGAGACGAGCCGCACGCGGGCCACCTCCAGCTCGGTGCGCGCGTCACGGAGCATGGCGCTGATCACCTCGGAACGCGTCGAAACGCGCGCCCGCTCGATCACCTCGGCGTCCGGAGGGAACGCGTCGAGGAACACCCATTGCCCCGACTCGCGCGTGCGCTCGAGCGCCGCGAGGCGGGCCATGCCGAGGAAGAGCGGGAATCCCCAGTCGGGCCGGCGCGAGTCGAGCAGCCGCACGAGGCTGGCGGCGAGCGCGTCGGAGAGCTCCGCGAGCCTCGACGCCTCGTTCTCGCGGAGGCGCAGCTCCTCGCCGGCCGCCGTGATCGTGGCCTCCGGCCTGAGGGGCCGTGCGGTTGCCAGAACCTCGAGGGCGGCGAGCGCGGTGAGCGTGTCACGGTAACGCCGCGGAAACCCGTACGCGGGCGCCGGCGGCTCGTCGAGCGAGACCTCCAGCGTGCGCGCGGGCGCCCCCTGCGGATCGAGCGTGGCGAGACGCCGCCGGAGTGCTTCCACGCGCTCCGCCAGGAAGCTTGCTCCGTAGGTGTCGACGACGCGTCGGCGGAGCCCGAGGAGCGCCGGATCGGCCGCGGCGCCCTCGCCGAAGAAGAACCCTGCCCCGTCCAGCTCGACACCGCCCTGCAGCATCTCCTCGAGGATCCGCCGATCGGCCCTCAGCGTGTCGAAGACCTCGAGCTGCCACCGCTGGACGAGGTGCCGCCGTCGGAAGCGCTCGCGCACCAGACGGAAGGTCTCCTCGCTCACCGGGATGCGGCTCGCCTCGATCGTGCGATTCTCGAGACCGGTGTACTCACGGCGGAACTCGTCGAACGTCTCACGCCGGAGGACGAGGATCCCCGGCCGCCGGTACTCGAAGTGGAACACGTCGTCTCCCACACGGAGCCCGGCGTGGCCGCCACTGGAGCCGCCCTCGTTGGCGTCGACGTAGAGGTAATCGATGAAACGGTCCGAGGCCCACGCGGGCACTGTGAGGAGGACCGCGAGCAGCGCCGCGAGGGCGCCCCGCCGGGCGAGGGGACAGATCACTGCCGCGTGTCGTAGCCCAGCTGGATCGCCTGCATCTTGAGGGGATCGGATCGCGAGAGGCTCGTCTTGTACGTCTCGAGCTCGGCCTCGCCCACCGCGGCGTCGCCCAGCCCCTCGCCGACGCCGACGTACGTCGTCTGGTCGTCCTCCCAGTTCGTGAGGCCGTGCCGGCGCGCGAGCTCCCCGAGCTCCTTCGTGAACGCGTCGAACTGTCCGCCCGATCTCACGTAGGCGGCGGTGTAGCTGCGCACGTCCTCACGGTAGCGGCTGTGTCGCTCCTTGCTCGTGCTCGAGCGCGAGCTGCTCTCCGAGGAGTCGAGAGCGTCCGATACCATCCGGGAGCTGGTCGAGAGGGAGCAGCCGACGAGAACGAGGAGCGCGCCGATCAACAGGATACGAGAGGAAAAGCGGAGCCATTGCATGTGAGCACTCCGTCGGAGCGCGCTGAGGCGCTCGGTCAGCGTGTTGGACGCGATGGAAACGACTTCGATCATATTCGCGCGCGGAAGCTCGATGCACGGCAAGTGCCAGGCGAAAACGGTGCGTTACGTCAAACTTTTGACGGAGGGACGCGCGTCAGCGTACTCGAAGGCGCACCGGATGGCACGTCAGAATGACACTGACGTGCTGTCCCCGCCTGCCTCGCACACCGCGAGCCTGGCCGTGAGGAACCGCTGCTCGCGCACGTTATCGGCGAGGCTGAGTGCTCGGCGGTACTCGGCGGCCGCCTCCGTCCACCGCCCGAGCCGGCGGAGGAAATCGGCGCGCGCGGCGGGCAAGAGATGATAGCCGCGCAGCGCCGCGGACTCGATACCGTCGAGTGCAGTGAGGCCGGCCGCCGCTCCGTGCGCCAGGCCGATCGCTACCGCTCGGTTCAGTTCGACCACCGGCGATGGCGCGACGTCGGCGAGCTCCCGGTAAAGGTCGACGATCCTCGGCCAGTCCGTCGCCTCCCACGAGGCCGCGCGCGCGTGACAGGCGGCGATGGCGGCCTGGAGCTGGTAGGGTCCGGCGCCTTCCATGGGCCCCGCGCGATCGAGACAGGTGAGACCGTGGGCGATCCGCGCCTGATCCCAGCGGGACCGATCCTGATCGGCGAGCAGGACGAGATTGCCGTCGGCGTCGGTGCGCGTCGCCGCCCGTGAGGCCTGGAGCTCCATCAGCGCGAGGAGCCCCAGGAGCTCGGGCTCGCGGGGCATCAGCTCGACGAGTAGATGTCCGAGGCGGACGGCCTCCTGGCAGAGCTCGTGGCGCACGAGGGCGTCGCCGGTGTGCGCGGCGTAGCCCTCGTTGAAAATCAGATAGACCACGGCGAGCACGGCCGGTAGACGCGCAGACAGCTCGGCCCCTTCGGGCACCTCGTAGGGAAGTTCGCGATCGCGGATCGTCCGCTTGGCACGCACGAGCCGCTGGGCGATCGTGGGCTCGGGCACGAGAAAGGCTCGCGCGATCTCCGCCGTCGAGAGGCCTCCCACCAGCCTGAGCGTGAGCGCGACGCGGCTGTCGGCTGGCAGACCCGGATGACAGCAGGTAAAGATCAGCCGGAGTCGGTCGTCAGGGATCTCCGCGGGATCGGTCACCTCGAGGCCCTCGTCCATCGCGCCGAGCGCGGCCTCGTAGGCGAGCGCATCAGCGCGCGCCCCCGCACGGCGGGCGTGACGGAGGCGATCCAGCGCGCGTCGCCGTGCCGTCGTGAGGAGCCAGGCGCCTGGGCGCTCCGGCGTGCCGTCCGCGGGCCAGCGATCGAGCGCCTGCGCGAACGCCTCCTGGACGACCTCTTCCGCGGTATCGATGTCGCGCACGATCCGAAGCACGGACGCGACGACGCGCCCGTACTCCAGGCGGAACACCTCGGCCACGCGCGCCTGTACGCCGTCCGACATCTGCCCGCGGTCGTTCGATCCCACGGACAGACATGATACTCGACGCCCTCAGGCGGCGGGTGACCTCACCCGTCGCTCACATCTGCCAGATCGGCCGCACCTCGATGAAGCCACCCTCGCGGAGCGGAATCTTCTTCGCCCACTCGACGGCTTCCTGCTTGGTGTCGCACTCGATCAGGTAGAAGCCACCCAGCGCCTCCTTCGTCTCGGTGAAGGGGCCGTCCATGACCTGGCGATGCCCGGCCTTGACGCGGATGCGGCTGGCGTCGCCGTCTGGACGCAGGCGCTCGCCCACGACCATCTTGCCGGCCGCCTGCAGCGCGTCGGCGAAGCGCCTGTGGCCCTGCACGATGGCCTCCATCTCGGCCCTCGGGGTCGGGGGCGCGGCCTTGTCGTCGGAGCAAATGAGCAGCATGTAACGCATGGGCCCTCCTCTCACTCACCTATTACGACGCCGATGATTCACCGGAATCGACAGTCGCGCGCCGTTTTCAGTCGAGCGTCAGCACGGCCTTGCCGGGGAAGCGCCGGGCTATCAGGTCCTGGGCGACCTGGCCGATCTCCCCCCACGGCCGCTCCACGCTGATGTGGGGCGCGAGCTTCCCCTCCGCGACCAGATCGGCGAGCCGGCGGAGGCCCACCGACGCCGGCTCGAGCCCGAGCTCCGTGAAAAGGTAGAAGCCGTACAGCGTCGTGCGCCCGTTGACGAAGAACTGCCGCGCATCGAACGTGACCTCGGCGGCGGCGGAGACACCGAGCGTGACGCACACGGCGCCACGCTCGAGGGCGGCCAGCGCTGTGCCGAGGGTCCGTCCTCCCACGGACTCGATGACGAGGTTGTGCCTGGGCGAGGACGGAATCTCGTCGCCCACCACGACCTCGTGGGCACCGAGCTGGCGCAGCGCCGGCCCCTGGTCGGCGCGTCGGGCGCTCGCTGTCACGTGCGCGCCGGCGAGCCGCGCGAGCTGCACCGCAAAGTCGCCGACACCACCGGTGGCGCCCGTTACGAGCACGCGACGACCGAAGAGCAGCCCTCCCTTCGCGAGGGCGTGGAGCGCGGTAAGCCCGGCCACGGGAAAGGTCGCGGCCTGAGAGAACGTCACCTTGTCGGGCAGCTCGGCGAGGGCGTGCGTCGGCACCGCGACCCGCTTCGCCCACGCCCCTTCGGGCAAGAGCCCGACGACTCGCGCCCCGACGCGGGGGCCCGAGCCGTCCGCGGCGGCGCGCTCGACCTCACCGGCCAGGTCCCAGCCCGGCCGCCAGCCGGCCGCGGCCATGGCCGAGCGCCTCACCTCGCCGCGGTTGAGCGAGACCGCCCGAACGCGCACGACCGCCTCACCGCGGTCGGGGACAGGGTCTGCCACGGGGCGGATGACGAGCCGGCCCGGCGCTTCAGGATCGACGACGACGGCACGATTATCGCTCACGGGTCACCTCCGTCGAGAGGGTGTGACGATCAGGCTGCATCGGGCGGCGGCACGACGACGTCCTCGTACCGGTGCCGCTTGGTGATCAAGCGCGAATGCCCGAAGACGTCGAGGGTCACCTCGAAGGCCGGGCGCGTGATCTCGACGTGCGGCGTCCAGCAGCCCAGCCTCTGGTAGTAGGCGATCGTCGAGGCGAGCACGGCCCGGTCGATCTCGGGAAAGAACGAGGCCTCCGCCTCGGCGACCTTGGCCGCTGGCGTGTCGATGAGCCAGGCGCGCGCCTTGCGGTACGCACCCATGAAGCGCTTGGCCGTGTCCGTCCCGAGCCATTCGCGCGTCGCGGCGAGGCTCGAGAATGCGCACGGGCCGATCGCCTCGCCGACGGAGGCGACGACGTGGCCGACGCCGTCGTGCTCGAGCTGCTGCGGGGCCGGCCCCTGCTGATGGATGTAGTCGCCGTCGCCCTTTCGGAAGGCTCGATCCATCTGCCCGCTCGGAATGTCCACGGCGTGGATGGCCGTGTAGTCCAGGCCCCGCCGATGACACGCGTACTTGAACATCGCGAGCGGCTGGCCGCCGTGGTCGACGAGGACCTGCCTGCCCTTGAGCTTGTCCCAGGTGAAGGCCGGGTCGGGCGCGCGCGCGGTGAGAAAAAAGCCGTCCTTCTCGTTGATCTGGGCGAAATGGACGGCGGGCGGCCGCTGGCCCTTTTCCAGTGGACCGAAGCCCTGCGAGGGCGCCGACTGGGCGACGTGCGCCGTCCCGCTCACGAGCGCCTCGATCGCCGACTTGCCGGGCGGAGCGACCGAGTGCTTCGGCTGGAACCCCGCCTCCCTCAGGAAGCCACCCGCGAGCGTGGCGATCAGCGGCGAATAGAAGGCGGAAAAGCGCGTGAACTGGATACTGATTTCGTTGCTCACCGAGACCTCCTCACGCTTTCTCGAAGTCGATCCGCTCGTACACGGGCAAGTTCTGGAGGTAGCGGCGCAGGCAGTCCAGCCCCATCTCGACCGCTCCCAGCCGCACCCACTCGCGGCCGCCGAGGATGCGACTGCGCCGGGACGCGACCTCGTGCTCGGTCGCGATCGCCAGGCAGATGGTCCCCCCGAGGTCGATCCGGTCTGCGCCGTCGTCGAGATCGATCAGCACCGCCAGCGCATGCGTGGCGCCGGTCTGGCGTCGCGCCGCGCGCGCCACGGCCTCGGCCGTCTCGCGTGTGAGCTCGCCCGTCGCTGACGCGCCCTCGAGGCCGACGGCCGCGTACACCTCGCCGAGCGCGCGCGCCACGACGCCGCGCCGGAAGACCGTGTCCGCTCCCGGGAGGTGAGCGAGGCGTGCGGCGATCGCTCCGCCCGTAAACGTCTCCACGATCGACAGCGAGCCCTGACGACTCGCGAGCTCCGCCAGGACGACGCCCTCCAGCGTCGCATCGTCTTCACTGAGGATGAAGTTGCCGAGCCGCTTGCGCACCTCCCGCTCAACCGGCGCGAGCTTCCTCCGGGTGTCGTCCGTGTCCGTGCCGCGTACGGTCAGCTTGGTCTCGAGCTGCGGATAGTGGGCCCGGAAGCCGAGCTTCACGCTCCCGTCGGGCACGAGCTCTTCCACCCCCCTGAGCAGAGCGTCGACATGCGATTCGCCGAGCCCGTACGAATGGAACCGCTTCAGCACGATGGCCGTCTGCATGCCGCTCTTCGCGAGGAGTCGTGGGATGATCTGCTCCTCGAGCATCCGATGGAGCTCGCGTGGCACCCCCGGGGTGAAGAAGAAGCGGGCCTCGCCGATGTCGAGCGCGAAGCCGCAGGCCGTGCCGATCGGGTTGTCGATCACTTCTGCGGTGGCGGGCAGCATGGCCTGCTTCCGGTTGTTGGGTGGCATCACGCGGCTGCGCCGGCGGAAGAACTCCTCCATCCGCGTGAGCCACTCGTCATTGAGAACGAGCTCGACGCGGGCGGCCTGCGCCGCGACTTCCTGAGACAGGTCGTCGACCGTGGGGCCCAGGCCGCCGTTGACGATGACCGCGTCGGCGCGCTCCCCCGCCAGCCGAAGCGCCCGCAGCAGGCTCTCCCGATCGTCACCGACCGTCGTTTCCCACCGGACCGAGAGCCCGACGTCCTCGAGCTTCTGACTGATGTAGCTGAAGTTGGTGTTGACGATCTTCCCCGTCAGGACCTCGTCACCCGTGCAGATGATCTCGATGCGCATCATTGGGACAGGATCATACACTCTCGTGTACTCTTGCGACCCATGAGTGCCACCGAGGCCCAATCGCCGCTCGACGCCGCACGGAAGCTGGCCCCTCAGATCCGGTCGTGCGCCGACGAGATCGAGGCCGCACGGGAGCTCCCGCGGCCGCTCTTCGAGGCGCTGGCGGACGCCGGGTTGTTCCACCTGGCGTTGCCACGCGCCCTCGGCTGCCCCGAGCTCGACCTGCCGACCTACATCCAGGTGATCGAGGAGCTCGGCAAGGCGGACGCGAGCACCGCCTGGACGGTCAACCAGGGCGCCATCTTCGCGACCTACGCGGCACGAATGCCGCGCGACGTCGCTCGCTCGATCTGGATCGACACGCCGCGCAGCGTCGTCGCCAACAGTCCGGCCCCGAGCGCTACGGCGGTCGGCGTCCCGGGCGGCTACCGGGTCACCGGCCGCCAGGGCTTCAGCACCGGTTGCCGGCATGCCGCGTGGGTGGCCGCGCACGCTCAGGTCGTCGAGAACGGCCGGCTCAGACTGGAGGCGGACGGACAACCGGAGCGGCGCTACTTCTTCGTCCCGGTCGCCGAAGCCGAGCTTCCCGACACCTGGCACGTGCGGGGCATGCGCGGCACCGGGACTCACCACTTCGCCGTGAACGACGTCTTCGTGCCCGCGGAGCGCACCGTCCTGTCCGCCACGGCCCAGCTGCTGGAGGCCAGGCCGCTCTACCGGATCCCGCGGACACTGCTGTTCGCCTCGGGCGATGCCGCGGTTGCCCTGGGACTGGCTCGCTCCTGCCTGGAAGCGTTCTCGGAGCTCGCCGGCGCCAAGACCCCGCGGGCGATGACCGGGCTGCTACGCGATCAGCCGATGGTCCAGGCGGACATCGGCCACGCCGAAGCCCACCTCCGCGCCGGCCGGGCGCTCCTGACCGAGACGGTCCGCGAGGTCTGGGCCGACGTGAGCGTCACGAACGCGATCAGCCTGGACCAGCGCGCGGCCCTGCGTCTGGCCACGACGCACGCGATTCGGCTGGCGGTCCAGGTCGTCGACACTGCCTACAACGCCGCCGGCGCGACCGCGGTCTTCGAGAGTCATCTACTCCAGCGCCATTTCCAGGACATTCACGTGATCAGTCAGCACCTTCAGGGGCGCCTCTCGCACTACGAGCTGGTCGGGCGACACTGGCTAGGACTTCCGGTCGACGAGACGCGACTCTAGCAAGTATAATCCCGGGCCACAGGGTCACTCCGAGGAGGATGTCATGAAAGATGGCCTCCGGTTCGTCGACTCCGACATGCACGTCATGGAACCTCCGGACCTCTTCGAGCGCTATCTGGACCCGACGTTCAAGGACCGCATCAGCGTGCCGGTGGGAGTCGACGGCCGCCCGTGTCGCGGCCCGGCCGGCTTGATCCTCATCGACGGGTTGCCCACCTCGGACGCCGACCTGCAGCAATACCGGAAGCGGCGCCGCCCGGGCCCGACGCAGAGCACTCAGCCCCTCTCGGGATCGCGGATCGCCGACACCGGCCGGCTGGACTTCGCCGTCGAGCGCGACTACAACGCCGAAGCCCAGGTCATGGGCATGGCGATGGAGGGCGTCGACATCGCGGTGCTCTATCCCACCACCGGCCTCTCCCTCATCGCTCGCGACCACCTCGATCCTCAGCTCTCCCTGGCCCTCTGCCAGGCGTACAACAACTGGATCCACGACTTCTGCCAGTACAGCCCCGAGCGCTTGAAGTTCGTGGCGATGCTGCCCGTGCACGACGTCCACCTCGCGTGTCGGGAACTGGTGAGGTGCGTCAGAGAGCTCGGCGCCGTCGGGTCCTTCATTCGGCCGAATCTGGTGAACGGCCACTACTGGCACTCGAACTACTGGGACCCTCTCTACAGTGCGCACCAGGAGCTCGACGTGACCTGGGGATTCCACGAGGGCGTGAGCGCCTTGTACTCCCGCATGATCGAGCTGTACGGCGAGAACCGGTTCTATCGCCACGTGGCCGCCCACTGGATCGAGATGCAGCAAGCGCTGGTCGCGATGATCATCGGCGGCGTGTTCGAGTTCCACCCGAAGCTCCGGGTGGGATTCCTCGAAGCCCAGAACTCCTGGGCGCCCGGCCTCCTGTCGCGCATCGAATGGGATTATCCCCAGTACCGCGACTCCCACGCTCCCTATCTCTCTCTCACCCCGAGGGAGTACTTCCGGCGCAACTGCTGGGCCGCGGTCGAGGGCAGCGAGCCCGAGATCGAGGCGACGGCCGGGCTGATCGGCGCCGATCGGATGTGCGTCTCGACGGACTACCCGCACTTCGACTCGAACTTCCCCCACGTGGCGGAGAACTTGGTGAAAAATGTCCCGCGCGAGATCGCCGCGCAGATCCTCATGGGGGGTGCCTCTCTCTACGGCTTCACGGAGGCCGACTTCAAGAAGGCCGACGCCGCCGCGGCAGCGTAGGGAAGGCCCGCGATGGCACGGCTCACACCCATCACCGGAAAAGACCAGGTGGCCCCGAAGGACCGTGCGATCGTCGACGCCATCGTTGCGAGCCGGGGCGCGCTGCAAGGGCCATTCACGATGTTCCTCCACTGCCCGGAGCTGGCCGGCCGCGTCGCCCACCTGGGGGCCTTCATCCGGTTCGAAGGCTCGCTCGACAAGCGCGTGCGGGTGCTGGCCGCCATGACCGTGGCCCGCGAGCTCGACGCGGTGTACATATGGGGAGCACAGATCGACGGAGGTCGGCGGCTGGGGATGCCGGAGTCCACGATCGCGGCCATCCGCGAACAGCATGACCGCGGCCTCCCGCCGGAGGACGCCCAGATCGTCGATTTCACCCGACAGCTCATCCGGAATCACCGGGTCGACGATGCCACGGTGAAGGCGCTGCGGGCGCGGTTCGGCAGCGAGGGACTGATTCAGCTGACCGGCACGATCGGCTACTACAGCATGTTGGCGATGACGGTGAACGCCTGTGAGCTGGAGGCCGGACCCGGGGCGGAAGTCCTGCCATGACGACCCAGGCACCCGAACCGCGGATGGAGCTGGAGCAGAACCTCCACATGTACCGCCAGATGGCGAAGATTCGCGCCTTCGAGGAGCAGGTGCACGAGCTCTACAAGAGCGCGAAGATGCCGGGTCTGGCCCACCTCTACGTCGGCCAGGAGGCCGTGGCGGTCGGCGTCTGCGAGGCCCTACGCCGCGACGACTTCATCACGAGCACGCATCGCGGCCACGGCCACTGCCTGGCCAAGGGGGCGTCGGTCAACCGGATGTTCGCGGAGCTCCTCGGCAAGGAGCCGGGCTACTGCCGCGGCAAGGGCGGCTCGATGCACATCGCCGATCCCGAGACGGGCAACCTCGGCGCCAACGCCATCGTCGGCGGCTCGGCCGGCATCGCCACGGGCGCCGCGCTCTCCGCCAAGATGCGCGACACCAGCCAGGTCGCCGTGTGCTTCTTCGGCGACGGCGCGCTGGGCCAGGGCCTGCTCTACGAGGCCATGAACATGGCGGCGCTCTGGAAGCTACCCGTCATCTATGTCTGCGAGAACAACCTCTACGGCGAGTACACGCCCTGCGGCGAGACCATCGCCGGCGACATCCTCGCCCGCCCCCGGGCCCTCGGCGTCCACGCCGAAAGCGTGGACGGCCAGGACGTCCAACTCGTCAACGCGACGATGCGCCGGCTCGTCGAGCGCGCGCGCCGCGGGGAGGGGCCGGCTTTCCTCGAGTGCAAGACCTACCGCTACTACGGCCACCACGTCGGCGACGTCAACCGCGAGTACCGCACGCGAGAGGAAGAGCGGGAGTGGATGTCGCAGCACGATCCGCTCCAGACATTGACCTCACGGCTCACGGCGCAAGGGCTCGCCGACGCGAGCGTCTTCGAGCGGATCCTCACCGACGTCAAGGCGGAGATCGACGGCGGCGTGCAGTACGCGCTGGCCGCGCCCTACCCCGAGGCGAGCGAGGTG
>Ga0209058_1004571_pt1 | contig 10985 bp, 7 predicted proteins | sample GraSoiAngelo_147_FD_185904 | JGI IMG/M metagenome (GOLD analysis project Ga0209058, IMG submission 185904) | Grasslands soil microbial communities from the Angelo Coastal Reserve, California, USA - 14_1009_05_40cm (SPAdes) (version 2) | ecosystem: Environmental > Terrestrial > Soil > Grasslands ... | reverse complement strand
CGCTTCGTCGGTAGTGGAAGGCGAGCTCGTTCACGACTTCATCGGTGCGGTCGGCGTGCAGCTCCTCCATCGCGTGACCCACCCGACCATGGAGCTTGCGCCGCTGAGCCTGGAGCTGCGTGCTGTAGGCCACCTCCTGGATGAGCGCGTGCCGGAACAGGTAGATCCGCGCCCGACGAACGGAACGGATCTCGATGAAGCCCTTTTGCTCGAGCGAGCGCAAGTCCGCGAGGAGCGTCGGCGTGGAGGCCACGCGCGCGAGCACCTGATGCTCGAACGTCCTGCCGACGACCGCCGCCGCCTGCAACGTCCGCCGCGCTCGGACATCAAGCCGGTCGAGCCGGGCGATCAGGAGCTCCTGAACGGTCTCGGGCACCTTTTCCTCGAGCTCCCCGAGGATCGTCCACGTGCCGTCACGCTCCACGACCGCACCCGACTCCTTGAGGGAGGTGACGATCTCTTCCGCGAAGAACGGATTCCCTCCGGTCCGTGCGAGGAGCGCGTCGCCCAAGACGGGATCGACCGGTCCGCCGAGCAGGCCGCCGATGAGCGCGTGCGATTCTTCGTGCCCGAGCGGCTGGAGGGCGATGCGCATCGCCGGCCAGGCCGGTTCCCACTCGGGCCGGCTCGTCGCCACCAGCAGGCAGCGCAGGTCCATGAGCTGGGGCGCGACCTGGGCCAGGACGGCGGCGCTGACCGGATCGACCCAGTGAAGATCTTCGAGGATGATGACCAGCGGACCCCGCTCGGCCCGCCGAGCGAACAGTCGTCGAAGGAGCTCGACGACGACCCGATGCTTGGTCTGAGGATCGAGCGTCGAGCCCTGCCCATACCCGAGGACCTCGAGCATCAGCCTGACGCTTGCGTCGTCCAGCGGGCGATCGGACACCGTTCCGTCGGCGAGGGCGGCGCGCGCCGCGGCCTCGTCAGCACGAGTGCCGAGGCCGAGGGCGTTGCGGATCAGCCGTGCCACCAGCCGGTACGGGGTGTCGGTCTCGAACGAGCCGCACCGCGCGATCACGAGGTCGTGCCCGGGGGGAAGTCGCGTGCTGAACTCCTTGACCAGCCGACTCTTCCCGACGCCAGGCTCACCGGAGATGCAGGCGGACCGGCCGCCGGCGGTCGCGATCTCGGTGAGCGCGTCGTGCAATAGGGCGAGCTCCTTGTCTCGCCCGACGAGCACGGCGAGCTCGGGGACGGCCCGGTCCTCGTCGTAAGCGCGGATGATCCGATATACGCGCACCGGGGCGCTCTTTCCCTTGACGGTCACCGGCGGGAGCGTCTCTATCTCGAAATCGTTCTTGACGACGCGATAGGTGACCGGACCGATGAGGACCTCTCCAGCGGGGGCCGCCGCCTCCAAGCGTTGCGCGAGGTTGACGGTGTCACCGACGACCGTGTACGCGGATTGGACCTCGCCGGCGAGCAGTCCCGCCACGACCTCGCCGGTGTTGATCCCGATGCGAAGCGCCAGTCTCACGCCGTGCTGCCGCTCCAGGTCGTCGTTCAGCTGGGCGATCGCCTTCTGCATGGCGAGCGCGGCGCGTATCGATCGTTCGGCGTCGTCCTCGTGAGCGACAGGGGCGCCGAAGACAGCCATGACCGCGTCGCCGATGTACTTGTCGATCGTGGCGCCGAAGGCTTGGAGCTGACGAGAGAGCGCGCTGAAGAACGACGCGAGGACGAGACGGAGCTCTTCCGGATCCAGTCTCTCGCCGAGGGTGGTCGAGCCCGAAAGGTCCGCGAAGAGGACGGTGACCTGTCTGCGCTCCTCCGCGAGATCCTCGACCGCTCGGCCGGGGACCTGGAGCGAAGGCCCCGAGCCTGCTGTCGCGGACGTGGCGGGAAGGACGGCGGCGCCGCACCGAGGACAGTACTTGTGGCCGCGGGCGACGGATCGCCCGCAGGCCGAACATCTCGGCTTGAGCGCGGCGACGCCTCGACGTGTCTTGCCCTCAGCGGGTGGCATGCGCCTCACTCTACTGATGGCACAACATCGGTCGAGCGCTCAAGCAGGTCTCCGGGACGCCCAGCAGCGGGGCGGCGAAGCGGCGTATCGGGCGAGCGGCCTAGGGCGCGACGGGTACTGGCTTCTTCTCCTCGGCCTCGGTCTTCTCGATCGTGAGCTTCCCCTCGACCGTGTGGACGCGGACGCCGTCGCCCTGGTGGAACTTGCCCTGGAGCAGCATCTCCGCCAGCGGATCCGCGATCTCGTTCTGGATCTGGCGCGCGAGCGGGCGCGCGCCGAAGTTCGAGTCGTAGCCCACCGCCGCGATGTGGTCCTTCGCCTCGTCGGTCACGATGAGCGTGATCTCCTGGGACGCGAGCTGCTTGCGCACGCCCACGAGCTCGAGCTCGACGATCTGGCGGATCTCGGTCCGGTTGAGCGGCTGGAACACCACGGTCGCGTCGATCCGGTTGAGGAACTCCGGCCGGAAGAAGCGCTTCATCTCTTCCTGGACGCGCTCCTTCATGCGCTCGTACGCGGCCATGGCGTCGGGATCCTCGCCGGTCGCGGTCGTCGCCCGGAACCCGAGCGCCGCCTCGCTCTTCAGCATCTTCTGCGCGAGGTTGCTCGTCATGATGATGATCGTGTTGCGGAAGTCGACGCTGCGGCCCTTCGCGTCCGCGAGGCGGCCCTCGTCGAAGATCTGCAGGAGCATGTTGAAGACCTCGGGATGCGCCTTCTCGATCTCGTCGAGCAGGATGACGCAGTACGACTTCCGGCGGACCGTTTCCGTGAGCTGGCCGCCTTCTTCGTAGCCGACGTAGCCGGGCGGCGATCCGACGAGGCGCGACACGTTGTGCCGCTCCATGTAGTCGGACATGTCGATCTTCACGACGTTCTCGTCGCTGCCGAACATGAACTCAGCGAGCTGCTTCGCCAGGTGGGTCTTGCCGGTGCCGGTCGGGCCGACGAAGAAGAAGACGCCGATCGGCCGGCGCGGGTCCTTGAGGCCGGCGCGAGCGCGTCTGACCGCCCGCGCGACGGTCGTGACCGCCACCTGCTGTCCGATGACCTTCGCGTGGAGCGCCTCCTCCATCTTGAGGAGCTTCTGGGTCTCCTCCTCGGCGAGCCGGCGCACCGGGATGCCCGTCCACATCGAGACGACCTCGGCGATGTCCTCGTCGGTCACCTCCGGTCGCTTCTGCGACTGCGCGAGGAGCCAGTCGGCCTTCGCCTGCTGGAGCTTGTCCTGCTGTTGGCGCTCCGCCGTGCGTAGCGTCGACGCCTGCTCGTACTGCTGCTGCTCCATGGCCTGCTCTTTGTCCGTGACGATGCGGTCGAGCTCCTTCTGCGCCTCCTTCACCTCCGCGGGGACGGTGGAGTAGCGCAGGCGGACGCGGCTCGCGGCCTCGTCCATGAGGTCGATCGCCTTGTCCGGCAGGAAGCGATCCGTGATGTAGCGGGCCGAGAGCTCGGACGACGCCTTCACGGCGTCGTCGGTGATCGAGACCTTGTGGTGGTCCTCGTAGCGCGAGCGGATGCCCATGAGGATGTCGACGGTCTCCTCGATCGTGGGCTCCTCGACCATGACCGGCTGGAACCGGCGCTCGAGCGCCGCGTCGCGCTCGATGTACTTGCGGAACTCGTCGAGCGTCGTGGCGCCGATGCACTGGAGCTCGCCCCGGGCGAGCGACGGCTTCAGGATGTTCGCCGCGTCGACCGCGCCCTCGGCGGCTCCGGCACCGACGAGCGTGTGGAGCTCGTCGATGAAGAGGATCACGTCGTGGGCGTGCCGGAGCTCCTCGATGATCTTCTTGAGGCGCTCCTCGAACTCGCCGCGGTACTTCGTCCCGGCCACCAGGGAACCGATGTCGAGCGTCAGGACGCGCTTGCCCTGGAGCGTCTCGGGCACGTCGCCCTTGACGATCCGGTGCGCGAGGCCCTCCGCGATGGCCGTCTTGCCGACGCCCGGCTCGCCGATGAGCGCCGGGTTGTTCTTCGTCCGCCGGCTCAGGATCTGGATGACCCGCTCGATCTCCTTCTCGCGGCCGATGACCGGGTCGAGCTGACTGGCCTTCGCCATCGCCGTGAGGTTCACGCCGAGCTGGTCGAGCGTCGGCGTCTTCGAGCTCCCGGACTTCCCGCCCGCGGCCGCCGCCTCGCCCGCCTGCGCGGGGTGCTGCTGACCGAGCGTGGCGATGACCTGGTGGCGGACCTTCTCGAGCGAGACGCCGAGCGATTCGAGGACGCCCGAGGCGATGCCCTCGCCTTCGCGGACGAGACCGAGGAGGAGATGCTCGGTGCCGACGTGGCTGTGGCCGAGCTTGCGCGCCTCGTCGATCGCGAGCTCGATGACCTTCTTCGTGCGCGGCGAGAGCGTGATCTCGCTCGGCGAGGTCGTCGAGTCGCCGCGGCCGATGATGAACTCGACCGCGGTCCGGACCTTGGAGAGCTCTACCCCGAGCGAGTCGAGGACACGAGCCGCGACGCCCTCGCCCTCGCGCACCAGGCCGAGCAGCAGGTGCTCGGTCCCGATGTAGTTGTGGTTGAAGCGGATGGCCTCGTCCTGGGCGAGCGCAAGGACCCTCTTCGCGCGGTCGTTGAATCGATCAAATGGTCCCATCTCGCGCTCTTCTAAAGGTATATCGGCCCAGACATCGTCAGGTTCCGATTATACGTTCGCATCCCGCTTTGTCCGGCTTCCGTACGCTCAAACGCGCTCGGCTTGCCGCATTGAGAGCGAGATCCGTCGCCGTTCGGGATCGATCGACACGAGTCGGACACGGACGGCGTCGCCAAGGTGGACGACCTCGTCGGGCGTCGCGATGCGGTGGTCGGCGATCTCGCTGACGTGGACGAGCCCTTCTATTCCCGGGCCGATCCGGGCGAACGCTCCGTAGGGCATGACCCGCGTGATCGTCGCCTGGACGGTCTCGCCGAGCCGCAGCTCGCGCACCGCACGGGCCCACGGGTCCTCGGCAAGCTGCTTGATCGATAGCGAGATGCGCTGGCGCTCGCGATCGATGCCCACGACTTTCACCCGAACGGGGTCCCCCGCCTTGTGGAGCGTCGTCGGCTCCACGCCCTTGTCCCACGTGATCTCAGAGCGGTGGACGAGCCCGTCCGCCACACCGACGTCCACGAAGACGCCGAAGGTCGTGACGCTCGCGACGATCCCGTCCAGCACGTCGCCCTCCGCGAGCTGCTCGGCCGCGCGCGCTTTTCGCTCTTTGCGAAGATGCTGCGCGGCCGCTTTCTCCGAGAGGATGAGCCGATCGCGGCGCGCGTCGGCCTCGATCACCTTTAGCGGCAGGCGCTTGCCGACGAATGCGCGGAGCGCGTCGGGCACCGCGCCGCCCTCGCCGGCCGGCGCGAGGTTGCCCACGGTAGCGAGCTGCGACAACGGAACGAACCCACGCAGGCCGACATCCACGACGAGTCCGCCGCGATTCGCCTCGACGACGGGCGCCTCGATCACCTCGCCGCTCTTCACGAGCTCGCTCATGCGCGACCACTGGCGCCGGTTCCGCGCGCGCCGAAGCGAAAGGATGACGCGTCCGTCCGGGCCTTCCGGCTGCAGGACGGAGGCGATGACACGCTCGCCCGTCGCGAGCGAGATGCCTTCGGCGGAAGCCTCGCGCGCGGATAGCACCCCCGCGGAGCGTCCCCCGAGGTCGACGAGCACCTCGTCGCCGCTGATCGAGGCGACGGTGCCTTCCACGACTTCGCCGGGCCGGAGGGGGCGGAGGCTGCGCTCGTCGGCTTCCGCCGACGCGAGAAGCTCCTCCATCGTCTCGGGATCGACGGCCACACCGAGCAGTCGGGCAAACGACGTGCCACCTGTCGAGGGGGCTGCGCGCCCTCGGACCCCCGCTGCGAGCGCAAATTTTGGGGCCCGGGGGGCAGAGCCACCCGACGACTAGACTCCTGCGAGTACGCAGGGGGAGGGGGCTCCGTCAACTCGACGGCGCGGTGGCCAGAGCGTCTCGCGCATATCGCCGCCCTTCTCCGGGCTGAGGGCGCGGCCGTTCTCGCGACCTCCGGCGATTCCCTCATTCCGCTGTTCACGCACCGGCTCTCGCCCGACATCGACTGGCGTGCGATGCTCGAGCCCGACCTCATCTCGCGCGCGCTCGCCGGCGCGCCAAGCGGAATGGCGGTCGCGGCCGGGCGCTGGGACGATCAGGCCGGGTTCGCGCTCCTCGCCAGCATCGAGGTCACGACCGAGGGCGCGCTGCTGTGCGCCCTGCGTCACACGATCCCGTTCGACGCCGTCGAGCTCGCGAGCGCCCGCGCCGCCGCCGAGCTCCTCGCCCTCTCTATCGCCGACGGGCGCGCGGTGGGCCAGGCGCAGCGTGACGTCGCGTCATCCGCGGACCGGCTCGCGCTGCACAGCGAGCTCCTCCGCGGCCTCGAGGAGGCGCGCGACGTCTCCACGCTGCTCGCGCGCGCGGCAGATGAGATCGCGACGCGGATAGGCGCCGCGGCGACGTCGATCATGCTCGTCGAGGGCGACACGCTGCGCCTGCGGGCTTCGGTCGGCCTGCCGCCGGAGATCGCGCTGGGCTACGAGCAGCCGCTCGACGAAGGCATCGCGGGATGGGTCGCGACGAGCGGCGAGGCTGTCCGCTTGCGCGGGCCGGTCGCCGAGGCGCGGTTCCAGGGGAGCGATCCGAACGCCGGCGAGTCGATCATCCTCCCGCTGCGGGCGAAAGACCGGGTCCTCGGCGTCCTGAACGTGAAGCGGCCCACGGGCGAGCTTGGCTTCGACGAGAAGGTCGGCGTGCTCGAGACCATGGCGAACGATCTCGGTGTCACGCTCCGCGCCGTCGGCGCCATCGCCGGCCTGGAGCGGGAGCACCGCGCGGCGATCGCGCTCGCGGACGCGACGAGGAGCGCGGCGGCGGGTGACCCCGAGGCCGCGGTGAGACGGGTCGCGGAGGGTCTCGGGCACGACGCGGTCGCCGTCCGCGGCGCCGACGGCCGGATTCTCGGCGTGCATGCCAAGGACGAGCCGTCGCGGGAAGCGGCGCTCGGGGCGGCCGCCCGAGTCGCCCCGGCGGGTCCCGGCTCGGTACGGGTCGGCTTCGCGCGCGAACGCCGGTACGAGGCTGAGGACGCCGGCGAGGCCGCCCGGGCCACCGACACTCTCGCGTTCCTCGGGCGCGCGGAGGGAGTGGTCAGCGCCCGGCCCGGCGAGGTGCTTCGCGTGCTCGCCGTCGAGGATCACCCGGTCATGCGTCTCGGCGTCCAGGCGCTCCTCGAGCGCGAGGGCCTGATCGTGGCGGGGATCACGGCGACGTGCGCGGAGGCGATCGACCTCGTCCTCGGGGTCCAGCCGGACGTGGTGCTCCTTGACCTGAGCCTCCCCGACGCCTCCGGGGCGGAGGCCGTGGTCAGGCTCCGGGCGGTCGCTCCCGCGGTCCCCATCGTGGCGTTCAGCATCGAGCGCGCGCCCGATGTGATCCGCGCGGTGCTCCGCGGCGGCGCGAACGGGTACGTGTCCAAGGAGGCGCCCGCGGCGCAGGTGGCGGCGGCGCTTCGCGCCGCGGCAGCCGGGCTCGCGGCGCTCGGGTCGCTCGAGGCACTCGCGCTCAGCAGGCCCGAGCCGGTGGCGCCCCCTGAGGCCGCTGAGGAGCACGCCGAGAACGGCGAGCCCGCCGAAGAGGTCGTCGAGCCGGCCGCGATCCACGAGCCCCTCACGCCCCGGGAGCTCGAGCTCCTCCGTTACCTTGCCGAGGGCTACACCAACAAGGAGATCGCACGCGCGATGGTCCTCGCCGAGGACACGGTCAAGAAGGGCGTCCAGACCCTGATCGCCAAGCTCGGTGCCACCGACCGCACCCATGCGGTGGTCCTCGCGCTGAGAAGGCGACTTATCGAGTGACCAAGCGGACCGGGTAGCGTCCGAAGCCACCCGCCGTCCGAACGGGTATCGCCAGGTGGGGTAGAGCCCGCCTGAACGGCGCCCGAGGGCTCAGATAGGCGCTTCCGAATGGGTATCGCAAATGTGCACGAACGGGGATTAACCCTCCCCGTGTCATCGCCCAAAGTGCGCGGCGCCGGTTGCGGGGAGGGGGAACTCTCAAGCTGGGGGTCGGTGGGCCGCCGTCGGCGGAGGGGGACGCGCACGTGGACTTCGTGGGCCTATGGGCTCGGCGGCTGGACGGCGACGAGCTGGCGCGTTGCGCGCTGATCGAGCACTACGTGCCGATGGCCTCGCGGATCGCGCGCGCAATGAACGTCCCCGTCGGAGCGGTCGCTGGGGCCGATGACCTGGAGTCGGCGGCGCTCATCGGGCTCATCGACGCCGTCGACCGCTTCGAGCCCGATCGTGGCGTCCCGTTCGAGGGCTACGCGACGCTGCGGATCCGCGGGGCCGTCCTGGACGAGGTCCGCCGCGTCGACGACCTTGGACGCGCCGACCGGCGTCGGCAGCGGGCGCTCGTCGCGACGGGGGGCGAGCCCCGCGGGGTAGCGACCGTATCGCTCGACGAGCTCCTCGACCGCGGGTTCGCGGGCGGCGCCGTCAACGACGATGTCAGCGAACGCTTCGACGCCGAGGACCTGCGGGGACGGGTGGAGAGCGCGCTGGCGTGCCTGCCGGTACGCCAGCGCGAGGTCCTCGCCCGCTACTACGGGGACTCGCTCACCCTGCGCGAGGCCGGCGTCCGGATGGGGATCAGCGAGGCCCGCGCGTGCCAGCTGCACGGGAGGGCGATCCAGAACCTCCGCAGGGAGCTGGCCGTCACGATTCGCGAGGTCGCGCCGCCGCAGCAGATCAGCCCGCCCGCTCCGCTCGCCGCGTAGCGCGAAGGCGCCCTCCGGGCGGCTGCGGCGCCTGGCGCCCCGTTCAGCTCGCCAGGGCGAGCCTTCGCTGTTCGGGGAGGAAGGCCTCGGCGTGGAGCTCGATCCTGCCGAGGTCGGTGAGCCACACGGCGAGCCCGAGGGGGCGCACGAGACGCAGGACATCTTCGCGCCGCACGTGGCGCGCGCCGTCGGGCCGGTAGAAGAACGGCGCGAGGTCCTCGAAGACCGGGTGCGCGACGGTCTCGAACGTCAGGTGCCCGCCGGCGTGACGCGGCGCGTCGCCGGCGAACGCGCCGAGTCGCTGGTATTTCCAGCGAACGTAGTCCGCGCGCTTCGGCTCGTGCGCGATGCGCAGTCGGCGCTGGCCTTCCGCGCCGACGAGCCGGCCGTCGCCGAGGAGCGAGCCAAGGATCACCTGGAGCTGGATCGGGTCAGGAGGAATGCGCCAGAGGGCGCGGCGCGGGTGCTCGACCACGTCGATGAATGCGGCCGCGCCTTGCTGCCTCCGCCTTCCGGTCGGAGGAATCCGGCGAAAAACAAAACGACCTCAACGCTCGCGCGTCGAAGTCGTTTGATCCCGGCCCTGACCTATTTTCCCGGGGACCGACGTCCCGAGTATCTTCGGCGCTGGCGGGCTTAACTGCTGTGTTCGGGATGGGAACAGGTGTGACCCCGCCGCTCCAAGGACCGAGGCTTCAAGTGTAGCGACCGCGGCGGGAACGCCGCAAGTCAGCGCCGATGTCGTCGGCATGGAAGACTCACCTGGACGACCCGCCACCCTTCGGATCCGGATCGCGGCATGGCTCATCGACTCGCTGATCGCCGTGCTAACGCTCGGAGTGGCCACCGTGCTCATCTGGCCCGATCTCGTGACGATCTCGTTGTCCGCCATCCTCGACGACGATGTGCGGGAGCTTCCGAGCTATCACCAATTCGTCGCGGTCGCGGCGCTGACTTTCTTCGGCAGCGTCCTCGGGATGCTGGGGCTGCGCTCGCCCGCCGCCGCTCTCGCGGGCTTGCGCATCATCAATGACGCAGCGCGGCGAGCCAGCCCGCTGCAACATCTCTTCCGCGGCTTGGCCTGTGCCGCGATCTACGTCGCGCTCATCTTCTGGTTAGCCCTCGTGCTTGCCTTGGACGAGATGTTCAGACCGCAGGCCGCGGGCTTCATACCAGGCTGGATCCTCGATCAGGTCTTGCTGCTGCTCGCCTTCGGGGGATCTGCCGGGATACTCCTGAACTTTCTCTGGAGTGCCCGCGATCCGTATCGGCGCACGCTCCATGACATCGCGACGCGGACTCGGGTGGTGCGCGCGCCCTGACAAACGAAGAAGGCCTCCACAAAAAGCGGAGGCCTTCTCGAACGAGCACGGTAATGAGGAAGACGAACGAGATCGTTCGTACCTGCCGGGCGTCGATGGCCCGGCTGGGTGCTGGAAATTAGGTCAAGCCTCTCGACCGTTAGTACGGCTTAGCTCCAGATCTTGCGATCCTTCCACCTGCCGCCTATCAAACACGTGGTCTACGTGCGGTCTTACCTGGTTGACCCAGAGGGTGAGCTCATCTTGAGGTCGGCTTCCCACTTAGATGCTTTCAGCGGTTATCCGGAACGGACATAGCTACCGAGCGATGCCCTTGGCAGGACAACTCGTACACCATCGGTCCGCTCATCCCGGTCCTCTCGTACTGGGGACAACTCCTCGCAACTCACCTGCGCGCACACTGGATAGAGACCGAACTGTTTCACAACGTTCTGAACCCAGCTCGCGTACCGCTTTAATGGGCGAACAGCCCAACCCTTGGGAGGTACTGCCCCCCCAGGATGCGACGAGCCGACATCGCGCAATCTCCGTCGTTACCGACGGTGCAGACTATCTCTCCACCCTGCTCCGACTAAGAGCGAGGGGCCGGCGTCTGATGGCGACCGTAATTTGTCTTCGTCTCCGAAGCGTGATCGCCATCTCACCATCTCGTTCGAGATGGATCAGTCGTTACGGGGTCATGTCTTTCGACAGACTTCCCACGGTGTTGTCCTCATGCGAGGAGTCCACCGTTATAAGCCGGTTCGTGCGTCGTGTTTCCACGACGTCACCCCAACTTGAGGTGCCAAACCACGCCGTCGCTGTGAACGCTTGGGCGTGATAAGCCTGTTATCCCCGGGGTAGCTTTTATCCGATGATTCCTGACTCTTCCACTCGAGATCAGAAGGTCACTAAGCCCGACTTTC
>Ga0209058_1004569_pt1 | contig 10987 bp, 8 predicted proteins | sample GraSoiAngelo_147_FD_185904 | JGI IMG/M metagenome (GOLD analysis project Ga0209058, IMG submission 185904) | Grasslands soil microbial communities from the Angelo Coastal Reserve, California, USA - 14_1009_05_40cm (SPAdes) (version 2) | ecosystem: Environmental > Terrestrial > Soil > Grasslands ... | reverse complement strand
ACGCGCGCGATCGGGATGCTCGGCGTCCACGCGCGGGCGCCCGACGTCCGCGAGGAGGCCGGGCGGCGCGTCCGCCGGCACCTCGAGGGCAACGCGCGTCTCCATCCCGACGTCGCCGGGATCGTCGTCGCCGTCGCGGCGACCGCGGGCGACGCCGCCCTCTGGGAGCGCTACGTCGCGCGCATGAAGCAGGCCGCGGCGACCGACGCGCAGGAAGAGACGCGGTTCCGCCAGGGCCTGATCTTCTTCGAGGATCCCGCACTCGTCCGCCGGACGGCGGAGCTCGCGTTCACACCGGCCATCCGGATGCAGGACCGCGGGCATCTCCTGGTACCGCTGCTACAGCGGCGACGCTCGCGCGAGGTCGCCTGGCCGGTCCTGCGCGACGCGTGGGACGAGCACGTCGCGAACGCGGACCTTCCGCCGCTCCTCAAGCAGGCGTTTCCGACCGCGGTGAGCCAGCTCGCGCAGCCCGGTCTCGCGCAGGAGGCCATCTCGTTCCTCGAGGCGAAACGCACGCCGGACATCGCCGAGACGGTGTCACAGTCCATCGAGCGGCTGCGCGTGAACACCGCCGCGGCGGAGCGCCTGTCGGACGAGCTCGGAGACGCGCTGAAGGTGCCGACGGCGGCGTAGCGCCCGAACGGGGAGCCAAAGACGAGGCGGCTCGGAGAACGTCTCCGAGCCGCTTCGGCGCCTGGCTCGATCAGCGCTTCATGGGAGAGGACGCGCGAAGTAGATGTCCTCCTCCACGGTGCCGTCGAGTCCGCGAGTGTCCGCCCAGACCACGAGCGGGCGACCCTGGCTGTCCAGATCGACCCACATGTAGTCGCCGAGGAACCCCGCTTGGATCGGGTTGTTCGCGACGACGAGGTTGGGCATCGAGTCCGTCGTGAGGCGCGTGTACTTGAACGATCGTGAGGACGACGCGGCGTTCGTGATCTTCGCGAGCGTGATGTCGTTGCAGCCCGTGGTCTCGCAGCTGCCGTAGGAGCGGTCGTAGTACGCGACGAAGAGCGTGCCGTCCTTGGTGACCTTGCTCCACGGCTGCCACTGGGCCGTCTTCCCGAACTTCGATGCCGGGGCGACATTCACCTCGGAGCTCCAGGTAGCGCCGCTGTTCGTCGAGAACGAGTAGAAGACGTCGTTATCGCACGGCGGCGTCGCCGTGTTGTTGGGACTGGTGCACGGCGGGCCACCGTTGCGGAAGTCCGACCACACGGCGTAGAGCTTCCCGCCGTCGTCGATCGAGATCGACATCGAGGTGAACTCCGGGACGCGGTAGCCGTTCGGCGGCAGGCAGCGTCTGCCCGAGGGGCAGCCGGTCACCGGGTTCGGCCCGACCTGCCGCGGATGCGTGCCGATGAGGCTGTTGATCCTGACCGGCGCGGTCCAGCTCGCCGGGCTGGCGCAGTTGTTCGCCGCCGGGCACTTCACGAAGGCCACCTGGTTGAGTCCGAGGCCCGGCGTGTTCGAGTTGCCGAAGATGACGTAGATGGTCCCGTCCGGACCGACGATCGGGTGCGAGCCCTGGTTGTCGTTGCATGGTCCAGCGACCGGGACTGTGCAGATCGACGGGTTCACGCCGTCGATCTCGATGCCTGCCGACCAGGTGTCACCGCCGTTGGTGGACTGGCTGAAGTAGATGGGGCTATGCCCGCCGCTGAACCGGGTCCAGGTGACGTAGACGTTGTCGTGCTTCGGGCTACCGGCGTTCGCATCGGCGACCATGAGCTCCTTGTCGTTGAAGATGGTCGCATCGTTGTCGTTCGCCACGACCCCGAGCGGCACGTCGCGGTACGTCTGGAAGGGCTGCACGCGCGGCGAGTGGTAGAACGCGCCGCCGATCGGGGCGTTCGACTTCGCGACGACGATGGCGTTCGCAAACGCCGTCGCGGCGACGTCGAAGATGACTCCGGTGACGTACGCGTTCCCCTTTGAATCGAAGGTCGCGCTTGGGTCGCTGCAGGCGTCGGCCGTGTGGCCGTCGAGCAGCGTGAACTGCCAGAACGGCGGCGTCTGATCGCCCCAGCTCTTCCCTCCGTCGAAAGACCAGGCGTAGCCGCAGTGGTTGAAACCGATGCGGGAGTCGTTCTGCCCGGCGATGAGGTTGTCGTCGTCGAGCGGGTTGACGACGACGATCTCCTCCGCCTGGCGGCGGAGCGAGCAGTCCTGGTTGACGCGGACGTTCGATCCGCCCTGCCCGCCTCCCTCGAAGCGGTTCGAGCAGCCCTGCGTGCCGTGACGTGAGAAGGCCTTTGACGGATCCTTGCCTGCGGCGGCCCGTCGTTCGAGCTCGCCGGTCGCGAGCAGCGCCGCGTAGACGGCGCCCGATGAGACCAGCTGCTCCTTTTCCCCTGGCTCGACAAGGCCGAGCTCGATGTCCACGGCCCGCGCGAGCACGCTGTTCCCGATCGGCGCCGAGCTCACCTGCGTGGGCGCGGGTATCGCGAGCACGAGCGCCGCGACCACCGCGAGGACGAGCGTGCGCAGTAGCAACGGACTGATCTTGATGCGCATGGGTCCCCTCTCCCTGTCTTTCATGAACGCTCCGGCGAAAAGCCACGCGGCCTCCGCGTCCCCTCCCCTGCGTTGCTCGCTGGCCCCCGAAAGCGGCGCCAATGATGCGCTTTGGCGTCAAACGCGGCACAAAAAGGTCCTGATGCCCGCGCGATCACGCTTTCGTGGATCGATCGACGAATGCGCGAAGAGCAGTGGCGGAGCCTACGGGTTGGTCTGGGGAAGGGGCAGCTTTGGCGATGACTGCGTGGGCGTAAGAACGCCCGACGGTGGCATGTCATTCGGCCACTCGGACCAGCGCGACGGCGCGGCTCCATACGCGTCGCTCGAGGGCGCCGATCCCGCGGCCGGCGTCGTCGAGGTCGGCTCAGCGCCGGGCGTCATCACGGTCGAGCCGCCGGAGGCGGACCCGCCAGTGGGCTGCCGCGGCGCTGCGAACGGCACCTCATACGTCGCGGGGACCTCCGCGGGCGCGCCGGCCGGTACGGAGCCGCCGAGCGCCGGCGCGGTGCCGTCGGCTGGCGCGATCGCCGGCTGGCCGCCGATCGCGGGCAGCGCGCGAGGCAGGGGCGAGCCAGCTGCCAGGCCCACCGCTGCTGCCACGCCGACGAGCGCCAGCGCGAGCAAGAGGGCCGTCGCGATAGGGGTCGGTCGGAACGTTGTGATCATCTGCTCTCCAAGCGTTAACGATACCGACGGGTGAACGTTCCGGTCGCCGGCTCAGCCGCCGATGAAGCTCATCTCGATCTTGTGGAGACCCTCAGTCTGCGCGGAGCGCAGCTCCGAGTAGCGGTCGTCGCGCCCGGTCCAGACCGCCGCGATCTTCGCGGCGATCTCGTCGTCGGTGGAGCCGTCACGGACGAGCGCGCGCAGATCGGTGCCGCGCGTCGCGAAAAGACACGTGTACAGAGAGCCGTCGGCCGACAGCCGCGCGCGCGTGCAGTCTGCGCAGAACGGCTGCGTGACCGACGCGATGACGCCGATCTCCCCGCCACCGTCCTTGTAGCGGTAACGGTCGGCGACCTCACCGCGGTAGTCCTTGTCGACCGGCTCGAGCGGCATCTCGCGGTCGATCGCGGCGACGATCTCCTTCGCCGGCACGACGTCGTCGAGGCGCCAGCCGTTGCTGTGACCGACGTCCATGAACTCGATGAAGCGGAGCGTCCAACCGGTGCCCTTGAAGTAGCGCGCCATCGGCAGGACGCTGGCCTCGTTCAGGCCGCGCTTGGTGACCATGTTGATCTTGATCGGCCCCAGGCCGACCGCCTGCGCGGCCTCGATCCCGGCGAGGACCTTTGCGACCGGGAAGTCGACGTCGTTCATGGACCGGAAGACGGCGTCGTCCAGCGAGTCGAGGCTCACGGTCACGCGCTTCAGGCCCGCGTCCTTGAGGCCGCGCGCCTTCTCCGCGAGCAGCGAGCCGTTCGTCGTCAGCGTGAGGTCGAGGTCGCCGATGGCCGCGAGCTTGGCGACGAGGACCTCGAGGTCGCGGCGCAGCGTCGGCTCGCCACCCGTGAGACGGACCTTCTCCACGCCGAGGGCGACGAAGATCCGCACGAGGCGCTCGATCTCCTCGAAGCTGAGGATCTGGTCGCGCGGCAGGAACTGGTACCCCTTGCCGAACACCTCCTTCGGCATGCAGTACACGCAGCGGAAGTTGCACCGGTCGGTGACCGATATGCGCAGGTCGTGGAGCGGCCGGCCGAGGCTGTCGAGCGGGGTCATCACGGAAAAGTATGAGGCCACCGGATGCTCCCCGGGGGCCTCGCCGTAACGACGAGCTTTCGCCCTAGGGCCGCGCGATCGTGAGCTTGCCCAGGACGACCCGTTCTGTATCGGCGGGATTCGCCGGGTCGCCGCGAGCCTTCAGGACCTCTACCGAGATCTCGTAGATGTCGTTCGCCAGGGTCGCGCGCGAGGCACCGATCCCCACCGCGCCATCCCAGCCGAGGGCGAAGACGGTCATCGCGCTTGAGTTCCTGGGGAAATACACGAACGACAGCGCCGGCGAGTACGTGGTGCCGGCTGCGGCTCTTGCTTTGAAAGTCACCGACCGGCTCTGAAGGTCGAAATGGACGCAGAAGATCGGCGTCTGCGTGGCGTCGGCGAACGTGAACGTCCCCGCCGTTCCCGTCCCGGAGGCCGGCACGAACGACAAGTTTCCTGCCGCGTCGGCGCGGCAGACGCGCGTCGATCCGCTCAGGACCGTGATCGACTGATAGTCGCCGATGAAGCCTGCGTACGGGACGCGATACGTGGTCGCGGGCTCCTCGTCGCTGGTGACGACGAGGTATCCCCCGTAGAGGCCTTTCAGCGGCGAGGAGGGCGCCGCGATCGTCACATCCACCGCTGCGGACTGATTGTTCTTCACGGTCACGCTTGGAACGCTGAAGACGACCGCGGCGGCATTCGGGTTGAACGTCGGCGAGAACGTGTTCGAGCCGGTGCCGGTGGCCGACTGGTGACTGAACGTGTATGTCACCGCCTTCCCGGTGCCGGGGAGGCTCGTGATCGTGATGGTGTGCTTCTGGGGACCGGACTGACTCTCGCCGAGCGAGAGCTTCCCCGGCGTGACGCGCGCGTTCGCCGCGACGGCGGCCGCGATATTGAGCATGCCCGCACCCTGGCGATGCACGCTGTCGAGCCCATCGCGCTCGTTGGTCGTTCGGTTGTGTGGTGTCGCGGTGTTCATGAGGATGTCTCGCACGTTCGCGGGTCCGAGCTCGCGAAGGCTCTTCGGGCTCGCCTGCAGAAGGAGCGCCACGGCCCCGGCGACGTGAGGTGACGACATCGATGTGCCGCTCAGGTTGCCGTGACCGCCCTGCTTCACGGGCAGCGTGGAGTAGATGTTGCCGCCAGGCGCCCCGATGTCAGGCTTCAGGCTCAGGTCCGGTGACATTCCGTAGGAGCTGAAGCCAGAGATACGGTCGCCGGTCGGGGTCGGGAACCTGGCCATCTCGGCGGTCCAGGCAAGCGTTACCGGACCGGCCACGAGCTCTGAGCTGAGGAGCGCGCCGAGCCTGTCATCCGTCGCGACGACAGGGATTGCGACCGCCGGCGACGGCGGCGCGGTCACCGGTGGCTCGACCCCCGGAGAGAAAAAGCCGACATTCGCGGGCCCGTTGTTGTAGAGCACGACGGCGATCGCGCCGGCGGCTTGCGCGTTGATCGACTTCGCGTAAAAGCTGCACGTTCCGCGGCGGATGAGCGCGACCTTACCGGTAAGGCTGCCCGCCGTCAGGGCCGAGCAGGCGTCGGCCGCCGACGTGAGCGTGCCTGTCCGGACGAGCGTCGCGCCGCCGGAGATGGGTGCGTTCGGCGAACCGGTCGCTTGCGTGTAGCCGACCTTCCCGTCGAACGCTGGAGTCGTCGACGGGACGGGCGGAACCGTGAAGTACGGCAGCTGGACCTTGACGTTGTCGAACGACGCGACGCCGATGACATTCGCGCCCACGCCTGGGGCGCCGGACGAGTAGAGCCCGTTCGCACCCCTGTTGCCGATAGAAGCGACGACCACGATGCCGTGCTTCGTCACCAGCCGGTCCGCGCCTACCGCGGTCGGGTATTGCGGCCACTGGAAATCCGACCCGAAGCTCATGTTGATCACGTCCATGTGATCCCCAAGAGCGCGCTCCATGGCCGCGAGGATGATGTCCGAGGACGTCGATCCGCCGCAGCCGAAGACGCGATACGCGCCGAAGCGCACATCTGGAGCGACGCCGGTCACGAGGCCGCGCGCGCCGACGATGCCGGAGACATGCGTTCCGTGACCCTGGCAGTCTTTTGGGTCCGGGCCTGGATGGGGCACGAGCGCAGGGCCCTTTCCGCCGGCGTCGTAGTCGTCGCCGACGAAATCCCATCCGGTGAAGACACGGCATGACGGTCCGAAGCACCCCCCGAGGTCAGGGTTCTGGTAGTCGATGCCGGTGTCGATGACCGCGACCTTGATGTTCTTGCCGGTGATCCCCATCGCCTGAACGGTGTCGGCACCGGTCATCGTGATCGCCGTGGACAGATCGATCGTTTCGCCGGGACTGGCCGGCTCGACGACGGTCATCGCCACGACCGGCCAGAGCGCCTTCATGCCATCAAGTCCGTGGAGCTTCGCGAGCTCCGCGCCGGTCGCACGGACCGAGAAGCCATTCCACAGATCGCCGTAGGCGAAGCGCTCCTCGTAGCTCACGCCCTTGCCCTTCGCGGCCGCACGGAACGCGTCCTGCGATGCCGCGACCGCCACGCTGCTCGTACCATCGGAGGTGGGGGGCGTCGTGAGCTCGACGAACCAGCCGTCTGGCGTTTCGTTATCGCTCGCGGCGACGGTCCCGTCGTCGACCGTATCCTCGGCCCGCGCCGCTGCTGGACCGAGCGCCAGAAGCAATGAGGCAATGACCGCGACGACAATCGAGCGCGAGCGCAGGCGGGACTTGCGCATCGACCTCACCCTTCCACACCCTCGAAAACCCCGGACGGTTCGGCGGCCGAGTCTACCGACCAGGGCCGGGGCGCGCCTGCCGTCCACGTATCAGTCCGCCGAGCCGGCGCAGGGCATCCTCATGGTTACGCCCCCGCGGATGAACTGGTTCACCAGGCACAGACGGCCAGCGCGGGGCTAGACGGGCGGCGTCACGGCGGTGGGCATTGCGGGAGCGGCGGCCTTCCACCCTTGAGACAGCGATCCCCCTCGCTCGACGGCCCGGACGCGCCCATTCCCGTGACGGCGCCAGGCACGGCCGTCGCCGTCACGATCGTCGGCGAGGCGCTCGTCGCCGGTGACACCGGCGGAAGGACGGTGGGCGCGATCGCTGGTGCCATATCTCGGTCGGTCGGGGTGGCGAGCGGCGCCGCCGGCTCAAGGGGTGATCCCTCGATGGGCGGCTGATCGCCTGTCGCACCGGCGCAGCCGGCGATCACGAGGACAAAGCCGAATCCGAGAGCGCGCACACCGCTCATCGTGCGATCGGGAAGCCGCATGAAATGGATAACGCGGTAGCCCTCTCCATTCGTTACGTTCCTGCCCGACGCGACCGACCGCCCCCGAACGGGGTGTGCCGGCGACACGGCGAGGAAGCCCCGATTTGCACCTTTGGCTTCGGGGCAAGAGTATTCCGCGCCGAGCGGCAGGTCGCCGCAAAACAGTGGGAAGGGGATCCCCTTTGGTCAGACGCTTCGCCACGCTCTGTATCGCGTTCGCGTTCGTTCCGGTCCTGCTCGTCAGCGGTGCGCTGCCGAGCAACGACACGCGCACCCCGAACGTACGCGGCGGGACCCTCGGGATCGACGACGAGCTCAACGACGTCCAGTCCCGGATCATCTCCGGCTTCGCATCTTTCACGCTCGGCAAGAACGGGAACGACATCGGCAGCTCGCACGCGAGCGGGACGACGTACTTCACGCGCGGCAGCGATGGGTGTCCGAATAACCAGAGCTCGAACATCAAGGTCAACCAGAACTGCCTGAACCTGAGCGATCCGGACCTGCAGGGCCGCGGTCAGGCCCAGAACGAGACGTTCATCAAGGCGGACCCGAACAACCCGAACCATGTCGTCGGCTCCTACAACGACTACCGCCGCGGCGATGGGACCTGCGGCGTCTCGTACAGCCTCGACGGTGGCCGGACGTGGAACGAGTCGACGACGCCGAACAACTTCGTCCGCGGTGCGCGCGTCAACGGCGCTCCGCGGGAGTACTACCAGGCAGGCGGGGATACCTCGGTGGACTGGGACTCGAAGGGGAACGCCTATCTCTCCTGCCAGCTCTTCAAGCGTGGGCCAGGGACCACGGGCGACCGTGATCGCGCGAGTGGAATGTACGTCTTCCGTTCGACGCAGAACAACGGCGCCTCGTTCAACTTCCCGGGACGCCCGGTCGTGGAGAGCAACACCAGCGGTAGCGTCCAGACCTCGTTCCTCCCGCTCGAAGACAAGCAGTTCCTGGCGGTCGACCACAATGCGACGGCCTGCGCCGCAGGAACGACCACGGCGACGCCAGGAGCGAAATGCACACCCTTCCAGGACCGTATCTACATGACCTGGACGGAGTTCGCCCCGAATGGCACGGCGTTCATCTACTTGTCGTATTCGAGCGACTATGCGGAGCACTTCAGCCCGCGCCACCTCGTGAGCCTCAACAACCCGACCCTTTGCCCGAACGACTACGGGCTCGGCACGGCCGACACCTGCAACGAGAACCAGTTCTCGCAGCCCTTCGTCGGCCCCGACGGGGTCTTGTACGTGATCTTCAACAACTTCAACAACCCGGCGACGTTCGGCACGACCCCGGACAACCGCAACCAGATCCTGATGTCGCGCTCATTCGACGGCGGGAACACCTTCGAGACCCCTCACAAGGTCACCGACTACTACGACCTGCCTGACTGCGCGACCTATCAGGCCGGCCACGACTTCGGGCGGGCCTGCGTACCTGAGAAGGGTCCGACGACGAACTCGATCTTCCGCGCCGCGAACTACGCCTCCGGCGCGGTCAACCCGACGAACCCGTCAGAGGTCGTCGTTGCGTTCGCTTCGTACATCAACCAGAACTCGAAGGAATCGAACGGCTGCGTGCCGACGTCATTCGACCCGGCGACCGGACAGAACCTGTTCACGGGCGTCAAGGCCGCGGGCGCTTGCAACAACGACATCCTGATAAGCGTCTCGACGAACGGCGGGACGACGTTCACGGGCACGACGGTGGACCCGCGAGCGCTCCCATCGGCCACGAACGACCCCGGCCAGAGGACGAGCGATCAGTGGTTCCAGTGGATCGCCTTCACGAAGAACGGCAAGCTCGCGATCTCGTACTACGACCGACAGTACGGGAATGACGAGGTCACGGGGTTCTCCGACGTGAGCTTGTCGGGCTCGGGCGACAGCCCCGCGTATTCAGACTGGAATGTCCTCCGCGTGACGAGCTCTTCGATGCCGATCCCGACGCAGTTCCCGGAGGGGACCTACAGCACCTTCTGGGGTGACTACGCCGGCCTCGACGCGACGAACAACGCCATCTCGTTCTGGAGCGACACGCGCGATCCCGATCTCTTCGCGTGTCCCGCAAGCGGCGGGGGCATCGCCCTTCCGCCCGCAGTCTGCGGCGGCAGCTCTGGTGGCACGACGCTGAACGATCAGAACGTCTACGTGGCGAACGTAGCCGTCCCCTCGAAATAGCGCGACTCACGTTCTTCGCCGAAGGGCCGCCGTGAGGCGGCCCTTCTTCATATCAGCTCCGCAAACGTGCGCGGACGGCGTCCTTGATCGTGGCGGGCTCCGGGAAGCCGCCCTCGCGCCGCATCGAATGGACCAGCTCGCCCGCGACGGACACGTCGAACGTCCCGCCGTCCCAGGGGATGAGCTCGATCGACGAGAGCTCCGCGCCGAACTCGAGCATCAGCGTCTTCGCGAGGTCCAGCGTCTGTGGCTCGTACCCGCATTCGGCGCAGTAGGTGATGCGGACCTTGACCGGGCCGGCCATTTACGCCGCGACGCGCGTGACCAGCTCCCGCAGCTCGCGGATCACTTCCTGGTTCGCGAAGGGCGTGGTCTCGTCACGCATCTTCGCGAGCTCGGCCTGGAGCTGCGCCCGCACGTCCTCGGGCAGCTGGTCCACCGGGGCGTCCGGAGAGCCGAACTCGGGGTGTGCGGCGAAGATCTCGCGACGTCGCTTCGCGCGCAGGTCCGTGACCGATGCCGGCCGCTCGATCCAGTGGCCGAGCTCGCGGAAGTCGTCGTCGTAGAAGACGACGACCGGGATCGACTTGAACGTGCCCTGGTTGAGCCAGCGCTGCATCAGGTCGTCGTTCTGGTCGCGCAGGAACACGCGGATGTCGAGCTTCCCGCTCGCCTGCGCGAGCCGGCCGACGACCGGAAGGTTCGCGATGACGTCGCCACACCAGTCCTCGGCGAGGACAACGACATGGAGCGGGCGTGGAAGCTGCTGGAAGGCGGCGACGTCGTCCGGGCGCAGCTCGACGCGCCGCTCGTTCTCCTCGAAACGCTCGCGGTTGCGGGTCATCTGCCGCTTGTAGGCGTCGAACGTGAGCCCCTGCGCGAAGCGCGGACGATCCATGGTCACTCTGGCCTCCCGGCGGTGCATGCTGGCACCGCTCGCCACAACGCGCGGGCGGCCGGGGTTCTTCCCTTAGCTCCGGCCGCGCGAGCCGCCCTTCGCGGCCTTGCCGCCCTTCTTTCCCACGCGGGCCATGTCCCTTCGGGCCTGCGCGCGCTCGGCCGGGGACTTCGGCTCCTTCGTCTCGCCTTTGGCCGTGCGGGTCTGGTTCACGGTGGCGGCGGCGATGCGCTCCGCGGTCTCTTCCGATCGTCCCCGCTCCTTCTCGCTCTCTTTGACGTGCTCGTATTGCCGCTCCCGTTTGGGACTCCAGGCTTGCCTTGGCATGTATGCACCTCCCGATCATCGCAGGGGCGAGCCCCCGCACCCCCCGCGGTACGAGCAAGTTGCGTGCGCGCTACGGAAC
>Ga0209058_1004566_pt1 | contig 10990 bp, 12 predicted proteins | sample GraSoiAngelo_147_FD_185904 | JGI IMG/M metagenome (GOLD analysis project Ga0209058, IMG submission 185904) | Grasslands soil microbial communities from the Angelo Coastal Reserve, California, USA - 14_1009_05_40cm (SPAdes) (version 2) | ecosystem: Environmental > Terrestrial > Soil > Grasslands ... | reverse complement strand
ATCTGCAGAAGCCCATCGATGCGGCCAGCGCGTAAAAGCTCTTGGAGTCGATCCAGGCCGGCGGCCCAGCCCCTCACGTCCGGGGACAGCGAAGAGTCTCAACGTTTTGCTGATCCCCGGCTCCTCAAGACGGCGGCGACCTCATAGCCTTCGGGAGTAACGCAGTAGACTCGGCCTCCACCGCCTTGAGGCTCAATCCGGCCGAATCTAGAAAGTTGGCTCATCCCGCTGTTCCACCAGGCTTGCACGCGCGGGGAGCCGTCGCCAAAGACTCTGCTGTTGCTCTTGAGGACGGCACTTCCACCCAACGTGGTAAGTCTGAGAATCAATCCAGCAGGATCCCGCGCCCCTTCCAATAGGAGCTGTGCTCTAGGAAGCGCTCGCTGGCCGGGATCAGTGCGCTCATGGTCGTCATCGCGTTTGCGATCATTGCAGTTCTTCCGCTATCCAGGCGCGTGAGGACTCCTGCCGCCAGGGCGTGATGCAACTCGCCGATTTCGCCGCACTGATGGAGGACGTCGACCACAAGCGTCGCGGAAGCAAGCAGGGAAGGTTCCAGCTCCTGTTTCTCCGGGTTGTCCGCACCGACGGCAGCGATGAAGGTTCCCGGCGCGACATCTCGTGCTTCGAGAAATGCCCGGCGCGAGGTGGTACACGTCACGCAAACGTCGCTGGCTTGAACCGCCGCCCGAAGATCCTTTGTGTGCTCCACACTCAGGCCCATAGCGGGCTGCGGCCCGCGCCGCGAGTTCTTCAGCACGCGCATGATCAATGTCGACGAGCATGATGTGTCGCAGGGGAAGCACGGCCGTGATCGCGGCGAGCTGGAGTTCGCCCTGAACGTCGCAGCCCACGATGGTCGCCGTGCGTGCGTCGGGCGGGCCAGGAATGTCGCGGCCACGGCGGTTGCGGCACCCGTGCGAAGCGCCGTCACACTTCCGGAGTCCATGATGGCGAGCGGCGTGCCGTTGGCCGCATCGGCCAGCACGATCGTACCCTGGATCGTCGGCGGCCCCCACCGTCGCGGGTTGTCTGAGAAGTTGGCATTGGTCTTCGTGGCGAAGAAGTAGCTGCGCTCGCCTACCAAGCCCGCGGCCTTGATATGGAAGCCTCCGCCCGAAGCCGGCACGCCCAGCACGCCCGGGCCCAGGGTGCGGCCTTCGGCGTGCAGGCGAAATGCACGCTCAACGGCATCGCTGACACTCCGGAAGCGACAGCAGATCGACTACGTCGCTACGCGAGAGGATCAGGGTCATGATGTGCCCCTCCGCGACGTCGTGGCATAGAGCCCTTCGAACAGGGCCATCCCTTGCGCGAGAACCTGGTGATCATCGGCTGAGGCGGCGAGCAACGCGCGCACCGCGACATCGATGCCGCGCGCCTCCTCGCGGGGATACTTGCCGTCACGCAGATCTGCCTCGTGCACGACTTCCGCCAGTCGGATGAGCCGCCGATCCCGCAGGCGTGCCCGCTTGAGCAAGGTCTCGAACGTGCAGTCCTCGCCCTGATGGCTCAGCTCGACACCAGGCGCATCGAACGGGATCGCGTCCGGTGGAAACTCCGCGGGTGGCGCGAAGACGAATTGCGCGTCGGGATCGATGAATCGCTTGATCAGCCACGCCGACGCGATGCGATCGATGTGCGGTCGTGGGCGCGTCACCCACGGGCGCCCTTTGAGTTTCGTGAGATCGAGGGTCGGCCGGTCCTCACGGCGCACCGGTTCCGGACGTCGAGTACGCATGGCGACGACCTCCTCGAGACGCCGCACCTCGGCTCCGCCCGTGGCCCCGAAGAAGTCGACGTCACGAATACGTTGATGATCCTTGGCAAGACGCGCCAGCTCTTCCTGCGTGCTCTTAGCCGATGACTTCTGCTCCAGCTTTTTGAGGACTTTTCGATAGCGCGCGGCCAGCTGGCGATAGTCGTGATCGCGCGGCTCGTGGAACAGGCGTAGTACGTCGCCCTGACTCACGTTCTCGATCTGCTGGACCCGAATCAGCGTCGCGTCTCCGCCCTCGCGCTGGATCTCCTGAGCCAGCCACTGGAAATCTTCGTACCGCTCCGGCGTGTCGGGCAAGAGATAGGCGGTGCGTTTGAGCGGCACCGCGCCTAGCGCCCGCAAGCGGCGCCACACGCGCACGCGCAGGCTCGACGGGGTGGGCGGGACCCCAACCAGCAGCAGGAGGAGCGTCGCGGGCTCCATGCCTTCATGAAACATTAGTTTCAGCTTGGTGTCAAGTGATGCATCGCTCGACGATCGCTTGACAAGATGCGAAACTAGTGTTTCATGTAGTAACAAAAGATCGACGCGAAGAGAAAGGAGAGGAGCTCATGGACGCAGACGTCTACTTGGCTGAGCACATGATTCGCGATCGGCTCGCCGACGCTCGGGCGAGAGCCGAGTTCGCCGCGCTCCTTGGCGAACCGAACCCGCGCTCGCTACCCGCGAACGGGCTCGGGCGGCGGCTTCTCGAGCTCGGAAGGTCGCTTATCACGAGGCGGGGACGAAAGGCGGCCGGTACTCGACGGCAGCTCGAAGGAGGGACGCTCGATGACCTACACAGTGAAACCACTGTCCTGTGACCCGACGACGCTGAAGGGGCTCTCGGAGAAGCTCATCCTCAGCCACTGGGAGAACAACTACGGCGGCGCCGTACGGCGGCTGAACGACATCGCGGCACAGCTCGCTGAGCTCGGCTTCGCCAAGGCGGCCGTGTTCGTGATCAGCGGCCTGAAGCGCGAGGAGCCGGCCTGAGGTTCGAATGGGCAACCCCAGACACGGCGCGGCTAGACGCCTCGACCCAGAAAACGTGAATCAGAGTCCCCGTCATGGAGGGCCATTCGATGACCAAGCACGAATCCTACCGTCTGCACCGCCGCACGCTGCTTACCGGCGTCGCCGTCCTCGGCGCGACCGCCGCCGCGGCTTGTAGCAGCCGTTATATACAGAGCGGTCAACAGACGACTACCGCCGCGGTGGACCAGAACACGACCCGACGCCGAGGCGTTGGCTTGCGGGCGCTCAACCCAGAGCGTGCCTCTGCCGGATTCACCCTTTTTTCTCCGCTCATCTGGGGAGACGGAAAAGTCTACCTCATCGACCTTCACGGCAACGTCGTCCACACCTGGAATATGCCGTACCCCCCGGGCCTGTCCGGCTATCTCACCGAGCGCGGGACGCTGTTCTACAACGGGCGCACTTCAGAGGACAGCTTTCTGAGTCGCTTTCCGTTCAAGGGCGGCGTGGTTCTGGAGGCGGACTGGAACGGCAAGGTGCTCTGGGAGGTCCGCCATCCGGATCACCATCATCACGGCATCCTGCTGCGCAACGGAAACGTGTTGCTGAATTGCATGGGCCGGGTGCCCGACGAGATCGCCCGGCGTGTCAAAGGTGGCGTCGAAGAGGACCGCTTTTCCTCGGGCCAGTACGCTCCCCGGTCGGGGGCTGACACCGGCAAGATGTACTCCGACTACCTGGCCGAGGTGACGCCTGCAGGGAAGACGGTCTGGGAATGGCGTACCTGGGAGCATCTCGATCCCGTCGAAGACGGCATCACCGAGATCCAGGCGCCTCGGACCTTGTGGGCTCAGGGCAACAGTGTCCTCGAGCTCCCTGATGGCGACGTCCTCACGAGCTATCGACCCACCTCGACCGTGCTCCGCATCTCCCGCAAGACAGGCAAGATCGTCTGGAAGCTAAGCTCTCCAACCGTCGCCGGTCAGCATGCGCCGACCCTGTTGGGGAACGGCAACATCCTGATCTTCGACAACGGCGCCCATCGCCTGGATGACTCGATGCCGTTTTCGCGGGTGATCGAGGTCGATCCAGCGTCGAACAAGATCGCGTGGAAGTACCAGGACCGACCGGCGTGGAACTTCTTCTCGCCACGCATGGGCAACGCGCAGCGCCTGCCGAACGGCAACACGCTCGTCTGCGAGTCTTCGTTCGGCCGCTTCTTCGAAGTCACCGCGGAAGGAGAGATCGTCTGGGAGTACGTGAATCCATTTTTCGGTAGGCCTTTTTTTGCCGGCGAGCCGACCACGCAGGGCAACCTGGTCTTCCGAGCGCTTCGTTACAGCGCGGACGAGATCGGCCGGGCCAAGGCGACGGCCCGCGCGTGAAGACCACGAGAGATGGCGAGCAACAAACCAAGGAGAGAAGGGAGAACGACCATGCAGCAGGAGATCACGCCGATCGCGGTACGCCCATGGACACTCAACGGAATCTCGGAGCGAATGCTGGTGAGTCACTACGAGAACAACTACGGCGGAGCGGTGCGCACGCTCAATGCGGTTCGCGCGGATCTCGCGGCTCTCGATGCCGGGGCGCCTGGTTATCGGCTCCGTGCGCTAAAGCGTGAAGAGCTCATCGCGATAGGCTCGGTCACGCTCCACGAGCTTTATTTCGGAAATCTCGGAGGCGAAGGCAACAAGGTCCCGGACCAGGCGCGCACCATCCTCGAGGAGCACTTTGGAAGTGTCGCCGCGTGGCGCCGGGAATTCGTCGGTACCGCCCGGTCACTCGCCGGTGGGTCGGGCTGGGTCTTGCTGACGTATTCCCGCCGGCAGAGGCGGTTCTGGAACCAGGTGGCGACGAATCACACGCAGGCCGCTGTCGACGCGGCGCCGGTGCTCGTGCTGGACATGTACGAGCACGCCTATCACATGGACTTCGGCGCGAACGCGACCGCGTACATCGACGCGTTCATGCGAAATATCGAGTGGGCGGCCGTGATCCATCGGATGGACGCCGTTCGGGCGGATCGCTCGTTGCCACTGGAAGACCCGTCTGACAAGGCCTTGCCGTCGCTCTCCGTGGAAGAGCTCGCCGCTCAGCTCGCGAAGGGCGAGCCCGTGCAGGTGCTTGACGCCAGGCCGAGGCATCACATCTCGCGCACCGTCGATCTCATGGAGGGGGCGATCTGGCGTGATCCGGACCGGGTGGACGAATGGATCGGCGAGCTCGCGGTCGACCGACCTGTTGCGGTCTACTGCGCCTACGGATTTCACGTCGGTTGCAGCGTGACCAAGACACTTCGAGAGCGTGGCTTCGATGCGCGCTACATCCGCGGCGGTATCTCCGCCTGGTACGCGACTGGCGGATCCCGTGCGCTGCGGCCAGATGCCGGCTAGCGTATGGCAGTGCGGTGAGCCGTTATCACATAGCGGCTCACCGCATCGGCCCCGCCCGAACGCTAGTGACGGAAGCCGTCGAGGACCGGAGGAGAATACACGATGGAGGCCATGAAGCTTCTTCGGACCCGATACTCCGCGTTGAAGCTCGACGGGCCGTCGACGTCCGTGGAGGCGGTCGATGCCACGCTCGAGGCGGCGAGCCGCGCACCGGACCACGGGCGGCTCCGGCCCTGGCGGCTGATCTTGATCGAAGGAGCCGCGCGCCTGTCATTCGGCGAGATCCTTGCCGCGAGCTTGGCGCGACGGGACCCTCTTGCCGGCGACCAGGCCCTGGCCCGAGAACGCGAGAAGGCGCTTCGCGCGCCGCTCATCATCGTGGTCGCGACCCGATGCGATCGGTCGGCGAAGATACCGGTCGTCGAGCAGATTGTTTCCGCCGGCTGCGCGGCTCACGGCCTTATGCTTGCGGCGTTTGCCCAAGAGCTCGGTGCGATGTGGCGAACTGGTGAGGCGGCCTACGACGAAATGGTGAAAGGCGCCTTGGGAATAGGCCCGGACGATCTGATCATTGGATTCATCTACGTGGGTACCGATGCGGGCGGCGTCCCATCCCGGCCCCGGCCGGTGGTCCAGGAGTTTGTCCACCGCTGGACCGCCGACACCTGGAAGCCGGCGACCACGTAAGGAGCCGCCGGCATGCAATGCGCGAGGTGTCACGCCGAAAATCTTGAGGGCCGGCGTTTCTGCGGTGAGTGCGGTCTATCACTCGCCGCGACGTGCCCGTTCTGCGGTTTCGCCAACGAGGGCAACGAGAAGTTCTGCGGCGGGTGCGGCCGAGCTCTGACCGCGGCGCCGGAAGAGCCGAAATTCCTCTCTCCTCAGGCCTACGTGCCGCAGTACCTCGCCGAGAAGATTCTTGGCTCGCGAAGCGCGCTCGAAGGCGAGCGCAAGCAGGTCACCGTGCTGTTCGCAGACTTGAAAGGCTCGATGGAGCTCTTGGCCGACCGCGATCCCGAAGAGGCACGCAAGCTTCTGGATCCGGTTCTCGAGCGCATGATGGAATCGGTGCACCGCTACGAGGGCACCGTCAACCAGGTGATGGGCGACGGGATCATGGCGCTATTCGGTGCGCCCGTCGCCCACGAAGATCATGCGGTCCGCGCCTGCTATGCGGCCTTGCAGATGCAGGAGCTCGTGAAGGCTTACGCCGATCAGGCGTTCCGCACCCACGGCATTACAGTTCGGATTCGAGTGGGACTGAACTCTGGAGAAGTGGTGGTCCGCTCGATCCGATCGGACCTCCGCCTCGACTACTCGGCGGTCGGTCAGACCACCCATCTGGCAGCGCGGATGGAGCAACTCGCGTCGCCGGGGACCGTCTGGATGACTGCCCAGACCCTCCGTCTGGTCGAGAGCTTCGTACAGGTCCAGCCGCTGGGCCCCGTACCGGTTCATGGTCTGGACACGCCGATCGAAGTCTTCGAGTTGATCGGCGCGGGCCTGGCCCGGACTCGCTTTCAGGCTTCCGCCCTTCGAGGTTTGAGCCGCTTCGTTGGCCGCGACGCCGAGATGGAGCAGCTTCAGACCGCATTAGAAGGGGCGCGACGGGGTCGTGGCGAAGTCGTGGCCGTTATGGGCGAACCGGGCGTGGGCAAGTCGCGCCTGTTTCATGAACTGACCCACTCCCACCGTGCCCTTGGTTGTCGAATCCTCCAAGCCAGCGCCGCTTCCTATGGCCGAGCAACCGCCTATCTGCCCGTCATTGATCTTCTGAAAGCTCTGTTCCGCATCGACGAGCGTGACGACGTCCGCTCGATTCGCTCCAAGGCCACTGGACATGTGCTGACCCTCGATGAAGCACTCAAGAATCTGCTTCCTCCCGTTCTCTGGCTTCTCGACGCCTTGCCTGAGGGGGATCGCCTGTGGGACCTGGAGCCGCCACAACGCCGCCAGCTCACCCTTGATGCGATCAAGCGACTGCTGTGCCGCGAGAGCCAAGTCCAGCCGCTCATCGTCGTGTTGGAGGACCTTCACTGGATCGACCCGGAGACGCAAGCGTTGCTGGATAGCCTCGTGGAGAGCTTGCCGGGAGCGCCAGTGCTGCTGCTCGTCAACTACCGACCCGAGTACGGTCACCCCTGGACTGGTAAGACTTACTATCGTCAGCTCAGGATCGACCCGCTGCCCCCGGAGAGCGCCGAGGAGCTCTTACAGGCTCTGATGGGTGACGGTGCCGAGCTTGCACCGCTCAAGCGTTTGCTGATCGATCAGACCGAGGGCAACCCGTTTTTCCTGGAAGAGGCCGTGCGGACCTTGGTGGAGACGGGAGCCCTCGCCGGCGAACGCGGCGCGTACCGCCTGATGACGGATGTCCCGGCGATCCGAGTGCCGGCAACGGTGCAGTCGCTGCTGACCGGGCGGATCGATCGACTCTCGCCCGAAGCAAAGCGTTTGTTGCAGGCGGCCGCCGTGGTCGGGAAGGACGTACCGGTTGTCCTGCTTCAGACCCTCGAGAACTGGGGGGGTGATCTCCGCCGAGACCTCGCATCTCTCCAAGCCGCTGAATTCCTCTATGAGGCCCGCCTGTTCCCAGAGCTCGAGTACACGTTCAAACATGCGCTCACGCACGAGGTCGCTTACGCGAGCCTCCTGCACGAGCGACGCCGGGCGCTGCACCGACGAGTTCTGGAAGCGCTGGAGCGCCGGCAGCCGAACCAACCCGGCGACGAGGCTGAGAGTCTAGCTCGTCACGCTGTCGGCGCCGAGGCGTGGGACAAGGCGGCCAGATATCTTCGGCAGGCTGCACGACGGACAACGGCTCGATCTTCGTACGGATCGGCGGCGGAGCTATTCCATCAAGCGCTTCGTGCGCTCGAGCGGCTACCGGAAACACCCGAAACACTCGCGCAGGCTATCGACACACGCCTCGACCTGCGCGTTGCACTCATACCTCTCGGGCGCTACGACGACGTCCTTACGGTCATGCGCGAAGCGGAAATTCTGGCGACTCGGCTCGGTGATCGCTCGCGTCTGGGGCGGGTCCTCGCGGATATCTGCGCGCGCCTGAGAAATGTTGCCGGTGAGCACCATCAAGCGATCGAGGTCGGGAATCGCGCGCTTGCGATCGCCGCCGAGAGCGGTGACCGAGAGCTCGAGATCGAGGCTCAGTACCGCACGGGCCAGGCCCACTTCGCCATCGGCAACTATGGTCGCGCTCTCGACTTGCTGTCGCGGTGCGCAGAGGACTCCGCCGAGGGCGTCGCCGGCATGTCGCCACTCTTCCGACCGTGGTCGCTGACTTGGGTCGCGCTGACCTTGACGAGCCTCGGGCGATTCGGTGACGCGCGATCACAAGCCTTGCAGGCGCTCAGAATCGCGGAGGGCGCTGATCATCCGTTTACGCTCAGTGAAGCTCTGACAGGCCTGGGCGCTGTTTCGCTCGCCCGGGGTGAGTACGATGCAGCCATCGAAGTCCTTGAGCGGGCGCGAGCTGTTGTCGACACCTGGAAGCTTCAGCCCTGGGCCGTGCTCGGGCGTCTCGGATACGCGTTGGCACTTTCTGGGCGCCCGCAAGAGGGCCGGAGCCTTCTCGAGGAAGTCGTGCGGTCGGCGACGACCATGAGCGCGATGGGTATGGGTCGCGCGATGCAACTGGCGTGGCTCGGCGAAGCCTGCCTGATCGAGGGGCGCTTCGACGATGCGTCGCGCTATGGACTGGAGGCCCTGACCTTGGCACAGCGCCATCAGGAGCGAGGCCACGAGGCCTGGAGTCTCCGCCTGCTCGGCGAAGTCGCTTCGCGGGGTGATCGGCGCGATGTCGAAAGGGCAGAGGCGGACTACCGCAAAGCGTTGGCCTTGGCCGACGAGCTCGACATGCGACCGCTCGCCGCGCACTGCCACTTCCATCTTGGCAAGCTGTTGCGGGCGGCACCTCGGCCCGAGGAAGCCCGACAGCATCTGACCACCGCCAGGACGATGTACCGCGAGATGGGCATGAGGGGCTGGCTAGACCTGGCCGACGCGGAACTGTTGATGTCCACCTGAGTGCCGGTCCTCTGCCCGTGAGTTTCGCGACCGCGCCGACGCTTCCCGCGTCGTCGAAGCGCGGCCCGTGAAACGTTCTCAGGGCGATCAGCGCGCTCACGTTCGGCGGCGGCCTGGCGATGATCGCGGTCATGCAAGAGCACGTCGTCGATCGACTTCACTGGTTAACGCCTCGGGAGTCGTCGACAGGCTCCCACTGGGTCAGCTGACACCGGATCTAGTGTTGATGCTCGCCGCGTACGTCGGATACAAGCTCCTCGGCATCGGCGGCGCGATCGTGGCCGCGACGGCCAGCTTCCTGCCCTCGTTCGTCCTGATGCTGGGCCTTCTTCCCGCGCTCGATCGCATCAGGAACCTCACGTGGGCGCGCGCGGTCATGCAGGGGCTCGTGCCCGGCGTCATCGGGGTGACGGCGATCGCGCTGGTGCGCATGATCCCTCACGCCGCGCCGGACCCGCTCGCAATCGCGGTATTGATCGTGATGATTCTTACGCTGCTGGTGTGGCGCGTCGCGCTCTTGAAGGCGATGCTGGGCGGCTCCGTCTTCGGCCTTCTCCGGGACCGCATCTGTGAGGTGCCCGGGATCAGAACTCTTCGCTGCGCGAACGTCTGGGGCGGTGACGACCGCCGCCATGTGTGATCATCCTCTTTTTGCGATAGGAGACCGAACATGAAATGGGTTACTCGAGAGCGCGCGGCGCAGCGCGCGGCAGAGAATGGCATGGCCAGCAGCATGCCACGGTTGCTCGTGGAGGGCACGACGACCGCGGACCCGGCACCACCGTGCCCTCGAAGATGTTTTCTCGCCAGTGCTGTCCGAGGTGAGGAACACGCGTGACGCGGCGAACGTAGGGGCGACGCAAAGTTCTCGAGTTACTGCGAGAGAAATGAACCGGTGGGAGAGGTCGACGTCAGGATTCGCTATGCGGCTTTGCGCGGGCGCGCCGGATCCATCGCCCGACCGGGAGGGGCTGTCGAGGACGCTCTGGTGACGGGCGAGCCGGGGAGGCGATCCGAGTCGACGAGAGGCTTCTCGGGCGGCTCCGATCTCCACGCGTACGTGACGAACTCTACCAGGAGCCAGAGGGGCAGAGCGAGCGCCATCAGGTAGCCCACTAGAGTTTCGAGTTCCATACCCGCTTCCTCCTCGTCTTCGCTCTGAGACTCGGGCGCCTCGTTGATTGGGCCCGCACGCAGGAACCGTACCAACAGTCCCCATCTACGATGTCAATGACTTGTGCGTGGCCTGAAGGAGCTTGGCTACCAGTCGGGTGATCACGGTGGTACCACGAGAGCGCCCGGACGCCGTATGGCGACAGGAACTCGCGTTCGTCCAACCTTTGTCCCGTCTATGCTCCGTCTTCCGCCGCCCCCGAAGTACTGCGATAATGCACCAGAATGCACTTCGAGATCGTCGACGACGTCGCACAGGTCGAGACGATCGCGGTCGGCAGGCGCATTCGGGAGTTGTCGCGGCTTCAGAAAATGTACGGCAGAGGGCGATGGCGCAAGCTCAAGGGTATGGCGCGAATCCGGGTCCGCGGTGGAGCGATTCGAAAGGCGGAGTTGCACTGGTATGAGGCGCATGGCATTGGACGAAAAGAAATCAAGCGTAAGCGTTACCTCGACTAGAGCTGCGAGAAGGCACCGGCGCCTGGCGCCGAAGTTTGCGGTGTGCATCAAGAACAGTGAGTATCCGGCCTCGCTCGAGCTGCACAAGATCTATCGCGTCGTGTCTGATGGAGAAGCTATGCGCCAGGGTGACCTTCGGGTCGTTGATGAGAGCGGTGAGGATTACCTCTACCCGGCG
>Ga0209058_1004565_pt1 | contig 10990 bp, 13 predicted proteins | sample GraSoiAngelo_147_FD_185904 | JGI IMG/M metagenome (GOLD analysis project Ga0209058, IMG submission 185904) | Grasslands soil microbial communities from the Angelo Coastal Reserve, California, USA - 14_1009_05_40cm (SPAdes) (version 2) | ecosystem: Environmental > Terrestrial > Soil > Grasslands ... | reverse complement strand
GAGCGCGCCGAGCGATCTCGCGGCGCGCGTGAGCGCGACGCTGCGCGCCCGGGCCGCGAACCGCGAGCTCCGTCAGCTTGCCCGCTGCGCGCGCGATTACGCGTGCCGTGCCGCGGCGAACGCGTTCATGGGGCGGGACGACTGCGCACTCCCGGTCGGCGCGCCCCAGAACGAGCGGGCCGCGACGTTCATCGCCCTCCGCGACGACCGCGACGCGACGCCGACCGAGCCCGCCGCCTTTCACCCCTCGCCGGAGGAGATCGCCGACGTCGCGGCGGCGCACCTGGAGGCGGGCGGCACGCTCGTCACGTTCGGCCGGGCCTGCGAGGGCGAGCCGCTTCTCGCCGTCCGCGAGATCGAAGACGCGGTCCGGCGCATCCGCGCCCGGGCACCGCACGCGACGATCCACCTCGAGACGAACGGCTCGCTGCCCGTCGCGCTGCGGCGGCTTTACGACGCCGGCGTCGACTCAATCGCGATCCGGCTGGCCTCCGGGCGCGCGGACACGTACGAAGCGATCCACCGGCCCGAGGGCTATCGCTTCACCGACGTGCGCGCGTCGCTCGGCGAGGCGGCGGGCTGGAAGGTGGCCCTCTCGCTCGTGGTGCTCGCGCTCCCGGGACTGACCGACCGACCGCGCGAGCTCGACGCGATCGTCGCGCTCGCCGGCGAGCTGCCCCCCGGCAGCGCGCTGGTGCTGCGGGACCTCGCCGCGGACCCGCGTCGCGCGCTCGCCCTCGCGAGCGGCGACGGTCCGCTCGGGATGCGTGTCGCGCTCGAGCGTCTTCGCGCCGACGCGTCGCATCTCGTCCTTGCCGCGAACGCTCGACCGCTCGCGCGCGTCTAGCGTGTTCCTCGACAGCGCTCGCGTCGTGGTGAAGGCCGGCGACGGCGGGCGCGGTGTGATCTCGTTCCGGCGCGAGGCGCACGTCCCGCGCGGCGGGCCCGACGGCGGGGACGGTGGAAAGGGCGGGGACGTGGTGTTCCGGGTCGACCCCGAGCTCGGGACGCTCGCCGAATTCCGGTTCGCGCACGAGGTCGCCGCGCGGTCGGGCGGGGCGGGCGCCGGCCGGAAGCAGACCGGCAAGGCGGGGACGGACCTCGTGGTGCGCGTCCCGGTCGGCACGGTCGTGATCGACGAGGCGACGGGGCGGACCATCGCCGACCTCGTGTCCCCAGGCGAGGAGCTCGTGATCGCGCGCGGCGGCGCGGCCGGAAAAGGCAACGCGCGGTTCGTGAGCAGCACCCGCCGCGCGCCGCGTATCGCCGAGGACGGTGGCAAAGGCGAGCGCCGCGCGATCCGGCTCGAGCTCAAGCTCCTGGCGGACGTGGGCCTCACCGGTCTGCCGAACGCGGGGAAGTCGACGCTTCTCGCGGCGCTCACGAGCGCGCGACCGAAGATCGCCGACTACCCATTCACCACGCTCGTCCCCAACCTCGGCGTCGCGCGGTTCGACGATAGAGAGCTCGTCGTCGCCGACATCCCCGGGCTCATCGAGGGCGCGAGCCGCGGCCTGGGCCTCGGCGAGGAGTTCCTGCGCCATGTCGAGCGGACACGTCTCCTCGTGCACGTCGTCGACGCAGCGCGGCCCGACCCGCTCGCTGACATCGCGACGATCGACGCGGAGCTCGCCGCTTACGGGCACGGGCTCGCGGAGCGACCGCGGATCTTCGCGCTCAACAAGCGCGACCTTCCCGAGGCCGCAGCGGCACTGCCCGCGCTCGAGGCGGCGCTGCGGTCGACCGGCCGCGAGCCGATCGCGATCTCGGCGGCGACGCGCGCCGGCGTCCTCGATCTCGAACGGCGCATCTTTACGCTCTGCCCGCCCCGTCCCGCTCCCGCGGCGACCACCGTCTCCGAGCGGCGGATCGCGTTCGCCGGCGGCGCGCAGGACTTCCACGTGGTGCGCGAGCGCGACGGCTTCCGGGTGAGCGGCGATCGCGTCGAGCGCCTCGCGGCGGGCATCGATTGGGAGAGCGCCGACGCGACCGCGTACTTCCACCGCCAGCTCGCGCGGAGCGGCGTCGAGCGCAAGCTCCGCGCCCTGGGCGTTCGCGAGGGCGACACCGTGCGGATCGGCGCGCGCGAGCTCGAGTGGAAAGAGGCGCCCGCGCAGTGACCTCGGCCTTCGGGTCCGGCTCTCTCGCTCGCGTTCGGCGGCGCGACCGGTGAGCCGCGTGGGGGTCTTCGGCGGGACGTTCGACCCCGTCCATGTGGGGCATCTCGCGATCGCGAACGCGGCGCTCGAGGAGATCCCGCTCGATCGCGTCCTGTTCGTGCCCGCCAGACGCTCTCCGCTCAAAGGGCGCGAGCCGCAGGCGGGCGCGGCGGACCGCCTCGCCATGCTCGAGGCCGCCCTGCGCGACGAGCCGCGATTCGCGGCGTCGCGCTTGGAGCTCGACCGGGAGGGCCCGTCGTTCACCGTCGACACGCTCGCCGCGCTGCGCGGCGAGGGCGAGCTCTACCTCATCCTCGGCAGTGACGCGATCGCCGACTTCGCGCGCTGGCGCGAGCCGGACCGCATCCGCTCGCTCGCCATCATCCTCGTCGCCGCGCGACCCGGAGCGCCGGGCGTGCCGCCGGGCGTGCGCCGACTCGATGCGCCGCTCCTCGACATCAGCTCGCGGGAGCTCCGCGCGCGAGCGGCGCGAGGCCGGTCGCTGCGGTACCTTGTCCCTGAGGCCGCACTGCGTTACATCGAGGAGCACTCCCTCTACCGGTGAGCGAGCTCTCACCGCGCGCCATGGCCGATCTCGTCGTCGAGGCGGCGGAGGACAAGAAGGCCGAGGACATCCTCGTGCTCAACGTCTCCGAGATCACGACGATCGCCGACCTCTTCGTCATCTGCAGCGGTCGGAGCGAGCGGCAGGTGCAGGCGATCGCCGACGGCGTCCGCGAGAAGGCGATCGCCGCGGGCCGCGTGCCTTTCGGGGTCGAGGGCTACGCCGCCGGACGCTGGGTGCTCATCGATCTCGGCGACGTCGTCGTCCACGCGTTCGTGCCGGAGGAGCGACAGCTCTACCGGTTGGAGCGCCTCTGGGGCGACGCGCCCGTGGTCGTGCGTATCGCGTAGCGCGCCGCGAGCATCCTCCTATTCTCCGTCCGTCCTTTTCGGTAGTCTTACGAATGCGACACAGGTACGCGGTGTCGCGGCTCCGCCGTGCGGGGCTGTAGCTCAGCTGGGAGAGCGCTTGAATCGCACTCAAGAGGTCGGGGGTTCGAATCCCCCCAGCTCCACTGTGTGATGTGTCGAGACATCGGAGACGATGTCTCAGGACATCGTAGACATCAGGCCGACTGACGCTGGTAGTCGCGTGTCGGATCGAGGATCAGCTCCCGCAACAGCTCGCCGTCGGCATCGACGATCCGCACCGCACGGTCGGCGACGAACAGAACGGTGGACTTGCCGCGGTGGCGCATGCCCAGGCCGATGTGGTTGCAGACGCGAGTCGTAGCGCAGTGTGCGGCCCGAGAAGGGTCGAAAGGTGGGGCGTTTCGCAAAAGTGTGGTGGCTGGAAGCCTATGAACGACACGGAGATCGGCTTGTGGATGAATACAAAGTTCCCTCGCAGCTCAGCGATGGAGCAATAGCCGAGCTTCTGGATGTCGATGTGCGGCAACTTCGGAGCCGAGCTTGGCCGCTGAAGCGTGGGCATTTGAAAGTTCTTGCGCCGCTTGTTCGACACAAGATCGAACCGAATGAGTTCGAGTACTTTCTGACGTTCTTCTCGGAGTCAGTCCCACCCCGCCAATCACGGACCCCGAAAGCGAGAAGTTAATCCCGGGAGCCTCGTTAGGGCCCGTACTCCCTCAGAACCCGAAGGCGGCGTACCGGCCCGAGTGGTCGTACGCGATCTTGTCCTTCGCGGCCGAGCGCACGACCTTCACGAGCACGTCCCTCAGGAAGCACGAGCCGCGGACGCCTCGTCGATCCCGTCAGCCTGCTCTCGATGCACTCGATCGTCACTGTCATGTGTCGAGACATCGGAGACATCACGCCGACCGCCGCTGGTAGTCGCGCGCGGGATCCAGAACCAGCTGCCGCAGCACTTCGCCGCCCTCGACCCGCCATCGCTTCCACATATCAGCAATCACTGTTATATTCTCCCCCCCCGGCGTCAGGAGGTCGGAACGTGTGTCTCACTTGCGGTTGTGACGAGCCTCCGCGGGCGCGTCGCGCCATCGCGGTCACTGATCCCGATCATCCGACGCCCGACGAGCTCGTGCTCATCGCCACCGAGGATGCGCTCGCCCGAGCCGGCAGCTGGATCGGTTGGAACGGGTCCGCGGTCCTCTCGCTGGGCAACGCGTGGACGCCGCACAAGTCGTTGCGGCGGATCACCGATCACCTGGTCGACCACATCGCCCAGATCGAATGCCGCGTGGCTGGCGAATCCGCGGTCGAGGATCTGTGGCGCGGCCGATCGGTGACGCTCGAGTCGGACTGGGCTCGCTTCACGGAGCACGATCTCGACGAAGCCACCGCTCGCATCCGTCGACTGGCGCAGATCTTGGCCGTCCGCCTGCGGGCTCTGCGCGACGACTGGGATGCTGACGCCGGCGAGGAGTGGAGCCTCCGCGCGATCGCCCGACACCTCGCGGACGCGACCGACGCATATGCTTCCCGGCCGGTCGCGACGAAGACCGCCGCGCCACCTCGGACCACGTAGGTGCCGAGCCGCGCGGCGGTGGTCACAGCCGCGATCGGGGACCCGGTCCGGCTGCGTTTGCTGCAGGAGCTCATCGCCGGTCCGGCCGCGGTCAGCGAGCTCGTTCGACGGCTGAAGGCCGGACAGTCCAACGTCTCCAATCACCTGTCGCTGCTGAGAGCCGCCGGACTCGTCGTCCCGCGGCGACGAGGTCGATTGATCGAATACGCGCTCGCCGGCCCGGCCGTCGCGCAGCTCGTCGAGGTGCTGTCCTCTCTCGCGGGCCCACCCCCGGCCGCGCGCCGGGCCGAGCTCGCCGAGGCCCGGACCTGCTACGACCACTTGGCTGGCCGGCTCGGGGTGGCCCTCTTCGATCGACTGACCGAGTCGGGGGCGATCGTCGACGAGCACCGGTCGGGCGTGCTGCGCCTCGGGCCGCACGCGAACGAGGTGTTCGGCCGGCTCGGGGTCGCCCTGGGTCGCCTTCCCCGGAGCCGGCGGCGCTTCGCGTTCCGCTGCCTTGATTGGACGGAGCGCCGGCCGCACCTGGGCGGGGCGCTCGGCGCTGAGGTCGCGCGCGCCTTCGAACGGCAGGGGTGGACCCGCCGCCGCCCACGGAGCAGGCGCCTCGATGCGGCACCCCGCGCTTGGCGCGCCCTCACGGCGAGCGGCGCGTGAGGATCATCTCCTCCTCGACGAACCACGAACCGTCGGCGAGTGCGAGCTCACCGCGCCAACGGCAGCGGCCGGCTGTGATGTCGTAGAAGCGCCAGCGCTCCGCTCGTCCGTCGGGCGTCGTGCCCTCAAGGACGATCTCGTGACCGACCTTCCTGCCCACGAGCCGATGCACCTGATCGTTCGGCGGACTGATGAACGTGATGTCCCATGTGTCATCGGCGGGCCGGTAGAAGCGGATCGTGGTCCCGTACTCGCCCATCTTCCAGCGATCGGCGCGGCGCGCCTCCCGCCGAGGCGCCACGATCACGTCTTGGATCGCTCGACCTTCGAGCGCCCAAAAGAAGTACCACTCGCCGCGTAGCGTGCGCTCCGCGCCGTCGGGCGCGTACTGATGTGACTCGACGTCCCAGCCGCCGACGAACTGACCGAACAGCATCAGTGCCTCGGCGTGCTCGGCATGCGGTCCGGTCGCGCCAACGATGTCCTGCAACGCTCCGAAGGTAGGCCGCGTGCGGAAGCATCGCTATCAGGATCGTGCGGTCGCCCGTCGCGGCGGGAGCACGTTCTTGACAGCGCACGGGACCGACGCCCGGCAGGGTGCGGCGCGCTTCGGGGATCTTGGCTCAGTGATCGCGCCTGGGCCGGCCGAGCCGTTCGCGGATCGCGCGAGGCGTCAGTCCGAGGCGACCACGGAGCGTGGCGGTCAGGTGGCTGTGGTGCGAGAAGCCGAGGTCGGCGGCGATCGTGGCGACGGACGGGTCGCCAGCCTCGATGCGGCCCAGCACCGCGGCCACGCGCAGGTCGGTGAGATACCGGTGGACGCTCACGCCCGTGTGGACACGGAACTGACGAGCGAGATGGAACGGCGAGTAGTCGACCAGGCGTGCGACCGACTGCAACGTCCAGTGGTCCTCCGGTCTCTCGGCGAGGAGCGCGCGAACGCGGTCGACTTTTGCCCGCGCGGCCGGGCTCGTCGAGCATTGCCGCTCCGGCGCGAGGCCGGCCGTGATCGAGCGGAGGAGATCGAGGGCCAGAACGTCTACCAGCAGGGCGTCATCGCCGCGCCGCGCCGCGGCGAGCAGGAGGCCAAGCGTGTAGCGCAGCCGGACGTCCAGCCGCGTGACGCGCACGCGCTCCAGTGTCGTGGAGAGCGCTTCCTCGACGATGCCGGTATCGAATCCGAGGGTGACCGCGGTATCGCCGTCGTCGGTCGGATGGCCCATCCGATACTCCAGGCCCTGCGGGAACACGACCCCGAGGGCCTGATGGACGAGATGCTCGTCATCGCGAGCGTGCACGGTGAACAGGCCCGAGAGCGGAAGTCCGACCCATGTGCGATCGACGTAGTAGGTCAGGCTCGGGCCGGAGCGCCGCAGGTCGCACGTGACCGTCATCACCTTCACCAGGGGGCTCGCGAATCGCAGCTCGGACCACGAGACGGCGCGCGGCCCGGCGGCTTCGGTCACTCTGGAAGGATACGAACTGGCGTGGCGTCGTCGAGGAGATGAGCCATGTACACCCCAGAGGAGCGCGAGCGCGTGCGTCGTGAGCTCATCGCCGCGGCGCGGGCGGATCCACGGATCGCGGCGGCGGCCCTCACCGGCTCGGCCGCGGTGGGACGCGAGGATCGCTGGTCGGACATCGACCTTGCGTTCGGCCTCAGCGAGGACTCTCAGATCTCGTCGGCCCTCGACGACTGGACCGCTCGCATGTACGAGGAGCACGGCGCCGTCCATCACATGGACGTGCGGTCGGGCACGTGGCTGTACCGCGTGTTCATGCTCGCGAACAGCCTGCAGGTCGACCTCGCATTCGCGCCGCAGGGGGACTTCGCGGCGAAGGCGCCCACCTTCCAGCTGCTGTTCGGGACCGCGCCGGAGCGTCCGTCCACGCCCCCGTCGGCGGAGCAGCTGATCGGCTGGGCGTGGCTCTATGCGCTCCACGTCCGATCGGCGCTGGCCCGCGGAAAGCTGTGGAGCAGGCCGAGTACATGGTCAGCGCAGCACGTGACTCGATCCTCGCCGCGGCGTGCCGGCGCCACGGTGTGCCGGCCGCCGAGGGTCGCGGGATGGATCAGCTCCCCGACGCGGTGACCGATCCGCTGCGCGACGCGCTGGTCGCACGCCTCGGGCCGGACGAGCTGGTCCGCGCCTTCGGCGTCGTGATCGACCGCCTCATCGACGAGATCCGACAGACCGACGCCGTGCTCGCCGGGCGTCTCGAGCCGGCGCTCAGCGATCTCTTCTCGAGCGCCCGCGCGGCCAGTGCGTCGCGCACCGATCCGCGCTGACCCGCCGGAGCTGCCCTGTCCGTGGGCCATCCACCCTCGTGCCGTCTGGCCTGATTACAGGCCACCGCTGCTGTCGATTTCGCTACTGTTCCCGCGTGATCTCGTCAGATTTCGGTCGCCTGAATCGCACTCAAGAGGTCGGGGGTTCGCCCCCCAGCTCCACACGACGATGAACCGCTTCACGCAGGGCGATCCCGAACGCGCCGCGAACATCGCGTTCATCCTCATCTTCCTCGGCATCATCGCCGTCGGCGCGCTCACGATCTGGCTCTTCTACGGAGCCAGCTTCTAGCCGAGGACTCAGTACCATCCCTTCGACGAGAGGGGAGTCCCTGATGGCCACCGAGCATCTCCAGAACTACATCGACGGCCGGTGGGTCGACGCGTCGACAGGCGATTCGTTCGCCGACATCGACCCCGCCACCGGCGAGACGATCGCGAGCGTCACGAAGTCCGCGACCGCCGACGTCGACCGTGCGGTCGATGCGGCGCGGCGCGCTTCGGACCAGTGGCGCCTCTATCCAGCACCGAAGCGCGGCGAGATCCTCTACCGCGCGGGCGAGCTCATGCTCCGGCGCAAGGAGGAGCTCGCGCGCGAGATGACGAAGGAGATGGGCAAGGTCCTCCCCGAGGCCCGCGGCGACGTCCAAGAGGGCATCGACATGACCTACTACATCGCCGGCGAAGGCCGCCGCCAGTTCGGCGACGTCGTGCCCGCCGAGCTCCCGAACAAGTGGGCGATGAGCATGCGACACCCCGTCGGCGTCGTCGCCGCCATTACGCCGTGGAACTTTCCCCTGGCCATTCCGACGTGGAAGATCATGCCCGCGCTCGTCCTCGGGAACGCCGTGGTGTTCAAGCCCGCGTCGTACACGCCGCTCCTCGCCGTGCGCCTCGTGCAGGTCCTCGAGGAGGCCGGCCTGCCGAAAGGCGTCCTCAACCTCGTCCTCGGGTCGGGTGGCGAGCTCGGCGACCACCTCGTGACGCATCCGGGCGTCGACCTGATCTCGTTCACGGGCTCGTCGGACACGGGCTCGCACATCAGCGAGCTCGCCGGGCGCCTGCTCAAGCGCATCTCCTGCGAGCTCGGCGGAAAGAACGCGATCGTCGTCCTCGACGACGCGGACGTCGACCTCTCGCTCGACGGGATCGTGTGGTCCGCGTTCGGAACGTCGGGACAGCGCTGCACCGCGGCGTCGCGCGTGATCGCGCAGCGCGGCGTCGCGCACGACCTCGTCGAGAAGCTCGTCGGTCGCGCGAAGAAGCTGAAGCTCGGTAACGGGCTCGAGGCGTCGACCGACGTCGGCCCGGTCGTCTCCGCGCAACAGCTCGAGCGAGTGCACTCCTTCATCCCGGTCGCCGAAAAAGAGGGTGCGACGGTCGCGGCCGGCGGGCGCGTGTCCACGGAGGGTCCTCTGGCGAAGGGCTTCTTCCACGAGCCGACCGTCATCGTCGACGTGAAGCCCAACATGCGCGTGGCGCAGGAGGAGATCTTCGGCCCGGTGACGGCGGTCATCGAGGTCACGGGGATCGACGAGGCGATCAAGGTGCTGAACTCCACGAAGTACGGCCTGTCCTGTTCCGTGTACACGCGCAACGTGAACCACGCGTTCCGGTTCATGCGCGACGCCGAGACCGGGCTCGTGTACGTGAACGCGGGGACGATCGGTGCGGAGATCCAGCTTCCGTTCGGCGGCATGAAGGCGACCGGGAACGGCCACCGCGAGGCTGGGCGCGCAGCGCTCGACGTGTACTCGGAGTGGAAGTCGATCTACGTCGACTACTCCGGCAAGCTTCAGCGCGCTCAGATGGACACGGTGGAGGGCGTGAAGACCGCGCCCTGAGATCGTCGGCCTTGTCGCGCTGGTCTGTCTGAGGCTGACGCCATCGCGCGCCGTTTAGCTCCGGCCGTCGTCAGCGCCCGACGGGCGTTCACGAGGCAGCGTGAACCGCACGTGCGTGCCGCGTCCGGGGTCGCTGCTCGCGGAGATCGTGCCGCCGTGGGCCTCGACGAGCTGCTTCGCGATCGCGAGGCCAAGTCCCGCGCCGCGCGACTCCGGGGACTTGTAGAACCGGTCGAAGACCCGCCCGAGCGCCTCAGGAGGGATGCCCGCACCAGTGTCGGTCACGCTGAGCGCGACCCCGCCCTCGTCGTCCGGCGCCGCTTCGACCTGTACCCGGCCGCCGCGCGGCGTGTAGCGGAGGGCGTTCGCCACGAGGTTCGTGAGGACCTCCCGCACTCGGACGGGGTCGACCTCGATGGCCGCGAGCTCTGACGAGGCGGCGGTCTCGAGCGACACACCTGCCTGCTCCGCCTGCGGCGCGAACGCTCCCGTCGTTTCGCGCGCGAGCGCGGCGAGGTCCGTGGGCTCGCGGTGCAGGGCGAGCGCGCCGGCCTCGGCGAGCGACAGCGTGCGCAGGTCCTCGACGAGCCGCGAGATCACGTTCGTCTCGTCGAGGATGGTGCGCAGGTGCGGCTCGTCCGGCGGATAGACGCCGTCGAGCAGCGCCTCGAGGTTGCCCTGCACAACGGAGAGCGGCGTGCGTAGCTCGTGGCTCACGTCGGCGAGGAGGTGCCGCCGCTGCTCCTCGGCGGTCTCGAGCCGCGAGCTCATGGCGTTGAAGGCGCGGGCGAGCGAGCGGACCTCTCGCGGGCCGCGCTCTTGCACGCGCGCCGAGAGGTCGCCGCCCTCGATGCGACCGGCCGCGTCGATGAGGTCGCCGAGCGGAGCCGTGAAGCCACGAAGACCCCGGCCGGCGAACACGACCACGGCGAAACCCGCGGCGAGGACGAGTGCGACCAGCCAGCCGCCCCGCGGCCCTGCCAGCTCGAACGCTCGCAGCAGGGCCGCGATCGCGACGGCAAGGACCGCTAGGAAGACGAGCATCGCGCCCGTCGCGAACAACAGGACGCGACGCATGAAGCGTCGACGCATCGGTCGCCACTGGCCGCCCTGCGGGGGGAACGGCTCGTTCTCGGGCCACCACGGCGGTCGCCCCCGCCGGCCGTGCCAGCCTCTCCTCATGCGTCCGGCTCCGCGAACCGATAGCCGACGCCGTAGACGGTCTCCACGTAGCGCGGGGATCCCGGGTCGGGCTCGATCTTCCGGCGGATGTTCTTCACGTGCGCGTCGATCGCGCGCTCGTACGACTCGAACGCGACGCCCCGGATCGTGTCGAGCAGCTGCGCACGCGTGAACACGCGGCCCGGCTCGGCGGCGAGGGCGGCGAGGAGCTGGAACTCCGTCGGTGTGAGGTCAATGGCCCGGCCTGCGACCGCCGTCTTCATCCGCGGGAGATCGAGCGTCACGTCACCGACCGTGACGACCTCACTCTTCGTCGCCGGGCGCTCGGTCCGGCGCAACACCGCAC
>Ga0209058_1004555_pt1 | contig 11009 bp, 9 predicted proteins | sample GraSoiAngelo_147_FD_185904 | JGI IMG/M metagenome (GOLD analysis project Ga0209058, IMG submission 185904) | Grasslands soil microbial communities from the Angelo Coastal Reserve, California, USA - 14_1009_05_40cm (SPAdes) (version 2) | ecosystem: Environmental > Terrestrial > Soil > Grasslands ... | reverse complement strand
ACCATCCGGCTAACGCTGGCGCTTCCCTGGATGACGGTCTGCGTGGCCGACACTGTCGTATCGCCGGTCAACGTCGCCCCGGTATCGGGTGCGGTGAGGCAGACCTGCACTGTGTAACTCGGCGTCACCGTCGTAGTGCAGGTGCCGGCCGCCAGCGCGGACGGGCTGTTGAGCGCGGAAAGCCCGAGTCCGAGAGCGCAAACCGTCAAGGTGGCCAGTGATCGACGCAGGGCACCGCGCATGTTCCTCACTCCTTCACTCGGCGCCGACGGCGAGAGGGACGCCGGCCTGTGGTTGCACAAGCTTTGTAATCTCGCGAACGAACCCCCGATCGATGGCGGCCAGGGCAACAGCCCCGCCGGCAACTCCGGCCACGATGGCAAGCAGCAGACGTTCCGGCTCCGCCCCGACCAGCACAAAACGAACCGGCGCCATCGCCGCGGCCACGCCGATGCCCACCGCCAGCGCCGGGGTAAGGGAGGAAAGGATCGCGCCGAACGGGATGCGCAGCACTTTCGACGCGATCACCTGCATGACCACGGCGAGCGGAAGGGCGGCGGCCGCCTGCGCCCAGGACACGCCGTCGATCCCGAACTTCGCGCCGATCAAGAGGGCCGGGGCAACGACGGCGAGGCGCAGCAACGACACCTTCACCAGGAGATCGGGGCGGCCGATGCCGCGAAACGCTTCGTGCGGCCCCAGACCCAACGATCGAAACGCCGCGTAGAGCGCCAGCGCTTCCAGCGGCACGATAGCAGGGCCCCATCGGGGACCGAAAAGCACGTGAACGATCATGGGCGCCGCCATCGCCAGGCCGACCCCCGCCGCGACGCCGTAAATGGCCTGGACGCGCAGGCCGAACAGGTAGCCGCGAAGCAACCGGGTCGTGTCCTGGCGGACCTGGCTGAAGAGCGGGAAGGCGACCACCGAGACGACGTTGAAGACGCTGATGATGACGAGCTCGGGGATCCGGAACCCGAGCGCGTAGTAGGCCAGCGCCTGGGCGCCAAGCAGCCGGCCCACGATGAGGTAATCGATGTTGAAGACGAGGCACAGCAGCAGCGCGGTGCCGGCCGCCGGCAGCCCGAAGGCGAGCAGCGGTCGAAGGCCGGCGCCGCGCAGATGCCAGACCGACCGGCCGGGCCGGTAGCCGACGGCTTTCCACAGCAGCGCACTCCATACGGCGCAGCCGACCAGGTAGCCATCGATGATCGCCCAGGGGCCGAATGCCAGCAGGGCGAGGGCGATAGAGACGCCGCCCTGGAGCAGGGCCCGGCTCAGCTCGGCAATCGTGCGCGGGCGGAAGCGCAGGCCCTTGCGCAGCAGGGCGTCGGGGACCTGGCCGGTCGCCCGCAGCAGGAGCGAGAGCGACAGGACGCGGAACATCCCTGTGACCTCCGGATGACCGAAGAAGGAGGCCGCCAGCGGAGCAACCAGCATGGCCACCGCGACGAACGCGCCGGAGACCGCCAGGCAGACGACCAGCGCGGCATCATTGCGCCGCCGGTCCGGCGGCAAGAACACGAGCGCCTGGGCAACCCCAAGATCGGTCACGACGTCGGCGTAGGTGATGAAGACCAGCGCGATCGCCACTACCCCGAAGTCGGTTGGCGCCAACAGGCGGGCGAGGATGACGGTCGAGACCAGGACCAGCGCTTTGCCGGCAAAGAATGAGAGGGCCTGCCAGACGACGCCGCCGACGGCGGCGCGGAGCAACCCGCCACCCCGACCCTCCCCCACAAGGGGGGAGGGGGGCCGCGCCAGGGAGGATGGCGATTTCCTGGTCCGCGCCTGGATCAGCCCCTCCCAGAACCCGATACCCCAGCCGAGGTGCATGGCGGCGAACACCAGGGGCAGCCGCACCCGGGCGGGCCAGTCGAGGGTGCGACCCACCGCAAGACTGGCGCCGGCGAGCGCGATCGCGTAGGCGGCAAACGGAATCAGGGCAAGCGCCGGCCAGATGGCCGCGAGAAGAAGCGCGGCAACCCACGACGCGATCAGCGCCGGGGCCGCCAGATGACGCGGCTGAAGTGACGCCGGGTGAAGGCGCGCGACGTCGGCCTTTCCGCGGCCGTACCGCCGCGACTGATGGAACTGGGCGGCAATTGACTGGCGGCAGTGCCAGGCGATGGTGAGTGCGGGATCGAACAGGAGGCGGCGGCCCGATCGTCGCAACCGGTAATCGAATTCGAAGTCTTCGTTCGCCAGGAGCCGTTCGTCCCAACCGCCCATTTCGGCGATGAGCGCCGTCGGATAGGCGCCGAACGGAACATGATCGACGGTCGTCGCACGCCGCCCGTGGTGATACCTCGAGTTTCCGACCCCGAATGGTGAAGCCAGGGCGGCCGCGATCGCGCGGCCCGCCGCCGTTATCCCGACACCGTCCTTGCGGCCGCCGACGCCGCCCCATTCCTCGGTCTGCAGGTGGTGGAGGAGACCGCGGATGTAGCCGGCCGGCACCGACGAGTGGGCATCGACCCGGACGAACCATCGTCCGCGGGCTGCCCGCTGCGCGATGTTGAGCGAGACCGGGATGGTGCCGGCCGGATTGTGAAGGAGTTCGACACGGCGGTCGCGCCGGGCATAGGCGCGCACGATCTCGGCCGTCCGGTCGCGCGACGCGCCATCGACGACGATGACCTGCAGGGCGGGCCAATCCTGGTCGAGGATCGATTCCAGGCAAGCACCGATGCTCGACGCCTCATCGCGGGCCGGGACGGCCACGGTGACCAGGTCGGCCGCGATGGGCTCGCGCTCGGCCAGGGCCTCGGGCGCAACACTCAGCATCAGGGGGCGATCCCGCGGAGAATCTCGCCGGCGGTGCGCAGCGCGATGACCAGGTCGAGCCAGGGGGACCAGCGCTCGACGTAGTAGTTGTCCATCCGGACGCGCTCATGGATCGAGGTGTCGCCCCGCAGCTTGTTCACCTGAGCCCAGCCCGTGATCCCCACCCGAGCCCGATGCCGGTCGTGATAGTGGGGCACCTCCAGGCTGAATTGCTCGACGAAGTGCGGGCGTTCCGGCCGAGGGCCGATCAACGACATGTCACCGCGCAGCACGTTGTAGAGCTGCGGCAATTCGTCGATCGATGTCTTGCGCAGAAGCTTTCCGATCGGCGTCACCCGATGGTCGTGCGCGACGGACCAGGTCGTATCGGAATCCGTGTTTTCCCGCATGCTGCGGAACTTGAGCAGGTTGAATGGCCTGCCATGGAGGCCGATGCGACGCTGGCGGAAGAAGACCGGACCCGGGCTGGAAAGCCGGATCGCCGCTGCCGCGCCCAGGAAGAGGGGTGCGGTCAACATCAGCAGGGCAAAGGCGGCCGACATGTCCAGCGCCCGCTTGACCAGGATGCTGCTGCGCCGGCAGAGCGCGGGCCGCACCACCGCAACCAGCGAAATGCCCATCACGTCATCGACCTGGTGGGCGTCGGCGAGGATGCCCAGGTCGCCGCCCCTGGCGATCAAATGCGTCCGAACGGGAAGATCCTGGCAGCTTCGCACCACCCGGACGAGGTCCAGGTTGCCACCGAACCCGATGATCACGCGCTGAACATTGAACTGGCGGACGACGCTCTCGAGGCTGCCGTAGTCGCCCAGCACGGCCATCGACGCGCCGCTGACGACGCGGCGTGCATCGAGGAAGCCGACCGGCCGCAAGCCAAACTCCGGATGGTCGTTGAGGGTGGCCGCGAGCTGCGAGCTCAGCGGGCCGGCGCCCACGATCAGGGTTCGATCCATCACCAGGTGGTGCGACCGCAGGGCGCGGATGGCCGCGTAGGCGACCAACCGCCCGGTCACGATGCTGGCCGCCGTGACCAGGACCAGGGTGAGGAGAGCATGGGGGGCCATCGTCGCGGGCGCCACCAGAAATGCGCCGGCCAGGCCGATCGCCAGCCAGGCCACGATCGCCGGCAGGTCCCGGGAGACGCGCAGCTCGATCCGAGGCGCCTGCTTCCCGGTCGCGGCCAGGCCTGACAGGGTGATCAGGGCGAAGCCGAGGCCGACCCGATGGGCGTTTGCGGTAAGGATCAGGGCAAGCAGCAGCGCGGCGGCGTCGGCGATCGGAATGACCGCTCTGACGACTGGCCGCCCGGCCTCGGTCGGAAGGACGGCCGCCTGCAGATCGAGGCCAGCGCCGGCATCCAGGGGGCGCGAAACCTCCTGGTTCAGCATGGCGATCGAGCAGTCCTGGGCTGGTTCATCGCTCCCGTAACCCACGATATGGACTCACCGGGTGACGGGGAATGGGCAATCAGCGAACCCGGCGTCGCCGACGCAACTAGGACACAGGACTATTTGTCCCAGGCCGGGACAGCCTGGTCCCAGTTAAGGCTCGATCAGCCCCTTGCGAACCGCGTAGAGCACGGCCTGCGAGCGATCGTAGATCTGCAGCTTTTCGTACATGTGGCTCACGTGGTTGCGAACGGTTTTCTCGCTGATGTTGAGCCGGCGCGCGATCTGCTTGTTCGCCTGGCCGGCCGCCAGCAGCTTGAGGATCTCGACCTCCCGGGCGGTCAGGCCGTCGTAAAACTGCTTCGGGCTCGTGGTCCCAGTCAGCATGTCGAGCACCCGGTTCGCCACCGCGTTCGCCATCACGCGCTCACCGTTGATCACGGCCAGGATGCTCGAGACGATGGCGTCCGGCTGTGAGTCTTTCAGGACATAGCCGCTGGCCCCGGCGCGGAGCGCCTGGAGCACATAGCTGTCGGCGTCGAACGTGCTGAGGATTAGCACTTTAATCTCGGGATGCTCGGCCACGATCCGGCGGGTCGCCTCCGTACCGTCGAGGTTCGGCATCTTGAGATCCATCAGGATGACGTCCGGATGGAGCGCTGCGGCGCGCTTGACCACATCCGCGCCGTCGACGGCCTGCCCCACGACCTCGACGCGCGGGTCTTCGTCGAGCAACCGGGCCAACCCGGTTCGAAACAACGTCTGGTCGTCGGCGATCAGCACGCGGGCAACTCGGGTCGCCATCTGGGTACTCATGACCACCTCCCTGGGCCTTGATCACAGCCTAGGGATCGCCGGAGTCCCGGGCAATAGGGTTTTTTCCCAGTGCGGCCCGATGCCTCCGTAAGATGAGAGGGACGATGGCGATCAAGGTGCTGCTCGTCGACGACAACGCGCTCTTTCGGGATGGCATCGGACAGATCCTGCGCGCCGATGGGCGCTTCGAGGTCATCGGCCAGGCGTCGCAGGGGGGTGAGGCGGTCGCCGCCGCCCGCCTGCTGCACCCCGATCTGATCTTGATGGACCTGCGGATGCCCGGGATGGGTGGGGTCGAGGCGATTCGCGCCATTCGAGCCAGGGACCGGGCGGTGCCGATCGGGGTGCTGACGGTGTTCGAGAGCCGCGCGTATGTCGAATCGGCGCTCAGCGCCGGTGCGAGCGGCTACGTGGCCAAGGACGCAACCCCCGCGGCGTTTTGTGAGGCGGCCAGCCAGCTGGCCCAGGGAAAGCGCGCCATGGTCCTGGTCTCGGACGGCGACACCGCAAAAGGCGATGGGGCGCGATCCAGCGACCTGCTGGGCCGGCTGACCGAACGAGAGCTGGAGGTCCTTCGAGCGCTGTCAACCGGCGCGAACACCGCCGAAATCGCTCATGACCTGGGCATCACGATGAAAACCCTTCGCAACCACATCAGCAACACCTACCACAAGCTCGGGATTTACGATCGGGCGCAAGCGGTGATCCTGGCGGTTCGCGAGGGACTCATCGACCTGCAATCGTCGTAGCCGGTAGTCCCCGGTCGGGACGAACCACCCGGTACCTGTGGGTTCTGTCCCATTGCCACGTCGCGCGCGCTGGGGCTAGGCTCGATGCAAGGGTCTGAGCATGGCGCTGGAACTGCAACTGCGTACGGAAGGCAACTACATCCATCGATGCCGGCTGCCCTGGCCGGTCGATCCTGAGGTCCCCGAAGGCCACGTCTGCGACTGCGGTCGTCGCTGGGTCTATCAACCGGCGCGATGGGATCCACTCCTGACGCTCGAAGAATTGCGGATTCGCCAGGAGGCGGGTGAGTTCTTGCGCGGCATCATTCCGTCCTTCAAGCCCGGGCCCCGGCTCGACCCGGCGGACCGGGGTGTCGTCGTACCCATGCCGTCGAGGGGCGGAGATGCGCCCAGCCCGTGAGCCGGGGTCTTCATCCAGTCGCCTTGACAGCCCCCGCCTGGGGCGATCACACTATCTGATAGCGGGTTGGTAGGGAAATAGCAACCTGCATGTGTCAAGGAGGCCCGCGTGAAGGCGCGCTATCTGATGGTCGGCGTCCTGGCCCTGCTCACGGCCAGCCTGTGGGCGGCCGTGCTGCTGGGCAATCCGTCGGGTCGCGGTGGCAGCCCAAGTCTCCCGGCGCTGAACGGGACGCCGCCCCCGGCGATCGCGCCCGAGCCTGCTGGATCTCCGCCCGCATCGCAACCAGCGGGAGCATCGCCTGGTCTCCAGGCAGCGCGGCCGCACGGGGCATCCACCGGTCTCGAACCTACGGAGGACGAGGCGGAAGACGAGCCGCCGAGTGCCGAGGGCGGACCCTCGACATCCACTGGCCCTACCTCGACAACGACCTCGGGGGGACAGAGCCTGTTGCCATCCACCCCGCAGTTACCCGGCGCCCTGCCGCCCGCACCGCCGCTCGCCGTCCCTCCACACCTGCCCTAAAAAGTCGGCTGCGCCGGGGCGTCGCGATCACGTTCACCGTTGGCGCCATGATCGCGGGCGCCCTCGGGTGGCCGGTGCCGGCATCCGCCACCGGCGGATCCGTCCTGTCCGCGACGGCGCTGAACTCGTGGTCCGCCGTGTTGCAGTGGACCGCGTCGCCCGAGGTCACGCGCATCCAGATTCTCCGAAACGGCCGGCTGATCGATGACCTCGGCTTCCCCGGAGGCGCCGCGCTCGCCTATACCGACTCCCTGCTGTGGCAATCGACTTCCTACAGCTACGAGATGGTGGCCTTCGATGCCGCGGGCGCGCTCGTCAGCGACCAGAGCGCCAGCGTGACGACGCCCGCCCAGGCCGGTGCATTTCCTCGCTTATACGATCCGACGAGTTTCTGGAATCAGCCGATCCTCGCTGACGCGGCGGTGGATGCGAACTCGCCGGCCATGGTGTCATCCGCGCTCGTCGCCTACTCCGGGAGCGCGAATTTTACGAACTCCGACGAATGGGGGAGGCCGCTGGCCTACGCGAATACCGTGAGCGGTCTGTTTTCGGTGGGATGCGTCATCTACGACTGCCAGACGGCGGTATCCTTTCGAATCCCGCACTACGCCAAACCCGCCACGGGCGCGGACCATCACGTGATCGTCCTGGACCCGAGCACGAATAGCGAGCTCGACATGTTCATGGCTGCCTATGACCCGAGCGTCGATTCGTGGTCGGCGGGCAGCCGCTATCTGGCGGCGTCGGATGGTTGGGGCGCCGAGTGCGCGCTCGGCCAGCACTGCCTGGGTTCAGTGGCCGCCGGGTTCGACGGTTTCGGCGGCGTCGTCCGGCCGGAGGAGATCGCGCAGGGTCATATCGACCACGCGCTGGTGTTCGCCACCCCATACACCCAGGCCGGGACGATCGCCTGTCCGGCCACGCACACCGACGGCGCAACGAACGATCCGGCTGCCATCCCGGAGGGCGCCCGCATTCAACTCGATCCCGCGTTCGATGTGGACGGGCAGCCCTGGCCAGCCTGGGAAAAGACCATCGCCCGCGCGTTGCAGACATACGGCGCCTACCTCGAGGACACCGGCGGCTCGCTCGCCTTTTATGCGGAACCGAACCTCGACCGCGGCTACGATGCCTGGTCGCTGGCCGGCGTACCGGGCGCACCGCAATCCCTTGCCAACCTTCCGTGGGACAGCTTTCGGGTGCTGAGTCTTCAGTACTGCTGAGCCGCGGGAACGGGGCAGCCGTCGGTCCGCGCCACGCACCGGCACTCCGACTCATGCCCGACGCGCTGGCTGAGGAACCTCCCGGCTAGAAGTCGCGGCCGCTCGCGGGGGGGGTAACTGGGCAGCCCACTTCCGTCGAAGGCTGAAATTGGTCTTGACAAGTGTTGCCAAGCGTGCTTGAATGCAACCTGCGCTTTTCAAAGAGGACTAGACCACTTTTGCTCGGGAGGGCCGATTGGGGAAACAGGACGAGACCAGGGACCGTGTCCTGGACCTGATCGATGGCTTACGAGTCGGCGAGGCCATCCCGGCCGAGCGGCAGCTCGCGGGTGACCTCGGCGTTTCCCGTCTCACTGTGCGGGCCGCGATCGACGGGCTGGTTCGCGATGGCCAGCTGGCGCGGCGGCATGGCAGCGGCACCTATGTCACCGAGCCGAAGATTGCCCAGCCCCTGACCCTGACGTCGTTTACCGAGGACATGCGCCGGCGGGGGATGGTGCCGAGCAGCCGGACGCTCGAGTTGACGTCGGTGAGCGCCGGCGCGCGACTGGCGCGACGGCTGCAGGTCTCGCCGGAGGAACAGGTCGTCCGCGTCCAGCGTCTGCGTCTCGCCGACGGCGAGCCGATGGCCTACGAAGTTCTGCACGTGCCGGGCTCGCTGGTGCCGGGCCTCTCGAAGGCCGACCTGGAGAACCGCTCCTTCTACGAGCTGCTCGAGGAGCGCTACGGCATCGTGATCGCGTCCGGAAATCAGACCATCGAGCCCACGGTCACCACCGAAGAGGAGTCGCAGCTGCTCGCCGTCCCCCTGCACACCCCCGCCTTTCTCTTCGAGCGGACCACGGTCGCCGAGTCCGACCGGATCGTCGAATTCGTGCGCTCCATCTATCGCGGCGATCGCTATCGCCTGATCACCGAGCTGCATCCTGGCCGTGGTCGAAACGGCCGTTTCAAGAGTGAGAGTCGTCGTTGATGGGAGGGAGGAGCGTATGGGATACGTGACGCGTCAGCCTTAAGCGCCTCGATTGCGGCAGGTGGGACATCCAGCGCCCTGGATGAAATCGAAGTAAGAAGGAGTGGAGATGAAAGGGAAACAGTTAGCGATCGGCACATTCGGCGTCGTCGTCGCGCTGCTGACGGCCGCCTGCGGCGGCGGCTCGACCGGTTCATCGCAGCCGACGTCGTTGACCGTCTGGCTGATGAACGGGAGCGCGCCCAAGTCGGTTGTCGACGGGGTCAATGCGGATTTCAAGGCCGCCCATCCGAACACCACGGTCAAGGTGGAGATCCAGCAGTGGTCGAACGTCACCACCAAGCTGGATACCGCCTACGCCGGATCGAATCCGCCTGATGTCGTCGAGCTGGGCAACACGCTGGTGGCGAAATATGCGAGCGCCGGCGCGCTCAAGGACGTCGGGTCCAAGCAGTCGAGCTTCGAGAACTCCTCGACCTGGCTCAAGTCGCTGACCGAGTCCTGCACCTTCAATGGCAAGCTCTACTGCGTCCCGTACTACGCGGGCAGCCGGGCCGTGATCTACCGCAAAGACATGTTCGACGCCGCCGGGTTGAAGCCGCCGACGTCGATGGCGGGCCTGCTCCAGGTCGGCCAGAGCTTGATGAACACGCACCGTAGCGATGCAAATTTCTCGGCTCTGTACTTCCCCGGGAAGTACTGGTACGCCGCCTTGCCCTTCATCTGGGACTTCGGCGGCGACGTCGCCGTCAACAGCGGCGGCACGTGGAAGGGCGACCTGAGCTCATCCAGCTCACAGCAAGGCCTACAGCAGCTCAACACGTTGGTGAGCACTTTGTCGCGGGCCGACAAGACCGGCGACGAGCTGAAACAGGACCAGGCCTTCGCGCAGGGGCATATCGCGATGATCATCGCCAACGGCTGGGAGGTCGGTGTGATCACCGGCGCGAACGGCGGCGATCCGAGCCTGACCGGCAAGCTGGGTGTGTTCCCGATCCCGAGCCATGTCGACGGCCAGACCGCCCCGGTATTTCTCGGCGGGTCCGACCTGGCGGTCTCGGCGAAGAGCAAGAATCAAGACCTGGCTGAGGACTGGGTGCGCCGCCTCGCCAACACCAAGTTCCAGTCGCAGATGGTGACGGTGGGCGGGGTCATCCCCAATAGCACGTCCCTGATCGCGCTGCAGACCGACCCGCTGGCGAGCGTCTTCGCCAGCGCCGCCAAGACCAGCCGCTTCACTCCGAATGCCGCCAGCTGGGCCAACGTGGAGTCGGCCAACGTCATCCCCGACATGCTGGTATCGATCTTCACCAAGCAGGCCAGCATCTCCTCGGCCACCCAGAACGCGGACACGAAAATTGGTCAGATCCTGAACACGGGAAGCTAGTATCGATTAACCAAACTCAGGAGGAGTCTCATGTGCGCGGCCGTTCGGACGGAAGCCGCTGCGGCCGAGCCCCGGTCGCGCACTGAGCTCGTCCTTCGGCGCGGGGCGCCGTGGGTTCGAGCCCGCCGCGGACTCGGCCCCTATCTCCTGGTCGCCCCGGCAGTCATCGTGCTCGTCGCCGTCCTGGGGTATCCGCTGTGGACGCTCGCGTCACTCTCGCTGCAACACTTCGGCCTTAAAGAGCTGATCGCGCACGAGGGCCGCTTTGTCGGCCTGGCGAACTACACGAGCATCTTCAGTGATCCGGTCTTCTGGACCGTCGTGCTCCGCTCCGTGGCATTCACCGTGGTTGCCGTCGGACTGACGATGCTGTTGGCGACCCTCATCGCCCTGCTGCTCGGGCACGTGAGCCGCCCGCTGCAGGTGCTGCTCACCTCCGGTCTGGTCTTCATCTGGGCGATCCCGCCGGTGGTCGCGGTCGACATCTGGCAGTGGATGTTCGATTTCGAATTCGGCGTGGTCAACTGGGCCCTCACGGCGCTGGGCGCCGGCCACTTCATCCACCACAACTGGTTTGCCCTCCCGCTGGAGGGCTTCACCGTCATCACGCTGCTGGTGGTCTGGGGCGCGATTCCCTTCGTCAGCATTACGCTCTTCGCCGCCCTCGCGCAGATCCCGCGAGAGCTCGTCGACAGTGCCCAGGTCGATGGGGCCAATGGGTGGCAGGTGTTCTGGAGCGTGACCACGCCCATCCTCAAGCC
>Ga0209058_1004551_pt1 | contig 11014 bp, 10 predicted proteins | sample GraSoiAngelo_147_FD_185904 | JGI IMG/M metagenome (GOLD analysis project Ga0209058, IMG submission 185904) | Grasslands soil microbial communities from the Angelo Coastal Reserve, California, USA - 14_1009_05_40cm (SPAdes) (version 2) | ecosystem: Environmental > Terrestrial > Soil > Grasslands ... | reverse complement strand
TTGGTCTTGTTGCCACCCGCCTGTCCCAGCGCCATCTCGATCGCGATACGCTCGGCTTGGGCGAGCGTCGTAACGCCCCCTTCGCCTTTGAGACGGGTCTCGAGCACGGCGGCGCTGCCCCCGGTGGCGCCCACGATCTCGACGGGGAGGTGCTCGGGCAGGATCCACTCGTCGCTCTCGAGCAGGATCGCTCGTTCGATCACGTTTCTGAGCTCGCGGACGTTCCCCGGCCAGCGGTATGCGAGGAGCAGCTCCAGCGCGCGATCCGTGGGTCCCTTCACGCTTCTCCCCAGCTCCCGGTTCCAGTGCCCTATAAAATGGTCGAGGAGAGGCGGAATATCCTCCGGCCGCTCGCGAAGCGGCGGAACGACGATCCGGATCACGTCGAGCCGGAAGTACAGGTCCTCGCGGAATTTCTCCTGCGCCACGAGCGACTTCAAATCGCGGTTCGTGGCGGCCAACACACGGGTTTCGATCACGATGTCGCTCACGCCCATCACGCGGCGAAAGCGCTTCATCTCGAGCGCGCGCAAAAGCTTCGATTGGAGTCCGAGACTCATTTCGCCGATTTCATCCAGGAAGAGCGTGCCCCCGTTCGCGAGCTCCATGAGCCCCTTCTTGGTCCGTTTCGCGTCGGTGAAGGCCCCTTTCTCATAGCCGAAGAGCTCGCTCTCGAGAAGGTTCTCGGGAAACGCGCTGCAGTTCACTTCGACGAACGGGCCGTCGTGGGTCGGGCCCAAATCGTGAATCTCGCGCGCGAGGAGCTCCTTTCCGACCCCCGTCTCCCCCTGCAGAAGGACGGTCGAGGAGCCCGTGGTCGCCACCTTCCGGATGGTTTCGAAGATCTTCGCGAGCTTCGAGCTTCCACCCACGATGAGCGTCGAGCCCGCGCGGCGTCTTTCGGCATGCCGCAGGCGCGTCACTTCTTCGGAAAGGCGAACCTGGGAGAGCGCGTTCTTGATCACGAGCTTCATGTGATCGAGCTCGAAGGGCTTCCCAATGTAATCGAAGCAGCCCGCCTTGGTCGCTTCCACCGCGGATTCGAACTTGCCGAACGCGGTCATGATCACGACCTGCATCGCGGGGTATCGCGACTTCAGCTGCTTCAGGAGGTCGAGTCCGCTGCCGTCCGGAAGCTTTTGGTCGAGAAGGGTCAGGTGAAACTCCTCCCGATCCAGGAGGGCCAGCGCCTCGGCGATCTCCCCCGCCGTTTCGACCCGATACCCTTCCTCGGAGAGCCCCTCCCTGAGCGCGTAGCGGAGCGTTCTCTCGTCGTCCACAACCAAAATCCCGAAGGTCTGCTTAGCGAGGGTTACTGCGCCTGTCTCCATGTCGTTTCTCCACGGGTAGGTCAATGAGCACTTGGGTCCCCTGCCCGACCACGCTTTCGATCGAGATGGAGCCTCCGTGCTCCCGGATGATGCTCTGGCAGATGCTGAGACCGAGCCCGGTGCCCTGCGTCCGGGTCGTGTAGAACGGATCGAAGACGCGCGCCACCACGGCGGCCGGAATCCCCGGACCGTTGTCCTTGACTCTAATCTCGACGAGATCGAGGAGCGGAGCCGGGCGCCGTACTCCGAGCCGATCGGCGGCGCGGCGGCCCAGCGAGGAGCGATCCGCGAGGCGCTTGCGAACCGGTCCCACCCAAACCTCCAGCTCTCCACCCTTGTCCAGGGCCTGGAGGGCATTCATGAGCACGTTCAGGATCACTTGCAGGACCTGATCCAGATCCACGTAGACTTCGGGAACGGTGTCCGCCCGATCGACCCGGATGAGCACGTTTTGGCGCACCGCGACCTCGTGGACGAGCGTGAGCGCTTTTTCGACCGCGGGCAGAATCGACTGACGCTGGAGCTTCGGTGCCGCCGGTCGCGCGAACTGGAGCAACCCGGTCACGATTCGGTCGAGCCGAGAGACCTCCTCGAGGATCAGGTCCACGAACTGCGCCCTCGGATCGCCGACCTCGAGCCTCCGCTTCATCACCTGGGCCGAGGTGCCGATCCCCGCCAACGGATTTCGGATCTCGTGGGCGACACCGGCCGCTAGGGCCCCCAAGGAGGCCAGCCTGTCGCGGCGGCGCCACTGCTCCTCGAGCGCCTTATGCTCCCTCAGGTCCTGGAACAGCGCGATCGTGCCTTGGAGCGACCCGTCCAGCGCCTCGAGGGGGAGGAGCCTGAGCCCCACCGGAAGCACATCTCCCGATCGGGTGACGACCTCCACCTCACGCACTTCCTCGGGCGCGGCGCACGCCCCCGGCGGCACGTGCGACTCACCGCGCGGAGCGCGCAGGATGCGCGCGACGGCGTCACCTTCCACCTCCTCGGGGGCGTAGCCGAGGAGCCTCGACGCGGCGGGGTTGATCGCTAGGACCGTCGCGTCGCGGTCGATCGCGACGACGCCGAACGGCGCGTGGCGGAGGAAGCTCCACGCGGCCTCGAGGGCGTGTTGCGTCGGCACCGGGGCCTCGCCGTTTGCCGGGAGCACGCTCCGAGACCTCACGCGCGCGATTCCTCGACCCGTCGGACGGCGTGGGCCGCGAGATCCCTCAACGCTGGATCGCCTCCCCGCGCGACCGCGCGCAGTCTGGGAAGCGCCTCGGAGTCCCCGAGGGACCCCAGCGATTCGATCGCCTGCGCCGCGACAGGCAGCTGCCCGGTCGAGACAGCATCGAGCAAAGATCCGATCGTCTGCGGATCATGATGGTGCGCCAGCGCACGGGCCGCGGCGCGCCCGACCGCGGCGCAGGGATCGGTGAGGAGCTTCCTCAGCCAGGCGGCGCGCTCGACCCCCGTCGACCGCTCGAGCCCGATGGCGAACGTCTGCCGCACCCCGCTGTCCCTGTCCCGTAGAAACGCCGCGAGCGGTTCGAGACCGAGCGCTGCCGGCCCCTTGAGCCGCGCGTGCAACGCGTGAGCTCGAACGCGCGGATCCTCGTCCGCGAGGAGCGCCGCGGCCTCTTCAAGCCAGACGCCATGCTCGTTCAGGCTTACCGCGGCCGCCAACCTCACTTGGGAATCCGGATCGGAGATCGCGCTCAGAAACGGAGCGCCCGCGCGGCGCGGGTCACACGCGCGGAGCGCCGCGGCACGCGCGGGACCGCCCCGTGCGGACTCGAAAAGGCGCTCCTGATCCACCTCGTGATCCCGAAGCGTGTCGAGAGCCGAGAGCGCCGCCTGCCTGACGTCCGGGAAGGGATCCGACAGGAGCCCTTCGAGCGCGGGTCCCGCACCCTTCCAGCGCAGGATCCCGAGCGCCTCGGCCGTTTGCGCGCGGACATGACCCACCGGATCCTTCGCGAGCGAGAGCAGCGCCTCCGGCGTTCCCGCCCCGCCGGACCGGCCCGCGAGAGCCACGGCGCGCTCGCGGACCTTGGCGTCGGGGTGTCGCGTGAGGCGCAGGCATGTCGTGCGCGATTCCTCGTCCCGGGCGATCGCGACCCGGTCAAGCGCGGAGGCGGCGGCAGCCGGGTCCCGGTCCGCGATCCCGGCAATGGACTCGAGCGCCACGCGCTCGGCACCGGCCGCGACCGCGCCGAACGCTTCCCGCGCCCGCTCACGCACGAGGCGGTCGGGCGATTCAAGGAGCCCCAGGAGGAGCGCCGGCCCCTCGGGCGGCCTGAGCCATCCGACCAGCGCGATTCCGGTCAAGAGCGGGTGCCTGTCACGGGACTTCATGAGGACCGGCAGGGCTCGATCCAGCAGGTCGGCGGGCAGATCGCCCCTCCCGACCGAATTGGGCGAGCGCTCACGGACGCGGACGAGCGCGGCAAGCGCCTCCCCCTCCACGGCCGGATTGCCGCAACCGAGAAGGCTTACCAGCCCTGGCACCGACCGCGCGGTCGCGCATGCCCCCAGCGTGCGCAGCACGGCGATCCGGACCGCGGGGTCCTCCTGCTCCAGCCGGTCGATCAGAAGATCTTCAGCGCCGGGATCCTCGAGCCTTGCGAGCGCGAGCGCCAAGGGCCCGGTGAGATCGGGTCTCATCGCAAGGCATTCCGATAGGATGTCCGAGGCGCGCGGGAATCGCAGGATGGCGAAGGCTTCCGCGGCCGAGACGACGACGTCGGGACAAGGATCTTGCAAGGCTGAGGAGAGGAGATCGGGCGACACCGGCTCCCGGAGATCAGGGATCAGGCTGACGGCGAGAGCGCGGATTTCGGGGTCCGGATCAAAGACGCGATCCTCGAGAGCGCGGTTCAGGTCGGCGCCGAAATCCTCGTATCGGAGCTTCTGCGCCGCGCGGGCCCTCGCGTTCGGATCCGCGCGCTGAAGCAGCTCCGCAGCTTCCCAGCCGGTTTCCGGCATGTTCTCCGCGTTTGGCTCCGCATCGGGGGATTCAAGAGCCTGAAAGGGCCGGTCATCTTCTTACCAGCGACCTTTCGACCCGGTCAAGCGGATTCAGGGCGTTCGCGCTTTCCTGCCGAGTTTTCCTGCACCAGCTTGCGCAGGACAAGACGGCTCAAAGCGCGACGAACCTCGGGGCGGTCGTAGTACCGTTCGCGGATGCGGCGCTTGACTTCCGTCAGCCGCGACGACGCCTCGGTCTCCGGAGCTTCAATTGAAGTTGGCAGCACGGTTGCGGTCCCTCCGAATCGATGCGATCGCTTCGGTCCAGCTCTCCTTCAAATCGGCGAGCACTTCGGCGGCTTCGTCGAAGCGCCCCTGCTCCGACTCGGTTATGCAGAAATCCAGAATTCCCAGCACCCGGCCCGCGACATCTTCGCTCGCGAGGTCCAAGCACTGCATCGACTCGCGCAGCGACTCCTGGACGACCGGATGGCTCCGGGTGCGGCACCCCCGCAAGGCGCAATCCAGCAGCGCCAGGACCTCATCGCACCGGCGGAGCCACCGGTCCAGCTCCGCGGGATTCTCCTCATACGTTTGACTCACTTCGTTTCGGGCCCTGTGCTGTCTGGGCCCTCCGGCTTCAAGCCTTGTGCCCGGCGATTTTCCTCTTGGATCCTTTCGTAGATTTCCTCCCGGTGAACCTTCACGCTCGGCGGCGCGTCGATCCCGAGCTTCACGTGGTTTCCCTTTACCTCCACGATCGTGATCTTCACGTCGTCTCCGATTCGGATGTTTTCGCCAAGCTTTCGGGTCAGGAGGAGCATCGTGCCCTCGTCAATCTCCGGCATCCTGCCGGGGAGGCGCTTCAGCTGGAGCCGGGTCGGGGGGTCGCGCCTCGTGCGCGTCCCGCTCGGCTCGTCCTGAATTTTCTTCGGCAGGAGCGGCCACCTTCTGAACCCGGAATGCCCACGCGGAGGCGGCGCCGCGCGATCCTCGTTGGCTGAGGCCGGATCGAGCCAGCCGGCTTCGTTGCCGGTTGTTTTGCGCCCTGTTACGATCGAAGCCGTGAGCCAAATCGCACCCGGCCGCGGCGCGCGCGCGGCGCTTCTCGCGTTGACGCTGCTTCCTCTTCACGCGTGCGACCGCCACGGGAGCCGGGTTGTTTCCCCCAGCGGCGTGGTATGGAATCGGATCACGCCACCCGGGGCCTCCGAGGCAGATTGGCCGGATTGGCGCAGGGATTCGATCGCGTTCCAGGTGCGCGTCCAAGGCCTCGATCGCATCGCGGTGGCCCTCGAGGATGGGAGCGGACTCGAGATCGAGCCGGAGAGCCCGACCGCGGGGGCCCGGAATCCGCGATGGGTCCGGGAAGGGCTCCTCATCTATTCCTCGGACCTCGCCGGATCGGAGGATCTCTGGTACCTCGATGTCGGGACGGGAGGCGCCCGAAGACTGGCGGCGTTTCCCGGCATGGAGTGGACGCCGGCGCCCAGACCGGGGAGCCCGGGAATTGTCTACGTGGAAGGAACGGACCCAGACTCGGGGAGGCTGGTCTTGATTCCGGACACAACGGCGGTGCCGCTGGGGAAGATCTACCTCACACCTGGTTCGTTGGGCGCGGGGGAGCCAGATCTGGAGGCTGTCCCTCACCGACACGCTCCCCATCCAGCTCACGGTTGCGCCCTCGGGCAATCCCTCGGGCGGACCCCAGGTCGATCGGAGTCCGAAATGGAGCCCGGATGGATCCGGTATCCTCATGTCCTCGAACCGCGGGGGGCTATGGGGAGTGTGGATCTTGAGCCCTTTGGGCGAAGCGCGGGGACTCACGGTGATCGCGCAGGACGTACCGGGTGCCGAGCTCCGTCATCCGACGTGGTCGCCGGATGGAAAGCGGATCATGGCGTCGACGAACCGGAGCGGGGACCGCGCGCTCTGGACACTATCGAATCTGGGGCTCTGATCTCAGGCGGGGTAAAGTCCCGGTAGCTTGGCGCGGAAGGCTCGCGCGAAACGCCGCAGGCCCTCCTCGCGGGAGCGTGGATCCCGGGCGGCGAGAATGACCTCCAGAAGAGAGCTCCCCACGACGACCCCTTCCGCCTTCCCGCGATAGCGCTCCACCGGCGTCTCCAGATCCATTCCGAAACCGAGGCACCTCGGAAGCGCAGAGAGCGCGCGGCACCGCTCGAGAACCGAGTCGATCGCCGCGTCGCCTCCGCCGCGCCCTGTGACGCCTAGACGCGCCACGACGTAGAGAAAGCCGCTCGCGCGCCCCACGACCTGAGCGAGCCTTCGGACCTCGGTCGTGGGCGCCAAGAGCGCGATCGTATCGAGGCCCGCGCCTCGCACTTGCTCCCAGAGCACTGGCTCCTCCTCGGGGGGCAGATCGACCAGGATGAGCCCGTCCACGCCGGCGGCGACCGCGTCCGCCGTGAAGCGGTTCGTACCGTAACGAAGGATTGGATTCAGATAGGACATGAGCACCAGCGGCGTTTCGTGCCGCGACCGTAGTCTCATGGCCTGCCCGAGCACGTGCGCGAGGGTCGTGCCCGCGCGGAGCGCCGATTCGGTCGTCCGCTGGATCGTCGGTCCGTCGGCGATCGGATCGGAAAAGGGGACCCCGAGCTCGAGCACGTCGGCGCCCTCCTCGCAGGCAGTATGGGCGAGTCGGTCCGACTCCACGAGGTCCGGAAATCCCGAGGTAAGGAAGGGGATGAACGCGCCGCGGCGTTCCCGCCGTGCCGTCTCGAATGCACGGCCGATGCGGCCGGGCATCGTTCAGCCGCTCAGGGCCGCCGCCCGCCGATAGGCTTCGCGGGCGCGGGCGGGTAACTCCTTCTTGTCGAAGGCCACGCCGAGGAGACGATAGATCCGAGGATCATCCGGACGGAGGCGCGCCGCGGTCTCGAGCGCCAGGATCGCCTGGTCGGCGGCTTCCTGGCTGTTGTAGGCCATTCCCAGGTAATAGTGGAGACGCGCGTCGTCCGGCCTCTTCTCGATCGCCTGCTTCAGCTCGGAGACGGCCCTGGCGTAGCTCCCGGTGCGCTGATGGAGAAGCGCGAGCGCGTACAGCCCCTCGACGTTGCCCGGATCGAGCCGCACCGACTCTGAGAGCGTCGTCTCGGCCTGGGCCAGCTCGTCCCCGGCGAGAAGCGCCCAGCCCAGGTTGAAGTGGGACTCCGAACAATCCGGATTGATGTCCACCGCGCGGCGGAACTCATCGAGCGCTTCTTCCTTGTGCCCCGCCTCCGCCAGCAGGACTCCGAGATTCGAGTGGGCCTCGGCGCAGCCGGGGTCGGCTCGCACTGCGCGCTCGAGCGCGCGCCGGGCGCCGTCCCGGTCACCGCCGTCAGCGAGCGCGAGCCCCAGGTTCACCCACGCCTTCACGTGGTCGGGCTTGAGCCTCACGACCTCCTCGTAGGCGGCCTGGGCCGGCGCCACGTGTCCCTGCCGCCCATGGTGGAGCCCCTGGAGGTACCACGTCTCGACGTTCTTGGGTTCTGACTCGAGCGCCTTCCCAAAATAGAGATCCGCCTCCTCGAAGGTACCCGTACGCGAGAGGAGATCCGCGAGGGAGGCGAGCATCTCGGAATGGCGAGGATGGGTGAGAATTCCTTGGCGCAGCACGTCGATCGCGCGCTCGCGGAGTCCCTCGAGCGCGAAGATTCGCGCGGCTTCACGCGCCTGCTCGGGATCGGATGAACCGCGCGCGAGGTTTTCGGCGAGCGCGAGGCTCTCCTCGCCGCCCGCTTGGGGCGCTCTCAGATGAGCGTCCGACATGGCCATCGGCAGGGCGCGATCCACGGGCGCAGCCTAGGGAGCGCCCGCGGATCGTGTCAATAGGAAACGGCCTATGGGATGGGTTCTAGGTCCCGCGTGAAGGATTCGTCCAAACCGCTCGCCTTCCGGCCGCCTTTTCCACCCATCCGCGGCTCGTCCGAATCAACCCGGACCGAGATCTCGACGGAGAGGGTGACGCGTCCCGAGGAAGGCAGCGCGCCCAGATCGATCGGCACGACGATCCGCCGAGCGTCTCCGGACCCGGCATCGACCGAGCGAAGACGGGCGGAGCCGGTACTCGACGTGATCCCGCTGGGCTCGCGCTCGAAATCACCGATGGAATCCTCATCGGCCGTTGGGGCTCGAAACCCGCTGGAGGGACGCACGGGCTTCGCGTCGCCCAACTCAGATCCCTCCACGAGATCGGTCTCGGAAAGGACCAGCTCCTCTTCCGCGTTGAGCGGGCGCGAAAGCTCGGGCGGAGGAGCATCCTCGACCAGGGCTTCGTCCTCCAAGAGAGGGGACTCGACCGGCGCGGGCGCGCGACGCGGTGGTGCCGCGGCTGGCCGGGCCTCCACGCGCTGCTCCTGGATATCAGCTTCCTGCTCGTCGCCATGCGCACCCTTCCCGCGCTTCAAGAACTTGAGGAGCTTTCCCCCGGAGGCCCCCTGCTCCGGCTTTGCCGGTGAAGCCGTTTCCGCCCGGGGCTGGCCCGTCGCGGCCGCAGAAGGCTTGGAGCGAGAGAGCCCCGCCACGGCGCCCTTGTCCTTTTCCAGCACATCTTTCGAGATCTTGGCCAGCAGGAGCTTGGATACGCCCCGAAGGGTTTCGAACACGCCGACGCCGTTCGCTGCCTGGGCTTCGAACCAGGGAACGTTGAGGCGATTCAACTCCCGATTCAGGTCCTCGACCGGGACGGCGTTCGGGAGGTCGCGCTTGTTGAATTGGATTACCAGTGGAATCCCTCGGATATCGATTCCATAGGCTTTGAGGTTCATTTCGAGGTTGGAAAAGCTCTCCCGATTCTCCGCCATCTTGTCGGCGGCGGAGTCGGCGACGAACACGACCGCGTCGACCCCCTTCAGGACGAGCTTTCTGGTCGCGTTGTAATAGACCTGACCTGGAACTGTGTAGAGGAGAAGCCGCGTCTTCATTCCCTGGAGATCACCAAGGTCCAAGGGCAGGAGATCGAAGAATAGCGTACGGTCGGTCTGGGTCTTCATCGAGACCATGCGGCCTCGGTTCGTCTCCGGGACGCTATCGTAGATTTTCTCGAGGTTCGTGGTCTTTCCGCTCAGACCGGGGCCGTAGTACACGATCTTCGCGTTGATCTCGCGTCCCGAATAGCTGACCACCACCATGGCGTCGCTCCTCGATTCTCTTGGTTTCGTATCCGGACTGGGCGCGCGGCGGGAAGAGTGACCATTGCGGCCGATCGCCGGCTCCGTTCATGAGAGCACGGCCGATGCCACCGTGCCTCGGGACAGAGAACGGTGGATGGGGGCCTAATCTTTAGGAAAAATGCTGCTTAGTCTGGATGGAGTTGCCGTCCGGCGGCAGGATGAGAATCGTGCACTCCGCACGGCCACCGGAGGATAGCGGCCCGGCGGTGCGGCGCCAAAAATGGAACCACCCCCTCAGCCGCGGGGATCGCGGGGATCGCGGCGGATCCAGATTCCCGGGCGCTCTTTGATCTGCAGCTGCGGCGCCGAGGGATCCGACACGCTCTCGTAGTGGCGGAGGAGGAGCTCCTTGAGCTGCGGATATTCGGCGGTCGGAAAATACCGGCTCACCCGGCTGAACATGCCGTCGCGATCGGAATAGCGGAGCAATTCCACCTCCGTGACGCGCTCGTACTGGTTTTCCCCGTACGCCGCTTCCGGGGTTTCGTCCACGTCGATCCACAGCGACGCAACGCTTCGCCTCACCTCGAATCGATGCTTGTTGCGCATCAGAAACTCCCAAAGCCCGAATATCTCGAGCGGAACGTAGCGAACGGTCGCGTCTTCCGCGGCATCGGACCTCCGTATCTCGCATCGCACCAGCTTCTGGCTCGCCATCGACACCCCCTATCGAGAACCGCCCACCCATGGCATGCGCGTTGCATTTCCACATTGGTCGAGAGCTGATCGTGGATCCCGTGAGGTGGCGCGGACACCGGCTCGCTCGAGGCCCAAGGACCGGAGGAGGACACCGTGAAACGGAACCCACTTTCCCCCGCCACAAGGAACGGCGCCAGGCGCGCGACGGAAGTCTATTGTCGGCGCGACAATCGCGTTTACGCGGTCTGCCCGCACGTAGCCGCCGGCTCGCGCTGCCGCTGCCTCTCCGACGTGGAAACGGCAGACGCATTGTTCGAGTCGGAGGCGACGGACAGCGAATTCGCCCACTGAGGCCAATGGCTGGATCCGCTCCGCTGTGGGAGAAATGACGCCATTGCGGCCCGGACTCTAGGCAGCGCGTCTCGCCAAGTCAAACAAAAGCCCTCCCCGATTGTTGACGGTCCCCCGGGGCTCGTGTAGCGTCTGCGCGTGCCGGCTTTCATGTTGCGGTCCCACGCGCGCCGCCTGTGATTTCAAGCCTCCTTCTTGAGGCAGCTCGTGTGCTCGCCCCCACGCTCCCTGACCCGGTCCTTTCCTCGTTGGCGCGCGCGACCTCACGGCTCGAGTTCGCCTTCGCGCGGACACGCCGGCGTGCTGTGCTGTCCAACCTGGCCCAAATCGCGAGCTCCGGACGCCTCTCGGCGGCGGGGCCGCGCTCCGTGACCAGGACGGCGCGGGCGATGTTCGGAAGTTATCACCGGTTCGTCCTGGAATACCTGGCGCAGGGCTCGATTGATTCGCGGGCGCTCGACACGCGCTTCCGCTTCCAGGGCATGGAGTTTCTCTACCGGGCGCTCAAGCCCGGGCGCGGCGCGGTCGTTTCCGCGCCGCACGTCGGCAACTGGGAGC
>Ga0209058_1004546_pt1 | contig 11021 bp, 6 predicted proteins | sample GraSoiAngelo_147_FD_185904 | JGI IMG/M metagenome (GOLD analysis project Ga0209058, IMG submission 185904) | Grasslands soil microbial communities from the Angelo Coastal Reserve, California, USA - 14_1009_05_40cm (SPAdes) (version 2) | ecosystem: Environmental > Terrestrial > Soil > Grasslands ... | reverse complement strand
GTCGCGCTCCCGGTCGGCGTCTACTCGGCGGTCCGACGCGGCAGCGCGCTCGACTACGGCGCTCGGGCCTTCGCCGCGCTCGGCCAGGCGGTGCCGCCGTTCTGGCTCGGGCTCGTGCTGGTGCTCAGTGTGATCGCGCAGCCTCGAAGAGTTCGACAAGATTACCATCCGGATCCTCGAGCAAGACCTGCTTGCCGCCGGGGCCGACGACCACATCATTACGGAAACGCAGGCCGGCGCGCTTCATTTCAGCCACGCGTGACGGAAGATCCTCCATCTCGACGACGAAGCGATTCCATCCGCCGGGCTCGGGACGTCGCCCGTCAGGCATCGGCCGAGCCGCGGAGCTCTGTGGACCGGCGAGCCAAAGAGTCAGGTCATTCTTGGAGACACGCGCGAAAGCCGGAGCCATGCTCTGATCCAGCTTGAATCCGAGCGCCGTTGTGTAGAAGGCCAAGGAACGCTCAACGTCGGCGACCAGATATCTGACCGTTGCCACCAGGTTATCCTCCGATTGAGAGATCAAGAGAGCCCGCCGCCGCAGAGTCGGCGATCAGGCCGTGTCGTCGCTCCGCGCCAGGAACTGGCGCACCCGGTCCGTCACTTCCTTCGTGGGGAAGATCGTTTTCAGGACGCGCGCGCGCGTCAGCGGGTCGCTGGCGAAGAAGCGCTCGTAGAGCACCTGGCGGCTGCCGAAGGAGCTCCCGGCGATGTCCCACGCCAGGCGGAAGAGCTTCACCCGATCGCGCGCGCTGGTGCTGTCGGTCGCCAGGTACTGCTCGATCTCCGGCTGCAGAGGCCCCGCGAAGTCGGCCTCGCTCGGGACGATCATGAAGCTGCTCGACCCGAGGAGCTGGAGGATCTCGACCATCCGCGGATAGGCGGTCATGAACAGGTTGCGCGTGACCTCGGCCGGCATCGCCGCGGGGCACATCACGCCCCACTGGTTGAGCTTGGCGTCGGCCTCGGAGGCGCGCATGCAGGCCTTCATGAGCTCGGTGTACATGATCAGCTCGCCGATGCGCTCCTCGGCGTGGGGCAGGTGGGCGTTGCCGAGCGTCTCGGTGATCAGGAGCGCCACGCCGAGCACGAACTCGCACTTGGCCAGGTTCTTGGCGGCGCCCTGGTGCGCGGTGTGGGTCATCGAGTTGGTGGCGAACGCGGTGTCGTTGAGGATCTCGACGTCGCCCAGCACGAACACGCGCTCCCAGGGCACCAGCACGTCGTCGAAGAACACGACGCAGTCCATCTCCTCGAAGCGCGAGGCCAGCGGATGGTCGAAGTGTGAGCGCCCGAGGTCGAAGCTCTCGCGGCAGAGGAACTTGAGCCCGGGCGTGCCGCAGGGGATCGCGAAGTTGAGCGCGAAGGGGCTGTGGGGATCCGTGTGCCGGGCCAGGCGCGGGGAGTACACGGCGATCTCGTCCGACAGCGGTCCGAGCGTGGCGAGGACCCGGGCGCCGCTCACCACGACGCCGGCGTCGGTCTCGCGGACGATCCGCAGCGCCGTGCCTTCCTTCAGGTTGAACATGCCGGAGACGTCGCGGCTCCGCTGCAGGTTGATCAACGAGTGGGTCAGCGTCAGGTCGTTCTCGCGGATGTACTCGTAGTAGCGCTTGATGTTCTGGCCGAACTGGGGCCGGCCGCGGGCAAAGTAGTCGGCCGCCGCGCCCCACGCCGCGAACGTGACGTTCATGAAGTCGGGTGAGCGTCCCATCATCCCGCACGTCGTGCGCGCCCAGTTGAGCATCATCTGGCCGCGCCGCTCGACGTCTTCGCGGGTGTGCGGGTTGATGAACGACAGCCCCACGCGATCGCCGCTGGTCGGCGAGACGTAGGTCATCTCGTCGCGAAGCTGCGGGTCGTGCTGCATGTCGTAGAGCGAGGCGATCGCGAGCGCGCCGTTGCGCAGCCCGGGGTGCGTGGTCACGTCCTTGACCCGCTCGCCCCGCAGCCAGACCTCGCGCTCTTGCGCCTGCAACCCCTTGAGATATTCGCTGCCTGTGCGCGCTGGCATCGGTCTCTCCTTTAACCTACCCTACTCGACGTCCAGCTCGATGTCGCGGAGCACCGGGTCCGCTGTCCGGCACACTTCATTTTCCACCAGACCCCCGCACGCCGGGCAGCAGAACTGGCGGAACTGCACGTCGTCGTCGATGAACCGGCGCGGATCACCGATGAGCGTGTTGGCCGCCTGGATCGGCCGGTCGATGCGATGGCAGTGGAGCTTGTAGTTCTCGTGTGCGTCGCAGAGTGGCTGGCCGCAGCGCGCGCAGCCGAGCCAGGGGCGCCCGTCGCTCTTCACCAGATCCAGGCAGTCGGTCAGATGCCGGAGCAGCGGAAGCCGCGGGCCCGCGTAGGGCTTGGGCTCGCGGCCGAGCCGCTCGACCACCGCCTGGCGGCGCAGCGCCGCCGTCGCCGTCACGTCGACGCGCAGATCTTCCTCCTCGCCCGCGAGCACCACGCGAAAGAGCTCGCGCGCCGCGTGCGCCGAGACGTCGCCGAGGTAGACATCCTTGCGGACCGCCTCCGGATCGCGCTCGATCGGGTCGCCGTAGCCGGCGCCGGCGGCGAACGCGACTTCATAGACGTCATCAGGCCCCTGCTGGATGTCGATCTGGCGGAGTTGCAGGAGCACGTCCTCGCCACTGACCTCGCCGACGTCGCCGGGGATCTCGCGGCGGGCCAGCCACTGCTGGATGTCGGTCCCGCGCTTGAACCGGTAGTAGTTGGTGTTCGCGGGATAGCCGCCCATGAGGCCGGGCGCCGTCGGGATCGCGGCGCCCGACGACTCGGTGTCCTGGACGATCCCGTCGGTGCCGTGGGGGATGAAGCTCACGGCCGCCGAGTTGCCGCCCCGGAACTTGCCGGCGCCGCCGGAGTCGGTGTTCTCGCGCCGGTAGAGCACGAGCAGCGGGAAGCTCTGCTCGTTGTGCTCGACGTTGCCGATGCGGCAGATCGGGCTGCGCACCTGGCCGCCAGTGGCGATGCCGTCGCGGAACGAAAACGCGCCGATCGCGCCCACCATGGGGTCGAGCAGGAGATAGCCGAACTTCTCGCCCCACTGGTCGATGCCGCGGAACACCGTCAGCGGGAACTGGCTGGTGCCGCCGATGCACATCGCGTCGCGCTTGAGCTCGGGATCGCCCGACAGCAGCTTCGAGATCGTGTTGTACGCGGGATAGAGCGAGATCTCCATGGCCTGCACGGGCGCCGTCGACACCGAGGCCGGATGAGCCGCCGACGTGAACGCGCCGAGCGAGGGCTGGAACTCGATGTGGCGCAGGGCGCCCCCGATCGCGTAGAGCTGGTCCCAGCAGAGCAGCTCGTTGATCGCGGTCATGATCGAGCCGCGCCAGCCCGAATAGGTCGTGTTGATCGCGCCCACCTGGGGCGCGGTGCCGGCGTTGTCGAAGACGAGCCGGTCGCCCTTCTTCTGCATGTTGAGCATGACCTGGTAGGTCTTGCGGTCGCCGACGTACGCGACCTCGACGTAGCTCCGCTCGCGCCACACCCCGTCGGGCAGCTTCGCGAGCTTCTGGAGGAACGCCTGCTCGGCGTTGTCGATGATCTTCCGCATCACGCCCTTGACGACTTCCGGGCTGTAGCGGCGGATCAGGCCGAGGATGCGGCGCTTGGCGGTGTTGTTGCCGGCGATCTGGGCTCGCAGGTCGAGCGCCACCAGGTAGGGCTTGCGCGAGGCACGCAGGTAGACGCCCTCGATGTCGCGCCTGAGCTCCCCGCGCTCGACGATCTTCACCGGCGGGATCAGGATGCCCTCGTCGAAGGAGTCTCGCGCGTTCGGGCAGAAGCTGCCGGGCGTGATCCCACCGACATCGTACTGGTGCAGGACGTTGGTGATCCAGCAGAAGACCTTGCCGTCCCAGAACACCGGGGTGAGCAGCGTGACGTCCATCTGATGGGCGGCGCCAACCCAGGGATCGTTCGAGAGGAACATGTCGTCCTCGAAGATGCCCGGGTTCTGCGAGCGGTACTCGAGCGTCCACTTAACCTGCACGTCCGAAACGCCCGACATGTATAGCTGATATGGGCCGTAATAGATGAACTCGCCGTCCTCGGTGAAGATCGAGGAGTTGAGGTCGAAGGCGTACATCGCCACCGGCGAGCCCGAGATGCGCTGGATCGTCATCCCCAGCTCTTCGTTGATGTTCCAGAGGTTGTGGCGGATGACCTCGTAGGTGATCGGGTCGATCTTGTCGGTCCATTCCCGGTGCAGCGTGAGGCTCGGATGGATCGCGAGCGTGTCGCCGGGAATGTAGGAGAAGGTCGTCCCGTCGTGCGGGCCGGAGGTCGTCGAGCTCGGATGCGGGCGATCCGCCATCTCAGCGGCCTCCCAGATCGATCAGCACGTTGCCGTAGGCGTCCATGCGCGCAGTCTCCCACGGGTGGACGACGATCGTCGTGTCGGGTACCTGAATGATGGCGGGACCCGGGATCACGTTGCCCGGCGCCAGCCGGTGGCCCCAGAACACGGGCGTCGCGTCGAAGTCGCCGAGCTCGGCCCAGTAGACGGGCCGCGTGCCCGCGCGAGCCTCCCGCGCGGGCTCGCGGTCGGCCTCGCGCGCGGCGACGATGCGCGGCTTGGCGCTGACCGCCGAGGCACGCACGCGGTAGGTGACGATCTCCAGACGCGCCTCGTGAAACCCGGCGCCCTTGCCGTAGACCGTCTCGTAGCGCCGGTGGAAGTCGCCGATCAGCGACGCCAGCGCCGCGGCGTCGAGCGGCCCGGGCGCCACCGGCACCTCGACCTCGTTGATCTGGCCCTTGTAGCGGATGTCCGCCGAGCGGGCCAGGCGCGCCAGCTTCATGTCGACGCCGTCGGCGGCAAGCTGACGCAGGCCCTGCGCCTCGAGCTCCACGAAGTGGCTCATGACCCGCGCCGGGTCGAACGGGCTCGACTGGATGTCGACGGCCTCGTAGATGTGGAGCAGGTCCGCCGAGGCGGCCCCGAGCGCCGACCAGAGCGAGCAGATCTCGCCCAGCGGCACCACGACGCCTTGAGCGCCGAGCTCGCGCGCGTAGACACCCGCGTGCACGGGCCCGGCGCCGCCGTAGGCGAACACCACGCAGTCGCGCGGGTCGTACCCCTTCTGCACGGTGACCTTGCGGATGAGATCGGCCATCTGGTGCTCGACCACGCGCACGGCGCCGCTGGCGGTTTCGACCAGGCCCATCCCGAGTCGCGTGGCGATCGGCCCCAGGCTCTCACGGGCCTTCTCGAGATCGAGGCGCAGCCGGCCGCCCAGGAAGTAGTCGGGGTCGATGTAGCCGAGCACCAGATCGGCGTCGGTCACCGTCGGCTGCGTACCGCCGCGCCCGTAGCACGCGGGGCCGGGCTTGGCGCCCGCCGAGATCGGACCCACCCGCATCGTGGCGCTCACCTCGTCGATCCAGATGATCGAGCCCCCGCCGCTGCCGACCGAGCGGATGTCGATGCGCGGGACGAAATACTCGTACTGGTGGACGACGCTCTGGTAGCTGGCGATCGGCTCACCGTCCCACACCAGGCCGACGTCGAACGAGGTGCCGCCCATGTCGGTGGCGATGATGTGCTTGGCGCCGATGATCCCGCCCAGGTACTGCGAGGCGAGCACGCCGGCGACCGGCCCGGAGTCGAGCGTGAGGAACGCGCGCCGCGCCGACTCGGCGGCCGGGATCACACCACCGCCGCACTGCATGACCTGCAGCGGGTATCGCAGGCCCGCGGCCTGGGCGCGCGACTCGAGCCGGTCGAGATAGCGCGACATCACCGGGCCCAGATAGGCGTTGAGCACCGTCGCCACCGTGCGCTCGTACTCGCCCCAGCGCGGGATCAAATCGGCCGAGCAGCAGACGAACACGCCGGGCGCCAGGCGCTCGACCATCTGCTTCACGCGCCGCTCGTGCTCGGGCGCCTTGAACGACCAGAGAAAGCAGATCGCGATCGCCTCGACGCCCTTGGCGACGAGCCGCCTGATGGCCTGCTCGGCCTCGCCCTCGTTCAGCTCGACGACCACCTGGCCCTTGCAGTCGACACGCTCGCTGACCTCCGCGATGAAGGGTTTGGGCACGATCGGGTCCGGCTTGCCGCTCTCGGGGAAGTGCAGGACCTGGACGTTGTTGAGCCCGGGCACGCCGCGGGCGCCCCGCATGATGTGGATGACGTCGCGGTGCCCCTTGGTGGTGATGAGCCCCACACGCGCGCCCCGCCGCTGGAGCATGGCGTTCGTGCCGACCGTGGTGCCGAGCGCCAGCCGCGCGGTCTCGCCCAGCAGCGCCTCGATCGTGATCCCGAGCCGCTCGGCGGCCACCCGTAGCGACTCCATGACGCCTTCCGAAAAATCGTCCGGGGTGGACGGCGCCTTGGCGGCCGTGAGCTTTCCGTCGGCGTCCATCACGATGCAGTCCGTGAAGGTGCCGCCGGTGTCGATGCCGATGATGTAGGCCATGCCCTGTCTCCAACGATCGCGGATTGCGCCGAGTATAATCCGGCCCGTCGGAGACGACAGCGAATCGTGGGTGAGGATCTGCTCGAGGTCCGGGATCTCCGGACCTACATCTATACGCGCCGCGGGGTCGTGAAGGCGGTCGACGGCGCGACGTTTTCGGTCCAGCGCGGCGAGACCCTCGGGATCGTCGGCGAGTCCGGCTCCGGCAAGTCGATGACGTGCCTCTCGATCTTGCGATTGGTGCCCGAGCCCGGCGGCAAGATCGTCGGGGGCGACATCGTCTTCGACGGCCAGAGCCTGCTCGCCAAGAGCCCCGAGGAGATGCGCCAGCTCCGCGGCTCGCGGATCGCGATGATCCTGCAGGACCCGATGGCCTCGCTGAATCCGGCCATGACGGTCGGCGAGCAGATCGCGGAGACGCTCTGGCTCCACCGCGGCCTCCGCGGCCGCGCCCTCGACCAGCGCGTGCTCGAACTCCTACGGCAGGTGAGGATCAGCGATCCCGAGCGGCGCGTGCACGCCTATCCCCATCAGATGAGTGGCGGCATCCGCCAGCGCGTCGCCGGCGCGATCGCGATCTCGTGCCAGCCGAGTCTCCTGATCGCCGACGAGCCGACGACGTCGCTGGACGTGACGATCCAGGCGCAGTACCTGCGGCTCCTGAAGGAGATCCAGCGCGAGAGCAACCTGGCGCTGGTCTTCGTCACGCACGATCTGGCGATCGTGGCCAAGCTCTGCGACCGGGTCGCCGTCATGTATGCCGGGGGCGTCGTCGAGATGGGCAAGACGCGCGACATCTTCAATGAGCCGCGTCACCCGTACACGATCGGGCTGCTGAACTGTCTGCCCACCCTGCGCCGCGGCCGCGAGCCGCTGACGGCGATCGATGGCCAGCCGCCCGATCTGGCCGCGGTGCCTCCGGGCTGTAGCTTCGCGCCGCGATGTCCGATAGCCGAGCCGCGCTGCGTCGAGGCCCGGCCGGCGCTGGAGCCGATCGCGCAGGGGCATCTCGTCGCATGCCTGCGTGCAGAGGACACCTCGAAGCCGAATGGACGCGTGGTGTCGCTATCGAGTATGGCGAATCCGGCTCGCGACGACCTGGACGGCGGAGGCGACGTCGTACTCGAGGCGCGTGCGCTGACGAAGCACTTCCCGTTGGCGCGGGGGACGATCTTCGCCCGCGCCGCGGGCACCGTGAAGGCGGTCGACGGCGTCGACTTCGTCCTGCGTCACGGGGAGACGCTCGGGCTCGTCGGCGAGAGCGGATGCGGGAAGACCACCGCCGCGCGGCTCGTTCTGTCCCTCGAGCGCCCGACCGCCGGCGGTGTCCTGTTCCGCGGCCGCGACATTCACTCGCTTGACCGTGACGAGACGAACGAGTACCGACGAGCGGTGCAGGCCGTGTTCCAGGATCCGTACGGCTCGTTGAACCCACGCCTGACGATCCGCACGACGGTGGGCGAGCCCCTCACCCAGAACCAGCCAGGCCTCACGCGCGCGGAGATCGACGAGCGCATCGCCGGCTCGCTCACGCGGGTGGGATTACGGCCGCGGATCGCCGACGACTACCCTCACGAGCTCTCCGGAGGCCAACGCCAGCGCGTCGCGATCGCCCGGGCCCCGACGACGGATCCTGAGTGCATCCTGCTCGACGAGGCGGTCTCGGCGCTCGACGTGTCGATCCGCGCCCAGGTGATGAACCTGCTGCGAGAGATCCAGGACCGTCTCGGCGTCAGCTATCTCTTCATCGCCCACGACCTGGCGGTCGTGAAGTACGTGAGCACGCGGATCGGCGTGATGTACCTGGGCAAGCTCGTCGAGACGGCGCCGGCGAACGAGCTCTACGCGAACCCGCTCCATCCGTACACGCAGGTGCTCCTGAACAACGCGCTGCCGTCGCATCCGGACGACGTGCGCGAGGAGGTCATTCTGAGGGGTGAGGTGCCGAGCGCGTTCAATCCGCCGGCGGGGTGTCGATTTCATCCCCGGTGTCCGCAGGCGCTGCCGGTGTGCTCGGAGGCGGAGCCAGTGCTGCAGGAGCACGCGCCGGGACATCACGTCGCGTGTCACCTCTACGGTTCCTGGTCAGCCCATGTCCTCGACGACTATCCATCAATCGGCTTCCAGCCATGGATGAGCGTACCTTCTGGTTCCTGGAACAGGAAGTAGTGTCCGCCGGATGTCCCCGGCTGCTCTTCCTCTCGTGAGATGGGCCGCCCTTTGAGGGAACACAGCAGGAGCGCTCCTACGCCGCCGTGTGACACCACCGCGATTGACCCAGCGCCAGGCGTGGTCTCTGCAATCCATGAAAGTGCCTCGACGATACGGGCTTGGGCGGCTTCAGCGCGCTCCCACCCGCGGATGCTCGCGCTTGGACGAGCGAAGAAAGCATCGACGGTCACTTCGAACTCTGCCTGGCCAGGTAGCCAGAAGCCACGCGGTCGTTCTCCCCGAGCGCTGAGACCTGGTGAAACGGAATACCCGTCGCCTCAGACAGAATGAGTGCGCCATCAACGGCCTTCTGCTCGGTACTGCAATAGATCGCCTCGACTTGACGGAGCCAGTCCTGGCTCAGCAGGCGCTGCATCCGGCTCCGGCCACGCGGAGAGAGCGGCCACTGGGGGACAGGGACAGCGGGGTCGATCACGACATCGGGATGCGTGATGAAGTACATGCCGCGTGACATCGCCTGGGCCCCGGAACTTGTCTCGGCGTAGATCAGGGCGCGTGCGCCGGGCGCCCGGCCAAGAAGACGCGCGCCGGCGTCAGGGGCAGCGCCGTGATCCCTAGGTTTCCTGACGGCAGGGCGTCGCACACCGCGTTGGCGATGGCGCCGCCGAGCCCAGGGTTACCCACCTCACCGAGACCGCGCAGCCCCAGCGGGTTCGTCGTCGCTCGCACTTCCTGATAGAAGCCGTCGACCAGTGGGACATCGGGAGCCATCGGCAGCGCGTAGTCCATGAACGTGCCCGACTGCAGCTGGCCGTCGGCGCCGTACACGAGGCTCTCGAGCAGCGTGTTGCCGATGCCGAAGGCGACGCCGCCCACGAGCTGACCATCGACCAGCGCCGGGTTCACCGCACGGCCGACGTCGGCGCCCACGACCACACGGACGAGCTTGATGGCGCCGGTCTCGGGGTCGACGTCGGCAACCACGGCGGCGGCGCCGCCCGCGTAGGTGATCTTCGGCACCTCGAACGACGCGCCCGCCGCGAGACGACGCTCCGCCGCCAGCTCCGTCAGCGTCACCCGCCGGCCGCCCGCCTCGACGACGCCACGCGCGTACTTCACCTCGGCCTCCGGAACGCCCCAGCGAGCCGCAGCCCGCTGGCGAGCCTCGGCGATCAGCTTCGCCGCCGCGAGGTGCGCCGCGTTGCCGGCGGTGATGGTGCCGCGCGAGCCGTAGGTGCCGACGCCGCTCTCGACCATCGCGGTGTCGGCGTGACGCACCGTAAACTTCCCGGTCGGGAGACCGAGAGCCTCGCCCAGGATCTGGGCGAGCACGGTCTCGAGCCCTGGCCCCATCGACGAGGCGCCCGTGTCCACGATCAGCGTGCCGTCGGGCCTCGCCTCTACCTGGGTGGTCTCGAATGGGCCGAGGCCGGTTTTTTCGACGTAGATCGCGAAGCCGATGCCTCGACGTAGCCCGCCGGCCCGCGCGTTCAACGCGGCCTGCTCAGCGCGGGTACGCTTATAGTCCAGCCGGCGCAGCAGCTCCTCGAACAGCGCGGGGAAGTCGCCGGAGTCGTAGACCGTGCTGACACCGAAGGACCTGGTGCCGCAGTCGTACGGCATCTCGTCAGGCCGGATCAGGTTGCGGCGGCGAATCTCCGCAGGGTCCAGACCGAGGCGCGCGGCCGCGCGGTCCACGAGGCGCTCGCGGACGAAGTTGCACTCCGGGCGGCCGGGCGAGCGGAGCGTGCCAGCCGGCGTCTTGTTGGTCACGACCGACCAGAGATCGCACGCGTAGTTGGGGACGCGATACGGCCCCGGCAACAGCGCGGCACCGAATTCGGCGGGCACGAGCGCGGCCGTGCGCACGTAGGCGCCGATGTCGGCGTGGATCACCGCGCGCATCCCGGCGATGCGGCCTTCGCCGTCGAAACCGACCTCGATCTCGTAGGCGACCTCGCGCGCGTGGTTAGCGGACATTAGATTCTCGCGGCGGCTCTCGATCCAGCGCACGGGCCGCCCGAGCTTCATGGCGGCGAGCGGCACCAGGATGTCCTCGGGATAGAGCTCGCCCCGCACGCCGAAGCCGCCGCCCACGTCCACCTCGGTGAGGCGGAGCGCGCCCAGCGGGATGCCGAAGATCGGCGCCAGGATGGTCCGGTTGATGTGGATGCACTTGGTGGAGCCAATCAGGTGGAGCTCGCCGCCGCGCGGGTCGGGCGGCACCGCGACGAGCCCGCGCGTCTCGAGGGCCGCCGCCGTCTGGCGCGGGTAGGCGAAGCGCTCGCGAAGCACGAGCGCGGCGCCGGCCAGCGCCGCGTCGGCGTCGCCCACGCGCATCGTGATCGTGGCGACGTTGTTCGTGTCCGTGCTCTGGAAGAGCCGCGGTGCCCCGGGCGCGAG
>Ga0209058_1004545_pt1 | contig 11022 bp, 13 predicted proteins | sample GraSoiAngelo_147_FD_185904 | JGI IMG/M metagenome (GOLD analysis project Ga0209058, IMG submission 185904) | Grasslands soil microbial communities from the Angelo Coastal Reserve, California, USA - 14_1009_05_40cm (SPAdes) (version 2) | ecosystem: Environmental > Terrestrial > Soil > Grasslands ... | reverse complement strand
GCGAGGACATCTTGTATACCGTGGTTGTCGAATAATCTGAAGAATCCGCCAAGAACGAGGAATAAGCCGCCGAGTTGTAGACTGAGGACTGCTCGTGAGTATCCGAGCGTCTGGATACCTAACAGTAGAGACGAGAGTGTCAGGGCGAGGCCGAGGAACGCGACTATATTGGTCTTGAGCATACCGGCACTACAGCATCAATCACAAGATATGGAGTGATAGATGTGGCTATAATACTGACCCAACCTTCTCGCGGAACAATAGTAAGAACAGAGGACGGAGAAACCACTTGTGCGACGCGAGGGTCGGTCGCTAAGACCTCCTATTTTCTAGAAACCATTTCCTGTCTGGCGCATATTCTGGGCGAGACAGGCTGATCAGGGCACAATCCAGGCTTGGATGCCAAGGCGAAGCATGCCTTTTTTTCAGCGATTCCCGAACGATTTTCGGGGGAGAGTTGGAGGGGGTCCTAGAATCGCGATCAGGGCTGATAATTGGCGATTTCGTGGATCAGAGGTTTCCCTTCAACCACTCTTTCGTCGCGGGACCTTCAACACTATCTGGGTCATTTTTTCTATGACCCGTTTCCTATCTGAACCAGATTTTCGTTTGTTTCTTTGAGACGGGTATGTTATCGGCCTGTTTTGCCTTTTTTCGATCCCCGTGGATTCCCCTAGGGATAAGCGTGGAAGATCATGTTCTAGAAATCGTTGGGTCAGATTCGGAATCAGGGGTTAAAATGGGCGATATCCGGGGTCGTACGCGATAGAATATGCTCTAGTCTTAAACGGTCAAGACTTCCGGTATGATCTAGCATGCCGAAAACCGTGCTGACAGTCGAGCTGAAAGAATTGCATGACCGAGCGAGCGAAGCAACCCAGTTCCTGAAATCGAAGGTCGAGGGCAAAATGAGAACCAAGGGAACACAGCTCCAGATCGAAGGCGCAAAAACCAAAGAAGTCAAACTACTACTACACAAGTTCCTCCACCACCAAGGCCTAAACCACTACAGAGTCCTAAGCCAGAGTGGAATCCTAGAGGTTACCCCGCCTGAGAAGCATGAAGTGCACCTACCGGAACGTGTAGGCTCGCCACCGACTGCGGCTCAAACGACCCCGTACTTGTTCCCACAAACACCGGTTCTAACGCCGGAGAAAAAGAACGCCAAGCCGAAACAAAAGCACGAGTAAACATAGGCGCTAGTTGCCCTTCGAGGGCTCGCCTGGTTTCAAGGGACCCACGATCTCCACCACGAACCCCTCGGGGTCCTTGAAGGCCGCTGATCGAGTGCCCCAGGGCCGGTTCGCAGGAGGATCGTCAAACTTCACACCCTTAGACTTGAGAGACGAGTAGACTTTATCGACATCGTTCACCTCCAAGTGCACTTCGACAGTTGAGCGGGAGAGCGGCGGAGCTTTGGTGAGCCGGTGGAACGCGAGCCCTGACCCTTTCGTATCGAACATGACGAAGTTCTCATTCTCCTGGGCAACGGGAAGACCGAGAGTTTCCTTGTAGAGATCCTTGACCTGATCGAAATGAACTGCCCAGAGCGTCACATAAGATAACTTGCTAAGCCTCATTAGCGGATCCCGAAACTGGTTCGTTAGGTCGCGATTATTAGCCTATTCCAGAGCGACCAGGAACTTCTCCTACCAGAATCTTTGGAGTAGAAGACCACGTAGTAATGCTTTCCCGCCGGCATGTGGATATCTCTCCTCATAGAGAATCACGATTCTCCTCTCCTGAGTTGTCGAGGTTTGAAGACGCTGCAAAGATAGGGACTCGGAACATGACTCTATTAGGGGCGGCGGCGATGGTAGGTGGTGTTATTTTGACAAAGTTCATGATGTCGCTTCGCGACGAGAACTATCGCGTCTTAACCGGCGCTGCAATAGATCGAGGAATTTCCGTGCAAGAACTTCTCCGAGCCGTGATTATCCCAGACTGGGTAAAGGAGACCCCCCGAGGAATAGTCGCCGACAACTGGCCCTCTATCAGACCACGTCGCTGACGCAAAGCTACAACTCCCATCTAGATAGATAATGGCCATTTTATTAGGGACGACTACGAACGAGCCAGGGCGAGCAAATATGGCGAAACAAGTAACTTGCGATTGCGGCTTCATGCTCCGGACCCCATCTGACGATGAGCTAGTGAAACATGTCCAACTTCACGCAAAAGACACCCATAGCATGGATCTTACTCCAGAACAGGCCCTAGCACGGGCCGTCTCCGTGGAAGCAACAATACAGGCATAATCGTATAGAGACCGGTTCGGAAACTCCCTCTTTTATTTCGCGCGTCCAGGAGCGACCCGATTGCCAACACATCCTAACAACCAAAGAATTTTGAACTCGGGCCTCCATAACCTAATCGGACAAATGCTCTGGTCCGGGAACGATTTTCTTGTCAATAGAACTCAAAAACCAGGCCTACTGGGAACACGCCATATCGTAATTACACCAGGAAGGAAAACCAGAGAAGATTACTCTGCGGCACCAGATAGCCTACGATAGACTGATGACGCTCACTCAAGCCTTCAGTCCAGAACCAGCTAGCTCGTATTAGGAATTGTTCTAACAAACGGATCCTCAGGAACCCTAGCAAGTCTTAAAACAACGCCGCCTTATTCGTTGAAATCAACAGGCGCGTGAGTGGGGCCTTCCACCCGTTGCGCAATACAAACCCCGGAGTAGGGAGGCAAATGAGAAGAGAAACCAAAGATAGAATCACAGTTTCCCGTTCTAGAAACCTCGGACTAGCAGCCGTATTTGGAGCACTCTACGCAGCACTCGTCATTGGATTCGCTCCAATCAGTAATCTTCCGATTCAGGTGAGGGTTGCAGACGCCCTGATGCCTCTCGCTATCCTTTTCGGATGGCCTGCAATCCTCGGACTGGGAATTGGAACCGTGGTGGGTAATTTCGCTGCGGATTCGATAACCGGATTCCCTTCAGCCTCAATCGGACTGGATATTGCGGGCGGAAGCCTTGTCAATCTTCTCGCTGGATTCCTAGCATGGAAGATCGGCCAACGAGGTTGGAGGATTAGGAACTGGAATGTGAGCTGGTTCGTTGCTACTCTTGTCGAGACGGCGCTGATATCGGTGGTGGTAGGAGGCTACCTAGGCGTTGCTTTCTCTATACCACTAGCCCTGTCGATCCTAGGGATTCTCGCGGGAGAAGTTGTAGCGATAAACATCGGCGGCTTCGTGCTTCTCAACATCATCGGAAGAGCAAGGAGCCTAGACCTCTTCAAATCGTGGGGTCTGCAGATTTACGAAACTGATCGCAACCAATAGATTGTCATGCGAGTTTTACCTGCTTACCTTCAGATGGCTTTAGGTCAGAAAGCCTAACCCCCACTAGCCTCATCTTCCGCCGGTCTTTCTCGAACTCTCTGAACAGCAACGTTACATATTCCCGGATGACCCCCAAGTCATCTACATACCCCGTATGAGTTTTTTCTCGGGTAAACGTTACGAACCCTTCGAATCGTACCTTGATGCCGACAGTGCGATACCACAGACCTTCACCCAACAACCTGTTGTGAACTTCGTGACTCAGAGACTCTAACGCGTCCCGGACCATGGTCTTGTTTTGAATGTCCCTCTCGAATGTTTGTTCCACACTAATTGATTTTCGTAGTCCTCTCTCTTCCACAGGTGTCTCTTCGATCCCGTTGGCGATTGCCCAAAGCCATACCCCGCCTTTTCCAAACCAGTCCGTGAGCTTTTTCGCCTCTACTTTGCGCAATTGACCAATAGACTCGATTCCCTTGCTCTGGAGAAATTCAGTTGTCTTCTTGCCTACTCCGCTGATCTTATTGACAGGTAACGGTTCGAGAAACTTGTCGACCTCTTCCGGTTGAACAAGGGTAAGCCCGTCTGGTTTCTGCATGTCCGAGGCCATCTTAGAGATCGACTTACTAGGCGAGATCCCAACGCTTACAGTGAGACCCTCTCGCTCCTTCAGAGTCTCTTTCAGATTGGAAGCTAGAACTTTTGCGTCATCGTAGGTCTTGCATCTCTTGCTGACGTCCATGTAGGCCTCGTCGATACTGGTCTGTTCGAAAATATCCGCAAAGCCACGCATGATATCCATCACTCTTTCCGAGGTTTCACCATAGAGTTCAAAATCAGGCGGCACAAAGATCCCTTGGGGACAAAGCTTCCAGGCCATACTAATCGGCATTCCAGATCGAACCCCAAACTTCCTCGCCTCATACGAGCAAGACGTGACAACGCCACGCCCTTTGCCATTCTTCGGGTCCGCGCCCACGATCAATGCCTTGCCCTTCAGTGAAGGGTCCCGGTGAATCTCGCACGAGGGATAGAAAGCGTCCAAGTCACAGTGCAGTATGATCCTGGCACGAGTGCTAGAGGACATTTTCTAAGGTTCGTAGTTGAAAGCGAAGACATGATGCCTCGATGGCTCCAATAGGCCAGATTCAGAATCGACGTCCAGGCCAAGATCTTCCAGAAACTTTGCGCCCAGGACTGGCTGGGCACCTTCGAAGGTGACGGCGAGGGTTACGTTCTCTCGTCCCTGAGCGGCGACGACGACAGAATAGACCCGGGCTTCCAGAGAATCTCCCAGTTCAAGTTCGAGCCTTGCTTTCAAGTCCTCGGGGTATGCCCCTATCTCGAAGAGGATTTCGGAGGGCAGAATCGTGAAGAAAGCACTGGTGTCAATTGGAATTCTTTGCATATCGCTCTGTCCCTTTTCGCCTTTGACCAGCGCCCTGGTGAACGCAGTGGACACGACTTGAACCGACAATAGACTAGAGGTTCCTAGCAAATAGGTGAAATCTAGCCGTGTAAATACGGGTTGTACGACTCGAGTTCGAGCGTGGCGGCCCAAGTCATATTCAGACGGATCGGTTCACTTGTCGACGAAGCGTCCTACGTAGCCATATGCCTCGGGAATATTCATTTCCTGAAGGGTAGAATGGCGACAATATCCATCGACAAGTAGTTGTTGTTCACGCAGGAGGACTATGGGCCAGATAACCGTTCCACCGGTCTCCAACGCCTTACGAAGCTCTGACCGACGTTCTCTCAATCTCTCCACGAACTTTCGACCAGTCTTGAGGTCAGCGGAGTTCAGGATCAAAGGATTCATCCGAACCTCGTCAACACCGACAATTTCCAACTTCCATTTCCGCTTCGCCAGCGAGTTGAGGAGAGCGTCATGTCGGGGATCTTCACCCATGCTCTCGAAATCTGCGTCCAGTTCCTTCCGTACCTCGGTGTTGACGAAATCATGGATGTCATCTGAGTCCTCGAGCATTCGATATTCGATACCGTGAAGCCGACGTACCGATGTTCTGTTATCCCAGGCAGAACGTCTTCCCGTGTTCCCGACTCGCGAACGATCACTCATCGCGTGTCGCATCTCAGGTTATCCGCATCTGACTCTTAAGATTCGCTCTTCACAAATCAGCGTAATCACCTAACCTAGAAACAGTTTCGGCTATCTCAACAAGAAATTGACCATTAACCCTTTTACGGTGGCGGGTAGTCGAAGGCTCGCTGTGCAAGTCCTAGAGAACCGGCCAAACCATGTTTATGCGAAGAGATTAGAGGAAGAATACAACCGGCAGTACGCGATAGCCTCGGAGGCCCGGTCGAAAGGACTCGACCCTTCATGGAAAGTCGAATCACAGACAACCTATGATCTGGCTGAGCGAGTTGAGAAATCGGTTGGACCAGGCGGGGTTGCGGCTAGAATCCGAGAGTTGAGCAAACTAGTCTCGCGCGAAGAAACAGCGCTGAAAATCAGCGAGGACATTGTTCTGGGCCATTTCGGGAGCCTTGAGCCCGAGGATGCTGCTGAGCAAGCGGTTCGTACGGCGCTAGCAGTGTTGGATGAGGCGGTAACCGTGGCGCCGATACAGGGAATCCACGATGTCAAGATCCGAACAAACGTAGATGGATCAAAGCACCTAGCCGTATACTTCGCTGGCCCGATGCGATCGGCCGGCGGGACAGAGATGGGTTTGACGATGATTGTTGCCGATTACGTCCGTCGGCAACTGAACATTCCCCCGTATCACGCGTCTGAACAGGAAGCGATGAGATTCGTCGAAGAACTACGCCTCTACGAACGATCCATCGCCCGCTTTCAATACCGGAACCCGGACAGCGTACTCAAAGACGCGATCATGCGCCTGACCGTTGAGCCGAACGGCGTGGAAACAGACCCCGTCGAAGTAGCGGTCAACCGGAATCTGATGCGGATCGAGACGAACAGAGTCAGAGGCGGAGCATTACGAGTTGTAAATGATGGATTGCTCGGACGATCAACCAAGGTTCTGAAGATCGTTGAGAAGCTAGGATTGGAAGGCTGGGGGTGGTTGGCTATGATGAAGACCTCGTCATCAGAAGGAGAAGAGGCGAAAGAATTCATGTTCATGGAAGACGTTGTCGGCGGACGCCCAATATTCGCCTTCCCCGGAGCAGCCGGAGGTTTCAGAATACGATACGGCCGCTCACGAAACACTGGCATGGCATCGGTCGGTGTTCACCCAGCTACCATGGAAATTCTGGGTGGATTTCTTGCGGTAGGCGTCCAGATGAGACTGGAAAGGCCAGGGAAGGCTGGGATCGTCAATGCGGTCGACAGCATCGAGCCTCCTGTCGTGAAGCTCGTCGATGGCTCTGTGATGAGGGTAGACTCGCCTCAAGAAGCAAAGGCACTGCGAGACAAGATTCAGAAGATACTGTTTCTCGGCGACCTGATGGTAGGATACGGGGAATTTCTCGAAAACAATCGAGCGCTTGTCCCGTCGGGGTTTGTCGAGTCGTGGTGGGCACAGTTGCTGGAGGAGAGACTCCGCGACCCGGAAAACAGCAACAAAGCGCAACAATTGCTGAATATCTCACCGGAACGATTGCGGGAATTCGCTAACAACCCGTTCTCGGTCAAACCGCGAGCCAGCGAGGCAATTGAATTATCCCAGAGACTCGGAATTCCTCTACACCCAGCCTACACCTACTTCTGGAGCCTCGTGACGATCCAAGACGTACACTATCTCCGCGAGAAACTCATCCACTACCTCGACGACTCGTGCGTTCTACCCTACGATGAGAAGTTGAAGGACATTCTTGAGCAAGCTCGAATGCCGCATAAGATGGTGGCGGGTGCCATCCAGCTCCGAGACGATGATGCTCTGGTTCTTCGGACGATTCTGAATCTCGAAGTTCCATCAAGTCAGGTCAAGGGACAAAGCTCGCTGGAAGCTCTGAGCTTGCTAGCAGGATTTCCAATAAAGAACAAGGCGCCGATCTTTGTCGGGGCACGCATGGGACGCCCAGAAAAAGCGAAGGAGAGGATCATGACTCCACGGGTCCACGGGCTATTTCCAACGGGTCAAGCCGGTGGCCCACGCCGTGACTTGATAGAGGCATCGAGGAAATCCGTGGTAGCGTTGGACCTGGTGGATCGATCATGTCCGCAATGCGGTCGCTGGGAATCGAAACTCAGGTGTCCAGTCTGTGGACGAGAGACGAAGATGAGTACGAACTGTCCTAAGTGCGGCCAAACATCGCACGATTCGTCATCCACTTGCAATGGTTCCCTCGTCGCCTATCGGAGCGTCAACGTAAACCTGGTCGAAATGCTGGAAGAGGCAGTTGGGAGGCTCAAGCTGGGAAAAATGGAAGGATCGGTGAAAGGAGTGAAAGGTTTGATCAACAAAACCCGAATGCCCGAGCCCCTAGAGAAGGCATTGTTACGGGCGAAATCAGATGTCTCAGTGTTCAAAGACGGGACCTTACGGTTTGACGCGTCAAACGCTGTACTAACCCAGTTCAGACCAGGGGAAATCGGGCTGAGCCTGGAGAAAGCCCGCGAGATAGGGTACACCATGGACATGGACGGTCACGGGCTCTCAGACCCGAGACAGTTGTGCGCTCTGGAGATACAGGACCTTGTCGTCTCGGAAGCTTGCGGCGAGTACCTGTTGAAAGTAACCAGGTTCCTAGACGACCTGCTCAACTCGTACTACGGAATGGACAAGCTCTACAAGGCATCGAAAAAGGAAGACCTAATCGGGCATCTGGTCGTCGGGTTATCGCCTCATACATCCGTTGGCGCAGTGGCAAGAATCGTCGGATTCACCAAAGCGAGCGTCTGCTATGCCCATCCCCTATACCACGCTGCAAAACGGCGAGACTGCGATGGAGACGAGGACTCGGTATCGCTATTGCTCGATGTACTGTTGAACTTCTCTAGAGAATACCTTCCAGATAGGATTGGGGGTTTGATGGACGCCCCGCTGTTGCTCGCTCCACTACTAAACGCGACCGAAGTCGCACGACAAGCGTTCAACATCGAAACACTCACCACTTTCCCCCTCGCTTTCTACGAGAAAACACTAGTCGGAGCGAGCCCCAAGGAAGTCGAGGACCTCGTCCCGACCCTGAACAACGCCCGGGAATCTTTGTCGGGCAACTGGAACATCGGGTTTACCCACCCTACGGAAGACCTAGACCGCGCGCGATTGACTAGCGCGTACAAGGAACTACCGACGATGCTGGATAAAGTCAAGGAGCAACTCGATCTTGCGGACAAGATCGTGGCGGTGAGAGGAGAAGAAGTTGCTAGGAAAGTCCTCGGAACCCATATTCTACGAGATTTGGTAGGGAACTTGCGAACGTTCACGTCGCAGAGATGTCGATGCTCAAAGTGCAATTGGAAACCACGCCGAGCACCCTTGAAAGGAGTCTGCGTGAAATGCGGAGGCAAGTTGGGACCTACCGTATTCAAAGCAGGGGTCGAGAAATATCTCCAAGTTGCCTTTGATATGGTCAAACGGTACAGTGTCGGCGATTACTACCGACAGAGACTTGACCTGATCAAAGTTGAACTGGACGAGACGTTCAGACCAGCTGAGGAAGACCGGACGCAGACAAAGCTCTTGGTGGGAGATTTCGCCTAGAAAGGGCGACAAGCGTGACACCGCCCTACCACCCACGAGCCTACATTTCCGGAATAAGAAACGTCAACCGAGGACTAGCGTCCAGATCCAAAATCATCGAAGCCATGGAGAAGGGAAAAACACGAGTCATCGAAATTAGTGAGAAAGCTGGTCTCACTGAGAGCTGCGTGGGCCATCACCTGAAACTTCTTCTCAAACAAAGAGTCGTCTCTTCCGCAGCTGTTGGACGGGGAAACAGGTGGACCCTGACAAAGTACGGACAGGAAAAACTAGGCTGAACGCAGGGCTGGTGAATTAGGCCTGCAAAAAAAGGGATAGTCGGCGAAGTGGGTCCCGAGGGTTAATCGTCGCCTTGGTCGTTCTCGTTCTCGCTCTCGTGTACTAGCTGGCCCCTGGTCTCACCACCCGGGTTCGCTGTGGTGTGGACGAGAGCTTTGACGAAGTCGTTCCAGCTGGTAATCGATGGGCTGGCTTGGGTGTTGAGGTCTGCGGCTGTCCTGGTTCCTTCGGCGAGGGTCTTGCATCCGTGTGGCGACGAGAAGAGGCCATGGAAGAAGGGAATGATAACAGGTCCATTCGTTCCTGCCGCGCCGACATGGATGTGCGAGGCGGTAACGTTGATGATGTCGCATACTATCACTCGGAACGATATTGCGGTGCCATTGTCAATGAGCCTGACCATCGCCAGTCCAAATGCGTCAGTAGTTACCGGCCCTACTTGCTGGCTCCCGGTAAGGTCGACGTGGAATGTAACCTGCTGGACTTCATTGTGTTCGTCTGACGCTTCAAGCCCTTGATGTTCGGCAAGCGCGGGAGCTACTTGGACCGTGACTACAAAGATCGCTAGAGAGACGAGAAGAGCAATCGACAATATTTTTTTCAAACTAAAACCTCCGTGGCTCTCGTATCTTTCTGCATCAGGATTTATGACTTTTCCAGAAATCAGCCTCGGCGACAGCCGTGGATAGAGAGGGATGTTCATAGAAACCTCGGAATTAGCCTATCTCCTTTCAGCTGGTGGACATGCCTTACTTAGGCCGGCACTGGGGAAGCCGTTCCCTTCTGAATCTTCACGGTGACGGAGACGGCGAGATCGTCTGCATTCTCCACGACGAAGAACCAATTTCCCTTCGAGGGTGCCGTAAATTCCAGTTTCGCATTTTCAACGCCTTCCTCGCCTGTCTCGCTCCAGAATTCTTCGCCCTGATCTAGGTTGTCCAGATTATCGTCATCCAGGAGATAGACATTGACGAGGCCAGACGCCGTGACCTCGCCTGTGAAATCCTTTCCTGCGTCTAGTTCAACCTCGTACTCTGTATAATCGCCCTTGGCAATTGTCGGATTGAAATCAGCTCCCAGCTTTACAGCCGGAGGTCTTGGGGTGTGTTCAACATTTGGTACCCCAGGTTTGGGTGCGGTGATCGTAGAAGCGGTTAGTTTAGGGCTAGTTTTCGGTCCGAGTGTTCTGACTGGCTCCGGTTTCGGTGGTGGTCTTTGATCGATTTTTGTCGATGATGGATAGTTTGGAGTGGTGAGTTTCTCAGGGGGCCGATGTTGAGAAGTCTTGGTCTCGATTTGTGAGTGACGGGTCGTCGCTGGAATCTTCGAAGCTGGGTCTGAAGTCATAGATCCTCTAGGCGGGCTAATGTTGGCCAGCAATGGAAATACGAGAGAGACAAGTATCAGCACGCCGGCGATGGGCCATGATACTGCCTGGAGAAAGGCGGCTATGGTCACGATTATCGCAGCTATGTTGCCGAGAAGTAGCAGAGGCCTTGACGACATTTCATCAACTACTGGTATTGTGGAGAAATCGATTCTGCTTGCACAAAACGGAATTGTAACCGTGAGAGCTCAAGAAGAGAGTTACCCTGCTGTTCTTCGGACAACCCGTTTAGGGGGCAGACGTACCCTACCCAAGCAAGCATACGAAGGCCCACATCTCACTGTTTTACGAACACCAATCCTAATCTGGTGTAACTTTTTTCCCAAACATTCTTTTTCATGGTGACCCCGGGGGTGGTCGATTTTCCCGCGCCCCGCCCTTCACGGGCCATCACCTGTCTCCCTTAACCTCCA
>Ga0209058_1004539_pt1 | contig 11028 bp, 7 predicted proteins | sample GraSoiAngelo_147_FD_185904 | JGI IMG/M metagenome (GOLD analysis project Ga0209058, IMG submission 185904) | Grasslands soil microbial communities from the Angelo Coastal Reserve, California, USA - 14_1009_05_40cm (SPAdes) (version 2) | ecosystem: Environmental > Terrestrial > Soil > Grasslands ... | reverse complement strand
GGATGAAATCAAAAACGACATCACACGCGAGACGCCGGCATGTTTCGAGCCGACCATCGATTACTGCGTCGTCAAAGTGCCGCGCTTTACATTCGAAAAATTTCCACAAGCCGACGCAACGCTGACGACACGGATGAAAAGCGTCGGCGAAGCAATGGCGATTGGGCGCACGTTCAAGGAAGCATTGCAAAAAGCGCTGCGTTCGCTCGAGATCAAACGTTTCGGTCTGATTGGCGATGGCGCAGATAAAGATGTCGACCTTGAAACGCTGCGGCTGAAGCTAGCGACCCCGAACGCGGAACGGATCTTCTTCATCGCGCAGGCATTTCAAAAGGGAGCGTCGATTGACGAGGTTTACGATCTTACAAAAATTGACAAGTGGTTTTTGAGGAACCTGGCTGAGCTGGTTGCCGAAACGGGATGTTTGAAGATGAAAGCATTCTCGCGCGCAAAGAAGCTCGGGTTCTCGGACCGACAGCTGGCCGTGGCGCACGGCGATTCGGAAGGAGTAGTTCGGTCGAAGCGAAAAACTGAACGTGTCGCACCCACCTACCGCCTCGTGGACACATGTGCGGCGGAGTTTGAAGCTTATACTCCTTATTACTACTCCACGTACGGCGACGAGAACGAGCGCCGCGAGAGCGGGAAGCGCAAGATCATGATTTTGGGCGGCGGACCGAACCGGATCGGTCAGGGAATTGAGTTCGATTATTGCTGCGTGCACGCTGCGTTTGCGCTGCGCGAACTGGGATTCGAAACCATCATGGTCAACTCGAATCCGGAAACGGTTTCCACCGATTACGACACGAGCGACAAACTTTATTTTGAGCCGCTCACCTTGGAGGACGTGCTCAACATTTACGATCAGGAAAAACCGGAGGGCGTGTTAGTCCAGTTTGGTGGCCAAACACCGCTGAATCTCGCAAGCGGTTTGAAGGCTGCGGGCGTCCCAATTCTTGGGACGCAGCCTGAAAGCATCGAGACGGCCGAGGACCGGCAGCTATTCGCGGCGATGCTCGATAAGCTTAATCTGAGGCAGACTCCAAATGGATCGGCGATAAGCACCGACGATGCCATCGCAATTGCGAACAAGGTCGGCTATCCCGTTTTGGTCAGACCCTCATTCGTCCTGGGTGGCCGCGCTATGGAACTTGTCTATAACGAGGGGGATCTTCGGCGCTATATGGGGAGCGCTATTGAAGTGACACCTGATCGCCCTGTGCTTATCGATCGTTTTCTTGAAGACGCCGTCGAAGTCGATGTCGATTGCATCTCGGACGGCGAAACGACTGTGATCGGCGCGATCATGGAGCACATCGAGGAGGCGGGCATCCACAGCGGCGACAGTGCCTGCGTAATCCCAACATTCTCGCTGTCGCAAAAAGTGCTCGACGAAATTTCCCTAGCAACGAGAGCGATGGCACGCGAATTGAACGTGCGCGGGCTGATGAACGTGCAATTCGCGGTCAAGGGCGAGGACGTTTACGTCCTGGAAGTGAATCCACGCGCGTCGCGCACCGTTCCCTTCGTCAGCAAAGCAATCGGTGTTCCGCTGGCGAAACTCGCTGCGAAGGTAATGGCGGGCGGATCATTGCGCGAACTCGGTTTCACCAGGGAAATCGTACCGAAACATTTCTCAGTGAAAGAAGCGGTCTTTCCGTTTCTACGCTATGAAGGACTCGATATTTCGCTGGGTCCGGAGATGAAATCGACGGGCGAAGTGATGGGCATGGATGTGGATCTCGGCCTTGCCTACGCAAAATCGCAGATGGCCGCGCCACCACCGCTGCCGAAAAAGGGAAAAGTCTTTGTCAGCGTCAAGGACACCGACAAGGAAGCGGTAATCCCGGTTGCGCGCGAGTTTGTGAAGCTCGGCTTTGAAATCATTTCCACCAGCGGAACCGCCAAGGCGCTTTCGAAAGGGAAAATCAAGGTAACCAAGGTCTTCAAAATTCACGAGGGACGCCCGAACGTTCTCGATCGCATCAAGAATGGCGATATCAATTTCATCATCAACACGCCAAGCGGGAAAATTCCACGAGAGCATGAAGTAGTAATTCGGAATGCCGCACTGGCCGCGAAAATTCCCATAATGACGACGGTGCGCGCGGCGCTGGCCAGTGCGAATGGGATTCGCTCGTTACAAAAACGGAAAGTTCAGGTGCGCAGTTTGCAGGAATACCACTGTAGCGGCGGTCTCTGACCGCCGGTCATGGCATGCAGATTTGCGACGGCCGGAGACAGCCGCTACAAAAAAGAATGAAGTTGTCGATCTTACTGGCGTTGTTGTTCGGCGCCGCCACATTTGCTGCCGAAGAAAAGAAAGAGGAAAAGACTCCCATGAATCCATCGAACGAAGTGGCAGTAATTAAAACCAGCGAAGGCGACATGGTGGTACAGTTTTGGACTGACGCTGCGCCAAACACCGTTGACAATTTCAAAAAGTTGGCGCGCCAGGGCTTCTACGACGGCACTATTTTCCATCGGATCGTCAAAGGATTCATGATTCAAGGCGGCGACCCGAATTCGAAAGACCCAGCGAAGGAAAATAGTTACGGACAAGGCGGGCCCGGTTACAACATCAAAGCCGAATTTAACGATCATCCTCACGACCCGGGCGTGATCTCCATGGCGCGCAGCGCTGATCCGGATTCGGCCGGATCACAATTTTTTATCTGTCTCGCGCCCATTCATCGACTCGATCATCAATACACGACCTTTGGCAAATTGATCAAAGGCGAGGACGTGCTCGAGAAAATCGGCAACACGCCGGTCGAGCGAAATGCGCAGGGTGAAATGAGTAAGCCGACCAAACGCATAACGATCAACAAGATCGACATCGTCCCAGCAGGTTCGGTGAAATAGTCGTCATCCTTGTCATTCCGAGCGAAGTCGAGGAATCTCTCCCTGTTTGAGAAATATTTAGAGATGTCTCGACTCCGCTCGACATGACAGAACGCAAATCAACAATAGCGCTCATCCAGATGCGCTGCGGCCCGGAGCCGGAGAAGAATTTCACTCGGGCGACCGAATTCATTCGCGAGGCGGCAGCGCAAGGCGCGAAGATTGTTTGCCTGCCGGAGCTTTTTCGGTCGCAATACTTCTGTCAGGCAGAAGATCACAAGAATTTTGATCTGGCTGAGGAAGTGCCCGGTAAATCAACAGCGGCATTGGGAGATGTGGCGCGGAAAACTGGCGCCGTGATTATCGCGTCAGTTTTCGAGAAACGCAGCGCGGGAGTTTATCACAACAGCGCGGCAATAATCGACGCGGATGGAGGGTTGCTGGGCAAATATCGCAAGATGCACGTTCCGGATGATCCGCTGTATCACGAAAAATTTTATTTCGCGCCCGGCGACCTCGGATTTCAGGCGTGGCAGACGACGCACGGCAAAATTGGCGTCTGCGTTTGCTGGGACCAGTGGTACCCGGAAGCGGCACGACTGACGGCGTTGCGCGGCGCTGAGATCATTTTTTATCCAACAGCAATCGGCTGGCATCCATCGGAAAAGAAGGAGTTCGGTCTGGCGCAACATTCCGCCTGGGAAACAATTCAGCGCAGTCACGCCATTGCAAACGGTTGCTACGTCGCCGCGGCAAATCGCGTTGGCCATGAAGCGCCTGCGGGCGGCGACGGCATCGAATTTTGGGGGCAAAGCTTTGTATGCGGCCCTGATGGCGAAATCATTGCAAAAGGTTCCGTTGATAAAGAAGAGATCGTGATGGCCGATGTAGAATGGGATCGAGTAAACGAGCATCGGACGCACTGGCCATTTCTGCGTGATCGCAGAATCGACGCTTACAGCGGGCTCAATCGGCGGGTGATCGATTAATCGACCTCTACGAGCCAAAGCAGAAGCGAGATGTCCGCTTCTTCCCTGGCGACGTGCTAATGCGAGCCTGAAACCCAGGCTGTTTTGAATCAGCTCGTTGTGTTAATGACGAGGGCGATGACCGCGCGAGCTTCGTCAAAAATGGGCCGGCCGTGGTATCGGCCTTCTTTGACGACGCAAATCATGGTCGGGCTGATTGTAGGCGGGGTGATCGGCTGGCTCAGGCCCGATTGGGGAAACGCAGTTTATTTTTTGCGCGACATTTTTATTAACCTGATCAAATCGATCATCGCGCCGCTCGTTTTCTCAACGATTGTCGTGGGAATCGCCGGCGCAGGTGCGCTTCGCAAGGTCGGGCGCATGGGAATCAAAGCGCTGATTTACTTCGAGATTGTCACCACCGCAGCGCTGTTCATCGGATTAGCCATTGTCAATTCCACTAAGCCCGGCGCTGGCGTAACTCTTGCCGCCACTAACGGAGAGGCCATTAAGGCAATCGGCCAAAGTCACCCGCAGACTTTTGTCGAAACTATCGTTCACATCTTTCCCTCCAGTGTGATCGAATCAATGGTGCGCGGCGATGTTTTGCAGATTGTCGCATTCAGTGTGCTTTTCGCACTCGCGGTCTCAGCGGTTGGAGAAAAAGGGAAACCAATTATCCGCGCGATGGACAGCCTGTCGCAGATCATGTTCAAGTTTACAAATTACGTGATGATGTTTGCACCGATCGGGGTCGGCGCAGCGATGGCACACACGATCGGCACGCAGGGCCCGGGCGTGCTAGTGAATCTCGGCAAATTGATTGGCTCGCTTTACCTCGCTCTCGCGATTTTCATCTTGTTGATCTTCGGACTGGTGATTTGGATCGCGCGGATTCCATTGCGGCAATTCGTCAGGGCAGTGCGCGAGCCCGCGGCGCTCGCATTCGCGACCACGAGTAGCGAATCGGCATTGCCCAAAGCGATGGAATCGATGGAACGTTTCGGCGTTCCGCCGCACATTGTCGGGTTCGTGATGCCGACCGGCTATTCGTTCAATCTCACAGGATCGACGTTATATCTGGCAATGGCCTCGGTGTTTGTAGCACAAGCGGCCGAGACGACAACAGGATGGCATATGTCGTTAGGCCAACAGATCACCATGATGTTGACGTTGATGCTAAGTTCTAAGGGCGTTGCCGGCGTGCCGCGGTCATCACTTGTGATCTTGCTGGCAGTCTTAAGTTCGTTTGTGCCGTCGGGACTTGGACCGATCGGCGTGGCGATTATTTTCGGCGTGGATGAATTGATGGACATGGGCCGCACGTGCGTAAACGTCATCGGAAATTGCCTAGCGACGGTGGTCGTTGCGCGTTGGGAAAAAGAATTCGATGAAAGCCGTGCCCACCTGTTTGGAACGCCAGCCGAAGCTGAACTGGATTTGAAAACCGGCGAGGTCGCCTTCGCCGATGCCGTCGCGCAAGGCGATTGACAATTCTATACGAGTTGGCGGTGTGGCCGCTTTCAAAACGTGCCGACAATTTTCGGCTGATTTTTTTGCGACTGGCACGCGCGGCGCGCGCGAATAGGAAATGAATTGACAAGCAACTCACCTTACAGAAATGTCACAAACTCTAATCCATCCAAACCTATGAAAAAAATACTCGCTGCGACCCTGATATTCTCTGCTATCGGCTTGAGCGTTATAGCATTTGGCGTGGGCGGCTCGCCTCGACCCAATGCAAACGCTGACGCCTTCAACCGCGGCCCCGACGTGGATAACTCGAGTGCCGTTGTGCAACTTAAAGGTGATCCTCTGACTACCAATCCTAGTACGAAGCCGCTGCGCGGCAGAAAGATCGATTTCAATGGCCAGGCAGTAAGATCATACCGCGCGCAGTTGGCTGCTGGACGGAACGAATTCAAACGGTGGCTGCGAGCGAATGCTTCCGCAGCAAAGGTTACGAGCGAGTACGATGTTTCCCTTAACGCGGTGGCGGTGCAACTCAACGGCACCCCGCTGGCGACAATTGCAGGCGCACCGATGGTGCAGAAGGCCGAATACAACGTGCTTTACCATCCCAACCTCAGCGAGAGCTACAAAATCATCAACGCGTCTGACGCCTGGACTGCTGCTGGCGGCAGGGCAACTGCCGGCGCCGGTATTAAGATTGGCGACATCGATACAGGTATCGACGAGACGCATCCGTTCTTCGATCCGACTGGCTTCGCCCTTCCGGGCGATGGCGGGCCGTGGCCTAAGTGCGATGCACTAGACAGCGATTCACATACCCAGGATGAGGATTGCAGGTACGTCTCGAACAAAGTGATTGTTGCCAAGGTTTTCTATAACAAAGCCAAACAGCAGGGTCTGGACGCGCAAGCGATTCAGGACCACGGCACACACACCGCCGGCATTGCGGCTGGAGTAACCGGCAAAACTGCAGTCGTGAACGGCGTGAGCATCGATGACATGTCGGGCATCGCTCCGGGCGCGTGGCTCGGTAACTACAATGTTTTCCCAGGTGGCGTCCTGGACGCTCGCAGCGAAGACATCCTGAACGCAGTTGATGCGGCAATCGAGGACGGCATGGACGTTCTCAATCTGTCGCTGGGTGGGAGTTTTCATGGCAACAACGATCTACTGGCGAATGGACTCGACAACGCTGTCGATGCAGGACTAGTGGTGGCCGTCGCGGCTGGTAACAGCGGCCCCGGCCAGGGCACCCTTGAGTCTCCCGGTCGCGCGCGCAAAGTCATTACGGTCGCGGCGAGCACAAACAAGCACTTCGTCGGCCAGGAGTTTACTTACCCAGCCAGCGGTGGAACAACAATTGGTGCTGCGGTGGGTGAGTTCCCGCCGCTGCCTGCGGCGTCCTTCGGTCTCTACTTCAACAGCCAACTCAATGCCTGCACCAGTGTTGATCCGGGCGCTTCCGGTAACGTTGTGGTCGTCGACCGCGGCACTTGCACGTTTAGCACGAAGGTGCGCAATGCGATCGCAGCCGGAGCTACGGGCGTCGTGATAATCAACAACGTCGCCGGTGACCCGATCGGCATGGCTAAGGACGGCGGCGGCGGCGATGACCTACCGGCAGTGATGATCGGCAAAAACGATGGTGCGGCGCTGCGCGTTGCCAACCCACCCGACGCTCTAGCGGGCGCGACGATCCAAGAGTTCGTCACTTCTGCCCAGGATATTCTCGCCGGGTTCAGCGGCCAGGGCCCAACGGCGGTTGACTTTGCCGTGAAGCCTGATGTGACGTCGGTCGGCGTGAACGTGCTCAGTTCTATCACGTGCGTGGGCAAACCCGCGGGTTGCCCGGGTGATGGTTCAGGGTGGGCCTTCTTCCAAGGCACTTCAATGTCGACTCCGCACATCGCCGGCTCAGCGGCCGTGCTCCTGCAACTGCATAACGACTGGACGCCTGCACAAGTCAAGTCGGCGCTCGTCAACCGCGCCGATTTCCCCGTGGTCAAGGATGCTGTTACCGGCACACACGATGTCGGTCCGACAGCTCAGGGCGGTGGGCGCGAGAACCTCTCGGTATCTGCCGATTCAACAACATGGATGGATCCGGTTTCGGCGAGCTTCGGCAAGGTCACGGTCGGCCATCCAACGTCGGTTACAATCACGCTGTCCAACCCGACTGGGAGCGCTGAGACGTTCACCGTCTCGACCACGAAGTTCACGCCAAGTGATTTCGGGGGAACGGTTTTGCTTATCTACAACGCCGGAACCCTGAGCTCGCCCGATGAGCGAATTACCGTCCCAGCAAGTGTGACCGTGCCGGCTAACGGTTCGACCACGATGACAGTGACGGTCAATTCAAGTCACGGCGATGTGGTCCAAGGTTGGATCAACCTCGATGGCCCCGGGACTAACGACCTGCACTTCGCCTATTACGCCCAGGTCGGCAAGTAACAACCGAAACGCGAAGTAGTTCTACGAAACAGGGACGCGGGTAACCGCGTCCCTGTTTTTGTTCGGCAAAAGAGGATTCAGAGCATCGACAATTCTGAATCGTTTCGCTTAAAGTGGGGCTCGTGATGGCAGCTTTGCACACATCCGCCAACGCAATCTATCTGATGCAGATCTTGGTCGCTGCTCTTCTGGCGATTCTTTTCCTCCAATCAGGAATTGATAAGATTGTCGATCGCCGTGGGAACCTTGAATGGCTAAGCGGACATTTTGCGAAGAGCCCACTGGCTGGAATCGTTCCCGCGCTGCTGATCTGGATCACGATCCTAGAAGTCGCCGCCGGCGCGCTGAGCGCCGTCGGCTGTGTGCTGGTAATTCTTTTGAAAGATTCTACGATCGCGTTCTACGGGGCAATTATTTCGGCCGCAGCCATCACCGCGCTGTTTTTTGGACAGCGAATGGCTAAGGATTACGCCGGGGCAGCGGTGCTTGTTCCCTATTTTCTGCTGACGCTGGTCGCAATTTATCTTCTCGCACCGCAGTGATCCGTGAGCGCTCAGCGCCAAGACTATTTCAAATCAGAACAGCTATTTCGCAAAGTGGGACCTCATCTGATTCTTTTCCACCGATTTTCCTCTGGAGAAAAGGGCGTCCTGTGCTTAGCTAAAATTTCAACCCATCCTCAAGATAAATCCTCTGAAGCCCAATTTGGGCGAATTCTAGTGTTGGATTCTATTTAGACTATGGTTGGAACATTCGTGAACGAACCAACTGTTGCCAATCCACCAGACAATAGTCCGCGCTTGTGGGAGTCGCCTTACGTTGCGACCGCAGCCGACGCGATGAAGAATTATTCAGGGAACGCGACAAGGACTTGGTATAAGGACGGTGCTGAGCCGAATGATCCGGCTGGCAAATACGCGTTTCAGCGACTGCGCGAGACCTGGTTCACGCCTCGAATTAATCCCAAGTTTAAGCTTCACCGAGACGATAGATTTTATGCGATCGGCTCATGTTTCGCCCGTGGTCTTGAGCACTCCCTGGCAAAACACAACGTTGCTGTTGAAAGCGCCGCGCCGGAATTTGCGAACTTTCAGCCGGCCAAGAGGGGAGTATCAGCACTCGGATTTACAAACAAGTACAACACATATTCAATACTAAACGAACTTCGCTGGGCGCTTGATCCAGACGCAGAATTTCCTCGAGACTCTGTTGTTCAATTGACAAACACAACCTGGTACGACCCACACACAACCCCTACTTTAGACTTCGTGGGCCTGGAAGAGACTTTGGAGCGCCGCGCGCTGATTCAAGCGGTCACGAAACGTATACAGAGCTGCCGCGCAGTCATCGTGACCCTTGGTCTTGCAGAGGTGTGGCGCGATGTTCACGCAGACGTGTTTGTCAATTGCACGCCCATCCCATCTTTGTTCAAGACTCAACCGGACCGATATGAATTTCATCTGACTAATTTCGCTGAAAACTGGGCTAATCTGGAAGCCATATATAGATTATTGTCTCACCGCGGGCATGCTGACTTTCACATTGTGGTCACAGTTTCTCCCGTGCCTTTGATGAACACGTTTTCAACTATGGATATTGTGGTGGCGAACGCTTGGGCCAAGTCGCTTTTGAGAGCAGTCGCCCAGGAGTGGGCCAGTGCGCATCCCAACGTGGATTACTTTCCAAGTTACGAAATTGTGCAAAACTCCGATCGTGCCGCTGTGTGGGAGCGCGATCTGAGACATGTCAGAGGCGCCGGAGTGCAGCACATCATGGACTTGTTTCTGAAGAACTATCTCGAGTAGGTCGTCAGATTCGACTAGTGGAGAACGGAGTCACGCACCGGATGCCGGTGCACGGGACATGAACAAGTAAGGCCATATAATGCCTGAAGCGGAGGTTTAATTTATTCGTGAGCGCGGACAAAGCTGGCGAGATCGTTAGACGGGCGATGGCGGACCGGAGCATATACGACGCCATGGCGGCACGCGAAAATGAAGTGTGGGGGAAAATCCTGCCGGATCGGGAGCGGTCCGAAGCTGCAATCGAGGACACAAAAGCGAGTATCGAACTCCGTGTTGCTCGTCATTTTTCCTCTCTGTCAACGCTTGCGCAGGAAAGAACACTAAAGTTTGAACACGGCCTGACTCTCGGATGCGGCGCGGGAAGGTGCGAACGCGAACTCCTCCGGAATGGAGTCTGCCGGACTTTTCATGGAATCGATATTTCAGAGGATGCAATAGCCGCGGCGCGCGAAATTGCGAAAGAGCAGAACTTGCCGCTGACTTATGAAGTGGCCGATCTGAATTTCTTAGAGTTACCGGAGAAGACATTCGATTTGGTTGTAGCTCAGACCTGCCTCCATCATATCCTTTTTCTCGAGCGGGTTGCGGAACAAGTATGGCGCTCACTGAAAGCCGATGGTTATCTCTGGATTCATGACTTCGTTGGGGAAACGCAGGGCCAATATGACCTCAAGCGCATCTCCATCATGAACCAGATTCTGGCCATTCTCCCTGAGAAATTTCGCAAGAATAAAATTACCGGCCGACTGGTGACAGAAATTAAACGTCCTGAGCCAGGGCATCTCGGCTCACCATTTGAGTCGATTCGATCCAGCGAGATCGTCCCAGTGTTTCAACGCTGGTTTACCGTCGAATGGAAACTGGAGTTTGATGCTTTCCTGCGCCTTGTTGTGCCACAGGGCACTCGCGCGGCCTATCTGGAAAATAAGGATACGAAGGCCCTGTTCGAAATTTTAATGTTGCTCGATGATTTGTGCATCAAAGAAGAGATTGTGCGACCAAGTGGCGGCCAATACCTCCTGTGTCCGAAGCCTCCTAATGAGATTCAGGAGAAGACCACTGGAGGTGGGTAATCAGGACGGCCACGGCGAACCTTAACCTTATAAGTATATCGACCGAATCGATGTCGCCATCCTAAGCCTAACGCCATCGGACCGATCGTGCCTTTTCCTAATCAGGGCGGGCCTTCGATGCGCTGCCATTATCGAGCAAATTTCCGGTAGCAAATACTGTAACGCGCTATGGTCCTGAGCACGCAAATGCCGAATGAGCCAGGTTTGACCGTCGTTAGAATTCTATGAGAGAAGTTATCAAGGCGAACTTCGCTACCGTGCCGTTCGTAGGTGGTGCCTTGTTGTTTCTCTGCGCGTTGACGTTCTATTACTTCGCGGCTCTTAGAATCGATTATAGCAAGACAATGCTACTCGATCTTGGCCCGCACCCGGACGCGACAGAATATTTTGCACAGGCTAAAGCGCTCGGGAGGA